>ERZ795059.233-NODE-233-length-78861-cov-10.411898_pt1 | contig 78861 bp, 61 predicted proteins | sample MGYA00375143_ERZ795059 | MGnify/ENA primary metagenome ERZ795059 (study PRJEB30188, sample SAMN05720168) | activated sludge metagenome | isolation source: Anaerobic digester | place: USA | collected 2015-01-07 ... | reverse complement strand
GAGATTGGATGGTGTGACTGGAGTTCAGACGTGTGCTCTTCCGATCTCACATTGATCACCCCGGTGAACAGGTTGTGGACGAATGCACCGCCCTGGGAGAGTGTGAGCAGGTTGTGCGGCGAAAGGAAAAGATTATTGTCCACCAGGAAGGGACCATGATCGACTTCCATGAACAGGTCGTTGCCATTGTCGTTAAAGAGGTTTCCGGAGACATGCGCCCCCTGTGCCATCCAATCGAGCCAGAGCCCCAGGCAGGTGTTGTAAATGTGGTTGTGACTGATTTCGGTATCGATGGCGGCATGGAATTTGATGCCGGCCATTTCCGCGCCAGTGAACAGTCTCCGGACGTGGATGTCGTGGATGGTGTTGCCGGTGATGGTGCTGAAGGCCGCGCCCATGCTGCCCACGATGCCGGTCTGTTCGCAATGCGAGATGGTGTTGTGACGCACGATGTGATGGCCGATGGTGTCCTTGTTCCAGCCGTTGGCGAGGGCGCGCTCGATGGTTTTAACATAGCCTTCGGCGGTATTGGCCGAGGTGTTGTCGAATTCATCGCCGTATTTTCCGAGGGCGATGCCCGAGCAGATCGAGTAACTGATGCTGTTATTCTCGATGATCCAACCCTTGCTCCAATGTGTGCCGATCAGGCCGATTTGTTCGGCGGTCGGTGGCGCCCATTGCGTGGCAGCCTGGGACAGGTTGAATCCACGGATAGTGATGTAATTGATAAACGGCTTATCGGGATAAAAAACGGCTTTGCGGACATTGATTTCCACCAAACGTTCGTTGGGATTGACGCCCTTGAACTGTGCCCAGATCGTGGTATTTTTATCATCCACTTGGGCGAACCACAGTTGAACGTCCTCCGAAACCTTTTTGGGAGTGGCACTCTTAAACACCAGGTACAGCGTTTTAACGCCGTCTAACGGTTTAATCTTTGTCTTGAATGTCTCCCACGACTGCCAGCCACCGGTATTTGGAACCGAACAGGCGCCGATGAGTTCGCCGTCCGGTGCATCGAGACGAATCTCGATGATTCCGCCATTGGTTGCGGACGCGGCATTGATGGTTAGTTGTTTAGTGTTTTCTTTGAGATCAACGCCTTCATATTTCACCCAATGACCGTCCAGGATGAATCCAATGCATTCCCCGCCTTCCGAGCAGGGGGCGTTTTGCGTGCCATTTTTCCCGGTGAACGATGTTGCCGGGATTTTTTTGTCCTTGCCAGATTGCAGCCACGCCACATTCAACAAATACTCCTGGCCCGCTTGGTTGATCCACGACGGGACGGTTCCCGCTGGCGCTATAACCTCGTCCAGTTTTGTCGCCTCGTAAAGCCAATGCCCATCGAGATACACCGCGCCGGTGTGGTGCACTCGGCCTTTGGGTTCAAACCAGTCGCCTCGGATGGGATCGCTATAGGGATTGTATCCCTCGAAGAGCGTATTGGGCAGAACCACTTTCCAGGTATCGTTCTGGACCTTCTCCCACCCCGTAACGGTCTCGGAGCCTTTGATGTCCACCTTCTCCCCCGGTGCGGCCTGATATACGATGCGTTTCGTGTCGGATTCTCCCCCACGCGGCGGCACGATCTGTTCGCGATACACGCCTTCATGTATGGTAATGACATCTCCTGGCTGCGCCTTCTGAGCGGCAGCCGAGATGGTTTTCAGCATGCCGGATAGGGAACCGTCGTTCGCGTCGTTCCCGTTTACGGAAACATGGTATTCCTTGGCTGCGACCACGGGCGCTTCTAAACACAAGAAAATCAGTGCAAGAATCGCGGTACAAATCGTTGTGGATTTCATTAGGCATTCTCCATTCCTGCTTTCCATTTTCCCGGAATCATACCTGTGTTACGCCTCACCAAAATTTTGAGGCCCCGGATACTATAAAATCATAGATACATACTTTAAACTACCACAACATAAAAAACCACCGGCCACTTGTCAAAACTACTTCACATACATCCTGCTGAAATCAATTTTGCGAACTGTCATGGACAATATCGTGATATCTTCTTGTCCATCGTGTAGAATCCTGAAATGGATATTTTCGGCAGTTTATATCATTCAATGCCGCCATCGCGGTATCTCGCAATGGGGTATGCTCGCTTTTTAATGCTTCAATCAGCGCTTGAATAGCTTCCGGACTCTTTTTTCCCACAAGCGCCAGTGCGGTGAGAATTTCAGTCTGTAATCGAATATTTCCCTTTATATAGGCGGTGATTAGCGCTGGCACAGCGGAAGATCCTCTCTCCCTCATTCGGCCAATTGTCCGGATAGCCATAATTCGGCTGGCGCCGGACACTGTAGTATCCTGTAAAAGTGAAATTAATGCGGGGATTGCTGGTTCGCCAATACGGCTCATTATCCGGGCGCATCCCTTTTGTATAAATTTACTTCTAGAATAATTCATCTCCGATCCTGGCACTCCAGCCGGATATTCTACCATATCAACCTCTTGGTCAACTGACTCCACATAAGCTTCTTCTCTGAGAATGGTAATAAGCTCTGGAATGACTTCTTCAGCATCCGGCCCAATCGATTCGGTAGTCAAAAAAGTCTGATACCGGATCTGTTTGTTGGTAGTTTTCTTGAGCAGCGGCAGAAGGAAGGGAAGCGCCTCCTTGTGGTAACGCCCTAGCATTTGAACAGCCAATTCGCCAATTTTCACCTCCGGATCATCAATCAGTTGTGCTACGATTGGCAAAGACACTTTCACTCCATCGTTTGCATTGCACAAAGATTGTATGGCGCACATACGAACAGTGCTTTCTTGATCTGTTAATACACCTTCTAACGATTCATGCAGCGCATTGTCTTGTGTTGTGTTTAACTCGCCATATCTCTCTCTCGATCTTTCACTTTCAGCGAGAATATCTACGATTGCATGTACGCCTATACAACGAATATCCGGATTTTTGTCCGCAATCAGTTCCCGTATCATGGGGATTCCTTCCTCACGATAAATCTTGATACTCTTCACAATGCGGTCGTCAAGGCTGGTGGCTTTTTCTGGATGGCCCCGGAGAGTGTCTATCAAAACAGGTAAGGGAGCATCTTTAATACACATTTTCTGAGGACTGCCGGTAACATCATACACTACGGCCATACAACGAGACTCTTCTTCAAAAAGATCTACGCCTCCTGATGTTTCTTCAAAATGAAACGCTTCGCCGGTATATGGATTCGTCGTGTGCGCTAAAGTCGTAGAAAAATGCTCTTTAATATCCTTAAAACTCATTTGCTTTAGCTGTTCTGGATTCTTTTGTAAATGCTCAATTGCATTCAAAACCGTCGAATAGTACGTTTCAACGTTAGTATATTTAATTAACGCCGGTTGAGGAAGGGTAACAATAATCACTACATATATCACAACGCCGCCAAGGAAAGTAATTAGTGTAATCGTAAATAGCCAATCTATTTTATTAATCTTTGTATGTAACCCATAGAACATAAGAACGCCAACTAAAAGAAAAAGCTCCATTAGTACCAACGCCCATCCTGCCGCGGCATAATTGGCGCCATTAGCGGTATAGACTGTTTCCCGCAAAGGTATTGGCTCTTCGAAATTCAAGTATAAATCTTCCGCTAATTGTTGATTCGCGAAGTCAGCGTTAAGCCAAGTCACTACACAATTATTCCACATAAGATTCACAAGCGAAGGAAGACAAAGATATCCTGAAAAAACATGCGCGCCAAAATTTTGCGGATACATACTGTCCGCGCCATCGTTCACAAATCTATCGGAGTAAACAGTCTTCATACGTTTAACGTCAGCTTGTTTTTCAGCGATAACAAACAAGTCCAAATTGAGATCGGATTCGGCGAGTTGCGTAAGACGCATGGGATATACGGGAGTACTTGTGGTAAATGAAATCATAAGGGGATGCGGTTTGCTAAGTCCCTCTGACTCACGGGACAGCCGGGCCACTATAAACTGCCAGCCTTTTGCAATATAGTCACCCAGTATTGGTTTTCCTGTATCAGGAATATCACGAAATGCATTTGCTTGAAGCCATTTGCTAATGGTTTCCGGAGTATCCGCATCAATAACTTGAACATCGTAGTCTCCGATAGCAACTGCATCAGAGACTTGAATTCCTGAAATGGCAGGTTCGGGATTTCCACCCATACTATTAACAGCATACGTTCCTACGATGCACGACAATGTGAAGGCATCAAGCATAAATACAAGCATAACAATTCCACACGACTTTCTATTACAGAAAATATTTGCCCCTAATAATAGTATGACAAAACCAATGCCAAAAACGGACGTAGCTGTATCAATAATTTCCGGTTGCAGATTCATTTCAAGCGTTACAAATATTCCTGAACTGGTTTTGGATATATTCGTGGGTTTGCCAGGTACTGGAATAATCCAGGCCATATCTTTACCAACCCCATTGAAAGAAGATTCGACGACAAGGGTTTCCACACCATCCCGATAGACAATTAGGCCCCGTTGACAGGGCATGTCTGGGAGCGTGTTCACCACTAGAGGAGGTATCATGATACCGTCGGCAACACTATCCAGGCACATACACAGAATATTCAGAAAAACAAGCACAGTTACTTTTGCGATGACGTTGTTTATGTTGCCCATTGCTGCTACCCATTTTCATATTTCGCGTAGGCATGGCATGCCTATGAATATAGTGAATATTCCCATGCACGCCCCGCACACTCTCTCGTGTTATAAATGTTATAAATGCAGGTTACTGCATTCCCTAATTACATCATCGTCCAAAAGAACGTTTATACGTTAATGGTCGATGACAACAACTAGAACATTTTTACTTTTTCGATGAGAATATGGGTATTTGTAATCTTGAATAGCATTGTTCTGGGTGGGAACATGACTTGTACTATTGTGATCTAGCGAATTCATGATATGCTGGTACGTCAACAAATTGGCCTTACCACCGAGGACATGATTATTTATGCAAAGGTTTAAAGACGTTGTTTTCTGCGTATTTCTTGCAGGCATGCTGGCTTTACTTGTATCACCAGCATGTGGTGACTCGCTGGTGGAAGTGGATCAGCCGGTCGCGGGATATGAGGCGTCGGATTTGCTGGCGGTGCAGAATAGTGGGATTCTGGAGGTACGGGGGTGGGATATTGGTTTTTGGACAATTTCGGATGAGAAGGAAATTCAGAAGAATCTTGCCTTGATCGGACATGAGAAGGGCGCGCCGCTGGAGAAAAATTGGCGCGTGGAGCCGGTGGCTGTTCGCGCGGCGAGCAAGGCGAAAACAGACGATGCGGAGATCTTGTGCCGTCAGGGGGATTGGATTTATATCATTGGTTCGCATTTTGGCAAGAAGAGCGGTCCACTCAAGGCGAGCCGGCAGTTTTTCGCGCGATTTTCCGAATCCGGCGTCGAAATAGAATCCGGCCAATGCTCTGTATCAGTGGATATCTACAAAGACGAGTTTTTTCTTCACCGCCTCATCAATGATTCTCTGGCTGCCATGCGCCCGAAGGTGATCGAATCCGGTGAAGCAGAGCGAACAAAGTTTATCATGGATGCGCAACGCGAAGGGATGGAAGAGAAGGAGAAATGGGTGCATCGGATAAAGAATGACGATTGGCCGCTTAATATCGAAGGCGGGGACTTCCTTCCGAACGGCGTTTTGCTTTTGGGGCTGCGCTATCCCGTGTCGCGGGAAGGCCATCCCCTGCTGATGGAAATCGAGCATATCGACGGTTTTTTCAGCGCCTCAACCGAGTTGCCGCGCGTTTCAAAGGTTCGCATTATCGAGAATGTGGGCAAGAGAGAGCAATTGACCGGCATTCGATCTCTTCGCTGCCATGAAAACATGATTCACACCATCACAGGATCCATTGACAGCCGTCCGGAAGTGAGCCTGCTGTTGCAAGTACATCCCGAGGGTGAAGACGCCGATTGCGCACACTATGTTGTTACACTTCCAAGTGATGGTGGAAACTACATTCAGGCAACGCCTGTCCGTACCTTTGAAAAAACCCAGAATATTGAAGGGATTGGTTTTGATGCCGATGGGCATGTGTTTTATATCAAAGATGCCGTAGGGCAAACACCGTTGATCTTTCCACGGGAATGAAAAGGAAGCAAACCATGAAGGCGGGAATTCTGAATCTACATCGGATATTTTGGGGCAGTTTTGCGGCATGTGTTCTATTTTGGAGTGCGGTTTCTATGGGTGCACCGGAGGAAAAGACTGACACGTCCGCTCCGGCAATGCTCCATTTCGGCGGCTGTGGAGGCGTCTATTTTTTGTTGGAACCTGGCGAGTTTTGGGTGGAGGTTAAGAAGTATGATTTGAACAAGACAAATCGGAAGACTTTTCTTCGCGCGATCCTGGCAGGGCCGGACCGGGCTGTGATTCAAGAAGCATATATTCCCGATGACGGGCAGGATAAGGGCAGCGGGCAGGGTCCGGTTCAGCAGACACGTTTAGGCGCCATGGTTTCGCGCAAAGGCATCTACGTATTGAATATCACGGTGACGGAAGACCGTTATGGCGAGGATATTGTATGGGGATTCCGGACCAACGCTCAACACTATCTCGTTGAGACATCGCGGGGTCATCGTGATGCCCCGCACGAAGAGCCACTCGTATTATTATCACCGGACGCACCAGGGGATGTATGTTTCCTGCCGGAACGCGGGGCGTTCTCGATAGATCTTTCGGACCTTTCCTCGAACACTCCGCCACCAACGCTCCACGCTGCCGATGGGAAAGAAATCGCCACGCTGGCACCCGATGCACAAGGTACAGCACATTGTACCATCCCGGGGGACATCCCGCGCGGAGTTGCGCCTTGGCGATTGCATTTTCCCGTGTTTAAAGCGACGGTGCAGATCGATGGCGTGACGCGATGGGCTGAAGAAAGTGATTTTCCCAATCTTTCCCTGTGGACATCGGAGGTGAATTCGTGGTTTCCGTTTCATGAAAACCGCTGGCTGCTAAAACCCTATCATCGGACCGTTTACGGAGAGGCCAAGTCCAAAGGAAGTGTAGAATTTGAGTTGTACAACAATGCGTTTACTTCCAGGACGTTCACGGTTGCTCTGGAGTTTCCTGATCAGCCCTGGAGCGCAGAACTTGCATCCCGTGAAATAAATATTCCATCAAAAAAGACGGCGACTGTTTCCGTGCCGTATACGGTTCCTGATACGGGAGATGCGTGGACTTGTCACGTCCGAGTGACGCCGCAAGACACCCCCGAAGTCTCCACGTGCTCAACCTTGGTATTGCGCAAAGGCGAGGCGCCCGCGGATCAACCGCTTTCCATTCCCCTCGTGCTGAAACCCTATCAACATGAAAACGAACTGTTCGGATACAGTCCCGATTATCCATTGACGAATCAACCGTATTTCAGCGTAAACGGACGGCCATTTATTTCCTCGGAAACCGGCCTATACCGGCGCGATACTAATTCTTGGATAGCAACCTCTGAAGCTACTCTGCCGGATGGGCAATCCGTGTCTTTCCGCACTCGATCATCAAAAGTGGCTTTCGATAAAAAGAATAGCGTGTACGCCCTTGGAGAAGCCGGGAAATCGCCTGCGCTGCTTTATTCGACCGACGAAGGCGCCACGTACCGCGCATATCCGCTTCCTTCTAAAGGTTCCTACGATATTGAACAGTTCTCCGGGCACAATACACCGGAGGGTCCGCCACCCCTGGTCCGGTGCACGCTGACAGAAAAGGATCGAAAACTCATCTGGCGGCGTTTAAATGATCTGGAATTGATTCTGCCGGAAAAGGATGAGGAAGGCGTAGTTCACGCTGGAGAACCAGTACTGATTTCGAAGAAGTGCATTGGGATTTCCCAGCATTCAGGCATCGCATCGTCCGTTGTTTCCCGAGAGGGCAAGGTGCATGTGGCATGGGCAGAGGCGACGGACCCAGAGCAAAAGGTGGAGGGCGTTCCCACATTTGTTGTGACCTACAACCGGGACAGTAAAACACTGGGCGCGCCGGCGCTCGTGGGATATGGACCGCCCGCCAACGATGTCCACAATACACCCTCCATTACTATGGACAGCAAAGGTTATTTGCATGTGATCATTGGCACCCACGGCCGCACATTTCGATATGCGCGTTCCCTGGCGCCCAACGATGCGGGAGGCGGTTGGACTGCTGCGGAGGACACCGGTCCCGGCCTGCGCCAAACCTATGTCGGCCTTGTTTGTGACCAAGCCGATACGCTTCACCTGGTCTTCCGCCTTTGGTTCGACGATCGCGCTTATTTTCCTGCGGGGAATTACGCCACGCTGGCGCACATGTCCAAACGTCCCGGCGAAAACTGGTCTGAGGCAAGGCCGTTGGTGGCGCCCCCATTTTCGGAATACAGCGTTTTCTATCACCGGCTCACCATTGATCGCGCGGGGCGTCTGTTCCTTTCGTATGACTACTGGTCTACGTTCTGGTTTTACCGGACCGATCATCATGGGAGCCGCCGCGCGTTGATGATGTCGCCTGATGCAGGCCAAACCTGGCAACTCGTCAACAACGGTTTTTCATGGCAGCGATAAATAGAAAGTGATTTTATGGCTATTGGTTTATTTGCCAGGTTTTGATTGCATCAACAGGGACAATCAGCATGAGGAGATTTAACAAAAGGCTGTCGTGAATCCAAAGAATGAGGATGACTTCCACCAGGAAGAAAAAAAACACAGAACGCCAGAATCCGAGGCGGCGCGCGATGAGAAAGCCGATACCGCAACATAAAACATCCCCCAAAGAATTTACAATGGTGTCACCCGTGTATCCGAGGGCCAGTGTGGCTTCACGGTACCGCTGGATGACAAAGCCGGTATTTTCGAAGATCTCCCAAGCCATCTCTGCGGCAAGGGCAAGAGAGAAGCGCCATTTCCAGGATATCCTTGCCGCCACGCCCGCCAGCGCGCCGCAGAGCACCACGCCATGGAGCAAATGGGTAAGGCTATAGGGATCGGCAATGTGTTGTGAGTTGTGCATGGAGTGCACATTCCCCGCCCAAGGCCACCAGTGGCCACAAGAACACCACCACAAACGGCCTTGACAGTGAAGTTGGAATATCATCAGCACCAGCAGTGGAATCAGGAACAAACCCAGCCATAGCATGGCGCGAAATGGATTTTTTCTTCCTGTGAAATCATCAGGGTTTTGACTCACTGGCGCTCCTTCATGAAATACCTCTCATTAAATACACTGTAAATGAGCGATCCTTCAAAAAGCTATTATCCAGTGTTGACTTTCCGTAAGGGCTTGCCCCAGAGTAGGCATTGGCATAATAGATGAAAAGCCATTTTTTCGAACAAAAGGAGAAATACATGGGCATCACAACAGCGCTCATTGTTGTGTTACTGGGTATGCCGGATAGAGTCCCTCTTGCAGCATTCGTAGAAATCGGCGGATTGCTGCACGATGCGGGATTTGAGGTGGGCAATGCATTCCCAGACATGGTTGCCGAAACAGGTTTTCGGGTGATCGCAGCCTCGCAAGAATATGCGCAGCCTACGCCGAACGCCTGCTGTCACACGCTCACCCCTTTGCGCATCGGGCGTGTGGACTTTGCGCATGGCATCGGGGCGCACGCAAACGGGCGCATCACACTGGAGTTGAATCAGTCTTATTCTTTATTCAAGACCCAAGCGGGGATTGACAATAATAGCGATACACAAGGCATGCGAGGCAGCGCTGTATTTATCGTGGAGGTGGATGGCGTTGAACGCTATCGTTCCGGAGTGTGCCGGGGTGGCGAAGAGCCTGTCGCAGTCGAGGTGCCTTTGACGGGTGCGAAGCGGCTCGATTTGGTTTTGAATGATGCGGGCGACGGCATTACGTGTGATCAGGCTGATTGGGCGGAGGCGGTGCTCGTGAAAGAGGATGGGGGTAGCGTTCCGCTCAGCCAAGGCTTCCGCATTCCTCTCTTTTCTCAGTTTCCCACTTCATTTGAATATGACGGGAAAGATGCGCGGGAATTTCTTCCACAATGGCCGCATCAGGATTCTCCTTTGGAAGAACGCGCGGACAGTATCCGCCTTTCCCGAACCTGGAGCGAACCCGGCACGGGATTCGAGGCGCGGTTGAATATTCGCGTGTGGCGCACTCCTCCCTCGCTTGAATTGCAGTGGGAGTTCCATAATGGCGGTTCAAAGCCCTCCCCCATCATCAACGGAGTGAATAGTCTGGATCTCCATATACCCGCGCGCGATGGGCAGGTGTCGCTTTACTCCTGCACTGGAGGATTAACTGGACACTTGGACGGTAAGCCGGAGCGCACTGGATTTGAGGTATGCAAGACGACACTTGGCACAAAAGAATTGACTGTCACGGGCGGACGTTCCAGCCAGGGCGATATGCCTTTTTATTACCTGACGGGGCTTCCGGGGGCGTGGGGATTGGGGCTTGCGCTGGGATGGAGCGGGCAATGGCGCGCCGAGGGCCGTTTTGACTCGGCGCATGGCGAAGCGATGTTCCGTGCGGGTATGGAGCCAGTGCATTTCCGCCTGCCTGAGGGTGAGCATGTGGCATTGTTCACGGCGTTGTTCGTGCCGTTCCAAGGAGAGTTCATGGGGGGCGTTAACCTTATGCGGCGCACCTTGCGGGAACATTATCAGGCGCGTATCGGCGGCGAAAAATTTGTGGCGCCGGTATCCTATAATTCCTGGTTTGTGTTTGATAATCGCGTGAATGAGGGCATGCTCAAGGAGCTTGCGAGCGAGGCCGCACCATTGGGCATAGAATATTTCTGTCTTGATTCCGGCTGGTTCGACGGCGATTTTCCGGAAGGCGTCGGCAACTGGACCATTCACAAAGGCAAATTTCCGCAGGGGCTGAAGCCGGTAGCGGATCATGTACATGCATTGGGGATGAAATTTGGGTTGTGGTTTGAGCCGGAGCGCGTCGCGAACAATACGCGCTGGCAGAAGGAACACCGGGACTGGCTGCTGGGGGATAATTTGCTGGATTTGGGACGTCCGGAAGCGCGTGCACTGGTGTTGGAGATGATGAGTGGTTTCATTTCTGAAATCGGCGTTGATTGGATCCGGTTCGATTTTAATATTGATCCGCTTCCTGGGTGGACACAAGGGGAAGGTGAAGACAGCCGCGGATTGGTCCAAATCCGGTATATCAACGGACTTTATACGCTGCTGGAAGAACTCATGCAGCGATTCCCGAACTTACTTATCGAACAATGTTCCGGCGGTGGTCGCCGCATTGACCTGCGCACCATCCACTATGGGCATACATATTGGAAGAGCGATGACACCTATGACCAGCCCCTTATGCGCTTTCACGAAACGGGAGGAAATCAGTTCATCCTGGGAAGTCACCTGAACACCAATTATTGCCGGTGGGGCGGGGAAGGCGAATTGATCGCGCTGTGTAGTGGAACCTTAGGGTTTGGCATTGATTTCCGAAAACTTTCTTCTAAAGAAAAAGGAAGCATTGCACAGATTGTGGCGGCGTACAAGCAGATTCGACCGTTATTAAATGAAGATTACTACCCTCTGTTTGAGCAAACAAAGCAGGAGCAGACGTGGTGTGGCTGGCAGTTTTTAAATCCCGAGACGGGCGAAGGATGCTTTATCGTGTACCGTCCTGAACATTCACCCTACTCGCATGCTTCGGTTAGATTGCAGGCCTTGCCAGCAGATCGCAACTACGAGGTACAGGAAATTATTCACGGCGAGCAGTCCAACATTTCAAGCGAAACCTTGTCGAATGGTTTCGATATTGCCCTGGAACCAGATTCCGCATGCATCTATTTTTTCAAATAAGGATTATTCAGGCCAAATGGTTTTAATTTATGGGTTCCATATTCGGCAACACGTTAAAGGCTGAAACAACCCCATCCGGCGGAGAGGAAGGAGTGAGTATATAGGGATTGCGGGCGCGGCTTAGATCATTGTGCAAAAGCCGAATGCCGGTACAGATCCCCTCCAAGACCACAAAGGCATTTGTTGATCCGGCAACACATCCGGTAAGCAGCGCATCGCGCACATCGCGAAGAACAATCTGAGACGATGCCGAAGTGTCTATTCTACTTTCTAGCGTTTCCATGTGAAAACCGTCTACATCCTCGGCTACGATGGCCGGGCGCGCTTCCGGCGTTTCATACCGGAGTTCCACATTATTCAAACGCAAACCCCGGACATGCCGAAAGTAGAAGCCATAGGCGGGTAGAATGCCGAACATGGTGCTTTCGGGATATTTTTCCTCCTGTTCAGGCACTTGAACAGCAGCCTCTTCCACACTTCCGCCACCGGCAAAGGAGATACTGATGTTGGACAACGTCACATTCTCAATCGGATGCCCGGGCAGGCCTGCCAACGCGCATCCGGTCTTGCTTGCGCCCGTGGCAATCACGTTGCTGATGGTCACATCCCGAAACGCACCCACGGGCGGCTTGGGGTAGCTCGGTTTGGGCGGACGGGCACGGTTCCCCAAGCGCATGAAAATAGGGGCGGTGGTGCCTTCCATCACGATATTGGAAATGGACACGCGTTCAAGTGTTCCACCATCGACGATTTCCAGTGCGATTCCCGCCAGACCCTCCGTGCGTCCAGCCAATCTGCCTTCGGCTTGTGATCGCTGAATCACGCAATTGCTGATGGCGATGTCGCGAAAACCGCCAGCCGATTCCGTACCCGCCTTGATTGCATTGCAGTGCGAGCGCAGGATGCAATTGGTAATCACAACGTGTTCGGTGGCGCGGGCGCCGGTGCTTTTCAGCGTCAGCGCATCATCATCCGTATCGCCGACACAATCGGACACCACCACATTGCGGCAGCCGTCGATGTCGATCATGTCATTATTGCTGCACACATGATTAAACACATTAAGGCCGCGCAAAGTCAGAAAATCACAATCGAGGTAGTGCTGCATCCACATGGCGGAATTCCGCAATGTGACATTCTCCACCACCACATTTCGGCAACTAATCAGGCGGATGAGATAGGGCCGGTTCAGATAAATTTCGTGCAGGGGATACCGCCCTTCCGCTTCAAATGGACGAGAATTCTCAGCGACTTGTTCCGGCGTGCCCTTATTATCCCGGAAATGGATGCCCTGTCCATCGATGATCCCAGCACCGGTAATGCCAACATCCTCAAGTCCTTCACCCCAGATCAGCGCACGCACCGTGTAGTGGTCGCTTCGTGATGGGTATTTGCAGTAATTCACAGGATAATCATCCAGGTTTGTGCTTCCCAGCACCTTGGCTCCCTGTGCCACCCGCAACCGCACGTGATTTTTCAGGTACAGTGTGCCTGTAAGAAACGATCCTGGCGGAAACAGCACTTCCCCCCCGCCCTGAGCTGCAGCGGCATCAATTGCCGCCTGAATTGCCTTTGTACTAAGGGTGGCGCCGTCGCCTTTTGCGTCATAAGACGTCACGTCATATATTCCGGAAATTGCATCATGGACAGCCTCCTGTCCTTCCATTTGGCTTGTACAAATGATTGAGCAAATGCCCAAAAGCCGCAACAATGTCCTGAATCGGCACATATGTCCTCTGATCATAAAAATTTCCTCTGCCAATAAATTTTTCGAATGTTTACGCATTCAATGGCTGCATCAAATGCCATTTATGGGGTGACATGAAACTACCCGTGGCAATAAAAACTTGCACTATTCCGCCATTGGACCAGATTTTACTGCCGGACATCAACCGGTACGCTTTACAAAAAAAGTTTGTCACTTCCACTGTCTGCGGTGCTATGATAGGGGCGCAAACGAGTGGTATATTTTCGCGCGGAGGCATTCGGGCCATTTATCCGCGTCGAAACCAGGATATAGAATCCAGCAGAACGCTGCATGGGGTGTGCAGTCTTTGAATAGACTGTCACAATGGACATTAGGAGGAGGGACTATGGGAAAGGATACGAGGGATAAGGGGGGGGCTTCGGTATGGTCAGTGGCGTTTAGCCGCGCGGAAAAACGCCTGCGTATTGTCATGCTGTTTTCGCTTGCCTGGATTGTGTTTATTGTGAATGTGCCCGACTTTGTCATGGGGATCCTCAAGATCAAGGCGCCAGACGTCCATGTCGCATGTGACATCTCTGCGGTCGTGGTGATGGTCATTGCGCTTCTATACATGCTGTTTCAAATCAAACAGGAGCGGCGTGTAACCCATCTTCTCGTATTGGGCGTTGGGCTTCTCGTGATATCACAGGGTTTACGAAGCGCCCGTATCCTTCAGTGGTTCGACTTTCTGCAAGAAATCAAGAGCTATGACTGGTATCACCTGCTCCACGTGATTGACGAAGCATGCAACGGACTAGGACTTGTGTTTATTGCCGCAGCCTTTTTCACGGCCATCGTAGATCTCTTCGAAACAAAACACCGGCTGCTTGCACAACAAGAAAAGCTATCGGAAGAAGTCTTACGGCGCGCCCAAATTGAAACGGCCATCCTGCAGGAAAAACAAAAGTACAAAGAACTAGTGAACAACCTGCCGGTTGCAGTATACCGCAACACGCCGGGTCCAACGGGGCACTTTCTGGAAATGAACCCAGCGCACGTGGCCATGTTTGAGGCTGATTCCGAGGACGAACTGTTGAAACTCAGTGTCAGTGACCTTTACAGGAAGGCCTCTAAGCGCAGGGAGATAGCGGACAAGCTGCTGCGGCAGGGTTTCATTAAAAATGAGGAGGTGGAACTGGTCACCCTTAAGGGAAGACCCATTTGGGGTTCGGTAACCGCGGTGGTGAAACACGATCAGCAGGGGCAGCCCTATTTCGATGGGATTATTGAAGACATTACCGCGCGCGTACAGGCGGAAAAGCTGCTGGCCGAACAGCGGGCGAAAATGATCGAAAGCGCCCGTCTTGCCTCTTTGGGCATCATGGCCGGCGGTATCGCACATGAAATCAATAATCCGCTGGCGGTCATATCGGGGTGCGCGGAGCAACTGGAGATTGGCGCCACCACCCCTCAGATGAATGACGCGGTAGCAAACAAGTTGTTGCGGATGATTCGCAGCAATACCGACCGCATTCAAAAGACGATACTTGGGCTGCGTGCATTGTCACGCGACGCATCCGGCGATCCGTTTGTGAATTCTTCACTAAGTATTCTTATTGAAAACACGGTGGCGCTTTGCCAGGAACGATTCCGTCTGAGCAGCATCCGCCTTGAGCTGGATATGCCCAGCCAGCCTCTCTCTTTTGAATGCCGCCCCTCGCAAGTCGGTCAGGTGCTCCTCAACTTACTCAACAATTCCTTTGATGCAGTGAAGGATTTACCTGAAAAGTGGATCAAGCTTAGCACGGCCCTCCGGGGAGATTGGGTGGAGATCGCCGTGGAAGACAGCGGTTCCGGGATTCCCAAGGAAATCGCGGGTCAGTTGTTTGTTCCTTTCTTCACAACCAAGTCTGAGCGTCACGGGCTGGGCTTGGGGCTCAGCATTTCGCATGCCATCATCGAAGCTCATCATGGCGAAATCGCGGTCGATGCTTCTGGCAGTCATACCCGTTTCGTTGTTCGCCTGCCCATACGCCAGCCTTCCTCTGTGGAAACCGGATGAACTGGGTTGAGATGTCAAAAGGCGATTTAACGCTTGACGAGGGGCCTCTCTTGCGCGCTATGATGTGCCCGTGGATTGCACGTATGCGAGTCCAATTACATTAACCCCGCGCGCAATACCGGACGAACTAAGGAGAGATTTTTATGACGATGCACATTACACGTAGAACCTTCATGAAGCGGGCGGCGGCCGCGGGTCTTGCCGTACCGCTCATTTTGCCGCGCCTGAGTTTTGCGGCCCCGCCATCCGGCAAGCTGCAGCACGCAGCGATTGGTGTGGGAGGCCAGGGCGCGTCCGATCTGGAGTGCATCAACAGCAGCGGCAAGGTTCAGGTATATGCGCTGTGCGATATTGATGAAAACACACTGAAGAAAGCCGCGCAAAAATATCCGGGCGCGCGTTTGTACCGGGATTGGCGCGAGATGTTTGATAAAGAGGAAGGGAAGATAGATTCGGTCAACGTTTCCACGCCCGACCATATGCATGCTCCTCCGGCAATGACGGCCATCCGGAAGAAAATACATGTTTTTTGCGAGAAGCCGCTGACCCATGAGGTGTACGAAGCGCGGAAGTTGACACTGGCGGCAAAAGAGCATGGTGTGGCCACGCAGATGGGCATACAAATTCATTCCCATGACTTTTACCGCACGGCGGTGCAATGGCTGAAGGAGGGCGCCATCGGCAAGGTAAAGGAATGGCATTCTTGGTGCGCCGCGGTGTATACGACGCCCGATAAAAAGCGGCCCGATGGAAAAGATCCGATTCCACCGCATGTTGCCTGGAATCTCTGGCTCGGCGTGGCCCCGAAACGCCCTTATAAGAAGGACGTCTATCATCCGTTCAAGTGGAGATGCTGGCGGGATTTTGGCGGCGGCGCCACGGGCGATTTTGGCTGCCATATATTCGATCCGGTGTTTACCGCATTGAATATCGGCGCGCCGCTCACGATTACCTGCGAGGCGGAGTGCGTCAGTGAGGAAGTCTATCCCGCGTGGACCATCGCCCGCTATGTGTTCCCGGCAACCACCTTGACTGCTGGAAAAGAGATCCACGGCACCTGGATGGACGGCGAGAAAAAACCAGATGTTGGCTTATCGCCTCACTTGGCAAAAGACCATGAACTTCCCCCCAGTGGTTCCATGATTATCGGTGAAGAAGGAACGTTGATTATCCCGCATGTGGGTCCGCCTCATCTTTATCCCGAGGAAAAATTCAAGGAGTACCCGAAACCCCAACTTGAACCGCTAGATCATTATCACGACTTTGTTGAAGGGGCTTTGGGCAACGGAAAACCTGGCGCCAATTTTGATTTTGCGGGTCCCCTGGCGGAAACCGTGCTCCTCGCCAATGTGGCGAACCGCTTCCCCGGCAAGACCCTGGAATGGAATGCCGAAAAACTCAAATTCACCAACAGCCATGAAGCGAACAAATATATCCGGCGGCGCTATCGCTGGGGCTGGCATGTAAAAGGATTGTGACACAAAAAATCAAGACGGATACAAACGAAACGATGCGAAGACGTGTTTCTCGTCTTTAAGTAATATTCGGAGCATGCATGGCACAAATAGTCATTATTGGCGGGGGAGCGTCAGGGCTGGTTGCGGCGATCATGGCGGGGCGGAACGAGGCCGGCGTCACCGTGTTGGAGCGCATGCAGCGGGTGGGCAAGAAGCTGTTGGCGACCGGCAATGGCCGCTGCAATCTGGCTAACCGACACTTGGACGTGTCCCATTATCATGGAACTCACCCGGAATTTATTGAGGGCATCTTCGCACAGTTCGGTTTGGAAAAGACGCTGGCCTTTTTTGAGTCGCTTGGCGTAGACATACAGGAGGAAGATGAAGGGAGACTGTTTCCCAGCAGCGGACAAGCTTCCAGCGTACTGGATGTGCTCCGGTATGAGATGGAGCAGCTGGGTGCCGCTGAAGTGTGCGACACCATTGTTCAAAGTATTCAATGCGCCCATGGCGCGCTTCGATGTGTTTGCGGGAACGGACATGTCTATGAAGCGGATCGGGTTATTGTGTGCGCGGGGGGGAAATCCACGCCAAATCTGGGATCGAACGGCGGCGGGTTCAAATTGGCGCAAGGGCTTGGCCACACCATCATCGAACCCTTTCCGGCGTTGGTTCAGGTGTGTTTGGATGCGCCTTATCTCAACCAGATCGCGGGCGTGGCCATTCAGGGCAAGGCGGAAGTTTTGGTGGATGGCGAATCCAGGGGTACGGAAATCGGAGAACTTCTTTTTGCGAAGTATGGCATTTCCGGATCGGCCATCCTTAAACTGAGCCGGCAGGTGTCCGAATACACAGTGAAGGGCCGTGACACGCACCTGCGGCTTGATCTGTTTCCAGCAATTTCTCAGGGAGCGCTGTATGAACAGATCCGGCAACGGATCATGACGAATTCGCAGAAACCTACAAACTTCTGCTTCGTCGGATGCATCCACAAGCGGCTGATCCCGATTCTGTTGCGCGAGGCCTGCATATCAAACCCGGCACGGCCCTGCGGAGACCTTTCATCCGGTGAAATTGAGCAAATCGCAACGGCGATGAAGGGATGGACTATTCCCTGTTCCGGAACGCAATCGTGGATGTTTTCCCAGGTCACCGCAGGCGGCGTGGACATACGTGAAGTGGATTCCGTTACGCTCGAATCGAAACGGGCGCCTGGCGTTTATTTTGCTGGAGAAGTACTGGACATTGACGGCGACTCCGGCGGGTATAATCTGCAATGGGCATGGGCTTCCGGCGCCGTGGCGGGGCTCCACGCCTCCACCTGTTAACCTGGACCACGGATAGCCTGTGTGATCGGGAATACTTTTTGACAGTGTTCGTCGGTCACCTTATGATGAATCCAATGGGTGATTTGATTTTAGGCCGTCCCCAACGCATTTCTCAGCTATCAAAAATGGAAGGCTTATGGGGCATAAAGAAGGAGACATGTTATGTTGCCAAACTGGGAGATTGGTTTACTGTTGATGATTGTCACATTCATTGCTTTGTTTGTTGAGTATGTTTGGCGCGAAGTCGTTGGCCGTCCAACAACGGCCATGATTCTGTTCTGGCAGTTCCTGCTCATACCGATGGGAATAGGGTTGTTCATGTTCTGCGAACGCTTTGGCTGGGGCGTTGCCGTGCGTGGCGGCGTGGGGGTCGTAGGCGGAATTGTATTGTGGATTGTGAGTTATATGATCTGCGGAGTGATCTATGCCGTGATCCGGCCACGGAATTGATTGGGGATTAGTTTGCCGGAGAAAAGGGGAGGAGATTTTGAAGAACAGACCGCGAACGAACACATGATATTCCGCGGAACAAGGGCAGTTTTGTCTTGTCACAAGAGGCGCGTAACGCACGGGGTAAAGGCAGGGCTATCGCATTAAAAAAGCCGATACATTGGCATTTCTCAAGAACCGAGCCTCTCCTTCGCAAGGGATTTGCCAGCGTTTGTTTGAATCAACCCAATGACAAAGGCGATTTTGCGGGGAATCTTAATGCGATAGCCCTGGGGGTAAAGGCCTGTTTTTCAGGGGAATGGAACCAGTATGTTAGAATCGGAGTCTATAGGAGAAAAGTTCTGCCGCCCTTAATAAGGAGAATATGCCGATGAAGCTGTTTCGCAGGATTTTAAAGTGGACGGGGTGTATTCTATTGGTGTTGCTGTCGGTGTTGGTGATCGGCTTATGCGTGTATGGACATGCCCCGGCAAAGCGCCCGGACCTAGTGACTGCGCTGCCCGCCGGTGTGCCCCCGCCCCCGCACGGCTACCCCAGTGAAATAACATCGTTTATCGCTGGATATTTCTTTTATGACCTCATCCCCATCGAGAACGGCCCTTCCGTGCCGGGCGTGGTAATGAAGGCGGATATCCAGTATGGCGCCGGAGACGGCATACCGTTATATCTCGATCTCTATTCCGCGGAATCGGCCAAGGAACCGGCGCCCGGCGTGTTATTATTCTTTGGCGGCGGATGGCGTCAAGGGCGTAAGGACCAACTGCGGGTGTATGCGCAGTATTTCGCGCAACATGGATACGTGGCGGGGGCGGTGCAGTACCGCCTAAAAGAAGAAGGTCTATGGCCGAAGTCGATTCATGATGCCAAGTGTGCGGTGCGCTGGATGCGCGCGCATGCCGCCGAGATTGGCGTGGACCCCAACCGCATCGGCGTGATGGGGAATTCCGCCGGGGCCTATCTGTCGCTGATGGCGGGGTATACGGCGGGCATTCCGGAATTTGAGGGAGCCGGCGGCTGGCAGGATCAAAGCAGCGCGGTCCAGGCCGTGGTGGATATCTACGGTCCGGCCGATTTTACTGATCCGAAACGCAGGAATCACGGACTTGTCACCGCCTATATGAATGGCACCTACGACGAGAGTCCTTCACGCTATGAACAGGCCTCACCTATACTCTACGTAACGGAGAAATCCCCGCCCACCTGCGTCATACACGGCACCGTGGACATGCTGGTTCCCGTGCAGCAAAGTGACTGGCTCGTCGAGAAACTCAAGGAGAAAGGCGTGCCATACTATTACGACCGCATCAACGGCTGGCCCCACGCCATGGATGCGGTCGCTGCCGTCAACAACCACACCAAAGCTTTAATCGTCGATTTCTTTGACAAATATCTTAAGAATGCAGATGCTGGGAAGAAGTAAATAGGAACATGCTGTCAAAGTCCCATTGATCATATGGTATTGTGCCTGTATAGGCAAGACGCCCTAACAGCCACAGGTATACAAAAAAACAGGGGTTTGATTATGCGTTTTCTTCAAGACCACCCGGACGCCGTCGGCTTTATGGTAGTGTGGGTGCTTCTCTTTGTCGGGATGCCTTTTCTCGCTTACTATCCTTGGCAAAAGTCCGACAAGCGAAAACTTGATGAATTTCTGGGGCGCTTTGGTAAAAGCATAGTTTCGATTAAGCGTTATCGTTGGCCACAAATTGAAAGAATCAGTCTAAATCAATGGACCGTGGTAAGGAAATACACCGTTTCATATGTCGATCAAGAGGGGAACCATTATCAAACAATAGCCAAATTCTACCCGATATGGAGGGAAAACGGTCCTTACATTCGTGGATTAGAAAAAGGCAATTTCAAACTACTCGAAACAGACACACCCGAATACAAGAATAACATGCCTTTTTGAAATCTATTTCTATATTTGAAATATGCGAAGATGGCTTGTGGTTAGAGTCGTTCCTGCCTTGAACAGACCGCGGGGGGATATACGACGTGAATGATTTTCCCACCTCTTCAGGGTCGACATAGAAAAGAACGTCCGATTCGAAGATTTTTTTGCCTATTCTTATCACAAATGGTAAAATCCCCTTGTTGACCATGGCAAGGAGGCAACAATGACGTACCAAGGCCACATTGAAAATGGCGCTGTGGTGTTCGACGATCCGGCAAATCTGCCGGAGGGCGTGAAGGTTATTGTATGCCTTTTCGATTTCTCACAGGATAGTGGGCCTGATGATGAGAACGGGCCGTCTTTATATGAACGCCTTGCACCTGCCATTGGAACGGCCAAAGGGCTTCCACCAGATGCTTCAAGAAACGTTGACCATTACCTGTATGGAGCATCTAAAACCTGATGCGTTTGTTCGCGGACACATCATTTTATGTCGCTATCGTTAGCCCGAAAGATGTTTCGCATACCACTGTCATGGATATTATCAAACAATACAAAGGCCGCATTATTACAACGGAGTATGTCTTGGTTGAAGTTGGTAACTGGCTCGCAAGTTCGGGGGATAGAGGGGCGTTTATAAAATTAAACCAACAAATCAAGAGCGATCCAAAAACGTTGGTTGTTCCCGCTGAAAGCGCACTCTACGATGCTGGCGTTAATCTATATGCACACCGGCCTGATAAGGAATGGTCACTGACAGACTGCATTTCATTCGCCGTTATGCGTCAATTTGGCCTTATGAACGCCTTGACGGCAGACCACCATTTCCAACAAGCGGGTTTTACATCAATGCTCCGATAGTCGGTTTGTCTCACCATTTCTTCTGTATCTCGCCCGCTTGTCTTCTGGTAACCTGCATGCTAAATTATCCTTCATGAAAAATATAAAAGCTGAATTCCCCTTGAGTATCCAGCTACAGTATGGGCGGATCGGGCACTTCAGCGCGCAAGCAGAGTTCTGGTACATCGGAGGCATGTAAGGATGAAAAAGCAATCAATAGAACAAATCGGTGTGTGCAGTTGGTCGCTTCAGGCCACCGGGCCGCGGAATCTTGCGGAAAAAGTGAATGCACTAGGGCTAAAGAAGGTGCAGATGGGCCTTACGCCGCACCGCGACGATCCGGGGGCGTGGGACGGTGTGCAGGAAATCCTGGCGGAATCGGGCATTCAGATTGTGTCGGGGATGTACTCGACGGTGGGCGAGGATTACACGACGCCGGAAACGATTCGCCGAACGGGCGGTGTGGTTCCTGACGAGCATTGGGAGGAAAATCTTGAACTTGCAAAGGTCACGGCGTCGATTGCGGAGAAGATGGGGATTACGTATGTGAATGCGCACGCGGGATTTCTGCCGCATGATCCGAAGGATCCTGATTTTGAGAAACTTAGCCGCCGTGTCTTAACGCTTGCGGAAGTGTTTGGGGGGAAGGGTGTTTCGCTGTTGATGGAGACGGGCCAGGAAACCGCGCAAACGCTGCTGGCGTTTTTGGGGGAGATGAAGAAGCTTGGCGCAAAAAATATCTGGGTGAATTTCGATCCCGCCAACATGATTCTATATGACATGGATAATCCGATTGAGGCATTGCGCCTGCTCGCGCCGCATGTGCGTCAGGTCCATGTGAAAGATGCCAAACGCACGAAGGTTAAGGGACAGTGGGGCGAGGAGGTCATCGTTGGCATGGGGGAGGTGGATTGGGAAGCTTTTGTTCGAATTCTGGCGGAAGCGGATTTCGATGGAGGCTATATCTTCGAGCGCGAAGCAGGAGATAACCGAGTTGGTGACATTAAACAAGGCATTATGGCGCTGAGTGCGGTCATAAGAAAGACATCTGCATAGAGACTTTCTTTTTTCTTTCCGCGGGAAAAAGAACAAAGGGTCATCCAGGGCCTGATGGGAATAGTTCCGTTATCCAAACACTAGATAGCATGTTTCTGTGTTAGGGCTTTTTCAGGCATTCGGCGGACAAGTTTCTTTTCATACTGCCGCTGAATGGATAATAAATGCTCAAGATATTTTTTTGGATCGTTTTCATATTCCGATTCGATGGTACGACGAAGACGCCGTAATTCTTCCAGCAACATATCCGTAGGCATACTATACCTCCATAAGCTCTTCCGGTGTGCAAAGCACAGGCGTTCTTATCCCTTTAGATTCATTTCCCAAGTTTTTGGAGAGTAAAATATGCCTTCTCCGTCCTGGACCATAAAGCCGATGCGGCCGGTGAGGTTGGCTACGGAAAAGGTCTGGACAAGCAGGTCGTTGAGATAGATCTCGAATATTCCTTTTCGGATCAGGAATCGATAGGAGCAGGTTTCGCCGGCGGGAATACCGGCCATCGTGGCGCATCCAAACCCTGTGCGGTCTTTTGATTCAAAGCGGGGCGGTTCGGAGCAGGTAAGCGTGCCGATCTCGGTCTGTCCCCATGTCTCAAACAACACGGCGGTGGCTTCCTCGTTGATTTGTTCGAGGCATATCCCGGCGGCGGGAAAAACGATTCCATCGGTCGCTTTTACGGACAACGAGCCTTCCACCACACAGCCTTTATCCATATCGAATATGGTGTCTAGAAAAGCCACTGCGATGTTGGGCGCGCCGGGGGTGATCCACCGGATTTGCGGGAGTGCTGGGGCCTTAAGGGTAATATGATCCTTCGCGGTGGTTACGATGTCTTTTGAATTTGGCGCTGTATGCGCGATTCGATTGATATCGCATGGCGCCTCGATTCCTTTCAGCGCGTCATTTCCCTTCCAATATCCCATGTGCAGGTGACCTGCATTGTCCACCACGGCTGATTTTAGCGGTGCGTGCCACCAAAATTTTCCACCGGGATCAAGCATGTAGTTGGTTAGAAGCACTTCATTGGGCAGGCGGCAGTATCCCGCCCAGAGCGCCACAAGTTCACGTCCTGAATAGCCATTAAGCCGAAATGCGGGATAATCGGGACGGAAGGGGCCGGTGGGATGTTCGGAGATATAGGTTGAGGTGGCATATTCGAAATAGCCGGGATAGAATCCGCCGAGGAGCAGATAGTACAAGTTGCCGATGCGTTGGCATCCGCCCGGTTCCTGCACAACGCGGATGGGGATGTTGTCCGTTAGGGGGAGTTCCCCGATCCATTTCCATTTCATTCCGTCCTCGGATTTCAACATGCCGCCGACAGCGTAACCGTAATAGACGGTTTTTCCATTTTCCGTTTCAGGAAATACATCCATGTGGTCGATCCGCTGGCCATCGGGGCGGCGTATGTCATATTCCGGGCCCAAATAGTTCCAATGCACGAGATCGGACGATTCCCACAGGCGCAAGACATCTTGCCGCTCGCCCGTAAAGCTCCCGTGATCCATCAGGAAGCGGTCCCCCACCTTCCAAACCTTCATGGCATAGATGCCGAATGGAGCATCTTTAATGACCGGTCCGACATCTTTCCAGTGCACGCCATCGGTTGAGGTGGCCGACCAAACACTGCGCCATTGGTCTTGGTCGCGCGCCTTATCTTCATATTTATACATAGTGAACAGATGGAAGACGCCCTCATGCCAGATGACGCAATTATCTTTCAGTGTGCCTTCGGGCGCCCGGTACAACAGCGCGGCGGCGTTTCCTGAACCGAAAAGGCAGATCATCGCTGTTATAAAACCCGCGCGCCGAAATTTTTTGTTCAACCATGGATTAAACATCTATAACGTTCCTTTCTTAACCGCCCGATGAAGGATGTGGTACTGGAGCGCCAAATCCCCCGGCCGAAGAGCGGAAAAAGCCCGTGGTATTGAATGGTTTCTCCGGAGGTACAATAGCTACGGGATCGGCCAGAACACCATTGCTGTAAGCAAGGGACAGCCCTACCTGAAACCCCTCTTGTTTAAACGTGTACAAATGAACTCCCAGGTCGGCAATAATCTCCGGCCCGCCTGATACATAGATAATTTTCGAGATGTTCCGTTCCCGCAGATAGTTCGGGCCGGGAACAACATTGTCCTCAATATAGTATCGATTGTCGAATTCATCGGGTCTTCCCCGCCGGACGCCAAGCCGTCCGGAGTCGCATAGCCAAGCCACGGGGCCGGGCGTAGGATAAGCGGTGCGGTTCCTGCTCAACCAAGAAGCGTAACGCAAGAGGGCAGCCAGCGTTTCTTCAGGTTTGATCAGCCCTTTGGGATGTGGCCAATTGTTGAACGTGCAGACCAAGTCACAGCCTCCAACGGCCAATGCGGCGCCCAGCGCTACACTCTGGGGGCCGGGCAAATCAATAAGGAGCAACGTGCTGCTGTCTATCCACGGGGGGATTTGAAAGTTCCGTATGGGCCATGGGTCGCTTTCGCAAGGTCCCACCTCATTTTTTTGCACGTAATCCAGGGAAACAAAAAGCGTCAGAATATGAAATGGCGTCCAGGGGCTCTTTGCGTGAGGCCCCCACACCCGGGACAGTGCCCTCCCTTCAAGAAACGCCCGCCACTCGTTTGTTCCGCAGGCATCCGCCGCATTCGACTGGCCAACGGATAGCGTAGTTGAAAACCGGTAGAAGGGAATACGGATTCTTGCGATGCTTTCAAGCAGTTTCAACAGCAGTGACCACATAATGAGCCTCATGAGTTGTTAAACCGAGTTCGTCTGCGCGAGAGTAATACCCGGCAAAAGCGCCGTTTATCAGGTAGACGCCCAACGCCGGAAACAAGGTGTGCGCGCCATTGGATACCGGTAAGGGAGAGAAAGCGTGCTGTGCAATCCAGGTTTCCGGCTTTTTGGCTGCTTCCTCGATGGCTTTTTCCCATACGGCCTGGGTGCACAGGCGCCCAAGCGTCACCGTATCGCCCATCCGGCCGAATAATTGCTTTAACGCCCATTCTTCCCTATGAGCCAGATAGAAGTCCACGCGATCTCGTTGAAAAAACTCCGTATGCGGCGTGAATTTGTTCAGCAGCGCGGTGTCGTCTTCATCCACAAGGGGGGTCTCGCGCCACAAGGCGTATAACCCTTTTGTTTGCCGCAACAACCGTGACAAGGGATTAACCACGGGGATTCTGGCCACCGTCCTGCACCATGTACGGGTATTGTCCAGATACGCATACCATTCTCCGGGGAAGAAGCGGAAAATCCAGTCCACAGGCTCGCCGCAAATCCGCGGACGTCCATAGGGCCTGCAGGTGAGATGCTCCGGCGATGCGAGCACGGACTCAACGCCCTTTTCCCGAAGCAAGTCCGCCAGAATCAGCATATGCTGCAGATCCTCGGCATATCCGGTGGCGTATATAAGCCCCGCGCGTTTGCCCGGAGGCATGGAATCCTGAAAACTCTTTGCAAAATCCCCCGGAATGGCGAAGCCGTTCAATCGTCCGCCAAAAAGAGGCCTGCCTGCTATGGATTCATTAAAGCCGCCCGGCGCATCTTCATTGACTTCCGGCGCCATCCAGCCCGTTGCCGTGGGAATAAGATCATAGCGGACGACGCTGTAGGGGTGGGGGCTCTCCGCACGGGCAATTTGTTGCACCACCTTGGGAATTCCCAACCGGTCCATCCATGCAGGTTCGTCAAACAGGCGGGCTGCGGCCCTTTCGAAGGCGCCCTGCAGCCGGATGCAGCTTTGCACCGCCTCCTCGTGTTCATTCTGTGCGATCACGAGGGCATGTGGCACGACGCGCAAGATTCCTCCCACATAGGCATCCCATTTATGGTAACGGAAGCGGAGTTCCTCAACGAGCGACTCAAAGTGTTCAGGGGCAATGGACATAGTTTCAAGGCGCATAGTCACCCCCCAAGGTACCATTGGTCGATTGTCCGATTAATGATCCAAGCGAGAACCGCAAGGCCGACATACATACCCTGTTCAATCAACCGCATGAAAATCGTCAGCGGCGCATTACGCCCCGCGAAAGCAATTGCTTCGTGGCCCACCAGCATGATGGCAATAGTTCCCATGCCGAGAATGCCATGCCGCCACCCCCAGAAATCACCTGCCACACCCTGTAGAAGCAAGGTTGACACGCTCAACACGTAAACGGCCACGCTCCACCCTTGGGCCTTGTCTAAGTCCCGGCGTATTTGACGGCTGAAAGGGCCTGGTTCCCGCCACAGATATAGTGCGGTGGCCACCACCAGGGAAATCCATCCCATCAGGAAAAAACCGGCTGGGATCCACCAGCCGCCCTCTGCATCAGAAAGAGGATCAGCTTCTCCCCAAAGGCTCCCTCCGAATACAATCCCCGTGGCCAAGGTAAAAGCGGCGACAAACAGCGCAGCCGCCAGGTTTTTGCGTTCATAAACATCAACACGCAGATTCACTCCATAGACGCCGGTGAACACCTGACCGCATATCTTGGTGATGCCATAGGCCATGACCAGGTAAAAGGCTACATACACACCTTTAATGCTGGGATCCCCATGGTATTGAATGACATACCACGTCCACACAACTGAAATCACTACCGCCAACCGCATAAGGCCGATGCCGGGATTGTGTCTTGTGTATACCCCTGGCAATCGGGAGGTGCTTGTAAAAAAAGCGCCTGCTATCCCCGCAATCACGGAGAATATCATTACCATGATTTCATCATCACTCATCACGAACCATCCTTTGCATCCCAAGCTCTTTCGGGCTTATGGAACAAACAGATACCTCAAATGCCAAATCACAGGACAGTACAGAAACTCATTCGGGTTATAGACCATTCGTGCCCCTTCATTCAAAATGCCGGCGGATGTACAAGGGATGGATTGACAAGGAGGGAAAATGACGCTATCCTACGGCAAGCGTTGATAGCCTCTGAGGTAAATTTAGGCTTTGAAATGAGATTAGGCGCCATGGGCATGACACTCCGCCTGAAGGAAGCGTTCAAGTGAGACGAGGGCATAACAAACCAAGGAAGAAAGATCGCCGGATCGCTGTCAAAAGCCCCGTACGAGAAATCCGAAAACCACCTTGACAAATCACCCCGATGATTTCATAATGCCTTGTGATAGGTGCTTGATTCATTTATGGTGTTACGTTCCTGAAGTAAAGAAAATTAGCGCGATGCGTTTTCATGGTTCAGGGAAACGCGTGCACAACCAGCAATTTGAAAGGGGTAATCGATGAATACGACATTAGAAGCAACTAAACCGTGGTTAGTCATCCGGCTGGGTGACAGTGTGTTTGGCGTATCGGCAAACTGGGTGCAAGAAATGGTGTCGATGCCTCTCCTCAGTTCCGTTCCAAATGTTCCTTCCTTTATTCGAGGCGTGATGAATCTGCGGGGAAAGGTATTGCCGCTCATCGATTTGCGGGAGAGACTGGGCATGGTGTCTGCGCATACGGAAAACCAAGAATTAATTGCCATGCTGCAGCAGCGCGAACAAGATCATCGCAACTGGTTGCGGGAACTCAGGGCGTGCATAGATGAAAACCGGCCCTTTACACTCGCAACGGATCCGCATCAATGCGCTTTTGGCAAGTGGTATGATGCCTATCGCACGGAAAATCTGATGGTTTCGAACCTTTTAGCCAAGTTTGATGCGCCGCACGCCAGAATTCACGGTATCGCCCAAGAAGCAATCTCGCTTCAGAAAAAAGACAAGGTTGAAGCCGCTCGGCAACTCATCCAGAAGACTGAAAGCACCGACCTCGCCGTGGTAGCGGGTCTTTTTGAAAACTTGCGCAGAACCCTCGCTGATTCAAGCCGGGAAATCGCGCTGGTATTGAAGTCGGCTCGGAAGAATTTCGCGGTGGCCGTTGATGCCGTCGAATCGGTCGAGACCCTCTGCGCCGAGTTTGAGCCCTTGCAAGACATCATCAGGAACAGTTTTTGCCAGTATGCGGGGACACGCCTCAAGGATAAAAGTCATATCCTCATTCTTGAACCAGACGCTATTCTTGAAGATGAAACCATAGCGGCACTGGAAAAGTAAAGAGTAGCGGGAGCGGTTCGTAATTATAAGCAGAGAAACCTGATTTACCGGGAACGCCTCATCGCGAAGAGGACAATTCCTGCCATGAGCCCACCCACCACAAATATCATGCCTCCAATAACCACGAGGCCTACGACAATATCGTGCAGCATTCCTCCTGAGTTTTTATACGCAGTCTGCCGGAGTTGTACGCTTTTTTTGTCCAAGGGAGGCTCGGCCAATCCATTGACCCATCGTTTCCATCGTCGCACATTCTTTTCATCATACCAGGTAGAAGCAATATCCAGGCCGTCTCCGATCTTTTCAAACAGTGCCCGCGCAGTCTCTCGGTCCCCGTGCACACATGCCATGAGGCAAAATTGATTAAGATGATAATTGGAGGACGGATATGCTGCAAGATAATCTTCCATTCCTTTTTTAACGCGATCCCAGTTGAAATTATGCTTAGCCAAGTATTCATTATTGTCATATCGTTTTAGCGTCCACATTGCTATCAGTCCATATAAAGACTCGCCGTACTCATCTCTCGTCAGATCGGTTGCGCGGGTGGCAAATGCCTCCACATCTCCCCTGCCTCCATGCCAACGGGGCAGCAGATCAAAAGCCATTTTGGTGTAGAGAGGAAAATAGGAACGATCAATCTCGATCCCTTTATTAAAGAATTCCTCAATCTTGCTTTCATCACATGAGCCGGACATAGCCGCATCGACCAACATGGTGTATAACTGTGGATCGTTCGGCGATGACTTTGCCGCTTTTTCAAGGATGTTCATGGATATTTTCAGGTTTTCATTATATCCTTCCCAAGCTTCTGGTTTTACTGTATTTGCAAAACCAGGCCCACGAATACTCCACGCATAGCCATGATAGGCGGTTCCGCGTACAACTTTTTCTGTAATCGAGTCTGGATATGCCTTTTCCCATGCGTCGAGCGCTGGTAATATTGCTTTCAAATCAGGCGTACAATGGCTGCCATAACCGGCAAAAAGTTGTTGATAAAAATATTCCAATTGCGGCTGACCGTGAATATACCGGGGCTTTATATCGCGCAGTCTTGTTGCCGTACGTTCCAATACATCGTAATATCCCGCTTTCAAATACCATCCGGCAGTTCCGCTAAAAATTTGATCCTGCATCCGTGCCTTTTTCCCCGACACTCGGGCAACAGATTGCCCGCCATTTTCTTCACAAACATTTTCACCAATATCAGGGGCAGTTCCTTCATCTGTTACATGGATGCCATCTTGTTTATTATGTATACAGCGGTTTCCCCGGGCGTTTCCAGTACAACCGCTTTCGAAATACAACCCATGTTGCTCATTTTCGGTACATTCGTTGGCCTCCAGCACGGGATTGGTATCCCAGTGGGAAAGTGCTATGCCTGATAACTTGTTCCTGGCGCAACGGTTTTCGCGAACTGTTCCTGCCGCGCCTTGCACAATCCTGATGCCGTTACAGAGGTTTTCCTGGCAGGTATTCCCACTTACGGTTGCCTGTGTGCCCCAAACCCCCACACATATACCATCTTCTCCGTTTTTCTCACAAGCATTTTTCTTCACCGAACATATCGAACCCTGAAAGATAACAATGCCGTCGTGCGTATTGCCTCGGCAGAGATTCTCAATCATGGTTACCGATGGGCGATCATCAGCACGGATACCGCTCCACCCATTTCCCTCACAGATATTTTCTATTAAGCGCACTTCGGTGTCCGGATTATCTACCTGAATGCCATCATAGTTGTTCCCAGCACAAGTATTTTTCTTTACTTCGGCATGACCCCCATCCCATATACAAATGCCATGATTAGCATTTTTCGAGCACGTGTTTTCCTGCAAAATGGCATCCGCTTCTTTGCCACGTACGGCGATGCCATATTGCCAATTGCCTTGCGCCTCGCATTGCACCACCTGCACTTTACTCTTCCCGGAAATGACGATCCCGCATCCCGCGCTGGGCCCCAGGCGGCATTGTTTAATCTCAACCTGGCTGTCTGTTGCTACAATAGCATCCGGCCATTCTTTTCGATTTTGCTTGAGTGCCTGTGTATTCTCATGCTGAAATGCAAGTCCGGATATGCTGCCCGATTCCGCGTTTTCAATTTTCAGAATTTCTCCCATCTTAAAAGGAACCAGGACAATGGTTTCTGTGCTTCCGGCGCCTTCAAGGTGAACACCGCTCTTGAAATGGAGACATTCCTTGTAGGTAGCCGCTGCTACATGGATGGTGTCCCCCGCCACGCTCGCATCCAGCGCCGCTTGGATCGTGGAATAGTCTCCAGGCACCTGCACCGTCTTTGCCCCGGCAAACCCCGCGGCTACCAATAACACCCCCAAGATAGACCCTCGTACTGCAATCATACTGCCTCCTTACTTCATGTGGTTACGCACGCTCCGGCGGCATTCCTCTAACACTTGGTTGAGGGTACCCGCCATGTCACCCATTGTAGTCAATGGAGAAAGTTTAAAACAACACATAGAAAAAAGAAACAGAAGCAAATGGTGCATTTGATCCATCCCCTCTTTTTTACAATGGCGGAAGAAGTTGCTACGATGACGCTATGTATAAAGATAGAAGGTTTGTAGATTGTATCGATAGCTTCCTAGGAAAACCACGGATGATACGGCTTCTTAAGTTGCTGACCGTGCTGTTCGTTGTAGTCTGTGGGTGCGGGCGTGAAAAACCGTTTCCCATTCCCATGGTGGATTCCCTTCCGTTCACGTTCTTTGTTGTTGCCGACACCCATTATGGCCTTGATCAATGGGAAACAAATGAAGCGGCCAATAAAGCAACCATTGACGCCATGAAAATGCTGCCGGGGTCGGCTTGGCCCGAAACGGCCGGCGGGGGGGTGGTAAACGCACCTGTAGGGGTGTTGGTGGCGGGCGATCTGACGGACACGGCGAATTACTTTAACTGGTATGGTTATCGTTTGCTGAAACGGCATGATGGTTTTTGCGATGACTATGGATTCTCGGGCGAGAACCGGCTCCCATACCCCATATTCGAGGCCTTCGGCAATCATGACCTGACCGAGGGACGACCCCATGTATTAAACGCAATCCGCGCGCGGAACGCGCGGCGTCAGGGCGGGCATGTGTCCGCGAGCGGTTTGCAGTCTTCATGGGATTGGGGCGGTGTCCACTTTATGAACCTGGGATTATATCCAGGCGAGACAGCGCGGGCATCGGGGAGTCTTGCATTTCTGCGCGAGGACAAAGCACGGTTGGCTAACCCAAAACAGCCTGTAATTTTGTTTCACCATTACGGGTTCGACCATTTCAGTGTGGAAGACCGCTGGTGGACCCAGCCTGAACGCGACGCCTGCTTCGAGGAAATCAAAGACTTGAATGTGCTGGCGATTTTTCATGGGCATTTGCACGCCCAGAAACACTATCAGTGGAATGGTATCGATGTATTTATTGCAGGGAAGGCTCCGGATGGTGATTGGCTGGCGGTGCAGGTGACCACGGATCATCTAATGGTTACCTGCCGCACCGCACAGGGCTGGGGGCCTTGTTGGAAGAAAGAATGGAAAACCGAGTAATCACCAATCAAAGCGCTTGAGGTTCTCGTAGACGGCTTTTTTGTTGGCAGGAGAAGTGGCGGGTTCATTGAAGAAAAGAAAACCGGCATGATTCGCACCGGGATAACGCAAGATCCATTCGAACACCTGGTTGATAATCTCCGGGGTTTTGATCCACAGGTTATAGTTGGCGGGGCGTTTGTCACGCGTACAGAAATGCAGCACGCAGGGATTGGGTTCCAGGCGGTGTATAAGCGCATGGAGACTTTCCTCTGTCTCCTGGAACTGGACGGTATGCGGCAAAAGCAGATCGATTCCCTGAGCGGCAAGCCGGGCGGCATCGTGTCCCCAGCCCGGCGCGCATTGTGTGTGCAGGCCGACGGAGAGTTTGGGATGTATACGCCGGAGATGCTGTACATACTCCGTGATCAGATCGCCGGCGCGATCACGTTTCCATGCGTCAATGCGATCCTCATCCACCTTTTCCATATCGATTCCGGTGTCGGACTGGAAACGGGCGCGTGAGTGCGGACAATAGCAATAGCCGCGGCTCTGGTAACCAACCCGTTCGAATGCGAATCCCATTACATTCGGGTATTTGTAAAATTCCAGCAAATCCTTTGTTTCATCCAATCCGGCCTGCCAGCCGCCGGGTGAATCGGGGCAATGCAGCCAACCGCCAGTTTTCCCCTCCTTATCGGTCTGAACCACTGCCGAAGGATAGCCCTGGCGGATCTTTTCCGGGTTCCAGATGCCCCAATTCAGAAAGAGCTGGACTTCGATATGGCGTTCTGCGGCTGCCTCGATGATCTCCCGCACAAATTCGGTGCCCATTTTTCCATTGATGCAATGAGTGTCCTGATAATGCTGCAACGCGGGGTTTTGCACCGGCCACGCATACCCATCGTGTTCCGGATCAAAATATCCATAGCTCATCATCATGAGGCTGAGCAGATTCATCCGCTGTGAGGCCATTTCATCCAGCAAGCGCATGAAATAGTCCCGGTCCAATCCTTGCGGCCTCCCGGATTGATAGGTAATGCCCACCTGCCACCCTACATAACAAAGTTTTCGCCCTTCGTCTGGTTTTTCAACTCCACTAGCGGCCCCACTCAACAGGGGAAGTGCCGTGGCACATGCCGCCTGTTTGATAAATCCGCGGCGTGTAATCCGGATTTTTTTTGCGGAACCCCGCGCGGGATATCTTTTTTCAGGCTGCATTTTTTCTTTCAACGTAATGATTCCTCATCATTCAATTGCTGTTTGGTTTATGATCCACGCCGTGATATGGTACCATGCTTTTCCATGGCGAGGGTAGAGAGGCGAATACAGTGAAGTTGTTTCTATATCCGTTGCGTTTTTTCAGAACAAGGCCGGATCTTCCTGTTCTCGAAGATCCCGTTGAGGTACAGCGCCTCTATGAGTACAAACGATGGTCCGTCCTTCTGTCGCTGTTGTTCGGATACAGCTTTTTCTATGTATGCCGCCTGAGCTTCGCCATTGCGAAGAAACCCATGATAGACGACGGGATCATGGATGCCGATCAGATGGGAAAAGTCGGTTCCGCGCTTTTGTTCACCTATGCCATCGGAAAATTCGCAAACGGCGTTTTAGCCGATCGGAGCAACATTGCGCGAATCATCGCGACCGGTTTGCTGGGATCCTCCGTGATCATTTTCCTGTTTGGCTTCACAAAAGCCTATTTTCTTTTTCTTATCTTGTGGGCCATCAACGGCTGGTTTCAGTCCATGGGCGCATCCCCTTGCGGCGCATCCATCACCCAATGGTTCAGCAACCGCGAACGCGGCACACGTTATAGCATTTGGAGCATGGCCCACAGCATGGGCGAAGGCTTTACTTTCCTTACCATTTCCATCATTATCGCCCGGCTCGGATGGCGATGGGGATTCTGGAGCGCCGGGATTTTCTGCAGTTTAATCGCGCTCGTGCTCTTCCGCACCCTGGGCGACCGCCCGCAAACCTATGGACTCCCCTCCGTCGCGGATTATAAAAATGATCACGCAGGCACTCCCGAAGATGCAAATATCTCCGTGGGTCAGGCACAACTCGAAGCCTTGAAAAATCCTTATGTGTGGATCCTCGGCTTATCCTCCATCAACATGTATATCGGACGCTACGGCGTGAACAGTTGGGGTGTGCTGTATCTTCAGGAAGTGAAAGACTACACCATTGTCACAGCGGGAGGCGTCCTCTTTCTGGCTAAAATTATGGAAACCCTTGGGGCGGTGAGTTCCGGATTCATTTCCGACTATCTCTTCCAGTCGCGGCGAAACGTGACTACCTTACTTTATGGCTCGATAGAGGTCCTGGGACTCATTATCTTTTATCTTGCCCCGCCGGTGAACGATTCCAGCGGTCAGTTCCTGCTGTTCGGCAAATACGGGATCTGGCAGTTGATTGGCGCGTCTTGCTTTGGCTTCGGACTCGGCGGACTGCTGGTATTCGTCGCCGGTTTGATCGCCATCGATATTTCCTCCAAAAAGGCCAGCGGCGCCGCTATTGGCTTGATCGGCATGCTCAGCTATTTTGGCGCTTCCATTCAGGAACGCATCAGTGGACGCCTTATTGAATCGGGGAAAATGGTGAGCGACGGTCAGATTGTTCACGATTTCACGGCCGCGTACACCTTCTGGTTCGGGGCCGCCGTTACGGCTGTTTTACTCTCCTGCATTGTCTGGAACGTAAAACAGAAGGAGTGATCTGAGACCTCGACAGACGATTTGGCGGCTCTATCTCGGGGAAAACATCAATGGGCAGTCTTTTTTGAAGGTGCGGGTAAAGGAACCACCAGCACCGGGCAGTTTGCCTTGCGGACCACTTTTTCCGTGACATTTCCGAAAATCACGTTTTCCAGGGCACTGTGGCCATGCCGGCCCAGCACAATGAGGTCCGCCTGCTCTTCCTTCGCAAATTCCAGGATCTTGAGATAATCCCGTCCGATGCACATGTGCGTCCGGAATTCGACCGACTCAGGCAGGCGCGGCAGATAGGTCTCCGCGATTTTCGCATCAATGGCGTCCTTCGCCTGTTGATCCACATTGTCATTTTCATAGATATAGGTTTTCCAAAATTGGGCGTCGGGTTCGGGAACCACATGAAGCAGGTACAGAATACATCCGGGGCGGCGCGCCGCCGCATCCACCGCGTATTGGAAGGCAAAATCCGCGTTTTCCGAGAAGTCGGTGCAAAACAGAATGCGGCGATACGGGCTTTCCGGGAATGTCGTGTCAGCCATAGGCATAGCCTCCGTCGTGATGCGCCGCCCGCCTACTTTGACAATGACGGCAGTAACAGCGCTATCTGTGGAAACATAATTAACAGTGCGGACGCCACCACCAGCGCCCACAGGAAAGGCATGGAGCCCCGGAACACGGTGCTCAACGGGATATCGCGCTCCATGCCCGCTACCACGTACACATTTACACCCACTGGAGGCGATATCACCCCCATCATCGTTACCACCACGATAATCACTCCGAACCAAATCGGATCATAGCCTAACTCGGTGATCACGGGATAGAAAATCGGCACCGTCAGCAATACCAGCGCAAGTGCATCCACGAAACAGCCCGCTACCAGATAGAAAAAAATGATGCAGCCGATGATTGACCATCCCGGCAAGGGCAGATTGCTCAACCATTCCGCCAGCTCGAAAGGAATCCGCGTCCGCGCCAGGAAATGGCCGAACATGACCGCGCCCGCCACAATGATCAGGACCATGCAGGAGGTGCGCACGGTTTCCAGCAAGGCGCGGGTCACCATTTTCAAGGTTAATTGCCGTTTGACCGCCGCGATAAGAAGGCTGCCGGCCGCGCCCATGGCCGCGGCTTCGGTCGGCGTGAAGTAGCCAAGGAACATGCCTCCCATCACGGCCACGAACAACACGATGGTTTCGGAAACCCCTGCCAGCGATGTGAGTTTCTGCCGCCAGGTGGTTTTTGGTCCGGCGGGACCCAACGCCGGATTGATCCGGCAACTCAGATAGATCGTGCCGCAGAACAGGAGGGCAATTAAAAGGCCGGGCATCACTCCCGCAATAAACAGCTTTCCGATGCTCTGTTCGGTAAGGATGGCATACACGATGAATACAACACTCGGCGGGATCAAGATACCCAATCCGCCTGACGATGCCACGGTGCCGCTCGCCAATTGCATGCTGTAGCCATACCGACGCATTTCCGGCAATGCCACGGCGGACATCGTGGCGGCCGTCGCGGGGCCTGACCCGCAGATTGCTCCAAACGCCGTGCAAGCGCCCACGGTCGCCATTGCCAGCCCGCCCGGCAATGGCCCAAGCCATTGATAGGCGGTATTGAACAAACGGCGGCTGATTCCCACATGGAAGGCCACTTGGCCCATGAACACAAACAACGGAATGACCGTGAGGCTGTATGACAACAAGGTTTCGTAGAGATCCGCCGAAGCCATTGAGAGCGCCGCCTGGGGATTCACCAGGATCGCGAACCCAACTATGCCGGCGAGCGCCATTGAAAACGCAACCGGCATGCTCGCCACCAGCAGCACAAAGAGCATGATGCAGCCCAAAATACCCAATTGCATCGCTGTCATGGCTTGATCATCTCCCGGCCCGGATGCAGTAAATTATGAATCTTCACCAGCACCGTCACTGCCAGCGCACCGCCGATCACATACGCCACCCAGAACATCGGAAGCTGGAGCGTCAGCGATACCTGGCCCGTTTGGCGCAAGATATGGCCGTACTTCACGCACTGCCATGCCAGCACCACAAACAGGCCTATCACCAACACCCGGCAGATGCTGTCAACAATTACGCGCCCCGGCCGGTTCAACTTCTGAAAAAAGAATTCCACCGCAACATGCCCTTTGACCGCCGTCGTATAGGGAAGTGAGAAGGCGATCGCCAAGGCGCCCGCTATGCGCACCATGTCATACGCACCCATCAGCGCGCCGCCAAACGCGCGCATCACAATATCAGTTGTGGTAATTCCAATCATGGCCAGGACGGACAAGCCCGAAAGCCCCGCCATAGCCATAACCACAAGCCGGAGCACTGCACGATATATCTGGACTACCGCGGTCAGTCTTCCGAAAATTCCGGAATTCACCTCCCCGCTCATTTATTGCGCGGATCCCTGCGAGTATTTCGCAATCAACCCAAGGGTGTCCTGTAAAAACGTGTCGCCCGGCAGACCTTTTTCTTTGCATGCGGCCACATAGCCGTCCAGAATCGGCTTGACCGCCTCTTTCCAACGGGTTTGCTCTGCTTCGGGCAGCGGGATAATTTCATGATTGAGGCTGGCCACAAATGCCTTTCCGTCTTCATCCGCCTTATCCCATGCCTCCCCGTGCCTGGCCACCCACTCCTGGCTAACCTGCGTGAATACCGCCTGAATATCCGCAGGAAGACTCTCCCATTTTGCTTTGTTTATCGTAACAAACATGGCGGTGGTATAGCCGATGCAAGAACTATCCGTCACCGAAGAGATAACCTCGCCCTGTTTCCAGCCTTTAAGCGTCTCAATGGGACAGAGTGTTGCCTCGACCACGCCCTTCTGAAGGGCTTCATAGGTCTCCGGCTGGCTCATCCCAACCGGGGTGCCTTTGAGACTTTCCACGATCTTCGCAGAGAGGCCCGTCGCGCGGACTTTCATGCCGGCAACGTCATCCAGGGTCCGGACCGGCTTCTTGGAGGCCAGAATCCCCGGGCCATGCGCATGAACATAGAGCACGTGCGTATCCGCGATTTCCTGCGGCGCGTACTTTTGGACCATCTCATTGGCCACGCGCGTCGCCACTTTCCCGTCGGGATATCCCAGCGGGAGATCAAGTCCTTCCAATAGCGGGAACCGGCCCCGCGTGTATGCGAAGCAACTCATTCCCAGTTCTGACACTCCGCTAACCACGCCATCGTATACCTGCGGCGCCTGGGTCAACGACCCGCCCGGAAATGTATTGATTTTTACGCGCCCACCGCTACGTTTCTCGACTTCTTTTGCCCATGCCACGGCTGTTTCGCATTGCACATGGGTCGGCGGGAAAAATATGCTGTAGGATAACTCAACGACGGGCCCTGATGCTGCAGGCGCTTCTGAGGCAGCAGGCGCCGCAGGCGCCTGCGGTTTGGCGTCGGACGTTGGGGTGGCAGGTTTCACAGGTGGCGTGGGTTCTTTGGGACTGCATCCGGCGCCAACCACCGCTAAAACCGATATCACACACACCAGCACAATCAAATGGTTCGTCTTCATGTTTCTTTCCCTCCTGATGTTGTCCGTTTTAAAAAAGACAAGACTCTCTCCGCAGCTTACACTCAGAACAATAATCAGAAATGATACTATAGGATTTTTAGGGGCGTTTAGTCCAATTTTTAACCAAGTTCGTTTTTCAGCCGGCGGACGCACGGAGTTCTTCGGCTTTGCGCTTCAATGGACGGTAGAGGTATTCCGCCATGGTGGCGATAGCGCCGCGATCAGATTGATTTTTGGCAACGCTGGCAAGGGCTTCGAGGGCCTGGAATGCGAGGTTTTGCGCGGCGGCGGCCTTTTCGACGGCTTTCGTCACTTGTGCCCGGAAAGCCTCCGAATCGCCTTTCTGTTTTGCATCCTCGGCAGCTTTTTCGGCGGTGGCGGCCGCGTCAACAGTCTCCAGCATATCAAAATACTTGATGGCGAATTCGAGCCGTCCGGTCCAGTAGGCGATGTAGTCCTGGCCGGCTTTTCCCCTGGCGGGAGAGATCGTTTGCATGGCGGCGAGGGCGCGGCGGTATCCTTCACGGTCCCCGGCGAGTTCTTTGGTGAATGCGCCAGGCGACCAGCGGCCCATGACCATCGAGGGCACCGGGAAACCGAGCCCGAGGCCGTGGTCTTCCAGCCCAATGGTTACGGCTTCGATTTCGCGGAATGCGTCGAGCATGGGTTCAACAGCGTTTTCGCCGCACACGGCGGTTACAAGATCGCGGTAAACGGATTCAGGCGTAGTGCCTCGATCCCATGATGCCTTTGCGAGATATGCAACGGAGGGATCGAGATCGCTCAGCATCCACTGTCGGGTGCAGAAGCCCGCCAGGCCATGCTCCCGCATCAATTCGACAAGTTTGTGCAGGGAACCAGTGGTCAACTGTGGAGGCACGCCCACGCCATCGTCCTGGAGGGTCAACGCCAGAACCGTAGGCACTTCCTTGGCCGGGATTTTGTCGAACGCTTCCGGGCGGCGCAGAACCCGCGTGGGGGTGTAGTCGAGCACAATGAGCAACTCGGATCCCTTAGGCAGCACTCTCGGCAATATGGGGAAGAGTTCCTCTGCGATCTCATAGTAGATGAAGCGCGCATCCGGCTTGCGGCTCTTCGGAAGAATATCGGGAGAGGTAAGAAGGCGGTCCAGATAGCACAAGCCGGCGAGATCGCCTTTCACCTGCATGACCGCGCGCTCCGCGCCGCCGGTAAAGGCAGTGCGCTGGGATGCGGCCTTCAGCACGTCATCGAGCGTCATGACTTCGTCGATATGATACCGCGCATTGAGTTCCTGCCATGCCGATTGATACAACTCGATCCAACTGGGCCACTCGGTGCCTGCCGGATACCCATACGAATCGATTTCGGGAAAGGTATCCACGAGAGTTTTAAGAATGATGCCCGCGACTTCCAGCAGGCGGGGATCATCCGGGCGGACCGTCGGGCCGGGGCTGACCGTCAGCGACCCAAGTTGCTGGACGGGCTGTGTTTCAGGAAGGACCGTTGAAAATTCCTTCGGGAAGTCGGTGATCGAACCAACGAAGTTGGAAGCAATCCCGCGTCTGTGCGCATACGCCACCAGTTCGTGGCAATGTCGTTCGCCAGCGGCAATGAGTTTGTCGGCCCCTGCGTCCATCAACGGCAGATCCGGATTCCAGAATTCAGGGATAGTGCCAAAGAGTTTTCTGCCGGGCATATCATCGGTGATGGGGAAATGCGCGCCATACCAAAGCGTAGCCGAGGTATTCTTGACACCGTTCACTTCCAGGCCGAGGAAAGGCTGCGAGGGACCGCTGCTGACCCGGATGCGGTTAAATTTAAGCTTGGCCAATTGGCCGATAAAAGGCCGGTAGTCCGCCATGCCCCAGCCTTCCATGCCAAAGGCGAAATCCCCCATCGTTTTCCACATGCGCACCCGGAATTCGGGCTCAAACACCTTGTCAATGTCAGGCAGGAAAAATGCGCGGCTCTTGGGAGGAAGCACATCGCCATTCAAAAGATATCGGACCCCATATCGCTCCACCAACTCATACACCGCCCACAACGTTGCCACCGGAGAGCCGCCGAGTATGGCCATCGCCGGTTTGTCGTGCCATTGCATGGACCGCAAAAGAAATCCCTGGTCCGTAAGTTCAGGAAGAGGATCGATGGGATATTGTGTGTCCGCCCTTTGGCCGGACGTGCCGAGATAGAATAGATAGTCGGAGGGCCCGGCGGGTTCTGAACTCATGCTCACGGATACCTCGAACAATTGCCCAAGATAACGCTGCAGTTCGATTCCTGCAAACTTCATCAATGCATCCGTGTTTGGCTCAGCCACTAAACCAATGTGGGGTCGGCCTGCTTGCGCCACATCACAGGCCAATATGCCCAACATAGCGACGAACAGAAAGACATACGAACATCGCATATTAATCACCTCATATAACCCGATTAATTCTACTATTCCGAAAAATGAGTACTCAACCATTTGCGTGATGGGGTTTGCGAAGCCCTTGACCTCACGATATTTCTATGATATCATTATGATATCAACCTGGAGGAAGATAGCTATGGAAACGCGGGAAATACGGCGGGAAGTAGTGAATGGCTGGGCGGCTTTGACGATGCTCATCGTGGCCGGGCTGGGTCTGGCTTTGTATGTGTATGTGGTGATTCGGATGCTTGTGGTTGCCGTGGACACGCACGGGAGCGTGGCGTTTAGTGTGGTGCTGCTGGTGGCGGGGGTACTGGTGGAACTGGTGTGGATAGTGTGCCTGGTGGGCTTTTTCACGTTGCAGCCAAATGAAGGGGCGGCACTTGTGCTTTTCGGGAAATACTGCGGTTCGGTGCGGACGAGCGGTTTCTGGTGGGCCAATCCGTTTTATGCGAAGCAGAAGGTGTCGTTGCGCCGGCGCAACCTGAACGGTCAAACGATCAAGGTGAATGATCTTCGAGGCAACCCGGTTGAGATTGCGGCGGTAGTGGTCTGGCGGGTGGATGATACGGCCAAGGCGCTGTTCGACGTGGATCGATATGAACAGTATGTGCAAGTGCAAAGTGAAGCGGCGCTACGGCATCTGGCGATGGCGTATCCGTACGACAGCTACCACGAAACCGACGTGATCTCACTGCGCGGCAGTACGGACGAGGTGTCGAAGGCATTGATGGGCGAAGTACAAGAGAAGGTGTTGAAGGCAGGCGTGGTCATTGAGGAAGCGCGCCTTAGCCATCTCGCGTATGCCCAGGAAATCGCCGGGGCGATGTTGCAGCGGCAACAGGCGGAAGCGATTGTCGCGGCGCGCAGCCGGATCGTGGATGGCGCCGTGGGCATGGTCGAAATGGCGCTGGACAAACTCGAAGCCACCGGAAAAATCCAACTGGACGAAGAGCATAAAGCAACGATGGTGAACAATCTGCTGGTGGTGCTGTGCGGGCACGAGTCCGCGCATCCCATCGTGAATACAGGCACGTTATACCAATAAGGACAAGATGTTTTGGCGGAACGGAAACCATTCTTGCTGCGGTTGCCGCCCGAATTGACCGAGGAATTGAACCGCTGGGCGGCGGACGACCTGCGTAGTCTCAATGCGCAAATCGAATTCCTCCTGCGCGAGGCGGTGCGCAAGCGGCGGCGTGATGTTGACGCTGAAAGCACGAACGTGGAAGCAGAAGAAGGAAACTAATGTGTCATGAAGTATGAACGCTGGATTAACCTTGACGGAAATCCTGCAAAAGCATTGGAGTCTGCGCGGGAACAATTTCTGCAGCAGGGTTTCAAACTCACAAGTTTGAGCCCAACATCGTTTGAGGTGACCGGGCCGGGTATGAACAATACGAGGCAAAATGCATTGCGCGGAGTTTCTAAGGCGTATGTGAGTATTTCAGGGAAAGAACTCCATGTGGAGGCTGAGTTGCGTTATGCGCGGCGCATGCAGCGTTTTGTTCTTTTCTTTCCTCCGGCACTGATATTGGGTTTAATGGCGACTTTTCTCGTCACGCTCCCTGGCTCCAAGACAGTTGCGTTGGCATCCTGTATTCCACAGTTGCTAATTTGGATTCCCATCAGCCTGATTTGGGCGCCATCCATTCGGCGAAGAACAGAAAAAGCTATAGATACCGTGATGGAAAATGCAGCCTTAATCGCAAATGAATGAAGTAAAAAATGGTATGGGAGAAAGACGATGATCTACGAAAAATCTGTAGCGTTGAGCAGTAATGTGAACAAAGCTCTGGAATTGGGCAAAACCGTCTTTGCCCAGAACAGCTTTCGCATTAGTCGCTCGGACCGATCCGGTTTCGACGTTGAGAATCCGTTCCTCTGGCAGAAGAACAGAAACCCTCTTGTAGGAATCAATAAGGCTTCCATTACGCTTGAGGGTTCCAATGTGACAATCCACGCAGATATTGGCAAGTCAGTTATTCCGATGATGCTCATTATTTGTCTGACAACCCTTGCTTCTTTGGGGATTATCGTGGCGATTTTAATGGATCCCCACTCTACATCAAGGGATGTAATAATGGGGATTCCTATCCCGATTGTGGTGTTGTTTGCAGTATCTATTGGGTTCTATGTATGGAACAGAAACATCAAACGCGCTATTGACGTTCTTCTGGAAAACATGGCGATCGCCAGCCGTGAAACTTGAACGCCGACCCTGATCTTCACTTTGCCTAACCATTTAGATGTCCTTGCTATATGCTTCTGAACACCTTTGACGGCGAATCGAAGAAAGACCACGGCCAAGCTTGCTGCGCAACCTTGACCGTGCCACCCGGCGAAGAAGGTTTATCGGGTATTAACTCGTAGTCTACTGGGTGGCACGGTCAATCCGACATAGGAGGATTGGCCGTGGAAATTCAACAGGAACTCCGAAGACGAATCTTGAAAATGATGGTATTTATGCGCACTGCTATCTCCCCTGATATCGCGCTATGACGTCGGGAAAATCGATGCGCCGGGATTGATTATCCCGTAAAACCACTTCCACGCCTTCACAGACATTCTCAAGCGTGCGCGACTTGGGAAGGTGCAGCACAATTCGTTTCGGTGTTGTGCGTTGAGGCGGCTCCAGCGTCAATTGAACCCCTTTTCCCGTTCCCTTAGCACGGAAACTCATGGGACCAAAATGCGTGGGGGCGTGTTCAACCGCGATCTCCTGGCCGTTGTCGAGCCACCCGTCCGGGATGGCCATGAGCAAATGGAGTTCTTCGTCCTGTTCGTGAATAAGCATGTGCCGGAGCAGCAGCGCATAGTTGGAAGCACCCGTCACATGTGGAATGGTGTTGCTCCAGGCAAAGTGGCGCTTGTAGAAAATCCCTTCTGGAAAACCATGCGTGGCCGTCGAGTGCAACAGGTACCAGTAGAATTCATCAACCACCTTCTCTGATTCGCCGCGTACCAAGGAGGCCATGGTGGTATAGGCCGACATGTACGGATGAATGGCAGGCTCAATCTTACCATCGGTCCAGCGAATGGTCCCTTCTACGAATCCACCCAGATGATTCTCGCGCACCTCCTCCATAAGCGCTGTAATCCGCGGATCATCCACAGGGAAGATAGTGGTCGGCCACAATGTTTCCGTATTTCCCCAATGCGTGCCTTCTTTTTCCCAACTGGGTGGAAAGTGGTGGAGACCGGTCTGCTTCCATGCCTTATCGATGGCCGCCGAATACGCCGTGGCTTCCTTCATCAAGAGAGTTGCCTCATCCGATTTTCCAAGCGCCCGTGCTGCATCCGCTGTACAAAGCATTCCCCGCAGGTTCCAGAAATCATATCCCAGAATATGATGCTTGCCGTCCCATAGAGACTCGCCATCCGCCGGAGCCGCCGGAAGAAGGCCCGCAAAAGGCGGATCCGCCGGAGCGCTCCGCCGCGCCTGCATGGTCCAGTCCACCGCCTTGCGCAGTTGCGGATAAACCCGCTCAAGCCATTGCCGGTCGCCGGTGATTTTCCAATACTGCCAAAGAGCCCACAGTGCCTGCCCATTCGCGTCAAACTGGCCTTTCTGAGATTCAAACCGGCCATCCTCAAGTTGATGATCGGTGAAGGCCTTGATGGCATTTCGCGCGGCGTCCCACAAACCCGCTTCCTCCAACTCCATTACCTGATAGGCGCCGTCACGAATGTAGAACTCATCATAGAATCCTTCGCCGCCGTGCAATTCACCGTGATCGCCCGCGATCAATTGACATATGTGCGCGGCCTTATAAGCCTGGACGGTTTTTTTACAGGGAACGTTGATGGACATTGTGTCCGCCAGAAGGTTCTGCCAAAACTGTACGGTGCGGTCCAGCCAGATCTTTGCATCTTCACGGGAGAAATCTGTGTTCTTCACCGGTTCCCAAGGAAGCGCGACAACCGCCTCGGCTGGTTTCTCCGGTTCCAGCAGCCACGAAAACTCGCGAGGGACATTCAACTCGGGCACAGGATGGTTTGATGCCTCATAGGGACCCGCCTGTTCAAACCGTACTTTCCCTTCCGATGCTGTGCTGCTTGTATTGACCACACGCACTGCGATCCAATTCAGAAAATTCTCATTTTCCTTCGGCCAATCAAATGCCTCACGCCAATTACTTGCCGAGGGCAAGGGGGTTGCCCACAAGGTGAATTCATAACGAACCGGACCGTCTTGGGCCGTTAATAGCACCACAGGCAACCAACCATCCATCAATTGTTTTGTCTGCGCCCTGCTCAACGGAGTCAGGTCCTTGCCGAATCGTATTTGGACGGATGCCTTATCCGCCTCGTTCTCACTGGTGCCAAGAGACGCGCCGATCATGAGTTTGTTGTCTGGTGTAATTCGCGTTCCCCGCGCATAGTCTTTAAGCCCGATTACGCTCCATGAATTGTCGAAATAATCAAAGGGGGTATCCGCCCACGCAGGCAATGCAAGGACAATGGTGACAAGGAACAATCGTGTCCGGATCATAGTAAGAATCTCCCGTTTTTTCTGGATTATTTCGGGCGTGCTGCGGGGATGCGGTCCTTGAGCGGCGGCAGCGCCGGAAACGGCGCATGCGGCTCGGACTGATACCAATATGCCACGGATGCAATATCATCGGAGAGTTTCATGTACTTTCCGTCGTCTCCCCAGCCCAAGGCCTGGATGGTTACGCGGAGATCGCTGTCGTAGCAAATAGGATCCTGGATATGCCAGCGATACAAACTCCAGAAATTGGGAGGTTTTCCGTTATCTTTGGATGGCAGGGTCGTTCCCACATAGGCGGTTGTGTACGGCTCCGCAAAACCATAACTCCCGCAAAAATAATCCTCGGTTCCGGTCCCGCAAATGGTGGGGAATTCCTTATCACCATCCATGTAAAACTTAATTTCCCCTTCACCAAACCACCCCTTTTGAAATTGGGTCCAAGCCAGAAAAGTTCCCACATAACGCCCTTTTCCTTTTACGCCATCCAGAATGACATAAGGGTTGATCTCATTAGTTTTTGCACGGCGCCATTGCGCATGAAGATAAGCCGCATTGTCCGTTACGGCCGTTTCGGCATAGGTGATCTGAAAAGCAAGAAGCTGTAAATCTTCGGACGCTTCATTGGTGAACGTAATCTTGGCGTGTTTTCGGAAGGGCATGGGCCAATAACAGTTCATCGCATTTTGAGGGTTCACAATCACAGCCATTGAATTCACGCGCGCAAATTGTTCATGCCCGACGGCGAAGAAGTCCGGCGCGGGGACTTCTATCGAAGGAGTTTCTTCATTATCCCAATAGAATCGCAGGATATGCGCCCGTTTAAGGCCTTCAACCATCCAGATGTGTTGGATGATCCCCGGCCCGTCAATGTCCATGAGGGTTGCCGTTTCCCCGGCATTCACACGGAGGAATGGCCGCACTTTCCATCCTTGGCCGAGGTCATCCGCGGCCCGCGCCGCGGCTGCGGGCGTTGGTTCGGATGGATTCGGAATGGCCATGCCGCCTTTTCCCTTTTCTCCCGTCGGATTTTCCGCCGAGATTGAACGTGTTCGCATATCCGAGAGGATGGGCAGGGCATTTAGTCCCGCCGATAGATTGGATATCTCAGGCATGGTTGCCTCCCCGGAGCCGCTCTGTGCGGCGCCCATTAAGAGTATACATGTCGCTAAAAACAAGGGGTGGAAGAATTTGAGCATCATCGGTTCCTTTGTGCGTTATTATTGTCACGCTATCAATACCTCGTCCGTCTTTTTGATTGGTTGCATCTTAGAATATTGGACATGACAGAGCAAAAACTTCCAAAACAGTAGTCGATTATCCGGGAAGCGGGACGGGGAGCCCAGATTTCTTCAATACCGGCATTTGCGCGCCGCGCTCCACCAGGATACGCCGCAATTCATCCGCTAATCTACGGGTGATGTCCGGATTTTTTTCATGCAGATCGGTTTTCTCCTCGATGTCTTCCTGGATGTTGTACAACTCGTACCGTTGATCAAGGTGGAAATAGATTAGTTTCCAATCCCCCTGACGGATCACGCTGTACGGAGGCTGGTCGTAGCAATGCGGGTAATGCCATACCAAGGAGCGGTTTTTCGGCGGCGCAGCATCTTCGCGCAGGAGAGGCGCGAAGCTGATTCCATCCACTTTCCCGCCAATTTGTTCACAGGTCTGCACGTTGGCCATTTCAAGTATCGAAGGGAAAAAATCCTCGATGATGACAGCCTCGTTGCATACTGAACTGGGTTTGGTGACCCCCGGCCATTTAACGATCATGGGCACCCGGATACCGCCTTCATAGGGCGTTAATTTATGGCCTCGCAGCGGAAGATTCAGGGGCACCTGTTTTGCGGCCCCATTATCGGACATGAAAATGATGATGGTGTTATCCTCTACGCCAAGCCGCTTGAGGTTTGCCCGAATGTCGCCCAGCGACTTATCCATACCTTCGATCATGGAAGCATAGGTGGCGTCGGAATCCTTGAGCTTTGCATCCATGTATTTTGAATAGAACCGGTCGTCCTTTTCCCAGGGAGCGTGAACGGCGTAATGGGACATGTATAAGAAGAAGGGGGTCTTTTGGGCAACGGCATCATCAAAGGCGTTGTTGGCCTCGCGGGTCAGGGCTTCCGTCAAATAGGTATCGGTGCCGTGGTATGCTTCCAGGCCGGGTACGTCCCAGATTCTGTCTCCATTTCGCCATACAGCGCTGTAATTGTGCTGGCCATGATAGCTCCCCGGCCCCCCTGCGGCGTGTCCCGCGATGTTGATGTCAAAGCCGAGATTTTTAGGATCCGCGCCCGGAGTTCCTTCCGCGCCCCAATGTGCTTTCCCCACGTGAATGGTCCGGTATCCCGCCTCCCGGAGGAACATCGGAAGCGGTTTAACATACACCGTCCTTTCGATACCGGGTATTGGGCTGAGGCCGTTCACATTCCACGCTGGTAGAATCAGATCCGAACTCTCGGGATCTGGAGAAATATTCTTGCGCAGGGTCCAGTTGGTGACCCGGTGGCGGGCTGCATTGAGGCCGGTGATCAGGCTAACCCGGGTAGGGGAGCAAAGTGCGCTGGCATATGCCTGAGTGAATTTGACACCTTCGCCGGCAAGTGCTTCCATGTTGGGCGTATGGTAGCGGCGGTTAAGGCCGGTGACTTTTTTGTAAAACGGCTCGGAAGTATCTTCCCAGCCCATGTCATCTACAAGAAAGACGACGATGTTGGGGCGTGTTGGTGGTGTATTCTGGCTAAAGGCACTGGTTGATCGCGTCAAGCAAAAAGCGATCGATGCCGCACCCAAATCATTCATGAATTCTCGTCGGCTTGTCACGCTCATTCGCTTATCCTCACTGCATTAGGGACTGGATCCGCTGCCCATCCAAAATTTTGAACTATTTTCCCTATTTTATATCTGGTTCAGGTGAAAACAACAACCCATTGATTATGAATCGCTCTTTTCCTAAAATGACCTCGCTTTTGTGAAGAAGCGAGTGCAACAGGAGACAGTTCACATGACATCACGCGAACGGGTGCTGAGCGCGTTAGCCAAAACCGGATACGACCGTATTCCCATCAAGCATGAAGGGACTCCGGAAGTTAACCAGGCATTGATGGCGCACTTTTCCCTGGCGAATGAAGAGCAATTGCTCCTGGTGCTGGGGGATGATTTTCGCTATGTACAACCGGTGTATTGCGGGCCCGAATTGAAAACTTGGCCGGATGGCAGCATCGAAGGTTTTTGGGGTGAACGGTATGGGCGGAAGGCTTATGAAGGCGGCACCTATATGGAGCCGGTATACTTGCCCTACGCGGGAGTTACGCGGCTGGAGGATTTGGATCGCAGCCACTTTCCACGCATCTCCTGGTTTGACTTCTCCACTATCCGCAGTCAATGCGAGGCACAAAGCAGGAAATTTGCCATCTGCATCGGCTCCGCGGGAGACATGGATTTCATTAATACCATCGGACGCATGCGCGGCATCGAACAGGTGTTTGAAGATCTCATGACAGAAAACGAAGCCTTTATGGAAATCATGGAGGCACGGTTCCGTTTCTATTACGAGTTGCATGAGGCCACGCTTGAAGCCGCTGGCGGCATGATCGACATCCTTCACGTCGGCGAGGATTTGGGCAACCAGCAGGGGCCCCTTATCAGCCTTGATATGTTTGAACGTCTTTTTGCACCCAAATATGAGGCAATATTCAAACTTGCCCACCGCCATGGGGCGAAAACCATGATGCATATGTGCGGCACCGTATCGGCGTTTCTTCCGCGCCTTATCGAATTAGGCCTTGATATTCAGGATGTCGTTCAGCCAACCAGTCATGAAATGGACATAGATCGGTTGCAACGTCAATTTGGCCGCCATCTCGCATTCTGCGGCAGCATGTGTGTACAAAGTTTGTTGCCCTTTGGTACGCGCGAGGACGTTGAACGCGAAACGCGGCGCCGTCTCGTTCTTTTTCCTCGTGGTGGTCTTTTCCTCGGTCCGACCCACGCCATACAGGTCGGCACGCCTATTGAAAACATCCTCGCCATGTATCGGACCTCGGGCAGCCTTATGGAGCCTGTTGAATCCTGGGTGCACGACGCGGGTGTGACTTCTGCCGAACCTGAATTCGACAGGTTTAAGCTCTTTTAACGTATAGGAAGTAAACTACATGCGATTCAGCGGAAAGAAGAAATGGATTGCCGGGTGCGGTGTTTTAGTGCTGGCGCCGGTTGTGTTTATGTCGTTATGGGTATGGAGCATCACGCCGGAGCGGGTTGAAGGAGCCTGCTTTGATTCGGCGGGCGTGCGGATTCATTACACGGACGAGGGGCAGGGGACGCCGGTTCTTTTAGTGCACGGACTTGCGGTGAATGCCGATGTACAGTGGCGGTGGCGTGGCCTGATGCAATTGCTGACCAAGGATTACCGGGTGATTGCCCTGGATACGCGCGGGCACGGACTGAGCGATAAACCACATGATCCCGCCATGTATGGGATTCAGATGGTGGAAGATATTGTGCGCCTGCTCGATCACCTGCATATCGAAAAGGCGCATGTGGTGGGCTATTCATTCGGCGGGTTTATTACGTTGAAACTGGTGGCTACCCATCCAGAGCGACTGTTGAGTGCGGCGGTGTGCGGGGCCGGTTGGGAGCAGCCCACAGAAGAGAATCTGGTTTTTGGCGAGGCGGTGGCGCAGGCCATGGAGAAAGGGAAAGGATTCGGCCCTCTCAACAAGCGGCTTGGATTGGGCGATGGCCCGCCGCCTCTGTATGAAAAGCTTGTGATGAAGCTGGCGTTGTATTATTTCAATGATCGCCGCGCGTTGGCGGCCACGATGCGGGGAGGGCTGGAACTCGCGGTGTCGGAGGAGGAATTGCGGGCGAACCGGGTGCCGGTGCTCGTGATGGTGGGAAGCAAAGATGGTCTCCGGCCCGATTCCGAGGAATTGGCAAAACGGATGGCGAACTGCGCACTCGTGATTGTCGAAGGTGGGGGGCATATCAACACATCAGGCAAGACGGCATTTCATACGGGGCTATTGTCTTTTCTGGCAAGACAAGCAGCCAGCCCTGATAAGAAAGAGCCATCTGGGGAGGTTGCCGATCTTGCCAAGGTATGCACAGCGCCATTGTAATAAGAGTCTTTTGAAGCAAACAGTTTATTTGCGGAGGTATTTAGCCTGTTGATGCAATATTATGGGAATGGCTGTCCGGTGGGACGGATCATGATTTCGTTGACATTGACATGCGCAGGCAAGGTTAGCAGCCATTGGATTCCGCTGGCAATATCTTTGGGTTCAAGCAGTTGCCCGAAGGATGCGATGTTTTTAAAGAAGTTCTCTTCATTGAGTCCGGCGACGGCCTGAAATTCGCTAAGGACAATGCCGGGCATCACCAATGACACTCGCACGCCGTGAGGGCATACTTCGCGGCGGATGGATTCCGTGAGTGCGCCAACGGCGAATTTGCTGGCGCCATACAATGCGCTAAACGGAGAAACATTGCGCCCGACAACAGATCCTAGCACCACGAGGTCACCGGATTTTCGCTGTGCGAAATACGCTCCCGATCGGCGAAGCAGATGGGCAACACCCAGGATGTTGGTTTGAAGCACTTCCTGCCACTGCGATTCATCACCGGCAGTAAGGCTCCCTGCGAGTCCGCGCCCGGCATTGGCGACAACGATGTCGTACTTGCCGCCACCCTCTTTCCAATCAAGCACGTGTTCCAGCATCGCATCAATATCGGCTGAAACCCCCGCGTCTCCCGCCACGGCCATCGCCTTGCCGCCGCGAGAGGCAATATGCGTGGCCAGTTCATCCAATTTTGCCCTGCGCCGTGCAAACAACACTACCGCTGCGCCTGTTTCCGACAATGCCAACGCCGTGGCCCGGCCTATCCCGGAGCTTGCACCCGTAACAATAGCTGTTTTACCGGATAGAGGAGAGTTCATTCGTAAACCTTTCTCGTAATAAATAGTTCAATGGAAAGCAAACTTCCATATTCAGAATATAATAAACGTTTCGCTAATGCCAAGATGATTTGGAAAATCAATGCAAGCCTTGGAAAGTCTTGAAACAATCGATTGTGTATTGGAAAAGCCTTGACCTGGCTTCGTTTCTTCTTTATTCTTCTAAAAAGATCGAGCGGAGGAAATCATGTGTTCATTTTTCATCGCGGTGATGGTGTTAGTGCTGGCAGTGTTGAGTTCTTGTGCCCATGTGCAGAAGCCGCCACCCCTCGCCTTCGATGTGGTGGATACAGGCCCCGTGGCGGCGGATGTGCCTTCGATCAAGCCGTGGCGGACGGTAACTCTTGATCCGGACTATGGGGGATGTTGGATCGTTGCAGGGGATTTGGACGGGGATGGCACGGTGGAGATCGTCAGCGCTCAGAATCACAACCTTGATGATACGCATTATACGAGTGCGGCATCTGCGCAACGTCTCGATGGTTCTATCATGTGGCGTTGGGGCGATCCGAACATTGGCCGCAAAGGTCTTCACCATGACGTGGCCCTCCAAATTCATGACTGGGACGGAGAAGGACACCAGGAAGTGGTGCTATTGGCGGACAAAGCGCTTGTGGAATTGGATGGGGCTACCGGGAAGGAACGGCGGCGTCTTTCGATTCCCGCAGGAGCCTCCGATTGCCTGACGTTCTGTGATTTGTCTGGTGTGGGGCGGCCTGCCGATTTCCTGGTTAAGACGCGGTACACTTCGCTTTGGGCCTATGATCATTCGGGCACGTTATTGTGGCAGAGCGAATTGCCGGGCGGCTACAGGACAGCGCATCAGGCGCGTCCGTTCGATCTTGACAGAGACGGACGCGATGAAATCATGGCCGGATATGCCCTGCTGAATCATAAGGGGAAAGTAGTGTGGACGTTCACGTCCGAGAAGGTTGATCTTGGAAAGGGCCATCTTGATTGTGCGCGAATCCTAAAGAAGGGCATGTCGCCGAAGTCAACACGGATTGTGTTGACCTGCTGTGGCGCGAAAAATATCGCCATGATAGACGGCAAAGGAAAAACACTTTGGGAAATCTCCGGCCGCCATTTCGAATCCATCCAGGTTGGCGCTATACTTCCAAAACCGCATGGCCCCCATATCCTCGTTGATATTGATCATACCCCGCGCGGGGAAAGTGACCTGTGGATATTGGACCGGAATGGAAATCTTTGCGCCAAAATCCGGGGCGAATACTGCCGCCATCACGAATTGATCGACTGGAATGCCGATGGCTTGGATGAGATCGTTGTTGGACACAGCGGTGCGATGTACGATCATACAGGCCGCCGCATTGCAACACTGGCGGCGCCCACCGCTGCCGGCAATTTGCTCTTAGGCGATTTTACGGGCGATGGCATTTCCGATGTGGCGCGCGGGGGCGGCGATGTTTTGTACATATATCAGAACAATTCTCAAAAGAAACCACACTTCCCTGTTCCTCTTGGCACTCCATTAAATATTACTTATTACTGAAATCCCGCATTACAAAGGACACACGTTTTTGCTGGAGGCAATTGCCGTTGCAGTTTTTACAAAGGATGAGAAACCTGCTAGGATGGTGTAACGCACAGCAGATGAAACGCGATGACTATTTCAAACAAGGACTCGAAGAACGCAAGGAGCTCAACATGAAAACTAACCGTCGAACGTTCCTCAAACAGGTATCCGCCCTTTCCGCCGTTCCATTTATTTTGCCATCCACCATCTGGAGTGCGGAAACCAAGCCCAATGACCGCATCGTCATGGGATTCATCGGCATGGGCAAACAGAACCAAGGGCTTCTCGATGCGTTTCTGCATCACCAGCGGACCCGCGTCGTTGCGGTGTGCGATGTGGACACAACGCGGCGGGTGGACGCCCAAGGGCGTGTGAACAAATTCTATACCGATAATCCGGACAAGGGTTCTCCCGATTGTGCGGCATATAACGATTTCCGGGAGATCATCGCGCGGGATGATATCAACGCGGTGTGTATCGCCACCCCGGATCACTGGCATGCCATTCCAACCCTCGCGGCGCTTCGGTCAGGGAAGGATGTTTATTGCGAGAAGCCCTTGACACACAACATTCACGAAGCCATAGAGGTCATGCACGCAGTGAAAAAGAGCAAACGGGTGTTGCAGACTGGTTCGATGCAGCGCTCCTCGGAAGAATTTCGCGTGGCCTGCGAATTGGTGCGCAATGGAGCCATTGGAAAGATAGACCACGTAATATGCAGCTTCGGTCCTCCGGGAATCCCCTGCGATCTGCCGGAGGAACCCATGGAGCCCGGATTGGACTGGAATATGTGGGTGGGCCCTGCGCCAATGCGTCCTTACAATTCGATCTTGAGCCCGCGCGGCGTGCATGATCACTTCCCCAACTGGCGCACATATAAAGAGTTTGGGAGCGGCGCGGTGGGCGACTGGGGCGCGCATCACCTGGATATCGCGCAATGGGGATTAGGCATGGATGACAGCGGCCCTGATGAAGTGCATCCACCCGATGATCCAAAAGCGGCTTCCGGCGCCGTGTTGCACTACGGCAAACGCATTAAGGTTTTCCACGATTCAGGCTTCGGTATTCATTTCTTTGGAGAAGACGGCGAAGTCAAGGTAAACCGCGGTCAATTCGAGTTCTGGCTTGGCGGGAAAAAGATAGCCGGCTTCGCCAAACGTGAGGATGGCGGCTCCCTGGGCTCTGCTCTGAGTTTTGTCCAAAAGGAATATCTTGACAATGCGAAGATCAAGCTCTATGTAAGCAAGGACCATCTCACCAATTTCCTGGATTGCGTCGAATCACGCAAACGGCCTATCACCGATGAGATTGTCGGCGGCCGCAGCGCCATCTGTTGTCATTTGGTAAATCAGGCCTATTACAACCATGCCGTAATCCACTGGAAACCCAAGAAAATGCGTTTTGCGAAACACAGCGGCGATCCCAAATGGCTGACCCGCGATTATCGCTCTCCATGGAGTGTGTGAACGTAAGCAAGTGGTCAAAATAGAGTCTCTGTCTATTCCTGCAGCGTTATGTTGGGAGAATAGTTTCCAATGACTTTTACGGAATGGAAGACCCGTCCCTTGAGGTCAATGGCTTTTATCTCGAATCCATCATCGGCGATATGAACATTGCAGTGGTGCCAGGTTGCTTTGAAATAGCAGGAGTATGGATTGTGGCGGAGATCGGGCTGGAGGGAAAACACCGGGCCGCCTCCGCCCCCGGTTACTATATAAACGATGTTGTCCTTAATGGAAACCTCATGCAAATGATCATGGCCGCTGAAAACGGCATTTACATGGTATTGCTCAAACAAGGGCTCGAATATTTTGGAGGCAGGCGTATAGCCGCCTTCGATTCCCGATGCGAAGGGAGACTGGTGAAAAAAAACAAAGCGCCAGGTTTTATCCTGACTGTTTTCCAGGGTCTTTTTAAGCCATTCGTATTGCGGGGAGCCGGGTTCCATCGGGGTGCGGGTTGGAGGGCCATATTCATGCCCCACCGCATATCCTTCGACGGCAAGGACGATGAAACGGCTGTTGCCATAGTCAAATGAGTAGTAATGTTCGTCAGCGTTGGGTAGGGAAAAGTAATCGAAATACCACGAGGCATTCAGTTCATGGTTGCCAATGACAGGCCAGACAACTGTATTCCGTATCAGTTCCCCCGCCCGGCCAAAAAATTCTCTGATCCATCGCTCATGTTCATTACCGAGAAATGTCATATCGCCGACATGAACGACGAATTGTGCTTGTGGGCTATTGGTGAGGATACTGTTGCACACTTCTTTATGTCTATTCCTCACAAGGTATTCTGCCCAGTCAAACATTTCCTGGGAGTCGCCATAGACGACGAAATCAAAGGGTTCGGAGCCCTCATATGCTGTTCGGAAACTGCCAATCTCAAGGCCCACTCCATTCGATACGACGCGATAGTAATATGGCGTGTTCTCCGCAAGATTATTGATGGTGACTTCGTGAATTGTTACGCTTGGGCTTTCAACTGTGATGCATTGTCCCTCAGCCGGTGAATCGCCCTGCTCGATTTCCGGGGAAAGCAATGCTTCTTTCCGCGGGCTTACGATTACTTTTCCCGGCAGCGGCGTTGTCGTTTCCCACAGGATTGTGATAGAGGTCTTCTGCATGTTTTGCAGGTACGGGCCCGCAGTAATGAGGGCAGCTTTGCGGAGAGGTTCTTCTATATCGTCGGAGGTTTTTGCATTCCCTGTGAAAAAGAGTTGTGCGATGGCCGCAAGAAACAGGATCACATTGGCCATTATTAGAAGTTTTGAAGTGAATCCGCATTTTCCGCCGGAGAGAGAATAGGTTAAGACCGAGAGGCCTGTAACAAGTGCGAATGTTGCACTGAGCGGCAGGGCATTTGCACGGCTCATGAGCAGGAATACGAAGAACATGAACGAAAAAGACAGGAGCCACGCGGAGAGGATAAACAACGCTATTCTGCAAACATTAAGTTTTCTTATCAAAGGAGAGGCAATGGTGATGAAGATTGGCGACAGGATAAAAAGCACAATGGTTATCAGGAACCATTGCCGGTCGAACAAAACTTCAGGCAGAATGGGCGCCGACAAGGTGATCAGCACAGGTAAAAACGAAGCAATTACCGCGAGAAAAAGCAAGCGTTTTCCCTTTGTCCTGAACCACAGCCACAAGGCGGTCACGGCAAAAAGAAATAGCGGCGGTACGATGGGTGGCAAAACAGGAAGCCAACGGTGTAAAACGAGGAAAGGCAAAAGATCAACGTAAGGCCGCGTATAAAAAAACAATAACAGGCCGGCGGCGAAAGAAAGATTCGTAATCCATATAATGTATCTAGTGCTATTCATAGGGCTTGCCTATGGCCGTTATTGCCTTCATTTGTGGATGAAGGCCATTGCCGGGCATACACCTCTTTCCTGAATTCATCGGCAACAGTTTCGAGCTTTTTGTTAAAATGCCGTTCGAACAGGGCGCGTTCCGCCCATGGGTCTTGGATAAGGTCTTTTGCATAGGCCAGAATGGTTTTGATCCCGTATTTTGCCGCCAGATACTCTACAAAACACCGGAATTCAGAATGCTTAAAACCATACCGATACTGTTCGGGGACTTTTTTCAGGGTGTCATACGGTCCCAACACGTCGAAGAAGTACCCTCGGTCGACCGCCAGTTCCAGAAAGGTGTTTCCGGTATAGTTGTCGTGAGGATTGCCGTAGAAGATGGCCAAGCCCTCGAAAAACCATTCGGGGATGTTGAAACCACAATATAACGAGGTGTTCTGGTCAAGCAAGGCATGGGAACATTCGTGTTTTAATTGATCAGTCAGCTTGCGTCCATTTGCGAGAATCTTAGTAGGACTGAGAAAGATGACCGTCCCCGTCTGAAACGCACAAGCGGCTCCACGCACGCCACTGCAGCGGCGCGCAACCTCCGGCGTTTTTGCGAGGATGATTGTGATGTGTTTGTTGAAGCGAAGCCCGTGAAAGTTTTCACAATCAGCAAAAATGCCGTCTGCGTTCTGAAGTTCGGGGGGAAGGCTCCAATCATTGGGCAGTATGATGTCCGCCCTTTGAAACGGCAGGCTTTTGTAACCCAGTTTCACGGGTGACCAGGCAAACAGACGCCCCCATAACAAATGATAGACAAGGGCCGCAGCTATCACGAAGAGCGCCAGTCTTAAGGAGAGTGAAAGAACCGTCCGTAGACTCAGCGATATTTCGCCGAATTTCGGTATTCCAATAATTTTGAAGAAGAAACTAGACATTGTTTTGGATTTTTCCCGAGAGCATGAGACGGCGTTCGCTCATCTGTTTCCGTAGGCGGGTGATTTCCGGAGGATACACCCGGTAATAGGCGAAGGCGACTAAAAACGCCATGGCCGCATTGCCCGCCGTACCCAATAGAAACGCCCATGACAGGCCATAAACGTCTGCGCAGCGTCCGAAGAAGACGACCATAAAAGAGGCCAGACCGCCGGTCGTGAATTCAGCCAGGGCCAGAGCGGTGCCCCTCAGTTCCGGCCGTAATACATTCTGGATGATAGGCTGGATGGTGCACCGGCGGGTCCAATCAATAAACAAGGCTATGAAGGAGGAGATGGCAAGGATGGCCCCAGTGCTGAAAGCACACGTGATCAATACGATCACGGAGGGGACAATAAGAATCAACGAAACTTGGGAAATGGCCGGGCGTCCGTGATGTGGCCATCTCCTGTCCGCCCAATCGGAGACAAAGCCGCCGATAACCGAGCCAATGGCCAGGGCGGACACGATTAGCCCAAAAACCACCGGTGCATTTTCTTCCTCGAACATGCGGTCCCTGACCAGCCATACCGTGAAAAGACGGAGAAGGATATAGAGAGAAGACAACATGAAAAAGCCCTGAATGTACGCAACCCATATTGTTTTGCTTCTAAGAATCTCGAAGATGTCCACAAGCCGGAAACGGAATTTTGCCGCCAGTAATTCGACATTGACATCCGCCAATTCGGGTTCCGCCGCACCCCGCGCCGTCTCTTTGAGGAAAATCGCCAGCATCAGGCCGGAGCCTATGGAAAGTCCTCCCAGTGCAAAAAAAATTATGCGCCAGCCGGAAGGGCCGAACATGCCCAAAAAGGGATTGCAGGCCAGGCCGAAAAGGATAATGCCGGCCATGCCAATGGCATTCAGAATTCCGATAGCCTTTCCCCGCTCGGAAGGCGGATAACAATCGGCCAACATGCTGAACCCCGCTGGAACCAGCGCACCCAATCCGATCAGAGAAACCGTCCACGCAATGAGCAATTGCCAATAGTTTTGGGAAAGTCCGCACAAGATGCCCAACCCGCCCCACAGCCCGGTTCCAATCACCAGCACCCACTTTCTGCTGAAACGATCCGCGAGCAAACCCCATAGTGGGGTGAGCAATGTTTGGGTAAACACACGTGCGCTGTCAATATCGGTCACGGCTGAGTTTGCCAAAGGGGTGGGAAAGGACTGTTGCATGGCGGGAAAAAGTTGCGGGAGGCTGAGTTCCTGAGCGCTGTTAACGAAATAGCCCATGCCCAGGCACCCGAGTAACTTGGCGCGTGTGTTCTTCTCTGCTTCCGCCATGCTGGCTTTCCCTATTTATCCAATCCTTCTCGGCGTACGGATGATTCCGCGCCCGGGATGGGTTCGCTGTGAAGCTGGAACAACGGTTCAAGATGGCCAAACCGCTCCAGCCGGAACACTTCCCCAAGTTTTTCTTCCCCCAAATTCCAGGCATTTCCCAGCTCTTCGGCTTGCTCCGTGAGAAACATCGACACCAGCCCACGGGGATCGCCATTTGCCGCGTCTTCGATGATGTTGATCCGGCGGCCCCACGTTCGGGCTTGAAGAATCAGTTGGTGAAGTATATTGGCAATTTGTGTCTGATGATATAGAAATGCCTCAATTTTCTTCGGAATGAAATCGGTCACCTCCTCTATATGATTAGGACGGGCCAGTTCCCGTCCGAAATACCACCGTTCACATACGGAGAAGGGGCTTAATCCTTCCGAAAAGTGTTCAGGATAATGTAAATCAAATGCAGCCACCCAAAATGCCTCCGTGACGGCTTGCGCAGTGCGCACATGGTCCATGTTGTCCTCGCCCAACTGATCGGGATCAAAGGAAAACACCGCATATGGCTGATGTTTCCGAAGGTGATAGACAATCCGTTCCCGCAACTGCCCCAGGGGCACGTCGGCCAGGCTGTCGGTCGGGAACCCCAACTCAACAATCTCCGCCACACCCAATGCACGGGAACTTTCCTGTAGTTCGCCGGCATTGCGGCGTTTGGCCTCTTCGGCCGTCAAACCCACCGAATCCCGGGTGTCATCCGTCACGTGAACCAAGATGATCTGCCAGCCCTCTGACGCGAATTTTGCCAAAGTGCCGCCGCAAAACAAAACAGCATCATCCGAATGGGGGATTATCACCATCGCCGTGTGCATGATCATATTTCCTCATTCAAAGAATCTTAAGGCCATACTTGAAGAGTCTTATTATTCACGCGGATGCGCTAAATTACAACAGGCGCAGCATGTTGCTTAATGTTATGCCGACTGAAAATACTGGAATCTGTTCATGAATTGCATATATATTATTGGGAATATGTTTACACGATTATGTAGAAGGCGGTATTTCTATAGGGTTGCATACTAGGAGGAAAGAGCGATATGACCAGAGAGGAAAGAGAACACATACTCATTCTCTTCAAACCATACTCTGTTCACAGTATAAACCTGAGTGGTGGAGAAAAGCAAATGATCGAGCGAAAGCAAGCATTTGCTTCACAGCTCACGTTTGATGATGTGCAGCTTTTGGGGCGTGCTGCTGATGCAGGAATGCCGGAGGCTATCTGCCTTTTGGGCGCATGCTATATCGAAGGATGGGAAGTGTCCGTAGATAAGCGAAGAGGAGGTGCATTGTTTCTTAGGGCTGCTGAATTGGGAAATCCATACGCCCAACACACAATAGCAGGCTGGTATATGCATGGAACGGGGCAGTATGTGCTTGAAGAGTTACAAGGCGTGCCCTCTCCCAAAAACGAGGTATCCGATGCAATGAGCTATGCACTTGGAGGGGAGGTATGCAGCAAGAGTCGCAATCTCGCGATTGCATGGTACAAGAAAGCATGCTCCCAAGACTTCGGGCCATCCCTTAGCGCGTTGGGAAAACTGATGTTCATCGAAAGTAATTATTATCCGGAAAGAAAAAATGGTTTTCAAATGCTCGAAAAAGCTGCAGCCCAAGGAGTCTGGTCAGCTATGTACCAAGTTGCGAGAGTTTATGAATTAGGGGATTCTGACACTCATATCGCCCGTGATAGGGATAAAGCACTGAAAGTCTATAGGGAATTGGTTCGACTAGGTTCACCTCAAGCCAAATCAAAGGTCCGTGAACTAGGAGGGTCATGGTGGCGTCAAAAGTTTAATTCAAAGGCACTCCCGGACTAGGTGGAGTTTAAAAACATTTTTTCGCACGGACATGGTATAAAGGGCCGGATATGCAGGGAGTGAATGTGCCGGAAATACGTTCAGGACGGATGGATTATCTTGATCATCTGCGGGTGTTTCTGACAGCATTGGTGGTATGCCATCACCAATCCATCGCATTTGGCGCGCCGGGCGGCTGGTATTACAAGGTGACCGCCCCGGCAGATATCCCGTCGTTGGTGGTGATGACAATGTTCGTGGCGGTGAACCAGGCGTTTTTCATGAGCCTGTTCTTTTTTGTGTCGGCGTACTTCACCCGCGCAGCGCTGCTTAAAAAAAGCATGCCTTTGTTTATACGGGATCGTCTGATACGGCTTGCCATCCCGCTGCTGGTGTATTATTTTTTGCTCAATCCCAGTGTGGGGTATCTCGTGCGGCGTTTCACGGGGCGTACGAATGACGGGTACTTCGCGTTCATGATGCATAATGGGCCGGACTGCTTTGGGTGGGGCCCTATGTGGTTTGTCCTGACTCTTATTCTCTTCACGGCGGCGTATTTAGCAATCAGTGTACGAAAAAAGAGCGGTGATGCGGCAGGGCAAATCCCGCTGCCCGGTAACCGCACCATATTTGTATTTATTCTTGTTACCGGTACAATAACCTTTCTGGTGCGGCTGGTTTATCCTACTGGCACGGAATTCCTGGGCTTGCAACTCGGGTATTTCCCGATGTACATCTGCATGTTTACATTTGGGATTCTGGCGCATGGCTCTTCATGGCTTGATCAATTAAGCAAACGGCAAGTGAACTGTTGGTTCAACGCGGCAGTAGTTGCGATTCTCTTGCTTCCCGTTATTGCAATTCTTGGCGGGGCGTTCACGGGAAATGCCGGTGCATTCCCTGGCGGCCTTTCCTGGCAGGCGCTTGCCTACGCAGTGTGGGAGCCGTTTCTGTGCGTGGGCATCAGCATGAAACTGTTGTTAATCTTTCGTGAACGGATCAACCGCCCAACCGCTCTCACCGCGCGTCTTTCTAAAAGTTCTTACACTGTCTATATCTTGCATCCTTTCTTTGTCGTTGTGGCCACTTGGCTGGCCAAAGACCTGCCCCTTCCGCCATTGCTAATTATTCTGATTGTTTGTCCTCTTGTCCTTGGCGTCGCCTTCGCTTGCTCCAACGTTATCCGCCAAGTACCGCTTTTGAACAAGGTGTTGTAGTGCCACCGATTCGTTGCACCCAGGATGCTGGGTAGGGCACACTACGTGAAACAAAGTTAATTTCCTTTGCAGAATTGCGTCTTTGCAGAACTTGATTGGGAGACTGTTGATTCATGCGAGTGAATATCCTGATGTTGAGTTTAATTATGGCGGTATTGAACAGTGTTATTGACTGCACCGCCGCGCATGCGGCTGAACTTGAGGGCCCTTTGGCAGGGTCGGTATGGAGTCCGTCGAGGGAATGGGTTCCAAAAGACATGGATGGCAGCGTGCATTGTTTGGGGAACGGCCGGTTATGCGTCTATGGCGAAGGGCCGAACATCCTGCAAATTTTCGGCCCGCCCTATAGCACCACGAACATTGGCCGTATCAGCCTGGAACAACCTGAATACACCTCAGAATCCCGGCGTGTAATGGGCGCGGCGATTTGGGAACACCGGATCAGAGCAGGGGAGAATGTAGTTGCCGTTGTGACAGACTTCGTGGATAGCGAACAGCCTTGTTTTGTACGCCACGTCGAAACCACGATTCCATTGATGTTTGTTTTACACCCGGAATCGGGCATGCGAAAAGCAAACAACACCGCCATGATGCAGACGTCAGGCGCAAAAGACGGCTTCCTCCTTGAAACACCTATTGGAAAACCAAGCGTGCCTTTTGGCAATTACCCGATTCCTTTTGCATTCTTCCATCAGTTTGCATGGCGCGGCGAGATGGAAGTGATGTCCAAGCAAACAGACGACGCAATTCGTTTCACATTTGTGCCTGGGCAGGGCGTTTTGTTCGTAAGTGGCGGGCCAGAACTTTCCTCGTGCATGGATAATATGAAAGCGGTTCTATCTACGGAGTATTCATCGTTGCTTACACGAACGAAATCGTGGTGGGCAGAGTTCACGGCGCACGGGAAGAATTTTGAAAAGGAGTTGCCCGCGGATGTGCCGATGCGCGCCCGGTTGGTGCAGGTTCTGGACGATGCTGCGGTGTTGATCAAGGCGCAGCAGGCGGTGGAAGGCGGCATATTGGCGGGCTACCCGTATCATTTGGGGTATGTCCGCGATCAATATGGGACTCACCGGGGATTGGTGGCGCTTGGGCATGAGGAGATGTCTCGCGATATCCTTGGTTTTTACTATGGTGTTTTTGAAAAGTTTGGCCAGATCCATAATGCACAGGCCTTCGGCATTCCCGGGCTGTTTCATGTGCATGAGAACGATGAGGTTGAAATCACGGGCTATATCACACTGCAAGCCTTTGACTATCTTGCGCGTTCTGGCGATATCGATTTTGTGAGGAAAATTTTCCCCATGCTGGAATGCGCATGGACCGTGCAGCAGCGGAATTTTATCAAGGATATGCTGCCGTTTAATGGTGACGAGACGTATGTGGCAGGTGGAATTCTTCCCCGATCCGCATTGAACGATGGTTCGGCCGAAGCCACGATGCTATTTATCGAAAGCGGGCGGTTACTGCTGGACTTTGCTGAAAAACAGGGCGTGTGGGCAAAGGATCAGGTTGAAAAAGAGCGCCAGTTATTAAATCAGATACGCGATTCTTTCCGCGAAAACTTCTGGCAGGACGGAAAGCTTATCACCAATAATCCCGAACGCAGCCGTGACCCACAGGCATTGCCGGACGTGCGCCATGGCGTTTGTGAGGCGTGCACAACGGTACAGTGGACCCTCCGGACAGCGAATGACCGGTATGTGTGCTTGGACTGTCTTTCCAAGCCGCCGTTGCCAAGCGCCGATCCGAAGGTTTATGTGCTCCAATCGGTTTCTTTGACTCCAATTTATTTCCACACATCACTTTTTAGTGCGGAAGAACTCCAGCCTCAAGTAGAGGAGATTCTTCAGTCATATAAATCAACCGGGAAACTGCCTTCGCGGCCGGATAGCGATGTTTCCGTGGGATATGATTACGGTCTTCTGCTCTATGCGCTCACCGAATTGAATCATCCCTTGGCACGCGAACTCTATGAGAAAACCCTCCAACTTGCCGATGCTACCGGCGCCTGGGCGGAATATTACCGTGATCATAAGCCTTCCGGCACGCGATGCCGTCCGTGGGAAAGCGCCATGAATGTCGAGGCACTCCTTCACTGGGTCGAAAAGAAATTTGTATTGCATTGAGCGGCGTCCTGTCAGGGGAATTATGGCATTTATCAGGATCAGGACTTCACTCTACTATGATGAAATGCACTTATGATTTCTTGGCTGCATTTTTCATGCAGTCCGGCGAACCATCGCAATCCAAATCGTCGCAGTCGGTATAGCCATCCATGTCATTGTCAATATCGTCGGAACAATTGTTCTCAAATGAGACTAGTCCCTCATCGCCGTTGCAGTCCGGCGAATCATCGCAATCCCAATCGTCGCAGTCGACAAAAGTATCGCCGTCATTGTCAATATCGTCGGAGCAATTGGTCTCGCTTTGCGGTTCACCTTCGCTCCCGCCACATTCCGGAGCTTGATCACAATCATAATCGTCGCAGTCGACAAAAGTATCGCCGTCATTGTCAATATCGTCCGAGCAATTGGTCTCGCTTTGCGGTTCACCTTCGCTCCCGCCACATTCCGGAGCTTGATCACAATCATAATCGTCACAGTCGACAAAAGTATCGCCGTCATTGTCAATATCGTCCGAGCAATTGGTCTCAAATGAGACTTGTCCCTCACCGCCGTTGCAGTCTGGCGAACCATCGCAATCCCAATCGTCGCAGTCAGTATAGCCATCCATGTCATTGTCAATATCATCAGCGCAATTGGTCTCGGTCTCGTTTACACCCTCTCCTTCGCCTTCGGCTTCACCCCCGCCTTCCCCTTCTGCCGCACCTTCTCCTTCCGGCAATTCTTCTCCTTCGGATTCACAATCAAAGATCCCGCCGGGGCCTGGTGTAAAATTATCCTCCGTGCCGCACTCTGTGTGGTAGCCGTCCGAATTGAAAAACTGAATCACACGAAGCAGTTCGGACAAGTTTATGTGTTGGTCGGCATTGGTGTCGGCTGAGTGATATTGCGCCGTCGCAGAAGACAGTGCACCAAACAGGGTGATTACGGCAATAGTAAGACTACGGATGGATGTTTGTGTAAACATGATACGCTCCCTTCCTGCCGTGCAACCTGTTGTGTAGCCAAGGATCCGGTCCGCCCAAGTTTGCATCGGCATTTGTTTGTCTACCAATTTGAGCATATGACAGAAGCTGCTGGAAGTCAAACGAATTATTCGCTCATTGTGAAAAGAGGTATTAGCGCGGGATCGACATCGAACAATTGCCTGGTATCGCCTTTTTCTGCGATGAACAAGCGAAGGTGGTGGCCCAGATTTGTTGTAAAAGAGAGGATGTTCTCTTGATTGGCATATTTGATGCTCGGATCCGATATTTCCGAGCCGGATTTCACCAGGGTGAGATACGCGCCAAACCAATTGTGCTCCCTGGGAAAGACATATTCATCGAAAATCCGGGGCCGGGGATGGTAACGCGGGCTGGTCGTAGTACGATGTTTTAAGTTCAAATCACAGCGTCTAATCTGTCCGTCTTCTACGATGAACGGGAAAATATGCACCTCAAACCCATATGCTTCGAGCACAATATGATCAGGCACATGAAGTTTTTCCCGCCAATTCGGTGAAATCCCAATACCAAACTCACCAATTGTTTCCTTGTACTTGGCCATGTCGCCGCGCCATTGGGTCAGATGCCAGTAATTAGGCAACCGGTTATACACACATAGTGTGGACATGCCAATTTGATCGGTAAAGCCGTTCACGGGGGTAAATGATCCCTGAAGGAACAGTACAGCGCGTTCGTTTTCGTTGTTGCCCACCACCGCCATGCAATGTATTTGCTGCTGAAAGCAATTCCCACCAGTCATGCTTCCCATGGCGGCGTTTTGCAGTTGGTACGATTTGTAAATGAACGGTATAACCGAGGCTTTTCCAATGACTTCAAAGGGATATTTGCGCGCCTCTTTGATTTCGACCGCTTTTGGGGGCGGAATATACCCTTCGATGGTGGAGGTCAATACAGCGGAGCGGGCATCGCTTTGAATGAGAAACATTCTGTAATCCCGGCTGATGCCGGACACCGGCACCTTGAGCAGTGGATGGGTGATCGCCGATTGCAGCAAGTAAATATGGTCTAATACCTCCTTGGATTCTCTTTCGATGCGTTCGTCATGGCAGAAATTGTGAATGTTCATCAAGTGATAAAACACCACGTAGTTATAGCTTGGAGACGCGAATTCATCGATCCCGAAAATAGAGATATGATTGTACCAGCGCATCCATTGGCTCTTTGCCATCTTTTTCAGCCGGACATCGTTAAATCGCTCACCGGCCAGGGTTAAGGTTTCGATATATAGAACAAAGATATTGCTGTAGGCCGTGAAATCCCTGCCAATATCGAAAACCTCGGTGTCCCAGCGGCGTTTTGCTGCTTCAGTTACCTGTTCGCATGAGGCGAGGAAATTCTTCTTCGTTTTCTTTGACATCTTGCCCTGCTGCTCCCACAATTTAACAAACAGGGCATCCGCCCGGAATAATGCGGCATTCAAATCAGCTTTTTTCTCCCCGCCTTCCACGTGCCACCCCCATTGGCCATAGGTAAGCGACTCCGGATCATGATCCTGCAGTGCAATGACTTGATTTAGCACTTCGTCGGCTTTCCGATGATTTGATCGAATGTCCGTGCGGTACAAGAGCCAGGCATACTGAAAAGAAGCTGTTTTGGGATCCTGCGCATACTCGGCACGCATTTTTTCCATGCTGGCCTTTTCGTCCAAGGTCAATTCTTGCGAAACCCCATACGCGCTCAGCAGAACCCATGCAAGTAACAGTATGATTTTATTCACAAAGGCACTCCTCGGTCTGTGTCTGCAATTATCTTATGGCTGTGTTTTCTAACCCTACCGTTCCGTCACGATGGTCAGGTGATGTTTGCACTTGCACGTTATGCCGCGTTTTATTTACTTTTTAGCGCCTTGTTGACGATTTCCTTTGCCTCTGACACAAGCGTGTCCAGATGCGAAGAATCCTTGAAGCTTTCGGCGTAGATCTTATAGAGATTTTCCGTGCCCGAGGGCCGCGCGGCGAACCATCCGTTGGCGGTGGTCACTTTTAGGCCGCCGATGAGTTCATTGTTGCCTGGTGCGCGGGTAAGTTTGCCCGTGACGGACTCGCCCGCCAAATCTGATGTGGCTACAGCTTGCGGTGACAAATTTTTAAGTTTTTTCTTCTGTTCCGGTGTGGCGCGCTCGTCAATGCGTGTATAGAAGGGCACGCCAAATCTCGCGGCCAGTTCCTTAAAATGCTCACCGGGTTCCTTGCCGGTGCGCGCGGTGATTTCCGCGGCAAGCAGGCACAGGATCAAGCCGTCTTTGTCCGTAGTCCATACCGTTCCATCGCGACGCAGGAAGCTTGCACCCGCGCTCTCCTCACCTCCGAAGCAGATTGATCCGTCAAACAACCCCGGCGCGAACCACTTGAAGCCAACGGGCACCTCGGAGATCTTGCGGCCGCAATCAGCGGCCACCATGTCTATCATTCTGCTGCTAACGAGCGTTTTGCCGACAGCGGCGTTGGCGGGCCATTCGGGACGGTGCATCAGCAGGTAGCGGATGGCCACCGCCAGATAATGGTTGGGATTCATCAACCCGGCGGAAGGGGTGACAATCCCGTGCCGGTCCCCGTCAGGATCGGTGGCAAAGGCGGCCTGGAATCGATCTTTGAGACTGACCAGCCCGGCCATTGCGTAGGGACTCGAACAGTCCATGCGGATTTTGCCATCATAGTCCACGGTCATGAAGGCGAATGCCGGATCAAGATTCTTGTTAACAACCTCAATGTCCAATCCATATACAGAATTGATCGGCGCCCAATAGGGCAATGACGAACCACCGAGCGGATCGACCCCCAATTTCAAACCCGCGGAATGAATCGCATCCATGTCCACTACATTCCGGAGATCCTCGACATAGGGAAATATGAAATCCTGCTGGTGGGTAGTGTCTGCCTTCAGAGCCCGGTCATAGGGAATACGCTGCACATCCTTATTTCCCCCTTCAAGCAAGGTGTTGGCGAGTTTCTGAATATCGTTTGTGGTGTCCGTGTCTGCCGGACCACCGGTGGGCGGGTTGTACTTAATTCCCCCGTCTTCTGGCGGATTGTGGGAAGGCGTGATGATTAGGCCGTCGGCAAGATGTTCATTGCGGCCGCGGTTATATACGAGGATGGCCCGCGAGACGGCGGGGGTGGGTGTCACCCCGCTATCTGGTTGGAGGATTGTTTCCACGCCATTTGCGGCGAGAACCTCCAGCACGGTGCACTGCGCCTGTTCGGACAATGCATGAGTGTCCTTGCCCAGATAGAGTGGTCCGTCGATGCCCTTATCCTTGCGTACGATGCAGACAGCCTGAGTGATGGCTAAAATATGCGCTTCGGTAAAGCTATTGTTGAGCGGCGTGCCCCGGTGACCGCTCGTGCCGAAACTAACCATCTGCTCGGGATTGCCGGTATCGGGTTTGCAGGTTGTGTATTCCAGTTCAAGTTTGGCCACATCAATCAATATTTCTTTAGGGGCCGTTTTACCGGCGAGGGGAGAAAGGCCTTCTCTGCCTTGGGCTTCCATTTCCGAAACACCCTTTCCATAAGTTGGACTGCCGATTCCGTTAGGATTATTATAGCATCTTTCCGATGTCCTTCGTGTTTTAAGTAATCTGGTTTGCATCGGGAAGTGCGTCTTCATTATCCCAGAGGAAAAACGTTGTACAACGTGGAATCCAAGAGGCAAGCGGTGAAAAGAATCTTTGCGATACAGCCAATGGCGCTGATTACATTATTTGTGTGGGCATCATGGGCCGCGGAAGTTTCGAATGAAGCGCCCATGCGGTTGTTGCAGGGGCGGCATTGCCTTTTTCTGGATGAGGCTTTGATCGCGTCGAAACAAGGCGTCACCGCCGTCATGCATACGCCTGACAAACGCGGCGCGGTAATTCGTCCGGACATCCCCTCGGATGGCCCGCTGATCCAAACCCGGATGGAACCGGTCTGGTGTCCGGAGGACAAGCTTTACCGGCTCCTTTACTATGCATATGGCAATGAGCCGGGAAAACCAACGGGCATGGCTTTGGCAACGTCCAAAGACGGGCTGGCTTGGGAAAAACCAATTCTTGGGTTGGTTGTGCTCAAAAGTTCGACACAGAACAACTGGATCCCCCCCGTGGCTGAACATCCGAATAACGCCATTGACGGTGTCGTATATGATTCTGACGAACCGAATCCCGAAAGACGATTCAAGGCGCTCGTGGGCGCCATTAACCGCAGACCGTATGGTAGTGGGGATTTTATTCACTGGACACCGATCGGCGCCAGCGAAATTCCTTCGAGTGACGAGTCGCACTTGGCGCTTGATATCGAACGGCACACCTTTCTCGCCATGGTGAAAACGAGCAATGAATATGGCCGTGCCTTCGGCCTGTCCACTAGCACTGATTTCGAGAAGTGGACTCCCCGCCGAATGCTGTTCGGCGCGGATGCGGAGGATCAGCGCATGGCGCCCGGAGTGATCCGCCGCCGCCTTGGCAATCCCGCCATGCTTGGACCCCTTTTCGTGGAACCCGCGCCGGGAACCGGAGCCGCTCCTGGGCCTCAGCCCGTATGGCGTGCCGAGGTCTATAACATCGGGGTCTTTCCTTATGAAGATATTTATATCGGCCTGCCCAGTATGTATTACCCCACGGGAACGTGCCTCCCGGCTAAAAACAATACGGATGGTTTCCATGAGATTCAGTTGGCCATGAGCCGTGATCTAACACATTGGACCCGGCTTGGGGACCGTAAGCCGTTCATCCCCCCCTCCGACACGCGTAATGGGCGCCTGGGTGTATATGATCGCACACAAATTCTGGCGGCCAATCGTCCCTTGGTTAAGGAAAAGGAACTATGGTTTTATTATTCAGGGTTAAAATGGCGGGATGATTTTTACGCGCTTAATCCGGACGGAACGCCGCGCGATCCGGCTACGCTCTCTTCGGAGGATAAGGCGGATCAGCAGGATGGCTGGGGTGCAATCTGTCTTGCCGTCCTTCGCCGGGACGGCTTCGTCTCTCTTCATGCCGAACAAGAGGGCGTTATTATTACAAAGCCGCTTGTCACGCAGGGAAAACATTTGTATGTCAATGCCAGCGTTAAAGGCAGCATCACGATTGAAGTGCTTGGTATGGATGGCGCACCTTTGCCGGGGTATGCGGATACGGATTCCATTCCTGTCAAGACGGACGACGTGTGCGTGCCGGTGAGATGGAAAAGTACAGATGTCCTTCCGGACACAGTCCCTGCCAGCGTTATAGAAAAGGAAGCAACTTCAGACACGCAAAGTCTGGTGCGCTTTCGCATTCATTTAAAGAACGCTGATCTGTACGCGCTTTGGGTGGAGTAGCGCCGCCGCTATAACCTGGAGTATTTCCCGCCTGGCCGATATAGCCAAAGAAATGGTGGGCGGGACCGAAGGTAATCTGCCTTGGCTGGGCTTCCACCGGCCATGCGGCGCTTGATGCAAGCAGCGACCACATACAGATCAGAACAAAAAACACCGGATTGATCCTGATATCATGGAATTTGAACCGATACATGTTTCTGTCTCCAGCACAGCACATCTGCAATAAAACATGATTTTACAGGATATATGCGCGCCTGATGTACAAATTGCCTCCAGGCGCCAGCCCCCCGGTTAACGGATTTCCGTCGTCATGGCGGATGCCTTCTTTTTCCGGCGCGATTTCCAGAAGCGGAGGCATACAACAAAAAATCCCGCCGTCAGTGCCAGCGCCAAAATTAGCCATACGACAACCGGATAGCTATGTTGTTGGATAATGCGGGCGCCTGTGGTGGAATAAAAACTGGGCATTCGCGGAATTCCATCTTCTCCCGCTGGTTGCGCCAAGGCGTATGCTACCACCGCTTGCCAGAACTTGAGCTCCTCTTTCCCGTTGTGAATGACGGCTTCACGCAGGGTTATTTCCTTGCCGTCCCGGTTTTTGGGAATCACCTTGAAAAAGGGAAGCAATTCTGCAATTTTCGGGAAAAAGGACAGGATATAGGAATCGCAAACCACATGGTATAAGGTGTCATCGTTGCGTGAAATAGGCGTATAGAGTTCGCCGGAGTTCGTTTGCACGCCATTTCCTGTAAAACGCTCGACCCCGGTTACGGCCCGAAGCGTAGGAACGTGTACGTTGGTATAAGGAATGCGGAACAGTGACACCCAATCAGGATCGTAAAAGAAACGTCCGCCTGACATTTGTATGGAAAAAACATCGGCGTAGCGGGAAAGCATCAAGGTGAGTTCCAGCATTCGGTAGATGTCATTGCCGGTAAGATAAATGGAAGCGAGAGGATAGCCCGGATTTTCGTCGAAGCCCGTGCCCAGCCCGATGGCGGTTGCCAAATCATAAAAACAGATTTTCCCTGAGGAATAGGGCATGCTCCCCGGCGATACATCGCTTCGGATGACGCCATCGGCTTGGATTGCGAAATCCACTTTTTCCCCGGTTTTTTCCTCTGTTATCAGGCGCATGGCATCCGCAACAAAATTGCCCAGAATGGATTCCTGCAAAGGCGGCCCCGCTTTGAGAACAAAGTCGGAAGTGAGGACGGCGTCGTGAACGTCCGACACTTTATTTTCAGTAAGGCGCTTCACCAAAAGGTTTAGTTTTTCGGTGTATCGTGCAATGCTTTTGGCGATGACTGGATCCTCCTCAACCGAATCATCAAGGGGAACAAGAAACGGACGGCGGCTATTCGCATTCCTAATCCGCAGTTTTCCGTCAGAACGCGTATAGGCCAGTTCCAGGATACCCAGATGATGAAGAAACGCAGTGCTTTGAACAAGTATGGTGTTTCCCACGAAAAGGGGTTTTTCCAGTGCCATGTCGTGGAAGTGGCCGGTTATCATGATGTCAATGCCGGGCACTGTGGATGCCAGCGCCTCATCTTCATAGCGTCCGGCATGGGTGAGGCCTATAATCACATCCACATTCATTGCCTTCAAGGTCTTTACCGCTTCCGCCGCCGCTGAAATAGGATCCGAGATGTCAATAGGCGCTTTCCTGGTGGCCAGTTTCGCCGCGTTTTTCCCCAGCAACCCAAAAAATCCCAGCCGTAATCCGTTGTTCAGAACGAGCACATGGGTGTCCTGAATACCGCAATCGGCCAGTGGGTGGCTTTGCGGAATCACCAGGTTGGAAGAAACGATTGGTGTAGTGGCCCCGGCTTCAGGATAGCCTGCGGTCCGGTAATAGTGCGCCAGGATTTCCGGTCCATAATCAAAGTCGTGATTCCCAATTGTAAGAACGTTATATCCAATTTCCCGCATGATCGAAATTTCGGGCGCTTCGCCGCCCGGGATGAGCCAAAAATGCGGCGCTCCGCCCAATATGTCGCCCGCAGAAACCAATACAACGGGTTCACCCGAAGTGCTTTTCGCGGCGCGGATATCGTTGGCAAGCCTGCTTAGCCGCGCCAAGCCGCCTGAAGTGGAGCCTTTTTTCTGCGGATGATAATCCACAAGCGGTGCAGGAAGCACAGCGGAGTGTTCGTCGTTGGTATGCAGGATTGTGAAATATAGCGGCGCATCTGCACCTCCGCCGATGGTGGTTTTGGCGGCAAATAGTATCGTCAACAGCAGTGCTGCAGAAGGATACCACCCTCGTTTCTCATGGTTCTTCTTTTTATTCATTCGATTTCCTTGCCTGTTAATAGCGCAAATGTGAATCGCGATGATCGAGGCACTTGGGGTAAAAGTATACGCACCAGTTGGCCTTTTGTCAAAAAAATATCCCAAATGTTATTTGCTGCTTTTTCTCAACGATGTGGTTGCGTGTTTTGCGGCATGTAAAACAAATGCAATCATATATAATGTTGAAATGCATACATTCTGGTGAAAACATGGGAGGCCGTGTATTGCCCATGTTTTAAACCTGCTGGAGGCTGAGTATAATGTGAATACGTATTGTTTAGAGAACAGAAGGCGCCAACGTTGTCGACGTGGGAGGATATGAGAATGCGCTACATGCTGATTCGGTATTGTCTAGGGATCTTGTGTATCGTTATGGTCTTTTCATTATTGCAAGGATGCCCATGCAATAAAAAATATACGCTCACATTAACCGTGGCGCCTGAGAACGCCGGAACGGTGCAGGCGGCCCCCGGTGCGGCAACCTATGCCGCGGGAAGCGTGGTAACCTTGACGGCCGCGCCTGCGGCGGGATGGCGGTTTGGCTCTTGGGAGGGCGGAGTGGCGGAATCCTCGGTTCCTCTGACAACAGTGACCATCAATGGCGATATTGTGATCATGGCTCATTTTTCCGCGGCGGCGCTTGCGGGGGAGGCTAATGCATCCCTGGAACTGGATGCGGACGGCATCAATGAAGACATGTGCCTGACGATACAGGACGGTTCGGAACTGAATCTCCCGGCGGGGTTGCGCATCAGTAAATTGGAGGAACTTCAAACGGAAGGTCCTGCGGAGATCCTATTGCGGGATCGTATGGTGTCCGAACTTCAACCAACGGGGTTTGCCAATTGGCTATGGGCTTTCGATGTGGCCGTTGTGTTTGCGGGAGAGGAGAGCGAGTTCCTATTCACATCGTTGAGTGATGAGTCCGTGGTTGACCCCGAATACTATGCGGCAGGGGGCTTATTAACCGTGCCCTTGGGAGGTTTTGGGCTGCCGGCGGGAACGGAGCTTGAACTATACAAACTCGAAATCCCGGCGACTGATGATGCGCAAGCATGGCGGCGTGTGGCATGTTCGACGGTTGAGGATAATGAGACTGTATCGTTCTCGATTCATCAGACGGGGCGCTATGCGATAGGCAAGAGACCATTGGTTCATATGAGTGTTGCGCCGGATCTGGGAGCCACGCCGTTGTACGATTGTGTGGTTGAGGCGGAAGCGCCGATGGACCGCGTGAAAGTGATCGAAGAATCCACTGCGGAAGTATTTAATGCGTGGGTATTCACCGATATCGCTCCCGGTACAATGCCGGAAACTACAGATTGGTACGTGCATAACGGGGAAGAACCCTGCATGGGACGGCTCGAAAATTATGGACGGCGGTTCCGCATGCGGTCGCCCTATGCCAATGCCTTTTCCGCGGCGTACGGCCTCCAGGGAGAGAAACAGGAGCGCGCTGCGATGACCGGTCCCTATGAGGTGGATGCGGATGGCAATCCCGCCGCCACGCCCCTCGAAAATCCCTATGGCCAGTGCGACCGCATTTTCGCCGGGGAAGTGAAAGTGCTGGTATTGTCCCGAGCCGGCGACTACGCCCTCTTTATAAGCGAAGTAGTAACGCCGTTACGGGCGGTGTTTGACACAGGAAAAGATGGCTCCAGCAACGTTCACATCAGTTGGTTCAAAAAACTGAGGGAGGGCTACTATGCGGAAGTGTGGGTGCGCACGGAGGAATGCACCATGCATGTTGCCAATGCGGCGGCTATCATAAAAGAAGAAGGCGTGTCGATCTCGTTGATGACGGGACGGGCCATCTATATCGTGGATTGGCGCGGGGGCGGGCCCTATGTGGCGGTCTACACCACTGTGGCCCACAATACCGGTGTCGGCCTGCGTTTCTACGACCCATACTGGAATCTTGAAGACGGCATTATCGATGAGCATTCAATCGGCGGCCCCAATAACAATATCCTCAAGCTGGTCGATATGGAATATGATTGTATTCATGACACGCTCTGGGTGATTAAGGCGGATGAAAACGGCATTTTCAATCTCTTCCGGTATGACAAGCCAATTTATCGTTTTGGGGATCGCGCCCCCGACGCACGGATCGACTTCCCCACCTTTGCGCTCCGGGAATTGTACGTGGATCCGGAAAACGACCGGTTGTACGTGCACACGTCCGGATCTCCCGATGAAGACGGCGACGGGCTCCGCGTTTTCTCCAATGCATCCACTGAACCAGTGCTTGAAAACCGGGTTACCCATATCGCGTTTCATTATCCGGATGAAACCGGGCCGGATATGCTGATGTATGAATACATTGTCCCCATGGGGAACACCTTGCTCCTCGTAGACAACTATACGCTTTATTCTCCTCCCCGTGACGGGCTTGAGGTGTTCACGTATAACCTGAGTTCCAGCGATTTCGGCGCGAATTTCCAGGCATGGGCTTCTTTCGGCGGGGAGAATACCGCGCCGATTACCAAAGGCGTTTTCAGCCGCCATAATAATATCCTCTATGCCGGCACGGACGATGATTGGAACGGGCACACCTCTGTGTACGCGATAGACGCGCCCTCGTCCTGGCAAAGCCAATGGATAGTGGATCCGGAAACGGAAAATGGATACTGGTCGCCCGACACCCCCAATTACCGCGCGTTAAGTTGGGCCAGCCCAGCGGATATTTGGGATATCGACGTTGTCGAGGGTGATCAGGAGATTCTCGCGGTGTGCCAACAACCCGCCTTGAATCAGGCCGAAATTCTCCTGTTTAACAATGCCAATACCGCTTCGGGGGTGCTTGAACCGTTCTACCGGCGTGCTTTCGACCAGGGCATGCAGCGCATTGAACTCATCAATCCCCCGAAACCGCTGGAGGAAAAATAAGGCGGCGAAGGATAATTCCTGCATCATGATGAAAGTGTCGGATGCGGCGTCATGCCCGCGCCGGGCTGGATAAAGCCAGATACACTACCAGGAACATATCGAGAATGGGAAGGAATATTAGGATTCCGAACCAGGCCGGTTTCCCGCACGCTTTGCACAGTTTCACCCAGAGTACGAGCGTAAAAATGAACGTGCCCACAATGGGGATGAATATGGCTATCAGCCAAAGGAAATCCATGTCTGCCGCCCGCATGGTGGGAATGATCTGCAGGATGGGTATCCATATTAAAACGCCTGGCTCCGTTCCGGCATTTTCGCATATGCGCTTCATTAAATAGCAGCCCAAAAAATAGATTGCCAGCACGACAAGCAATAAGGGGAGCATAATGCCGGTGAGGGAAGGTTCCGTGGGGGAATCGCTTGCTGAACCAGTATTCCCGAGGAAGAAAGGCAGCGATAGCAAAAGAAGGACCACCACGGCAATCCCGGCGATGATATATATTTTTTTGTTGGATGCGCGCTGGGGCAGTGGAGGCGGAACGGCTCTGTTCCGCTCCTGCAGAATGTCTTTATTCAGCAGATCGTTCAGTTGCGCGTCAATCCGGGGCGCGTCTTCAAGCGCGGCGAGCAGTTCCCGTGCTTTTCCACAATCAAATTGGCGTATCAGCGAATTGCATACGAATTTGGCCTCTTCGATGTTCCCCAGTTTCTCCAGACACAACGCGGCGGCGTACATCACATTCTTGGTATTGGGAAATTCCTTGTTCAATACATTTAAAAGTTCTAGGGCCTCCGCATATTTTCCCGACTGGTACAAGCCGTCCGCCTGATGAAAATACTGTTCTGCTGTTTTTGCATCCATGGCCCTCTCCTTTTAAGGAACGCTCCCTTCCGTTAGCTGAAAAATACTCCGCTTTGCCTGAGGTTCATCCTATCATATAGGAAACCCTGCGGACATCTCTATCATCAATATGCCGCCGCGGCCTTGTGCAACATTGCCTCAAATTTCCCGGATTCCCGCTTTCGGCCCTTCGGGACTCCTTTGGGGAAGATATCCGTTCCCCAAGGCATCGCTACGCGTGCCCTAGGCCACATTCTTGCGCGCTTGCAGTGACCCTTGTTTTAGTTGCTGGCGATGGATACACTATATGCAAACAGTCTGCACATAACCAATCACATGGTGAAAGAAATTCGTTGTGGCAAGACTCTACATCGAAACGTCCATAATCAGCTATCTGCGTCAATCGCCCAGCGACCAATTGGTTACGGTTGCCCGGCAAGTACTCACGAGACGCTGGTGGGAAAACCACAGGCATGAATATGGCTTGTTATCTCGCAATATGTGATCGACGAAGCGTCAGACGGCGTCCCGTATCTTGCGAAGGAGCGGCTCAATGCTCTAGAAGACCTCCCGCTATTGGAATTGAACCCCGCGGTTGATAGCATTGCCGAAGAGATAATGACTCGTTCCATTTTACCGCCCAAGGCGCAACTCGATGCTTTACATATTGCTCTTGTGGCCTATCACCGGATAGACTATCTGTTAACCTGGAACTGTAAGCATATTGCGAATGCAAGAATTCTCCCGAAGATACACCAAGTCCTGAATGATCTTGGGTGCTGGATACCCATCATCTGCACCCCAGAGGAGATGCTCGACGATGAAAACTACTAGCCAAAGTCAAGGCAGCGACACTATCATTGCCTCTATCCATAAAACACGGGAACGCATGGCCGATGCCTGCAAAGGCGACATACGCGCCATCAGTGCGGCCGCGCGAAGCCGTCAGCAGAAATCCGGACGCGTAACGGTCTCTTATGCGAACGAGATAGACAAAACGCCCACAGAATCGAAGTGAATAAGGGTTGAACGAACTGTGCTAATAAAACAGTTTATCCTCTTTGACTATAGAATTTCGGGGCTCATTCTCGAACGATGGGCGCGCCGTTTTACCGGATGGCGGCGCATCTGAAGGATCGGTTGCCCACGTCGTATTCGGATGCCCTATGGCTTCCCGGCGAAGCCGAAACAATTCATGCCGACGCGCACTACGCTGTACGCGTGGCCAACCGCGATGTTCCCTGGTGGATCGCGCCCGGCGGCAAGTATGGCATCAATATTCTCGGCGCTGCCGAGGTCTTATCGGCAAACGTTCCATAATATTCTTACGATTTGATTCACGGTTCACACCGGGTGAAACATCATTTCCGTGCGAGTTTACCGGGTATTCGCAGTGATAAGGAGCCCTATGGTATTACGGGGCCGAACCATCTGAGCCACGGATAGCTAACGCCTTCCTCAATATCCCACACCCCGGTGCCGCTGAAATCCCAGCCGGTATAATTTGTCTGCTGGGTCATCGCCGCGGTCGTGACTAAATCAGTGGCATCCCATGACCAGGTGAGTCCAGAGTTTTCCTGGCTCCAGAAGCAATGGTCGAACGTGTTACAGCTTGCCACCCCGAAGCTGATAAATCCGCCCAGGGGCGATCCGGCGCCTGATACGGAGCCCGTGCAGAAGCAATCCGTAAAGGTGAGGTAGCGGTTGACTGCGCCGATGAAGCCCCCGCCATACATGCTCGAGCAGGTCACATTCCCCAAGGCAAAGCAGGAATTGAACGTACAGGAGTCATAGCTGGAGCCAACCAGCCCGCCTGCTTCTAAAGAAGCCGTTACAGGTCCCGTGGCAAAGCATTGTTCGACGTTACAGTACATTGTGTACCCAATCAGGCCGCCCGCGGACGCATTGGACGATGTAACAGGCCCGGTGGCATAGCACCGGAAGACAGTGGGATATATTCCTTCATATTCCCCGAAGACTTCTCCGGCAATGCCCCCACACGCTTCTGATCCTTGAACATTCACGCCTTTCGAACCGCACCGGGATATGTTGCCGGCATATAGAGAACCCGCGATCGCCCCCGCACGTGTTGCCGAAATTGAACCGCCTTGCATGTTCAAATCATGGATATAGGCGCCACTTCCCGTCTGCCCGAACAAGCCGCCATAGGTTTCGCTGGGGCGGTTGACGGTCAGATTGGAGATGGTATAACCATTGCCGTCGAATTCCCCGGTAAAATCCGGAATAGGCGCCCAGCCTTCGCTAAATTTGATCCCGGAGGCGTCAATATCATTGAGCAGCCAATAGATTTCTCCCGGGTAGTCGCGGATGGCATTCAAATCAACCAGCGTCTGAATACCCAGATAGACCACAATCTGACGCGAATCAGAACTCGTGCCGATGGGGGTGGTCATGGTGAGCGTAATGGTGTACGTTCCGGTGTCTGTGTACGTGTGGTTGCTGGGATATTGCTCGGTGCTGCTGGCGCCGTCGCCAAAATCCCACGCCCATGCCACGGAATTCACATAGGTGCCCGGGAACGAATTGTTGGTAAATGCCACCTCCAAAGGCGCCTCTCCATCTTCCACACTGATGTAGAATGAAGCGGCCGGCCCAATCAGGGGCAAGGTTTGAAGCCACGGATAGCCCAGGCCCTCGTCAATCGCCCAGATATCCGTGAAATTCCAGTTGGTAAACGTCAATGCCTGTATCATTTCGGCCGTAGTCTTGCCTATTCCCCCCTGCGACGCCCCTGCATTCGAACTGTCCATATCCCAAAAACAATCCGTAACCGTGCTCGGATACACCGGGTCGTCAACGCCAATTAGCCCGCCGCCGGATGTGAGGAAATCCACAAAGCCTGTCGAGGAACAATTGATAATGCTTGCATCAGAGGAAAGGCCGATGAGCCCCCCTGCGTTATCCCCTGAGACGGCTCCCATGGCGAAGCAATCACCCACATCGGATTGATTGCAGGCGCCTGCAAGCCCCCCCGCGCCGTCGGGCGAATCTACA
>ERZ795059.230-NODE-230-length-79720-cov-13.874512_pt1 | contig 79720 bp, 42 predicted proteins | sample MGYA00375143_ERZ795059 | MGnify/ENA primary metagenome ERZ795059 (study PRJEB30188, sample SAMN05720168) | activated sludge metagenome | isolation source: Anaerobic digester | place: USA | collected 2015-01-07 ... | reverse complement strand
CTACTACAAACTGCTTTTTGAAGAGATGTACAAGAGCGCCAAAGCGGGCTCACCCGTGGCCGGGAGCAACTTTTGGGGATGGGGCGGCGAAGGCAGAGCGGCTGATTCTGAAACCTATACCTGGCGCAAGGGCGATCCCTATACCGGCGATCCCCCCCAGGAGCCGCAGGGCCGCAATTCGGTTTTCAACAGCGACAAGAGCACGCTCAAGATCCTGCGCAAGTATGCCAAAAAAATGGCGGCTTTGGGCAAATAGGACGCGGGATTTGCACTAATCCAATGTCAAAGGGGCGCGCTTGAGTAACCGACGCGCCCTTTCAATGAGGCGCCGATGCAGCAGAACGACCGGCCAGTTTGTTGGTCTATCGGCAACGCTTGTTCGCCGGCCAGGCCTACACTCCCTTGAATTATCCAATGCCAATCTCTATAAACTGAGGCAAACATGCAAAAAAGTGCTTTCATCCTTGTGTTCTGTTTCATTCTTTTATCCGCTGCCCTGCTGCCCGCCCAGGTCACCGGCGTGCGGGAGGATTTCAACGACAATTTGCTCACCGGCTGGGAGGCCCCAAACAGCACCACCTTCACGCTTGCGGAGGTCAACGGCACCCTGCGTATCAGCTATAACCGTACGGCTTCTTCCTACGAATGGGACAATTTCAACTATACCCCGCCTGTTGTGGATGTCGGCGCCTTGCCCCGCATCACCTTCAAGGCGCGCGCCAGCCTCGACTGCGAACTGGTCTTCAAGCCGATCTACGGCGACGGCAGCGACAACTGGCTGGTCCTGCAGCTGCCGGGGGACAACAGCTGGCATGATTATGCCTTTGACTTGACTCCGCTCACCAACACCCTGCTCACAAGGATCTATCTCTACCTCGACGGCGGCACGACCCAGCCCAAAGCGGGCGTGGTCTATTTCGACGACCTTTTTATCGGGGATGCAGCGGGTGCCGCTGCTGCCGATGGTTCAGCCCTCGCCGCGGCCCTCTCCGCCGCGGTCCTCCTTTATGATGGCGCTGTCGAGGGCGCGGGCGAAGGCGAGTACCCCGCTGGCGCCAGAAGCTCGCTGCAGATGGCCATCGCCGTTGCACAGGCTGTCGCCGGCAGGCTGGATGCGAGCCAGTCCGAAATTGATCAGGCCGAATGGGATCTCCTCGACGCCTGCGTCAACCTCGAGAAACGGGCCAATATTCCCAATCCCGGCCTGATCGACCCTCTGGCCACGCCCCGGACCAAATATCTCTACATGAATCTTGAGCAGGGCTGCGGCCAGAGGCTTCTCTTCGGTATGCACGACGCCACCGGCTATGGTGTCGGCTGGAAGGGCGACGACGACCGCTCCGACGTCCGCGATGTCTGCGGTGATTATCCCGCCCTCTACAGCTGGGACATGAACGCTGTCGACCGCGGCTCGCCCCAGGAGATGGCGCGCTTTACCTACCGCATCAAATCTGCCTTCGCCCGCGGTGGGGTCAACACCCTCTGCTGGCACCAGTACGATCCCCTGGGGCGCAGCTTTTACGGCAGCAAGGTCAGCGACAACGTCGTCGCCACCCTGCTTCCCGGCGGTGCCTGGCACGACTTTTACAAAAAACGCCTTGCCCGCATCGCCCGCTTTCTCAAGGGGCTGCGTGGAGAGGACGGCCACTCCATCCCGATCATTTTTCGCCCTTACCATGAGCACGACAGCGGCGCCTTCTGGTGGGGCACCAATAACTGCACAACCGAAGAGTACAACCTGATCTGGCAGTTCACTGTCACCTACCTGCGCGATGTGCTCAATGTCCACAACCTGATCTATGCGATCTCACCGATCAGCTTCACTACGCGCAACAGCTATCTCAAGATCTATCCGGGCGACGATTATGTCGACATCCTGGGGATGGATTTCTACTACTGGTATCCCCTGGCCGACCGGCAGAAGAGCTTCATCAACAGCCTGCACATCCCCGCCCAGCTTGCGCTGGAGCGCGGCAAGGTGCCCGCCCTCACCGAGGTCGGCCTGGATACCCTGCTGGAGCCCTCCTGGTTTAACCGCTACCTGCTGCCGCCCTTCAAGAGCGACAGCCTGGCGATGAGAATGGCCTATACGGCGGTCTGGCGCAACGAGTCGGTGCACCACCATTTTGCGCCCTATCCGGGGCACCCCAGCGTGCCGGGATTTCTTGAATTCTATAATGATCCCTACACCGCCTTCGAAAGGGATCTGCCGCCAATGTACATTCACCCCGGCTCGGACCAGACCCCGCCCAGCTTCACAATCACGCCGGACACTTTTTTTATCGCTGCCGATACTATCTTTCCTCTTTATTTCGAAACCGATGAGCGCGCCCATCTGGGCTTTGCCTTTTCCGACATCCCCTATAACCTCATGTCCGGGGCTTTTCTATCCGGCCAGGGGGGATTCAAGCATTCCACCCTGCTGGCGCTGCAGCAGGGCGAGGAGCGCACCTTTTTTATCCGCGCCATCGACATCAGCGGCAACGAGACCCCCGAGGCCTTCCGGGTGACCGTCAGAGTCGATACCCTGCAGCGGCGCATTCCCTGGTATGACGATCGTTATCCGGCTGGCGGCTGGAAGAGCGGCGCAGCCCCCCTGGGCTACGGCGCCGCGGCCGGGAACGCCACCACGACCGCGGCCGTAAAAAGCCTTTATTTTGTCACGAATTTCAACCTGCCTCACCCTGTGACCCAGCTTGGCCTGCTGCTCAAGTGCCATGACGGTGCGGTTGTACGCATCAATGGCCGCGAACTGCTGCGCTACAATCTGCCCGAAGGAGAGGTCACCCCTGACACCCCGGCTGCCAGCGCTGTCAAGACCAATCAGATTTATGTTTTCACGGCGGAGGATTTGCAGTTGTTAAAGAACGGCGAAAACCTGCTCTCGGTGGAGCTCCACGCCGCCGGGCTCGCCGGCGCTGACCTCTCCCTCGATGCCCGGCTCTTCGACGCGACCGGTATCTATCTCAACCTTGGTGCAACCTGGCACTATTTTGACGGGGGAGAACCCCCTGCCTTCACCCTGGCCGACTATCTCAGCGACGTGCCGCCACCGCCTGCCAGTCTTCCCCGCGCTTTCGGGCTGGCCCAGAACTACCCCAATCCTTTCAATCCCGAGACCGCAATCCGCTTTCATCTGACCAGGCCGGGAGAAATACGGCTGGAGGTTTATGATATCACCGGCAGAATGGTGGTGCGGCTGATCGACGGCCGCAGGGAAGCCGGAGAACACGGCGTGGTTTTCAACGGTGCGGGTTTGCCGAGCGGGATCTACCTCTACCGCCTCACTGCGGAGGGAAAACACCAGGTGAAACGCATGCTGCTGCTGCGCTGAGCGGCTGAGCAGTGAATAAAAAAGCCCGGACTGAAAAGGATCAGCCGGGCTTTTTTTTCATAGGTGAGCGGTCAGGCGCTGCGGTGCTTGCGACGGGGCCGGTACTTGAGGCTGTAAAAGAGGCCGATGGCCAACAGCAAGAGCCCCCACCACAGATCGGCATGCAGCTCCCAGAGGGCGACCCGCGTCCCGGCCGGTGGAGGGGAGACCCAGCCGAGAAATCCGGTCGCCGTGATCAGCACTCCGTAGATCAGGACGATCGCCCCGATGAAGAACCAGATCGGGATTTGTTTTTCTCTCTCTTCCATAGTGACCTCACCAGAAAATGATGTTGATGACAATGAAAACAGCCATGACGACGACCGCCCAGAAAAGGGGCTTGCGGTGCCAGGGAGCGGCCTCCTCTTTGGGCAGGGGCGTCAGTCCCATCACCAGATTTTTCAATTCGGCCTCGGGCTTGGGCCGGGTGAAAAGGCTGACCACGATGGTGACCAGCAGGCAGACCACCAGCGACCACCAGGCGCTGTACATGTTGACCGCCATCGGCTTGGCCTTGTCGGAACGGGCGATGACCTTGACATGGTCCGGATTGAAAGCGGCCGGATCAAAACGCCGGGAGATGAAGGTGGAGCGGACCTTGACGCCGGGACTGATGCGTGCCGGGACGGCGGAGAGGCCGAATTTCTGCTGCTCCCGGGTATCGGCAATCACCACCTCGGGGGCCAGGATCTGGATGGGCGCGGCGGTCTTGCGCAGCGGCGCGACCTCGCGCATGTAGAGGGGCTGATCCTGCACGGTGAATTCCCCGCCCTCTTCATGGCCGAAAAGGGGCACATTGACCAGATCGAGGGCGCCGCTTTCGATGCTGATGTAGGAGATGGCTCCCGGTTTAGCCGCATTGGCCCGGGTGAGGAGAACCTCGGCTCCGTGGCTCAGGGTCACCTTGGGTTGGGGCTGGTAGCCGTGCGGGAAGGTGTGGACGTAGGCCCACATGCTGACAGAGAAGAGGATGGCCACCAGAAATCCCCAAAAGCCGCCGGCGGGCGTCGCCCGTTTCCAGAGCATGCCGAGGATCACCGTGCCGAAGAGGGGGACAATAAAGAAAAAGACCAGCACCTGGAGATACTCGAGAATATTGGAGAAGAAAAAGAGTGTGTAGGCGGTGGCGATCGAGAGCAGCACCCCGACCACCGAACTCCAGCGGCCCATGTTGAGATAGTGGCGGTCGCTGCCCTTTCTGTTGATGAGCGGTTTGTAGACGTCGTGGGTCCAGACCGTGGCGAAGGCGCTGACATTGCCGGCCATCCCCGACATAAAGCCGGCGATCATCGCTGTCACTCCCAGGCCGAGCAGCCCAGGACCGAGATACTTGCCCATCAGCAGGGGGAGGACGTCATTGAAGGTGTTGTGGGTGATGCCGGCGCGCGGATCGCTTTCGGGCACCAGCACCATCGGCGAGCCGTCCGAATTCATCAGTACCGCCAGCCCGAGCAGGCCGGGGATGGTGACGATCAGGGGCACCATCATCTTCAGGGCCGCCCCGATGATGGTGCCGTTCTGGGCCGAGCGCAGGTCCTTGGCGACAATGACGCGCTGCACCTGGAGGAAATCGGTGCACCAGTAACCAAAGGCGACGGCGATCCCCTGGCCGAAGAGCATGCCGAACCAGTCGATTCCCATCGGATTGCTGGCAAAGGAGCCGAGGTTCTGCCACAGACTGGTGAAATCGGCGTTTTGCACCGCGGGGTGGATCACCGCCACATTGCGCTGCACCGCCGCCATCATTTTGCCCCAGCCGCCCGCGTGGATGATGCCGAGGATGGGGATGAGCAGTGAGCCCAGCCAGATCAGGAAGAACTGCAGCACTTCGTTAAAGACCGCCGAGAGCAGTCCGCCCAGGGTGACGTAGACAGCCACAGTGAGAGAAGCCACCCAGATGCTGATATTCATGTCCCAGCCAAGGAGGAGATTGAGGATCTTGGCCATGGCGAACATGCTGGCGCCGCTCACCGCCACGGTCATAAATGAAAAGGAGATGCCGGCGACGGAGCGCGCGCCTTCACCGTAGCGCAGCTGCAGATAGCCCGGCACCGAGTGGGTGCGTGAGATGTAGTAAAAGGGCATCATCACGATGGCGAGGAAGAGGATAGCCGGGATGGCGCCGATGAGGTAGCCGTGGGCGCCGAGCATGCCGTACTGGTAGGCCATGGCACTCCAGCCCATGGTCTCCAGGGAGCTGAGGTTGGCGGAGATGAAGCTCAGCCCGGCGATCCAGGCGGTCATCTTGCGGCCGGCCATGAAAAAGTCGTCGCCGGTGCTGGCGAACTTTTTAAGATAAAAGCCGATGGCGAGGACGAAGATGAAATAGATGATGATGATGAGCAGATCGACCGGTCGGAGGTGGAGCATGCTCGCGGAGCCGGACATAGCGGCGATCAGGGAGAGAAAGGCCATAGGCGCTCTTTCGGTTGATGGGTTGCAGCCTGCACAGGAAGGGCATCGCACTCTGCCCCCGGATGCTGGAGGTGGAGCGGTTGACGTGCTGCAAATGTAACCAATGGAGGAGACAGATAAAAGGATTTTTTTTATCCCGTCTGCTGTAAAATTGCTTGTTAAAAAGCGACTCCGACCCTATATTGCGGGAGAGGAATTTGATGCGCTGATAACCGTAGATACGGGAGACCAGAACATGCCCATCGCGACCCGACGTGAGTTCGTCAAGAAAAGTACACAATGCTGCATCGGCGCCGGCCTGCTCGCTTCCGCCGGCGCTGTCATAACGGGCTGCTCGCGCCGGCCCTACGACCTGCTCATCGTCAACGGGAACCTCTATGACGGCAGCGGCGGCGCACCCGTTCGGGCGGATATCGGCATCCGCGGCGACCGCATCGCCGCTGTCGGCCGTCTCGACGATGAGGGATGCCTGCAGGTCATTGACGCCAAGGGCTTGGCCGTCAGCCCCGGCTTTGTCGATGTCCACACACATACCGATCTGCACCTCCTGGCCGAGCCCCGGGCGGAGAGCAAGATCCACCAGGGGGTGACCCTGGAGATCGGCGGCAACTGCGGTGACTCAGTGTTTCCCCTTACTTCAACCGGAAGGAGGGAGGTTCAGGAGGAGTGGCGCCGGGAATATGGCATTGAAGCGGGGTGGAGCGATCTGGCCGGCTTTTTCGAGGTTCTTGGTAAAAAGGGGTCCGCCCTCAATTACGCTACCCTGATCGGCCACAGCACCATCCGCAGTGTGGCGATGGGGGCCGCAGATCGGCCTCCCGCCGGCGCTGAACTCGAGGCGATGAAGGGCCATCTGCTCTGCGCCCTGGAGCAGGGGGCCCTGGGGCTCTCCACCGGGCTCGAATACACCCCCGGGGCTTTCGCCGCCACCGATGAGATCATCGCTCTGTGCAGGGAGGTCGCCCGGCATGGCAAGGTTTATGCCACCCATATGCGCAACGAGGACCTCACCGTGGAGGAGGCTTTGGAGGAGACCCTGCGCATCGGCCGCGACTCCGGGGTGAGCGTGCAGATTTCCCATTTCAAGGCCTGCCAGCAGCGCAACTGGCACAAGACCCCGAAACTGCTGGCCGCCGTCGAGGCCGCCCGCCGCGAGGGGATGAATGTGCACGCCGACCGCTATCCCTACACCGCCTACGCCACTTCGCTGAAGATGCTCTTTCCCCTGTGGGCGCGGGAAGGAGGCAATCCCGCTTTTGTCGCCCGCCTGAAAGACCCCAGGGGCTTTGCCGACATGGCCCCCTTTGTGCGCGACAAGATCGCCGCCACCGGCTCCTGGGCTTCGATCATGATTACGCAGGCCTGGCTCTCGGGAAGGCGGGACTATCAGGGCAAGACGGTCGAGGAACTCGCAGCTGCAGCAGAAGAGGATCCCCTCGACTTTACCCGCCGTCTTCTCATCGAGGAGGAGGGCCAGGTGGGGATGTGCGGATTCAGCATGAGCGAGGAGGATACCCGGGCCACCTTCGCCGCCCCCTACACCATGGTCGGTTCGGACGGCAACGCCATCTCCCCCTCAGGCCTGCTCGGGAGAGGGACTCCCCATCCGCGCTACTACGGCACCTTCCCGCGCTACCTCGGATACTATGTGCGCGAAAAAAAGGTGCTCCCCCTGGCAGAGGCGATCCACCGCATCACTGCACTGCCCTGTGAAAAGTTTTCCATTCATGAGAGGGGGTTGATCAGGGAAGGATGCTTCGCCGATATCGTCCTCTTTGATCCGGCGACGGTCATCGACCGGGCCACCTTTGTGCAGCCGCACCAGTTCCCGACGGGCATAGATTGGGTCATCGTCAACGGCGAGATCGTTGTGGCGGAAGGGGAACAGACCGGAAAACTGCCCGGCCGTATTCTGCGCGGGTGAGGGGGCGGAAGACCCGCCCCCTCATGCATTGTTACATCAGCCTCTGTGCACGAATCAGGAGTACTTGATCCATTTCAGCACCTCCGGGAGATTGGGCTTTTTACCATACATCAAAATGCCGACCCGGAAAATCCGTCCGGTGAACCAGATCAGGGCGATGATCGAGGCGATCATCAGCACCACGCTGAGGAGCACCTGCCACATCGGCGCGGCGCCGACAGAGAGCCGTAAAAACATCAGCAGCGGAGTGAAGAAGGGGATGAGGGAGAGGATGACAGCCAGAGTGCTGTTGGGATTGTTGAGGACGAAGAACATGAAGAGAAAGCCGAGCACGATCAGCATGGTCACCGGCCACTGCAGGCTCTGGGCATCTGCCTCATCGTTGACCATGCTGCCGAGGGTGGCATAGAGGGTCGCATAGATAAAATAGCCGAGCAGAAAAAAAATGAAGAAGAAGAGATAGACCGAAAAGGAGATGGTGGGCAGGGGGAAATCACCCGCTCCCGGGGCGAAATAGTTCATCATCGTCATGCCATATGCCGAGGCCAGGGCGACAAAAAGCGCCCAGATCAGAAACTGCAGGAGTCCTGCTCCGCCGATGCCGATGATCTTTCCCGCCATGAGCTGATCGGCCCGGACCGAGGAGAGCACGACTTCCATAACCCGCGAGTTCTTATCCTCATAGACGCCGCGCATGACAAACTGGCCGTAAAAGATCAGGGCCATATAGAGGATAAACATCATGGCGTAGCTGATTCCCCAGGTGGCGAAACCGCTCTCCTCCTTGGTGCCGGCCTCGCTCACCTTGAAGGTCTTGAGATCCATTCTCTGCGTCAGCTTGCGCACCAGTTCCTGGTCGAGGCCGCTCTCGGCCAGCCGCAGGTCGGAGACCACCCGTGAGAGCGAACGCTCCAGGGCGGCATTGAACTCCATGTTGCTGATGTTGCGGGCGTGGAGTTCGAACTGGCTGGTCAGAAAGATATCGGCCGGCAGGATGATCAGGGCACTCAGTTTTTCCTGCTGCACGAGCAGGCTGTAACGGGCCGTCACTGCAGCCAGGCTCTCCGGGACGGTGGTGACCGTCTCAAAGGTGTAAAGCGGCACCTTGCGGTCGTCCCGGAAATTTTCATCCATGTAGGCTGTGTAGGCCGGACCGACTTCGCCCGTGAGGTCGATGAGGGCGAGCGTCTTTTTCTCACGGGCACCCATGGACTGAACTGCGATCTGGATGCCCATGATGACGACGATCAGTACGGGCAGAGCAAAGGTGCCGATGATGAATCCCTTGTTCTTGACCCGGATGAGAAATTCACGTTTGATCAGAACCCAGGTCTTATTCATGATCGCCTCCGGCGTTAGCGCCTCCTTTGACCACGGTGATAAAGATCTCGTTCAGAGAGGGCTCGGTGATGTTAAAGCTGCGTACCGTAACCTGGCTGACAGCCTGGGCCAGAATCGCCTGCGGCTGGACTCCCTCGGCGGGCTGGATTTCGACATACTGGCCATAATCGTCATACCTGCTCACCAGCGCGGTATCCTTGAGGAAGCGGGCCTCCCCGTCATAGCTGAGGCGGCAGCGGTTGCGGCCGAAACGGCCCTTGACCTCGGCCAGGCGGCCCTGGAGGACGCTGCGCCCCTTGTCGATCAGACAGAGAGCGTCGCACAGCTTCTCCGCCTGCTCCATCAGATGGGTGGAGAAGATGATGGTGGTGCCGTTTTTGACCAGATCGAGCATGACATCCTTGATGAGGTTGGTGTTGACCGGATCGAGTCCGCTGAAGGGCTCATCGAGGAAGATCAATTTGGGTTCATGCAGAATGGTGGTGATGAACTGCACCTTTTGCTGCATGCCCTTGGAGAGCTCCTCGACCTTTTTATCCCGCCAAGGCTTGAGTTCAAAACGCTCCAGCCAGATTTCCGCCAGTGGAGTGGCTTTCCGTGGGGGGATACCCTTGAGCTCAGCGAAGAACCGGATGATGTCAATGATCACCATACGCTTGAAGAGTCCGCGTTCTTCGGGGAGAAATCCCACCTGATTGGCCACCTCCCGGCAGCTTGATTTGCCGAGGATTTCGATCGTCCCCGAGTCCGGCATGAGGATGCCGAGCAGCATGCGGATGGTGGTGGTCTTGCCGGCTCCATTAGGTCCGATCAGGCCAAAGATCTCTCCCTGGGGTATCTCCAGGGAGAGATTGTCCACCGCCCGAACGGTGTCGAAACTTTTTATGACCTTGTTGAGTGTTACCGCACTTCTCACGGTTGCCTCCTGAAAGAGTGTTATGCAATGGCATCCGACGACTATATAAATATACGTTAAAATCAGATTCGAAAAAAGCATTTCTGTATACGCAGCCATAAGAGAGGGGTTTCCCCCAATCAGGACGCGGCCGGGGGGCTCTCGTTTTTCTGTTCCTCCCGATGAATGTCCTTGCGCGGTAAATATATTGATTTTTAATTGCATATTTGCTAACTTGCTGCGTTAATTGGACGATTCACCCCTTCTCAGGAGCATGAAATGCGTTGGCAAGGAAGAACTGAAAGTGAAAATGTTGAAGATCGCCGCGGCACAACCTCACGCAGAGTGATTGGCGGCGGCATCGGCACCCTGGTCATCCTTCTGCTGGTCTGGCTGCTGGGCGGCGACCCCATGCAGTTTTTGCAGGAGAATCCCGGAGTCTCGACCTCCACACCGGTCTCCACAGAGGAGCGTTCCGCGGAGGAAAATCAGCTGGCCTCCTTTGTCAAGGTGGTTCTGAAAGATACCGAGGATGTCTGGGGCAAGCTTTTCCAGAATGCGGGATCGCAGTACCGGATGCCCACCCTGGTACTCTACACTGATCAGGTCCAGTCCGCCTGTGGCTACGGCTCGGCTGCGACAGGGCCCTTTTACTGTCCGGGAGATGAGAAGGTCTACATCGATCTCGCCTTCTGTGCGGAGCTCCAGAACCAGTACGATGCTCCCGGTGATTTTGCCATCGCTTACGTTATCGCCCATGAGGTCGGCCATCATGTCCAGAACCTGCTCGGCATCACTGACCAGATCGCCAGCATGCAGGGGCGCGTCAGCCAGGAAGAGTACAACCAGTACTCCATCCGCCTCGAGCTGCAGGCCGACTTTTTCGCCGGCGTCTGGGCCCATCATGCCCAGAAGATGAACAACATCCTCGAGCCTGGGGACCTTGATGAGGCGATCAACGCCGCTTCCGCGGTCGGTGATGACCGCATCATGCGCCGCACCCAGGGCTATGTGGTCCCTGATGCCTTTACGCATGGCACCTCGGATCAGCGCCAACGCTGGTTCAAGAAGGGCTGGGATACCGGTGATCCCAACCAGGGCGATACCTTCGCGGCCAGAACACTCTGATCGACCCCTTTACGATAGCTGGAACCGGCTGGCGGCCGGACGGCAGGGGGCTCAGAATACCTCATCCCGGGCGGATGAGCGGATTGTAACCATCAGGAGCATGCAAATGAGGCTACTGAAAGGCGGATTCCTGTTTATGGCGGCGATTCTCTATGCAGCAGCAGCCGCAGCCCTCGAGCTGCCGGCGATTTTCGGGGACCATATGGTGCTGCAGCAGAGACAGCGCGTCGCTTTCTGGGGAAAGGCAGCGCCAGGAGAGAAGGTTGGCCTCGAGGCCTCCTGGGGCGCCCGCAGTGCTGCGATTGCGGACAACAACGGCCAGTGGCGAGCCTTCCTCAAGACTCCGGCGGCGGGAGGACCCTGGACGGTCACCGTGACCAGCCCCTCCGGCACCAAAAGTTTCATGGATATCCTCACCGGCGAGGTCTGGATTTGCTCCGGCCAGTCCAACATGGAGATGCCGCTGGCCGGCTGGCCGCCGGGCGACCCGATCGCCAATTCTGCGGCTGAAATCGCCGCCGCCGATTTCCCGCAGATGCGCCTCTTTACGGTGGAAAAGAGCATCGCAGCCGCTCCCATGGATGACTGTACCGGCCGCTGGCAGCCCTGCACCCCGCAGTCGGCGGCCACCTTCAGCGCGACGGCCTTCTTTTTCGGCCGCACCCTGCTCAAGGAGCTCAATATCCCCATCGGCCTCATCCATACCAGCTGGGGCGGCACCCCGGCCGAAGCCTGGACCAGCGCTGAATACCTCAAGACCCTGCCCCAGTATGCCAGTGTACTCGAAAAGGTCAAGACCAGCAACACGCAGCTTGAAGCCCGCAAACGCTGGCTGCAGAACCATGCCGTCTTTCCCGTCCTCAAGAGCGGCAGCGACCGCTGGGTCAATCTGGATTTCGGTGACAGCATGTGTCCTGCCTACAGCTATGACGACTCGCGCTGGGGCCGCATGCAGCTGCCGGGCTCGTGGGAGGCTACCGAGGTCGGCCAGTTTGATGGCGCGGTCTGGTTCCGCAAGCTGGTTGAAATCCCGGCGGAGTGGGCGGGGGAAGAACTCCTGCTCGAACTCGGCCCGATCGATGACATGGATGTCACCTATTTCAATGGCGAGCGCGTTGGGGGTATGGAACAGGACGGTCTCTGGCAGACCGAACGCCTCTATACGGTGCCGGCAGAGCTGGTCAGGAGCGGCGCCAACCTGGTGGCGGTGCGCGTTCTCGATACCCAGGGGGGAGGCGGCATCTATGGCCGCAAGGAACAGCTCCGCCTCTATCCCCGCAGCAAACCCGATCGGGCGATTTCCCTGGCCGGCGAGTGGCGCTACCTGCCCATAGCGGAATACCAGAACGCCCGCTTTTACCAGTTCGACGTCGCAGCAGCCGATTTCTTCGACCGCCCGAAGGTGGAGGTGGAGATCTCCGCCAACACCCCCTCGTTTCTTTACAATGCCATGATTGCCCCCCTGGTGCCCTACACTCTGCGCGGGGCTATCTGGTATCAGGGCGAATCGAATAGCGGCCGGCCGCTGGAGTACAGGACCCTCTTTCCGCTCATGATCGATAACTGGCGCCGGGCCTGGGGCGGAACCCCCTTCCCCTTTTATTACGTACAGATCGCGCCCTATGATTACGGCGCAGCCACCCCTTCCGAGGAACTGCGCGAGGCGCAGATGCTCACCCTCAGCCATCCCAAAACAGGCATGGCGGTGACGATGGATATCGCCGCTCCAAGCATTCATCCACCCAACAAGCAGGAGGTGGGCAGACGGCTGGCGCTCTGGGCCCTGGACCGGGACTACGGACACAAGCAGGTCCATTCCGGGCCCATCTATAAAAAAATGAAAATCAAGGGCGAGCGCATCGAACTCACCTTTGATCACAGCGGCAGCGGATTGAAGGCGGCCGCGGAGGGGCTCACCGGTTTTGAAATCGCTGGAGCCGACAAAAAGTTCGTCCCCGCCGCAGCTGTGATTGATGGCCGCAGGGTGGTGGTCTCGAGCACCGCGGTGCCCAAACCCGTCGCTGTACGCTACGCCTGGAGCAACCTCGCTAGGGCGACCCTCTTCAATCTCGAGGGGCTGCCGGCTTCCTCTTTTCGCACCGACAACTGGCAATTATCGATTAACTAATTCAATAAGGAAGAGTACCATGCCGAAGAGCTATTTCCCCGAGATCAAAGGCCCCATCCCCTTCGAGGGCAAGGGGTCGAAAAATCCCCTCGCATTCCGGTACTACAACAAGGATCAGAAAGTCGGTGGCAAGACCATGGCCGAACATCTGCGTTTTGCGGTGGCCTATTGGCATACCATGATGGCGGATGGCACCGACATGTTCGGCGGAGCGAGCTATGACCGCGCCTGGCATGCCCCCAGCGATCCCATCGACCGCGCCAAGGCGACCATGGACGCCGCCTTTGAATTCTTCACCAAACTGGGCGTTGATTATTACTGCTTTCATGACCGCGACATCGCCCCGGCGGGCGAATCCTTTGCCGGATCATGTAAAAACCTCGAAATCATGGTCGATTACGCCAAGGGCCTGCAAAAGCAGACCGGCGTGAAGCTCCTCTGGGGCACCGCCAACCTCTTCGGCCATCGCATCTTCACCGCCGGCGCCTCCACCAATCCGGATGCCCATGTCTTCGCCCTGGCCGCCGCCCAGGTGAAAAATGCCATGGATGCCACCCTCGCCCTCGGCGGCGAAAATTATGTCTTCTGGGGCGGGCGCGAGGGTTACGAGTCCCTGCTCAATACCGATCTGAAGCACGAGCAGGAGCAGCTGGCCCGCTTTTTCCATATGGCGGTCGATTACGCCAAATCCATCGGCTTCAAGGGCCAGTTCCTCATCGAGCCCAAACCCTGCGAGCCGACCAAACACCAGTATGACACGGATACCGCCACTGCCCTGGCTTTCCTGCGCCAGTTTGATCTCATCGACTATTTCAAGATCAATGTCGAGGCCAATCACGCCACCCTCGCCAAACACACCTTCGAGCACGAGCTCACCGTCGCCTCCGCCGCGGGCAAACTGGGCAGCGTCGACGCCAATCGCGGCGACCTCCTCCTCGGCTGGGACACCGATCAGTTTCCGACCGATATCTACAGCACCACCCTGGCGATGCTGGTCATCCTCAAGCAAAACGGCCTCGGCAGCGGCGGTCTAAATTTCGATGCCCATGTACGCCGCAGCTCGATCGATCCGGTCGACCTTTTCCATGCCCATATCGGCGGCATGGATGCCTTCGCCCGCGGCTTGCTCGTCGCGCACAGGATTATCGAGGATAAGGCCCTGAGCTCCTTCATCGATGAACGCTATGCGAGCTACAAGTCGGGGATCGGCGCAAAAATCATGGCCGGACAGGTCGGTTTTGCCGAGCTGGAGAAGTATATCCTCGAAAAGGGGATGCCGGTGATGAGGAGCGGCCGCCTCGAGATGCTCGAGAATCTCCTCAACGACTATATCTGATGCCGCTTTAAAAAAAAGCGCCGCTCCGAAGGGAGCGGCGCTTTTTTTTTGCCAAGACTGAAACTCAGGCTCACTTTTCTGTGCTGAAGGGGGAGGCCGGCAGCCCCTCCCGGTTGATGAGATTGGCGCCGGCGGGATTGTCCGCCCAGCCGTAGCGCACCACTGCCGGATGGGATATCGCTTCGCTCCAGACCTCGACCCTGTCGCCGGTGATGCGGGCTTGAGCCCAGACAAAGCGGCCGTCGGCTCCGGCGATGGCGAAATGGCGCAGCTCACCTCCGTCCCGGACGGCCAGGCCGCTGCCGGTATGGTCAAACGAGAGGATGATTTTGCTGCCCTCGACCCGGCTGGTGCGGAGGAGAGGGCCGGATGGAACTAACTTTTTATCCTTATAGGCCAGCCGCCTCGCCCACAGTGCCAGCCGTCCGCCCACATCCTGCTTGTTGAGGGGATGGATATCATTCCATTCGCCGATGTCGATAGCCACCGCCATGCCGGTGTTGGGGAGGGCGAGGGTCTTGCGCTGCGCCTCACGCAGGGCCGCCCAGCCGCTCTCCGCGGGCTCGGAGCGGGCCGCCATGAAATTGGCCAGCTGCACATAGAGGAAGGGAAACTTGCCCTGGCTGAACTGCTGCCGCCAATCCCGGATCAAATCCGGGAACAGGCGGGTATATTCCTGCGCCCGGCCGGTGTTCGACTCCCCCTGATACCAGATGGCTCCCTTGATCCGGTAGTTGAGCAGCGGGGCGATCATACCGTTGAAGAGTCCCAGCGGCTTGTACTGGATGAAGGTCTGGCCCGCCAGGGGCTCCATAACTGCTCCGACCTGGCAGCGCCATTCGCCGCTCAGATCGAGGGTGTCCCCCGCGACGACGAGCTGGTAGGCCTTGTCCTTGATAAAGCCGCCGCTGCCGATGTTGCTGATCACCCGCACCGTCAGGAGGTTTTTACCGGCTTTAAGCAGTCCGGCCGGGACCGCGTACCTGCGCGGGGGATACTGGTAGGAGGTGGTGCCGACGAAGGTACCGTTGAGAAAGACCGAATCGGCGTCCACGATTGCCCCCAGAATCAGGCGCCCAGGCTGGCCGGCCATCGTCTCCGGCAGATCGATCTCCCTGCGGAACCAGACCGCGCCGTTGATGGGTCCCAGGCCACGCTCCTTCCAGAAGGAGGGCACCGGCATCATAGGCCAGGATGAGTCGTCATAATCCGGATCGGCCCAGGAGGCGGCGGGATCGGCATAGCCCGCGTCTTGTGCGCGCAGCAGCCTGAACCAGCTCCCGATGCGCGCCTGATCCGCTGCGAGGATGCCCTGAACGTAGCTTTCATCGCGGCAGCGGAGGGCGCTGTCCAGATGGACGGGCCAGGCTTGCAGGGCCTTCTCGCTCATCCAGGCTTCGACCGGTGTGCCGCCGACGCTGGCGTTGATCAATCCGATGGGCACGCCGTATTTTTCATAAAGCGCCAGGGCGAAGAAGTAGGCTGCGGCTGAAAATCCGCGCACAGTCTCCGCAGTCGCCCCCTGCCAGGCGCCCGCCTCCAGATCCTCCTGCGGACGATTGAAATCATAGCGCATGGGCACAAAAAAGTGGCGGATGGCGGGATTGTCAGCCCCGGCGACGAGATCGGGGTAGCGCTCCTCCACCCGGGCGATGGGCAGGGCCATATTCGACTGGCCCGAGCAGAGCCAGACCTCCCCGGCATAGATATCCTTAAGGGTGATGCGGTTCTCACCCTCGATGCCCATCGTGAAGGGGCCGCCCGCCGCGCCGCTCCTGATGCGCAGAAGCCAGCGTCCCTCGCCGTCGGCCGCAGTGCGATAATGTCTGCCCCTGAACTCGAGGTTGACCTTTTCGCCCGGGCGGGCCCAGCCCCAGATATTGACCCGGCTCTCCCGCTGCAGAACCATACCGTCGCTGATCAAACGCGGCAGCCTCACTTCGGCTAATCCCTTTCCCGCGGCGAAGATCAGCAGCAGCCAGACTGCAGCTGGTATCAGCTTGCGGAACGGTTTCATCTCTCCTCTCCCTGCTTGATCCATCAGCGATAACTATACAGTTTCACCCTGAGCATGGTATAATCCTGCCCAGGCAGTTGGATATGGCGTCCCTGATGGGTCTGGTCGCCGTTGAGGCGGCGTCCGGAGTGCCAGACGCCTTCAATCATACGGCCCTCCTCGACGCTGCCGATGCCCGCCCTGACACCTTCGGCCCTGGGCGCGACCTCGATGATCAGTCCGGTACCGGCGACGATGAATTCGTCGTCGGCCAGGCGGATGAAGAGCCCGCCGTAGCGCGGCATCACCCCCTCCTCGCGCCGGGCGTAGCTCCAGCTGTATTCGTGACGAACGCGCAGGAGATAATCCCCCATCTCGATCCGGGCGTGCTGCCCGGTGCTGTCCAGCAGCACCCCGCGCATGCTCCCCTTGCCCTGATGGGTGATGAGCAGGGGCTGGAGCTGACGCAGCAGCGCATAAGCACGCGAGAGGGGGTTGCGACCGGGATCGGCCAGATCCTCGACGCTGAAGGGGCTGTAGCCCATGGCGTCGTGCTCGCCGATGGCATAAAAGGCATTGGCCGGACTCTGGTCGTTGCCCACCTCCGGAATGAAGAGGGGATTTCCGGGCACGTCGTACTGGACGGCCCATTCCCGGAAATTCCTGAAATAGATATCGGGAGCGAGAAAATCGATCTGCGGCGCCCCCGCCCGCCAGATGTCAATGAGATGGGGGAGAGGACCGGCGCTGGGATACTGGCCGGGCTGATATCCCGGACGGATCAGGGCGGCGTTGACGTACATCGGCAGCGGGTACTCCGCCTTCCCTGCCCGCGCCACCTCATCGGTATAACGCGCGAAGTGCCAGGCCATGAAGAACTCGTCGGTGGCCGGGCCGATGCCGAAAAGGGTTTCCCAGTTTCCCCTGACCGGGCTGCCCTGCTTTTCCCAGGCCTCCCTGAGCCTGGCATGCAGCGTTTTTTTGTTCTTCTGCATATAGGCGACGAGATCGGCCGGCACCGCCTCGGCAAAGCGTTTGTCCGCCTCGCGGCAGTGATCGCGTGCATCCGGGATCATGCCGATCTCGTTCTCCACCTGGACCATGACCACCGTCTGCTCCTTCTCATCCATTTTGCGGAGATGGCGCATCAGGGCGGTGAAGGCGCGTACATCGGCTTGGAGATTCTCCGCGCTGAACGGAGTGAGGATTTCCTGGGGCTCTCCTGCGCGCGTGCGGGCGCGGGGGAAGCGCACCGGGTCCGATTTCACCCAGAGGGGCGCGTAGCAGGACATGCTGTTCTTCCAGGTGCCGAACCAGAGCAGGACGAGCTTGAGGTCGTTGGCGCGGGCGGCCTGGAGGATGCTGTCGACGAGCGCAAATTCAAAACGCCCCTCCTCCGGCTCGATCAGCTCCCAGTAGATGGGCACCAGGGCTGTGTTGAGATGCATGTTCTTCAGCTTGGGCCAGATCCAGCGCATCGATGCGGCATCGGAGGCGCTCGAATTGCCCAATTCACCGGCCAGCATGAGCAAGGGCTTGCCCCCGACGATGAGCTGGACCGCCTCGCCCTGCTGGCGGAGATGGGGGATGGCCAAAGCCCCGTCTTTCGGGACTGATTCACCCCGACTGCAGAGCAGGGTGAGAAGGATGAGGGAAAAGGCGGATTTGCGCATGGATAATCTCACAGTATGGAGTTATTTTCAGGCAGACGCCCCGGTGCAGGCTGGTCCAGCCTCCGCCCACTGACCTCACTGGTGCCGGCAAAGCGGGCGGGAAGAGAAACACCCTCTATTTGAGGATGATCATCCTGCGTGTGGCCGTGAATCCGGCTGTGCGCAGGGTGTAGAGATAGGTGCCCGACTTGAGGATTGTGGCATCAAACCGGAAACTGTGCGTGCCGGCCTCCAGGGTGCGGCTGACCAGGGTCGCCATCTCGCGGCCGAGCAGGTCGTGAACCTTGAGTTCGACATGGCCGGCGGCTGCCAGGGTGAAGCGGATGGTCGTCGCCGGATTGAAGGGGTTGGGATAATTCTGCGCAAGCTCGAAAAGCTCAGGCGACCGGGCTGGAGCCTCCTCAACCGAACTCTGCACCCCGGTTTCAAACCAGGCGGGGGCGGAGAACTCGCTTGACCCATAGGTGTTGAGGGCACTGACGCGCCAGTAAAAGCGGCTGTTGGCGGCCAGCTTGCCGAGCTGGAAGGTGGTATCAGCCACGATGGTGTCCATGGCGATGCTGGTGAAGGCCCGGGCGGTTGAAAGCTGCACCCGGTATGAATCAGCGAGAGCGGTGGAATGCCAGAGCAGCAGCGGGTTGCGCAGCTCGCCCAGGGTGCCGTTGGGGCCGACCAGGAGAGGGGAGATGGGCTTTTTGATATAGTCGCGCAGCCAGGGCATGACCGGACGTTCGGTCCCGTTGGCCTTGAGCAGATAGGTATATGGATGGGAGGTCCAGACGTCGCCCTCGATGTAGCCCCAGAAGGTGATCCCCTTGACCGCAGGCTGGTTCCAGAAGAGGGGGAAGTAGATCTGGTATTGAGCGAGCTGCACAGCGTCGTCGGGCTCGTCGATGTCGAATTCGGTGATGTAGATAGGCAGACCGACGGCCGCGATGCGCTCGAGATTCGCCTTGAGGGTGGTGATGCTGTAGACATACTGGTTGGCGGAGCGGGTGTCGCTGCGGAACTCAAAATAGTGGCCCTGGATGCCGATTCCGTCGACCAGTCCGCGGCTTACAAGTATGTTGATGAGGCTGATATATTGGCTGGTGATGGCGTTGTCCTGCAGGACGTTATATTCGTTGATGAGCAGTTTGGTCCCCGGGGCGCAGTACTTGCGCGCCAGTTCGAAGGAGGTGATCACCCAGTCCCAGCCAGTGGCGCCGTCGCCGCCCAGGGCCGCCCGGTATTCGGCCGGGGCGCGGATGGGCTCGTTGACGACGTCGACATAATCCATTTTGGGGTAGCGTTCGCCGACCAGTTTGATCCAGTTTTCCACGGCTGCCCGTTGGGCCGGCTGATCGAGGGCGGTGATCCAACCGGGCTGCTGCTGTCCCCAGACCAGGCAGTGGTGCTTGTAGAGCAATCCCTTGCTGGTCACATAGTTATAAATCTTGTCCAGGTTGCTCCAGTTGAAATAGTTTTGGGCGGGCTGGACGGATCCCCACTTGCCGTCATTACCCGGGGTCACCTGATTCCAGTATTTGACCATATAGCGGGTGTACTCGCTGCTGGTGCTGCAGCCGAGGAAGCGGTCCAGCCCCTGGGCGAGGGGCTGCCCCGCGGCAGGCGATGGCAGAAATCCGGCCAGCAGCGCGAGGCCGACAAGAACCAGGGTTTTTACAGCCATGATCGGCTTCGCCGGTCGGCGAGGCAGGGTGATGCGGGTGTCCATATCCAAACCTTTCGAGAATAAGCTGTGAGTACGGTTCAGTGCCTGACGTTGGTTCGCTGCACGCCGGATGTGGGCATCAGCGTGCAGGGGGATAGGCGCCAATATGGCGCATCTCCCGTGTTCCAGCTGCGCTGCGCACGGCCGCGGGGGGCTGGGCACCGGCGCGGGCCGCGCCAAACCCGGGCAGGAGCTGGTAATGGCCCAGTTCGCTGCTTTTGAAAAGGGGGCCTTCATAATCGCAGTATTCGAGGCTGGCGCCGGTGAATTCAGCATGATTCGCCTTCAGCTCCTCCAGACTCTGCAGGGTGGCCTGGCAGGTGGGCGTTGAGGCCGGGCTCCAGAGCAGGAGGGGGGCCTTGGCCTGGCCGGGAGCGCGCACAAAGAGATTGTGATCCATGCGCTCCACCATCGGCTCAGCGAGGCGGTCGCAGAGAGAGGGGGGCTGCCAGACGAAGAGCAGCGGCCGCTCGAAGCCGGTCGTGGCGGTGAAGAGGTTGTTGACGAGGATGTGGCCGTCGCGCTCGTCGACGCCCGGACCCGTCGCCGGATGCCAGCCGAAGTGGTCGCCCTGGGCGCTGCGTTCATTGCGGCCGATACAGGCCATGCTGTTGACAAAGGTATTGTTGTAGATTTGGGCATCGCAGCTGTTGAGGATCATCAGGCCATGATCACAGTTGACAAAGAGATTGTTGGCGCAAATAACTCCTTTGGAGATCTCGAAAAAGAAGCCGTTGTCGCTCGGCCAGAGCTGGTCCCGGCGGATATCGGTTTCGATCGAGCCGACGTTTTCGATCCAGTTGTTGACAAAGACGCCGTCCACGTTGCCGACATCATACCAGATGCCGTTCGACCAGGGCATATCGGTGACCAGGTTGTCCCGGCAGGTTACCCGGTAGCACTGGTTGAAGATCTTGACAGCCGCCGGATAGTAGCCGGTGATGCGCTCGATGTTGTTGCGGGTGATGATGTTCTTCTCGAGCAGTACGTCGTTGGAGCTGAGAATATAGATCCCCTCGGTGCTGGTGTCGCTGACGCGGCAGCGGCGGATGGTCATGCGGTCGCCGCGGAAATAGCCGGCCACGCGCGAGCAGAATGAGATGGTGCAGTCTTCGATAGTGGTGCCGACCACCATCTTGCCGTGGCCGGATTCGTTTGAAATCCCCTCCGGATCGCTACCCTCGATCTCCAGAGCACGATAGGCGTACTGGCTGAAGGTGAGGCCGCGCAGGGTATAGCCGCGGCCGTCCGATTTTACGCCACGGATCTCTTTGGTCGTCCTTAGTATGGCGCAGTCATGCGCGGTGATCTCGATCAGATGCTCAGCGGGGTCGACACCAATGTAGACGGTTTTGGTATCATAATCAATGAAAAAGCTGTTTTCGTCGACCTCGCCCTCATACCCTGCCGCCTGCAGCAAGCTGCCGTCGGCGAAGACCATGTCGTTATTAAAACGATGCAGGGGAGTCTTTTTGCCCTCGCGGCTGCGGCGCCACCAATCTGCCGGCTTTTCGGGGAAGAGGCGCTCCCAACTGGTTGTCCAGAGCCCATTGCCGAGGTTGGTCCACTGGTCCGCAACCCGGCTTCCCTTCAGAATGGGCAGTTCATCGGCCCAGGGCTGCAAGGTCACCCCCTGGTTGAGGACGAGGCTGCCAGTGCGATAGAGGCCGCCGCGCAGGATGATGGCGTCGCCCGAGCGGGCGGCGGCGACCGCCTCCTCCAGGGGCATGGGCTCAGCCAGGGAGGCGCCGCTGGCGCCAGCGGGGGCGTCGGCAGCGACATAGAGGATCCTGGCCGCGCCTGCCGGCAGGGCATAGTTCTGCCGCACGGGGCCGTAAGGCCCGCCCGAGGGCTGGGCGAGCGCTGCAGCCGGAAAGTGGAGGGTGCACCAGAGAAGCGCGAGCACGGCGGCAGCGCAAAGCCTGCCGGGCCGTCGGGTCTCATGGGCATAAGAGTCAGTTTTCATGATCAACTCCTCTTCAGGCTTATTTCAGCAGGATGAACCTTTTGGATTCTACGGAACGGCCGCTCCTCAAGGTGTAGATATAGATGCCACCCGCCAGCCCCCGGCCGTCAAATTCGGCCAGATGACTTCCTGCCCCCCGCCGGCCTTCGAAGAGCACCGCGGCCAGCTGACCTGTGAGGGTATAGACGCGCAGGGAGATCTCCTCCTCCTGGGCCAGAGTGTAGGGGATTCGGGTGACAGGATTGAAGGGATTGGGATAGTTTTGCCCGAGCGTAAAGGTAGTGACGCTTCCTCCGGTTTCCAGAGCGACCGCGCTGGTTTTGGGAATGAGAGCCAGCAGGGAGGCAGTCAGCCCCGTCTTCGCTGTCTTGAGGGTATCGGCCGCGGAGAGTGAGTTGGCATAGCTGCGGGTCATTACCGCCTGTGCCTTGGCCAGGGCGGCGGTTAGAACAGACCACGAATCCACGGTGTAGAGGCTTTCCTGCAGCGTCCCTGCCTCGGCGATGAGCGAGTCCAGAGCATTATAGGAGAGGCCGACATCGACCACTGCATAAAAGGCGGGCTTGCACTGGTTTTTCGTATCCCAGAGGGAAGAGGACTGGTTCTTCTTGAAGGTCCACTCGTCGTTGAGGCCATCCTTGCAGACGGCGATGATCTTGCCGCGGCCGGAGAAATAGCTGCGCTCAACGAAGCATTTGAAGAGCTGGCCGTACTGGTTGGCCTGGGTCTCAAGCAGGCGCGCTGAGGGCGTGGCGCTGCCGGTGGTGACGTCCAGCTCGGTCACCGCCATCTCGGAGCAGATCGGATAGAACTTGTCGTACGAGGCGATCCACTGCTCGGCGGTCGGCGAAGAGTTGGAGTCATGCTCCTGCATGCCGATGCCATCCAGATAGCCGGCCTGGAAGATGGGGGTGCAGATGCGCACGATCCCGTCCGCCTTGGCGGGGATGTGGGTGTTGTAGTCGTTGTAATAGAGTTTGATCTGGCTCTCGCCCAGCGCGAGAGTGTGCTTGCGGGTGAGTTGGAAGGCCGTGAGCAGATAGCTGTTGTCGCCGAAGGTCTGGTACCATTCGCTGTTGTCGGTGCGGTCTTCGCCGGCGTCGGTCACGGCCTCATTGACGACATCCATGGCGTTGAGCAGTTTCGGCCAGCCCTCGTGGAGAAGTCGGATGACGCTGCCGATGTAATTGTCCAACCGCTCGATCATTTTCTCTTTGGAGAGGCGCGCGCCGCTGGCGCTATAGCCGGAGCGGAAGAATTCGGCGGGGGTTTGGCTGTGCCAGACCAGGGTGTGGCCGCGGAAGGTGAAGCCCTGCCGTTGTGCCCAGTTGAGCTGGGCGATGAGGTTGCCGTTGAATTTGACGATGGGATGGGTGTCGATCGAGTCCTTCTTCGCGATTGAAGCGGCTTTGTAGGCGGCGGCGCTGGCGCTGATATCGACCGTATAGGCCGGCTTCATGTTGTTACCGGGCGACATGCTGTTCATGTGAAATTTGATCAGGTGGCCTCCATTGGGGGCGACCACCGCCGTCTGGCCGGTGACCTGGGGGTCACTCGGGAAGCCGACATGGGGGTAGGAGAGCAGGCAGCCGATGTAAAAATCCCCGGCATAGACCTCCTTTAGGGCTGGTACGTCGGTCTGGATGGCATCGGACTGGGGGAATGCGCCCACGGCGAACAGCAGGAGCAGAGCGCAGAGGAGGTAAGGACAGCGGCGAAGAGGATTGCTTTTCATGACAGGCCTTCACTTTATAAATGAAAAGAGCATTGAAAAAACAGCCTGTCCAGAGCACCTGGACAGGCTGTTTTCGTAACACGGTTGCCACTCCCGGGCATGCGCCCGGGAGTGGCGGAATGCGAAACAGCGTGATTACTTCAGAAGCATCAGCTTCCTGGTGCTGGTGAACTCTCCCGCCGTCAGCTTGTAGAAATAGATGCCGGAGGAGAGGTTAATGGCGTTAAAGTTGACCTTGTGGACGCCGGCGTTGTAGGTGCCGTTCATCAGCTCTGCAACGACCTTGCCGAGAGCGTCGTAAACCACCAGGCTGACCTGGCTGTTTTTCGGCAGCGAGACCTCCATGGTCGTGGTCGGGTTGAAGGGGTTGGGATAGTTCTGGCCGAGGGCGTAGACCGTCGGAAGGGCAGCGGTCTGTTCCGGAGCCTCAACCGAGACCACCCAATCCGGCAGCTCGATCGGAGCGCCCTTGTCCACCAGGACTTCCATCAGGTTCATCGCCGTGGTGGAGGCATTAGTGTTGAGAGCGAAGAGGATGCTGTTGAACTTGTCGGTCACCAGCGGGCTGTGCATGTCGGTGGTCTTGACTGCCCAGGCGTAGGTGCCATCGGTTTTAAGCAGTTTGACCCGGATTTCGCTGGTGCCGTTGCCCAGAGGCTGCACGGAGATGCCGAACTCGTAGGTGCCTGCGCCGCCGACGGCCTGATCGGGCCGCTGCAGAACGCTGCCCAGCACGTAGTTGTTGGCGCCGCTCGTGCTCAGCCAGGGATTATCAACCACTGCTCCCAGGGTGCCCTTGGCGCCGATACCCTGCCAGTCCACCGGGCCGTTGGCGCCGCTGGTCGGCAGGAAGAGGTATGCAAAGTCGTGCGCATCAGTGCCCGTCCACTTGGTGGAGTCTACACTGGTTGTGTCGACCTTGCCGGCGCTGTCGCTGTAGGCGAGGGCAAAGCGCAGGCTTCTCACCGCCTCAAAACCACCGCCGACCAGTTCGATCTTGCCGGTGATGCTGAGGGCCTTTTCGGGGGTCGGAGCGATGGCGTCGAAACCGCCGCGAAGCGCAGACCAGCCAGTATTCGGAGCATCGCCCGAGGCAGTGGCATCGCCATCAAACTCGCCGCGGATGAATTTCCAGCCGCCGAGCCTGCCGCCGTAGAAACCCCAGCTGTCGACATAGTAGGCTTCCCACGGGGCTTCCGGAACGGTGATGGGCTCGCCCATGTCGACCTCAACGGCGTAGAAATTGACCTGGGTGGCTTCCGTGTCCTTGTTGAAGCCAAAGCAGATGCCGTTGAACTTGGTGGTCACCTGGGCGGTGTCGATGGTGGTGCCGCCGTACCAGTACTTGTTCTTCTGCTCGACCATGTACCAGCGCACTTCGTTGTTGCCGTCGGGCAGGGGCTGGACCGAGATGGCGAAATTGTAGATCCCGGCCTCCATGACGGCGTCACGCGGAGCCTGCTTGGCCGCCGAGATCGGCAGACCGTTGTTGCTCCAGGTGCTGCTCCAGCTGCCGTCCTTGATGGTCCAGACCACGCCGGCGCCGCCGTTGCCATTGGACATGGTGCCGGTGCCGGTGCGGGGATGGAAGCCATAGCCGAAATGCTTCTTGGTGCTGACCCAGGCCGCGGAATCGGTGTACTGATAGTTGAGCACCGAGCTGTCCTGATAGGTCAGGGCGTAACGGAGATGGGTATAGTTGCTGGCGCCGCCGCCGCCGACCAGTTCCATCTGGCCGCGGACGATGACCGCCTTGGCCAGGGTGGCCGTGACCGGATCGCCGAAGGCGCCGCGGATGGTGGCCCATCCGGTGGGAATGGCGCCGTTGCCGAGGGTGGCATCGCCGTCAAGATAGGTGGAATCGTTCTTGACCGGCCAGGCCGTGCCCTGGGTGGTCTTGCCCCACTGGCTGACGTAGAAGGGCTCCCATGGGGCTTCCGGAACGGTGATGGGCTCGCCCATGTCGACCTCAACGGCGTAGAAATTGACCTGGGTGGCTTCCGTGTCCTTGTTGAAGCCAAAGCAGATGCCGTTGAACTTGGTGGTCACCTGGGCGGTGTCGATGGTGGTGCCGCCGTACCAGTACTTGTTCTTCTGCTCGACCATGTACCAGCGCACTTCGTTGTTGCCGTCGGGCAGGGGCTGGACCGAGATGGCGAAATTGTAGATCCCGGCCTCCATGACGGCGTCACGCGGAGCCTGCTTGGCCGCCGAGATCGGCAGACCGTTGTTGCTCCAGGTGCTGCTCCAGCTGCCGTCCTTGATGGTCCAGACCACGCCGGCGCCGCCGTTGCCATTGGACATGGTGCCGGTGCCGGTGCGGGGATGGAAGCCGTAGCCGAAATGCTTCTTGGTGCTGACCCAGGCCGCGGAATCGGTCTTCTGATTCTTCAAGGTGGCGCTGTCCTGGTAGGTCAGGGCGTAACGGAGATGGGTATAGTTGCTGGCGCCGCCGCCGCCGACAAATTCAAGTTGGCCATAGACCACCACTGCCTGTTCGGTGGTCGCTTCCATGGTTTCACTGAACTGGCCGCGGATGGTGGCCCAACCGGTCGGGATGGCATTATTGCCCATACCGGCATCACCATCGGGAGTGGCCGCGGTATTGAGGATCGGCCAGGCTGTACCCTGGGGGGTTTTGCCCCAATCCTTCACGATCGTGATATCCACCATCCGGATGATGGTAAAATCATCGATGTAGACCGCCGGGGTGGCCGCTTCATTGCCGGCTTTGAGCAGGACCTGCACGCCGATGCGCTGCAGCGGCGTCGCGACATCATTGGCCATCTCGCGCGTGATCGTCGTCCAGGCATCGCCGGTGATATCCGAACCGTTGATCCAGATGCTGTTCCACGACCAGCCGGCGCCGGTCTGCCAGAAGAGCTGCACGCCATTGACCATAGCCTGATCTGCTGCGGACATCCAGATCTTGAAGCTGACCTGATCGCCCTTCTTGAGATCCTTGTAGGCGTCATTTTGCAGATTGATCTCCAGGCCGGTAGCCGGCTTGACCAGCTTGATGGACTGGGTTCCGCCGGCGGCCTGTTCGGCGCTCAACGAAATGGCCGATTTTTCGCCGCCGCTCATCCAAGAGCCCAACGTGGTCTCAAAATCCCACGTCTGGATGGCTTTGGGAATTTGCGCCTGAAGCGTGACGGCGCCTAACAGCAGAGCAGCCACGACTCCGAGGAAAACAATGGCAAACTTTTTCATAAGCCGATTTTCTCCTTACGATGAATTGCATCCAGCAGATTTTTGGGGGCGATCCGGCACCCCTCATACACTCGCAATGAGGAATGAGCAGGTTCCGGATAGGTCCCCAACCTTAACTTGGCGCTTCTGAAAAAGAGCGAAAATTCAGCTTTAAGGCATTCACCTCCTTTGGCAGGGTGTACGGTCCCATGAGATTTAGGATCGAGTGAGCTCCTTATTTGGTCAGAACGAATTTCTTCGTGATCGTCATGTTCTCCGCCTGCAGACGATAGATGTAGACGCCGCCGGCCAGTCTGGCGCCGTCCACATTCGCAGCATAGCGGCCGGCTGCCTGGACGCCGTTGAAGAGCGTCATAACTTCCTGGCCGAGCATGTTGTAAACCTTCAAACTGACCTGGCCTTGGACAGGGACCGAGTATTCGATGCGGGTGGTCGGATTGAAGGGATTGGGATAATTCTGTTCAAGGCTGTAGCTCTTCGGCAGGGCGCTGCCCGGCACCATATGGACGCCGACGGTGGGATCAACACCGGTCTCCATCCAGGTGGCAAGGCGGGCGTTTTCGGCATCGGCCTGGGCCTTCCAGGCGGTGTAATAGTCGGTCGAGCCGTCGCGTACGGCTGGATTCCACCAGTTGTAGAGATCGCCGAGCGGGAAACCGCCCATGCCGGCCTTTTTGAGCGTTTCATTGGTATAGGCCAGGTTTTCGGGCAGGGGCCACTGATGGTTAAAGCTGGCTTCCGGCATGTAGGCCCACATCGAATCGAGATTGGCGCTCCATTTCTGCCAGAGGAAATACTTGAGCGGCTCGAGGTTGAGGGGGGGCTGGATGAAGCCAGGATTGATCGCCTCTCTCAACTCATTGACATCATGCAGTTCGGCGCGGTTGATGAAGGGATAGAGCTTGACCCCGTTGGCGGTGGAATCGAAATAGACCAGAGCGAGGCTGTCGAGCATCGGGCGCGGGTAGGGGATGGCATCGAAGCGTCGCCCCTTGTATTCGTCCTTGCTGTAGGGATTGCCGACCGTGTTGATGGCAGGATTGGGGCGCCAGGGGGTGCCGGAGTAATCCTTGTCCCAGCCGCCGCGCATCCAGTCCACCAGCCAGTTGTCCAGATAGTAGGCGCTATGCGTGAAGAGGATGTGGCGATCCTGGTCAGTGAAGGGGACGGAAAAGGCGATCGAGTCCGCCTGCTGAATGGTCACGGTCGCGCCGCTCACTCCCTGAACCGGCACGTAGCCCATCATCCAGGCGTTGACGAAGAGGCAGTTGTTCACCTTGAGCCGCCACCACCAGCCGCTCTCGAGGGGGAATTGGACAACATTGTAGAATGTACAGTGATTGAAGCTGACGTTGTCGCTGTAATTGGTTCCCTCCTGCATGAGAACGTAGCCCATGTTGGCGAAGGTGCAGTTCTCAAAGGAGATGTTGTCGGTGTGGTAGCCGGGGACATCGAAGGGGAAGGAGACCGCACGGCCGTAGTACATAAAGTGGGCATCGACGCAGTTGCGGAAGTAGCAGTTCTTGAAAGTGCCGTTGAAGTGCCTGCTGCGCACACAGATCGATCCGGAGGCGGTGACGACAGGACAGGGCATATAGTCGAAGATGCAGCCTTCGAAATAGCCGTATTCGCCGGTGTCACCGGAGACCCCGGTGGTGTCGCCATCAAAGACGATCGGCGTGCCGGTCTGCACGCCGGCGGCATCCGCGTAGCGGACCCAGATGTTTTTCATGATCAGGTCGCCATAGACCGCGATGATGAAATTTTTGGTGACGCTGCTGCTGGCCGTCCAGAGGATCTGGGGCGGCGCGGAGGGTTGGGTCGTACCCGGCGCCGGGGCGACGAGTTCCAGGGTCTGTCCGATCGGAACTTCGATCTGGCCGGTCAGAACGTACCAGTCGTAGGGATTCAGTTTGAAGACCTTGCCGTTGAGGGAGCCCGAATTGACGGCATCCTGAATCACCGTGTTCAGCTCACCCTCGACACCCCCACTGTAGAGACCTTTGACGTAGGTGGTATCCTTCTGCTGCGCGAACAGGGATACCGACAAAAGCATCGTACAGATCAGAAACACTATCAAACGTCTCATAACCCGCTCCTCCATGTTGATGATTTTTGGTGAATTGTGTGAGTTGGTTTTTTCTGCTTGTTGTTGCCGGGGCTGTGAGGACAGCCCCGGCATGAGTGATCAGGGCATGGAACAGCTCTGCTGCAGGGCAGGAGGGCTGCCTCCCGTGCCGGGCTAGAGTCTGAAGCGGATGCCCAAATTGCCGGTCATGCCATAATTCTTGACGTTGGTAAAGCCGTCGATCGACATCTGCGCCGATTGATTGTTGCGATTGTTGATGTTGGTGAGGTCGAGATAGAGCTCCGAACCGGCCAGGGGCAGGGTCTGACGGGCTGAGGCGTCGATGCGCAGGTAATCCCGAGTATAGCCGTCCTGTTCCGGGAAGGCGCCGACATAGCTGACCGAGTTGCCCTGGAACATGCACGAGACGCGCGCGGAGAAGCCCTTGTATTCGTAGCCGACATAGGCATTGAGAAGGTCATTCGGTTGATAGATCAGGCGCCCGGTGCGCGTGCTGTCGAAGGTGGTGGTCACCGGCGGCCGGGTAGTATAGTCGGTCACCTCATCCCGCAGGGGATAGGTGGCTTCAGATTCGATTTTGGTATAATTGATGCCGAGAACGATGCCATCCAGGCCCCAGGGCATATACCAGAGCCGGGTCTGAAAATCGAGCTCGAATCCCTTGACCAGGGCATCATAGGGGCTGTTGATATAGGTATAGAGGGTGGCCCCGTCGGCCGGTTTGATGCCCATGATATTAAAATCGCTGATGGTCTTGATATCCTTGGATTTTGAGGTCGGATGGAGAATATAGGTGGTGTAGTAGGTAAATTCCTTGATGGTCTTGTAAAAACCGCCGATGGAGAAGAGGCCCAGCTTGTTGCCGTGGAAGGTCAGGGTCAGGTCATGGTTGTAGGCCTGGGCCGGTTTGAGATCGGGATTGCCGGAGCGGATGTTCTTGCGCGGATTGTCAAAGGTGACCTTGGGAGACATCTGATGATAGTCCGGACGGGCGAGGGTATGGGTGTAGGCGTAACGGACGTCGAACCACCTGAAGGGTTCATACTTGGCCTGAACCATCGGCAGCCAGTAGTCGTTCCTGGGGTTCACAATCACGGTGTCGCAATTCTGGGCATCAGGATTGCGCATATCGAACATGTTGTAAGCGGTATATTCTGACTGCGACTCTTCGTAGCGGGCGCCGCCGATGACCATCAGATTCCTGAATTTGATCTCCGACATCAGATAGCCGGCATAGAAATCTTCACTATACTCGTACGAGTTGGCCAGGGTCTGGAACATGCCGCTGTACCATCCGCCGGTCTGATCAGCGCCGCCAGTGGCCTTGCCGCGCCACTGCGGTGAGTCAGCCAGATAGCGGGCCATGGCGGTGAGCATGGTGGGATCGCAGGCCCAGTAAATCTGGCCGAACTGGTTGTCGAGAAAGGGATCCATGAGATGCTCGTTGCCGGTGAAATTGGAGGCGGCAAACTTGGCGGTCGAAGGATCGACCGCAATGCCAAAACGATTCGAGAGATCATTGACCAGCGCGGTTTGGAAGGCGCCGCTCGAACGGATGCTGGCGTAGGGGGTCTTCTGGTCATTGGAATTCGTCTGCATGCGGTAGACCCCGCCCAGTTTGAAATAGCCCGAAAGCGAGGAGCCAAGGCGGAAGGGGAGCTTGAAGCTGGGAGTAAAACTGGTCTGGTTCTCCTTGTACAGGGAGCTGAAGAGGTTGATATTGTCCAGATAGACCTGATCGTCGCCTGGATAACGGAAGAGCTTTTTCAAACTGTCGGGAATAACGTTGACCGGCACTGATCCGGTGATGGCCGGCCCTGTCTTCAACTCCACAAAAGGAGACTCGGGCAGATTGTTCTTCGAGGCGGTGTTGGCCGCCTTGAGATCCACCTGCAGCCAGTTGAAATCGTACTTGAACTCGAGCGAATTGACGCTGATGTCGGTGTTGTTTTCGCCCTCGCGGTAGCGGAAATTGAGCAGCTTTTCCGAATAGTTGAGTACGGTGTTGTTGTCCTGATAATCGGAACTCAGGCGGGTGTACATATTGACCGCCTTGATGGAGCCGGAGGGTAGTTTGTAGTCGAGGATGAGGTTGCCACCGAAGCGCTGACGGGTTTCAATATGGCGGCTGAGGGTGGTATTGGTGACCCGGACCGGACGATAGCCGCTGGCGGCATCGATCTTGCTGCTGGCGGTATTGTACGAGGCGGACATGTTGTCGGCGTCGCGGTCGTACTGCTCGACATTGCCGAGTGCGTAGATACCCAGCTTGTCATTGAAAAAACGCTTGCTGATCGAGCCGACCGCGCGGTAGTTGGCGGCATTGCCAGTCTTCTGGGTGTAGCCCTGCTGCCAGAGCAGATCGTAATGGAGCTCGGAGGGGGCCTCGCGCAGCTCCATGTTGACCGTACCACCGATGGCGTTGGCGTCGAGATCCGGGGTGAGGGCCTTGAATACGGAGATCGATTTGATCATGTAGGGGGAAACCATGGAGAGATCGACGCTGCGGTCGTTGACCACGCTCCCGGCGGTGTTGCCGAGGGCGCTGACGCCCATCTGTGAACTACCGGTGGAGGCCAGCTTGACCCCCTCCAGTGTGACCGAATTGAACTGCGGGGCCAGACCGCGAATGACGATCTTGTTGGCTTCGCCCGAGCTTTCCAGGGTGGAGACGCCCGGCAGACGGCTGATGGCCGCGGCGGCGTTAAAGTCGGGCAGCTCCTGGATCTTGGCCTCCGAGACCACGCTCGAGATTCTCGACTCGGCCAGCTGCTGGTTGATCGCCTGCACCTGCCCCTGCGCCTGGGCGGTGATGACATACTCCTTTCCCTTCAAAGCCTCGGCTCTGAGGGCGAAATCATGCCGCACCACTCCATCTTCCTTGACTGTCACCGGGATGTTCACCGTGGCGTAGCCGATGTAGGAGACTGTGATGGTCTGCTGGCCGGTTGGTGCGTTGGGAATGGTGAAATTGCCGTCGAGGTCGGCGGTGGTTCCGATGCGGGTTCCCTTGATGATGATGTTGGCTGAGGGCAGACCCTGTTTGGTATCCCTGTCCGTGACCTTGCCTTTGATGATGCCAGTACCGGCCAGGAGCAGGCCGGGCAGCAGGACCATAAACAAAATCGCGCAGCAGAACGCAAGAAAGCGGCTGGAGCCTGACGCAGGATTTACCATAGCAAGTGCTTTTTTCATAATGGCGTGTCCTTCTTTTGTTTCCCTGGTTCAAGTCTGGCCAGAGCAGCGCGGCGGCAGCAGCGGCACGTGCGCCCTCGGATTGTGCGTATCCACAGCCTCGCGGGCCGTCCTTAATCCGGCCGATCATAAAAAAAGCGCATCCTCCGGCGGTATGCGGCCCAACCCGGGGCCGCGGAGACCGAAAGAAAGCGCTGATTCGCTGCAACAGTAATCATCGGGGTCTTCCCGCTCGTAAGGAGCTCGAATTTAATGAGATGGAGCCAGCGATGATTGATTCAAAACAACTTTGAATCAATTCCATATTACACAAAATCATGCCCATTGTCAAGAAAAAAGCAGTCTGGCGCGGCTGGCTTGCCTCCCCCTGCAACCAGCTCAATTCACTTAATAGCTGCGGCGGCGCTCGGCCAGTTCGTCCTGGATCTGCAGGCTCATCTGCTTGCTGATCCCGTAGAAGGCGAGGGCGGCGACGCCGATCAAAAAGGTAATCGCCGGGTAGATGCTGGCGGTCATGCGGATGCCGGCGAGGGCTTGTCCATCCTGGGCGACATTGGGCTGATAGCCATAGAGGGAGAGGAGCCAGCCGCAGATGGCGCCGCCGAAACCGAGCCCAGCCTTGAGGGCGAAGACAATGCCCGCGAAGATAAAGCCAGTCGAGCGGCGGGCGGTCTTCCATTCCGAATAGTCGGCTACATCACCCATCATGGCCCAGAGCAGGGGAATCGTAAAGCTGTAGGCAAGGGACTTGAGAATATTCAGGACAAAGGTCCAGCCCACCGCTTCCCTGGGCAGCAGATAAAAGAGGGCAGTGAAGAGGGCAGTGAGGGCAAGGCCGACGATGAAAACCCCTTTTTTGCTGAAGATGAGGGTGAGCCGTTTGGAGAAAATGATGCCGGTCAGACTGATGATGGTGCCAACCATATTGAAAAGGCTGAAGCCGATGATCGAAGCGTTGCTCAGGTCGGCTTTGGCGAGAAGGCCGATGGCGTTGAGAAATTTATGCCATCCGCTCAGAACCGCCTCGCCGCCTGCAGCACCCGCCGGAGCCGCCATGCCGAGCGACTGCAGGAAGGAGAAGAGATGCTCCTTGCTGATGTAATAGTTGAAGTAATAGTACATCGCGCTGCCCCAGAGGGCGAGGGTAATGAAGACGAAGAGGGTGAGCAGGAACATCGACATCCAGGGGCCGTTGTGAAGCAGGCCGGTGACGTCCTCCTTGAAGGAGGCTTTCTGGCCGGGCGCCGGTTTGATGCGCTCCTTGACGCTCAGAAAGGTGATGATGAAAAAGACAATGCTGAGCAGGGAGAGGATGCCGATGCTCCTCGACCAACCCTGCTGGGCGCTGCCCCGGCCCAGTGAGGCCACCATGAGCAGCAGGAAACCCTGGACCAGGATAGTGGCGGACTGGGCGAAGATGAAGCGCCAGGAGGAGAGGCTCGTCCGCTCGTTGACATCTCCCGTCATTACCCCGTTGAGGGCCGAATAAGGGGTGTTGTTCATCGAGTAGACGGTCATGAGCAGGATGTAGGTAATATAGGCGTAGATGAGTTTGCCGTTAGGCGAAAAGTTGGGGGTGGTGAAGGTCAGCCAGAAGAGTACAGCGAAGGGGATGGCGGTCCAGAGCAGCCAGGGCCTGAACTTGCCCCAGCGCGTGTTGGTCCGGTCTGCGATCGAGCCCATGATGGGATCAAAGATGGCATCCCAGAAGCGGCCGACCAGGAGCAGGGTGCCGGCGGCTGCGGCGGTGATGCCAAAAACGTCGGTGTAAAAGCCGACCTGGAACATGACCATGATCTGAAATACAAAGTTCGCCGAGGCATCGGCAAAGCCGTAGCCGATCTTTTCAGCCAGCGGCAGTCTGTCGATCTGTTCCTTATTCATGCTTGACCTTTTCCCTCTTCAATGAGTGATAAAATACCCCTGATAATGTGCATCAGTGGTCCGCCCGGACCTGGAGGATGAGTCTGGTCAGATCCTCGTCCCGCGAAGAGCTGCCCACCATGACCTCGAACTGGCCGGGCTCGACCTTGTGCTCCATGTCGATGGTGGTGAAGGCGAGATCATCTGGGGTGATCGCCAGTGTCACCTGTTTCGACTCTCCCGGGGCGAGCTGGATTTTGCTAAAGCCCCGCAGCTCCTTCACCGGCCGGCTCACCGAACTGAACGAGTCGCGGATGTAGAGCTGCACCACCTCGCTTCCCGCCCGCTCACCGGTGTTCCTGACCTCGGCCGTCACCCGCGTCGATTCACCCATGGCGATGACCTCCTTTTCGAGGCGGACCTTGCTGATGCTGAAAGTGGTATAGCTCAGGCCGTAGCCGAAGGGGTAGAGGGGGGAGATGTCATCGAAAACATAGCCGCGGCGGGCGGAGGGCTTGTGGTTGTAGAAACAGGGGATGTGGCCGACGGAGCGGGGGATTGTGACCGGCAGCTTGCCGCCGGGATTGAAATCGCCAAAGAGTACATCGGCGACGGCGTAGCCGGTCTCCTGGCCCAGATACCAGCACTCCACGATGGCGGGGATCTCCTTCTCGATCGCGGTGATAGAGTTGGGCCGGCCGTTGATGAGCAGGAGGACCACCGGCTTGCCGGTCTTGAGTACAGCCTGCACCAGTTCATTCTGCTGCCCGGGAAGGTCGAGGCTGGTGCGGTCGCCGAGGTGGGTCTTGGCCCAGGCCTCACGCGAGGTCTGCTCGTTGCCGCCCAGCACGAGGATGACCACATCCGCCTGTTCGGCGACGAGGGCGGCCTCTGCGATGGACTGACGGTTCTCCTCCGGATCGGGCAGGACGATCTCGTCCTGGTTCCAGGAACCGCCCACAGTGAGCTTGCATCCCTCGCTGTAGAGGATGCGGGCGTTTTTGCCCGCTTTCTCGATAATACCCTCGAGCACCGAACGGTAATACCTGGGCTTGCCGCTGTAGCCGCCGAGCATCTGGCGGTCGGCATTGGGGCCGATGACGGCGATGGTGCTGCTTCTGGCCGGATCGAGCGGCAAGAGATCACCCTCATTCTTAAGCAGGATCATGGTCTCGCGGGCGGCGCGCAGGGCGAGATCGCGCTCGCGCACCAGCCGCTGCTCATTCCGGATCTGCGCGGGATCAACGTAGGGCTCCTCAAAGAGTCCGAGTTTGAATTTGTAATACAGAAGAGGGCGCACCAGTTCGTCGATGACCGACTCCTTGAGCCGTCCAGAACGGACCAGTTCGGGCAGATGGGGGTAGCAGTCACCATCCGGCAGCTCGATGTTGACGCCGGCCCGAGCCGCGAGCAGGGCCGCCTCCAGCTGGTTCTCAGCCAGCCCGTAACCGACCGTGTCCTCCTTGTAAAAGAGCTCGGTGATGGCACAATAGTCCGAGACCAGCATACCGGTAAAACCCATCTCCTCGCGCAGCACACGCTGGAGCAGCCAGACATTGGCATGGGAGGGGATGCCGTCGATCTCATTGTAGGAGGGCATGACAGCGGCTGGTTTGGCCTCCCTGACCACCTGGCGGAAGGGGTAGAAAAAGATGTCGCGCAGGACCCGCTCCGAGATATTGGCCGGTCCGATATTCGATCCGGACTCCGGCTCGCCATGGCCGGTGAAATGCTTGAGGGTGGCGAGAAGGTGAGTCTTGTCCCTGTACTCGCCATCACCCTGAAAACCCTTCACCGCAGCGATGCCCATACGGGCGGCCACACAGGGATCCTCCCCGAAGGTCTCCTCGGCGCGGCCCCAGCGCGGCTCACGCATGACGTCGATGACCGGGGTCAGGGCGAGGTGAGTGCCGCGGCTGCGGGCGTCCGCAGCGATGCTGCTGTAGATCTCCTGGACCAGTTCGGGATTGAAGGTGGAGGCGAGGCCAATGGGCTGGGGGTAGCTGGTGGCGTCTTTGGCGGCGAGTCCATGCAGGCACTCTTCATGAAAGATCACCGGAATGCCAAGGCGGGTCTGTTCGATAAAATATTTTTGCAGCCGGTTGGTGACCTCTGCGAGGGCTGCGGGGGCGAGTCCGCCGAGGAGGTCACTCGGTCGGGCGATCTGCCCCATGCCGTGGCCGCACCACTGCTTCATGCCCTCCGGGTCGAGATCGGTGGTGCCAGGCTTGAAGATATGTTCACGCAGCCGCCAAAGGCAGACCATCTGGGCGACCTTCTCCTCGAGGGTCATGCGGCCGAGGAGATCATCTACCCGCCGCTCGACAGAAAGCTGCGGATTTTTGTACTCAGGGTAGGATGTTGACGGTGCGGGGGCGGCGGGTACTCCAACGCCCATCTTTTTACGGTCCATGGCAAGCCTCTGCATCAAGATGAAAGGCGGAAGGGGAACAATTTAAAAGGTTTTAAGTAATTTGAACCGATTCAAATATAAAGAGTACTCTTTATAAAGTCAAGCAAAAAAAGAGATAATTTCAGACCGCCAGAGGGAGGAATGAGTCCTTAAATCTTCCTTTCAGATGCGAGCCTGAGCTCCCCGTATAAAGGCGGCGATATTCGCTGTGCTCACCCCCGGTGGCATCCCCCCGCCGCAGGAGAGGATGATCCGGCTGCTTTCCGCGAGGGAAGCTGCCAGCTCACGGGTGGCCTGTTCAACCACCTCAGGGGTCCCGGCTGCCAGCACATCACGCGGGGGCAGATTGCCGAGCAGGGCCACCTGGCTGCCGGTCAGCTCCTTGAGGGCGGTGAGGGTGATGTCGAAGCCCATGTTGAAAAGGTTGACGCCGATTTCCGGCAAGTAGGGAGCCGAGACCTTGCAGGCGGCATCGTTGTGGAGAAACTTGACCGAAACCGGCAGGTCATAGAGCTCTTTGAAATAGGGCAGTCCGAAGCTTCTGAATTCATTCTCGCCGATGAAACCGATGATGTCATCAAGGAGAAAAATGCCATCGATAGAGGGGAAGGTTTTCATCTGCAGCTGCAGCCAGGACTTTAAAAATGCGGTGATCTTTTTCATCAGGGCCTCAGCCTTTTCGGGCTCGAGCATCATGGCCATGAGGAACTCGGTGGAGCCCATCAGGTAGCTGGCGATGTTGAGCGGGCCGCGTGCGACAGCGAAGCGGATGCGGTGGCCGGCCGCCTCGATGGCGGGCTGAGCGAGCCTGAGGCGGTTGAGGATGAAGGGGAGTAGGCCGTCGGTGGCCGGATCGGGGATGGGCAGGTCGTCGATCTCTGCGGTCGAGCGGATCACCCGATGGGCGTGGGGAAACTCGTCGGCTGGAAAATAGGTCCGCGCCCCGAAGGCCGAGGGCTCGGTGCACATGCCGAATTCGGACCAGAATCCGGGCAGAAAAATCACCTCAGGAAAATCTTGCAGCGCCTTGAGATTGGCCTTGAGCCAGAGCTCATCGTTGGAGAAATAATCGAGGATGCTGATGCCGTACCATTTCGGCAGCCAGGGGCAATCGATGATAAATCCCACCGGCAGCGGCTCGACCCGCTCACCCCTGATGACCCGCTGCAATAGTTCCCATTGTTGATCCGTCATGGCTCAATCCCTTTCCATTCTCTTCAGTTTCCGTTGTATTCAAACCAGTGATAGTTCGCACTGCTGACGCTGCGCTGGCCGAGGGAGGTCGCGTGCAGGCCGAAGAAACAGCCGACGAATCCCCCGGCGATACGGGTGCTCAAAAAGGGCCCATCGACTCCGTCGATGAGCAGCTTCCACTTGTCTTTCTTTTCGGCGTAATAAAAGGCGTAGCTGCCGCCGGCGGCTGTGATCCTCAAGCCGAACTCACTGGTCAGCGCCGATTTTTTGAGCGGCAGCGATTTGAGCAGGAGCAGCGAGCGTTCCGGGGTTTTCGAACCGGTGGACTTCCAGAGCTGGAGGGCCGGTTTGTCCTTCTCCATGGAAAGACAGAGGAAGTAATAATGGCTCTCGTTCTGAAAGACAGTCAGCCCCGCCTTTTCATTTTCTCCTCGGGGTTCGAAGGTCAGGGCGGTCGAGGCGGTGCAGTGGGCGTGCTGCTGGCGGTGGCCGAGAAAAGCGGGATGGCCTGTTCCCGACAGGGTCTCAGGCTGGAGGCGCATCAGCAGGGTGCCGCCGCCCAGGGCATACCAGGGCTGCTGCGGGGTGCGCAGCAGCTGCCAGGTGGGGGCGAGAAAAGCAGCGTCGAACTCGTCGCGCAGGGGGAAATGGCCGCTCGCGGAGAAGGGAGACCAGGCCGGCGAAACGGGCAGGGGGGCGGGATAAGTCGGCTGGATCAGATCATGGTCCGGGTTGATAACCGGCCAGCCCTCGCTCCAGCGCACCGGCGCCAGGAAGGTCTCGCGGCCGGTGTTGTAGTAATTTTGCTCCACCGGGGGATAGGGGCGGCAGCCGAGAAAGACTGCCCACCAGTCGCCCGCCGGGGTCTCGACAAAATCGGCATGACCGGCGGAAGTGACCGGCGCGGGCCGGCCGGGATTGAGGTGGCGCTGGGTCAGGATCGGATTCTTCTGCCAGGGCAGATAGGGCCCGTCGACCTGCCGGCTGCGGAAGACCACCTCGCTGTGGTTTTCACTTGTCCCCCCCTCGGCGGCGATGAGATAATACCAGCCCTCCCTGTGGAAGAGGTGGGGCGCCTCGATCCAGACCGGTTTCCGGCTCAAATCAACCCCGCCATTGACGAGGATTTTTTCCTCGCCGGTGACCCTGAGCCTGGCGCAGTCAAAGCCGCGCAAGCGGATGGTGCGATGGCCTTCATAGAGGGGTTTGCCCTGCGGCGCCACACTGTTGTAGACAAGCCAGGCCTGCCCCCCTTCATCGAAAAAGAGAGAGGGATCGATGCCTTCGATTTCCGGCAGCCAGACCGGATTGCTCCAGGGTCCCTCCGCCGCCGGGGCGGTGACGACGAAATTACCGCCGCGGTCGACCAGGGTGCAGACCACATAAAAGAGGCCGTCGTGATGGCGAATGGTCGGGGCGAAGAGACCGCGCGAAACCCCGTGCCCCTCCAGATCGAGCTGCTCCGGACGATCCAGAACATGGCCGATCTGCTGCCAGTTGATCAGATCCCGGCTTTTAAAGATCGGGATGCCGGGAAAGTAGGCGAAAGAGGAGGTGACCAGATAGTAGAATTCACCAACCCGGCAGAGGCTCGGATCGGGATAAAAGCCGCCGAGGATCGGATTCTGAACACTGGTCAGGGTCCGGGTCGCAAAGCTCTCGGGCGGCCCCAGATAGGAGCCCCCGGGCTCGCCGGTCTCGACCACCAGCCGCTGCAGCACCACCCCGGGATCGACGGCCCAGAACCTGAGCACCTGCAGCCCCGGCCGGGAGATGGTGTGAGTCGTGGATTTGACCACAATGTTGTCGCTCACCCACTTGTCCCAGTTCATGCCCTCGTGCATGTCGACGATGCGGGGGGCCTCGTCGTTGAAGGAGATGGCGTAACGCAGCCCGCCGGCGTGGTGATAATCGAGGGTGGGGGAGAGCAGGGCCTTGACGGTCACAGTGCCGACGCTGAAGAGATGGAGCAGGTACTCGAGGCGCGGACTCTCGCCACCCGGCGCTGCGGCTGGGGCGGTGACGGGAAAGGGGGTCATTCCGGAGAGGGTGCGGCCCAGCTCGGGGATGTTTTTCCAGTAGAGTGCCGGGCTGTTCACGGCGCGGGTATAGTGCTCTGCCTCGATGGCGACACATCCGTTGGACTCGAGGAAACGTCCGGCGAGGAGGGTTTCCGGCTCGTCAGGCTTGAAGAGCGGAAGGGTGACCACGACGCGGCGGCCGCCGGGACCGCTGATGGCGATGGGCACCCGGTGGCGCCCGGTTGGAACCTGCCCCCAATCCACCGTCACGGTGATGCGTTTTTCATCCTCCACAGCCGAGCTGGCGTCGCTGATGCGCAGCCATTTCCGGTCCGGCTGAATGGTGTAGGTGAAGGGGGCCTGCCCCCGGTTGAAGATTTCGAGGTGAGTCGATTTCCTTATATAGGGATCGAGTTCGGGAAGCACTGCCTCCGCCTGTGAATCGGGCCACCACTGGGCGGAACCTTCGATGGCCACCCCCATCTCGGCGCCGGCCGGCACACTCCTCCGTTTCACCTCGGGCATGGCGTTAGAGTCCGGCTGCTGCCAGTAGGTGTAGCCGATGTGGGTTTGGTCCATCATGTGGCTCCACTTGCCCCCGGCCAGCTCGTGGTTGTAATAGGCGCTGATCTCGGCGTCGCGGGCGAAGAGCTTTTCGGCCCTTTCCGCCATCGCATTGGTTGCGGCGCGGCCCTGGCTGGCGTAGACGCGGTTCAGAGCGACGTTGTAATAGAGTTCGTAGAGGTTGGCGCAGGCGGTGACGGGGTGGAGAACAAGCTGATAAAAGGCATCGCGCTGAGCGGTGGGGAGGAGTTCGTTGAGGCGCCGGGCCCTCTCCGCGAGCTGATTATAATCGGAGAGCACCCTTTCCCACTCGCCGTAATTGTTGAGGCTGAAGGTGGCCGGTTCGAGCAGTTCGGGTTTGCGCCGGCTGTTGAAGCGGGTATAGCCCTCGAGGAGGGCGGCGATTTCGGCGGCGTGTTCTGCGCCGAACTGGCGCGCGGCCCACTGCCGGGTGTATTCCGGAATGCGCTCGGCCGGCCAGGCCTCCGGATTCCAGGCGTAATCGAGGAAGAACTCGGTCGGCAGCTCCATCGGCTTGATATCCCCGACGTTGACGATCCAGATTTGCCGCGCCCCGGTTGCGTAGGCGAGATGCATCTGTTCCCGGATGCGCGCAACCTGATTGGTGTTGAGCCATTTGTAGTTGCGCGGGCCGCCGACATAATCAAAGTGGTAATAGATTCCGTAGCCGCCGCCGCGCGGGGCCTCGCCCGGCCGCGGCAGCTTGCGGATGTTGCCCCAGTTATCGTCGCAGAGCAGGAGGGTGACGTCGTCGGGCACGCGCATCCCCTTGTCGTAATACTCCTGCACCTCCTTGTAGAGAGCCCAGACCTGGGGGGTCTTTTCAGGCGGCTTGCCGGTCACCTCGGCGATGATCTGGCGCTGGTCCCTGACGATGCGTTCAAGCAGGGAGATGTTGGCCTCCTCGCTCATGGGCTCGTCGCCGTCGCCGCGCATGCCGATGGTGACGACACTCTCATAGGCCCCCATGCGTTCGATCCCCTGCCGCCAGAACTGCTTGAGGGTTGATTCATTGGCTTCATAGTTCCATTTGCCCTGGCCGAATCGGGCCCATTCCTCATGGGCGCGCATCATCGGTTCATGGTGGGAGGTGGCGATGACGATGCCGTATTCGTCAGCCAGCCTGGGGTTAAGGGTGTCCTCGACGTAGAACATCCGGCCCCACATCGCCGGCCAGAGGTAATTGCCCTTCATGCGCAGGATCAGTTCAAAGACGTGCTCATACATGCGGGCATTGAAGCCGCCGTATTTGGCAAAAGCCCAGCCCGAGAGGGCGGGGGCTTCGTCGTTGATAAAGATGCCGCGGTATTTGACTTTCGGTTCACCCAGGGTATGACGGCCGGGCATAACATAGAGTTTCGGCCGCTGCGGTGGCGGGACGTCGCTCCAGAAATGCCAGGCCGAGACCCCGATCTGGCTGGAGAGATCGAACAGACCGTAGATGGTGCCGCGCTTGTCGCTGCCGGCGATGACCAGGGCGCGCGGTACCCCGGGGAGGGGATTGTCAATGATCTCGGTGACAAAACATTCCCATCGGCCGGCCAGGCCCGCTGTGTCCAGCCTACCTTCAGCCGCCAGGCGGTCGATGAGGGGGCTGACGCCGAGGGTGCCGAAAAGGATGACATCCCCTGCCGCCGGAGGCGTATCAAGCAGAAGGGCCGGGGCGCTCCCGGTCACCCGGGCCAGATCGTTCTGCAGATGGCCGGCCACCCGCAGCACACCGGGGTACTCCCGGCTGCTCGCCACCAGGTATGCGCTGCGGCCGGGTTCGGCGAGGACGAACGAGCCGGGCTGCGGTGACTCTGTGATGTAGGGGAGTGCGGCGGCCGCCGGCAGGAGCGGCAGCAGGCCGAGGGTGAGGATGAGGCAGAGCAGTTTATGGTGGGAGGATGAGATCATGATGGCCTCGAGGATTTCGTGTTACAGTGAGCGCGGGACCTGCGCATTCCGGGCGGGAGAGGCGGAACAGCCGGCCGGGGTGTGAGCGTATCCGGCCGGAATCCAGAGCAGGTCTCAGGGCGCGTAAATACGGAACTGGCCGCTGAGCTGGAGCAGAGCCAGCATGTGGAGCAGTCCGTCGTAATAACGGCCGGGACCGTCGGGAACGGGCTGCTCCCAAACCGCCCGGACGAAACCGGTGCGGAGGGGGGTGGTCGCTGCCAGGGCGGCTGTCCCGTTCATGGCGACCAGTCCGGGGCTGCGTTCTTCCGAGAGTGGCTGTCCGTCGAGGGCATACTGGTTGACGTAGCGTGCCAGACCCTCGTCATTGAAAAACTCGAGCAGGCGGTTGGACTGCTGGATGGCCCACTCATCGCGGGCGAACCAGACCCAGTCGACGGCGACATTCATCGCAGTGCGCCAGGCATCGAAGCGGAAGGCGTCATGGCCGCCCCCCCAGGGGGCGTCAGTGGCGGTGCCATCAAAGTTGGCATAGTCGGGGGTGAGGCCGGTTACGGGATGGGCTGCCTTTTTAAGGAACTCGCGGCTGACTGCGGCGGCATCCTGCCAGAAAGCCTTCTCCTTGTCCGCCCAGCGCGCCCAGAGCTCGTAGTAGTGGGGAAGATGGTAGGAGGGATCGGTAAAGCCGTCGGCCTCGCCATTGGGCACAAAGACCACTTGCCTGTGTTCGCGGTTGAACATGTTGGTGATGACCGCCTGGAGGTCCGATGCCGGCTCCTTGCTGAGCATGGCATCGAGGATGGCCTGGGCTTCAGCCCGATAGTTATAGATGCCGGGACCGTCTCCCCAGCGGTGCGAGGCGAAAAAGAGGGCGGTGACGATCCACTCCTCGCCGTCGGGAGCGGCGCTGACGCTGAGCTTTTCTCCCGCCGGCGTGCAATGCCAGGCGAAGAAGCCCTTGCTTGGCCCCTCCTGGTGCTGCATGTAGGTTTTGGCCCATTTCCACAATCGATCGAATTCGGCTTTTTTGTCCAGCTGCACCGCGATCATCATGCCGTAAGAGATGCCCTCGGTGCGCACATCGTTGTGGAGGATATCCTCGATATAGGCCATATCGGGGCCGACCGGGTAGTAGATGCGCTGGGTGCGGTCGTCGCCGTAGAAGAGCTGCTGAAAGGCGCTCTCGAGCCGCTCCGTGACAAGGCTCTCCCCGACGCCGAGCAGATCAGTGAAGAGATTGGGGTAATGGGAGGTGGCCTCGGCGTCCTGCCTGGGCAGCGGGTTGCGGCAGGAGGTGAGGAGCGCGAGGGCGAGGAAGAGCAGGGAGGTGATAAAAGTGCAACGGCGGGTAGTATTCATCAGCACCTCGCAAGAGGATTGTAAAATAATTTGAACCGATTCAAATATAGGGATGAGGGGTAAAAAAGTCAAGCAAAAAACAAGCAGTAGTCCCAGGCCCGCCGGCGGGGCGGCAAAAATGGAAATCAGCCAAGAAAGTAGTTGATTTTCCTTTACAAAAAAACTATATTAAAAAAATCGAACCGTTTCAATTCACGCGTCGGATCCAGACGGCCGGAAAGGCCGGAGAAGATATGAAGAGAATTACTATTGAGGATGTTGCCAGCAAGGCCGGGGTATCCAAGGGCACCGTCTCAGCTGTACTTAATGGCAAGAATTCCGTCAAACCGCACACCCGCGAGCGCATTCTTGCGGTCATGAAAGAACTCAATTTCCGTCCGCGCGGAATGGCCAGGAATCTCAAGAACGGCAGCGAAGACCGTTCCATCGGCATCATCATCAAGGACCTGAACTATCCCTTTTACACCTCGATCGCCTCGGGAGTGCGCGCCTACGCCGTCGCACACGGGTATCAGGTGATCATCACCAGCTCGGAAAACGACCACGAGTGTGAAAAAAAGTTCACCCATCTTTTCTCGACCAAGGATATCAAGGGGGCCATCATCGCCCCCATTGTCGAGGGCCAGGCGGAGATTGAACATCTCTTCAAGCTCAAGATGATCAACTATCCCTTTGTCCTGCTCGAGGAGGTCAAGGGCATCCAGGCCAATGCCGTGGTCATCGATAATCTCAAGGCCATCCGGCAGGCGGTCAAATACCTCATCGACGGCGGCCACCGCCGTATCGTCCATTTCGCCGGACCGCCGCAATCCTCCCACACCCAGGAACGCATTGAGGGCTTTCGCGATGCCTTTAGCGAGAGCACCCTCGCCTTCAACGGCGAGATGATCATCTCGATCGGCTCGCGGCATGAAGAGAGCTATCGCAACGCCCTTGCCTGGTTCAGAAGCCTGGAGAGAACAGAGTATCCCACCGCAATCCTCTGCTTCAATGACCAGCAGGCCCTGGCGGTGATGTCGGCCCTGCGGGAACTCAATATCCGCGTGCCCGAAGAGATCTCAATCATCGGCAACGATGACATCGACTATGCCAAGCTCTACCCGGTGCCGCTGACGACGATCCGCGCCCCGCAGATGGAGATCGGCCGCCGCGCCGCGGAGATCCTCATCCGCAATATTGAATCCCCGCTGCTGCTGCCACCCGAGCGGATACTGCTCGAGACCGAGCTGATCGTCCGGGACTCCTCAAGGACCCTCTAGGCCTCCCTGCGCCCGCTCCACCGCGGCCTTCTCCGCCGGCATCGGCAAGAGAGCGGCCGCAATCCCCTGGGTGGCGGGCACAGTGCCCTTTTCAGGAACTGTATCATGCTGCAAACCATGAACAATTGCATTGTCCCCGGCGGTGTCCCCTCTGCATTGCAGCGCTGCACACGGCGGGCTGCCCTGGTAATTCTACTCCTGATGGGGGGCCTCAGCGCCCTGCCCGCCCAGACCACGGGGGTGGCGCTGCGCGATTCCAACCTGCCCATCATCCTCATCGATACAGGCGGCAAGGAGATCCCTGATCTGGTGCGCATCCGCGCCACCATGAAGATCATTTATAACGGAGCGGGCAGACGCAACGCCATTACCGATCCCCCCAACAACTACGACGGTCTCATCGATATCGAACTGCGCGGCAGTTCCTCGATGGCCTACCCGAAGAAGGGATACCGCCTCGAGACCGTCACCACCGCTGGTGACAACCGCAACGTCTCGCTGCTCGGCATGCCCAAGGAGAACGACTGGATCCTCTATGCCTCCTACGACGACCAGTCGCTGATGCGCAACGTCCTCGCCTATCGCATCTCCAGCGAGATCGGCCGTTATGCCCCCCGCGTCAAGTACTGCGAACTGGTGCTCAACAACAACTACCGCGGGGTCTATGTCTTCATGGAGAAGATCAAGCAGGACAAGAACCGGGTCAACGTTACCGAACTGGAGAGCGCCGACATCAGCGGTGACGCGGTCACCGGCGGCTATGTCTGGAAATTCGACAAGGAGGAGGGAGAGCAGACTGCCGGATGGACCTCCATGCAGGGGCTCTACTACCAGTATCACGATCCCAAGGCGGAGGATCTGGTCTCCGCCCAGAAGAGCTATCTGAGGGGGGTGATGAACGTCTTCGAGTCGGTGATGCTCATGCCCACGCGCGGGGACACGCTCTTCGGCTATCCCCGCTACATCGACGTCGATTCCTTTGTCGACCACTTTATCCTCAACGAGTTCTGCAAGAACATCGACGCCTACCGCATCAGCTTTTTCATGCACAAGGACCGCGACAGCAAGGGGGGCAAGATCATCGCCGGGCCGATCTGGGATTTCAACCTCACCTTCGGCAAGACCTGGTATGCGGAGGATGCCGGCCGGGTGGACGAGTGGGAGATCGATCACGACATCTATCATCCCGGCGACTGGCCCAGTGTCCCCTTCTGGTGGGAACTCCTCGGTCATGATCCCTATTTTGCCGGCAAGGTCAGGAGCCGCTGGGCCGAGCTGAGCCAGACCATCCTGCTCCCCGCAAACCTCGACCTGCGCATCGATCAGATCTCCGATACCCTCGCCGAAGCCCGGGCCCGGGATGTCAGACGTTGGCCCGAGCCCTCGGCCGCCCACTCCTATGAGGTGGAGATCGCCACCCTTAAATCCTGGATCCGCGGCCGCACCCTCTGGATCAACAACCATCTCTGGCGTCTCGCCCAGGTGAACAGAGGGGAGGAGGAGGCCTCGCCGGGCGAGCTGCTGCTCCAGCAGAACTATCCCAACCCCTTCAACCAGTCCACAACGATCCGCTTCACCCTGCCGCGCCCCGGTACGGTCTCCCTGCGCCTCTTTTCTGTGAGCGGAAGGGAGGTGGCCACCCTCGCCGCAGGGAACTGGCCGGCGGGAGCCCACAGCCTCACCTGGGATGGCGGCGGCCAGGCCAGCGGTCTTTACTTGTGCCGGCTCGAGGCGGCAGGCGGGATACAGACGCGTACCTTGATCCTGCTGCGTTAGCCCGGTGATATTGGCATCCGGTTATAATTTCTTCCGTTGGCGTAAATATTTTACCTGATAATGATGTTATGGAAGAAACAGAGAATGCTGGATGCAAACTGCTGTTGGGCTGACCAGGTTATGACAGCCGGTGCCGCGACCGGCAGCAACAAAACGAAAACAGCTCTGTGACATCAAATGTCAACAACTGCGGCTCTGCGTTCGGCGCAGACGGGCATTCTGGACGACCATGGGGAAAAGGCATGAAAATACTGGGGCTCTCTGCTTTTTATCATGATTCTGCGGCGGCGATTTTGCAGGATGGCCAAATCCTGGCCGCCGCTCAGGAAGAACGCTTCACCCGGAAAAAACATACGGCCGAATTTCCGTCCCAGGCCGCCAGGTACTGTCTCGATTTCGCCGGCTTTTCCATCAACGAACTCGATGCGGTGGTCTTTTACGACAAGCCCCTGCTCAAGTTTGAACGTTTGCTCGAGACCTATTATGGCTTTGCCCCCAGGGGCGTGGTGTCGTTCATGGCTTCCATTCCGGTCTGGCTGCGGGAAAAGATGTTCCTCAAGCGCGTGATCCATGAGGAACTCGGCAAAATCGAGGAGTATGACCGACACCGGCTGCACATGCTTTTCCCCGAGCATCATCTCTCCCATGCCGCCAGCGCTTTTTTCCCTTCCCGCTTCAAGGAGGCCGCCATATTGACGATCGATGGGGTGGGTGAATGGGCGACCTCCACGATCGGATTTGGCCGGGACCATACGATCGAGATTCACAAGGAACTCCATTTTCCCCACTCGGTGGGTCTACTCTATTCCGCGTTCACCTATTACCTGGGATTTGTCGTCAACTCCGGGGAGTACAAGTTGATGGGCCTGGCGCCCTATGGAAATCCGGAGGGCGCTGCGACCCGCAAATACATTGCACTCATCCGTGAACATATCGTCGATATCAAAGAGGACGGATCGATCTGGTTGAATCAGGACTATTTCAACTATGCCACCGGATTGAGAATGACCCGGGAGGAAAAATGGCACCAGCTCTTCGGCTTCCCGGTGAGAAAACCTGAATCACCCCTGGAACAACACCACTGCGATCTTGGGTTTGCAATCCAGGCAGTCACCGAGGAGATCGTCCTCAAGATGGCGGAAGAAGCACAGCGGTTGACCGGTGCCAGAAACCTCTGCATGGCCGGTGGTGTGGCGCTGAACTGTGTGGCAAACGGCAAGATTATCAAAAAAAGACTCTTCGACGACATCTTCATTCAGCCCGCCGCCGGCGATGCCGGCGGCGCCCTGGGTGCGGCTCTGGCCGCTCACCATATCTATTTTGGACAGGAACGAAATCCTGCACCCACCATGGACGCCATGCAAGGCGCTTTTCTTGGCCCCGAATATTCCGCCATCGATATTGAACTGATGGCGCGTAAAAACAAGGCCGTCTACCATAAATACACCTCCTTTACACAACTCGTGGACGAGGTGGCAGATCTGCTGGCCTCCGGACAAGTGGTGGGGTGGATGCAAGGCCGTATGGAATTCGGACCGCGCGCGCTCGGCAACCGCAGTATCCTGGGCGACGCCCGTAATCCCGAAATGCAGAAGAAGCTGAATCTGAAAATCAAGTATCGCGAAAGCTTCCGTCCATTTGCTCCCTCGGTTCTCGATGAAGACAATGCCTCCTTCTTTGAACTGGATATGCCCTCCCCGTATATGCTTCTTATCGCCGACGTTGTCTCCAGCCGGCGCCGACCGCTCCCGGATCATTATCATGACCTGCCGCTCTGGGAAAGACTGTACCATCAGCGCTCGGATGTGCCCGCGATCACTCACCTCGACTTTTCAGCCCGGATCCAGACCGTGCACCGGGAAACCAATGAGCCTTACTGGACCCTGCTGCGCCGCTTCAAGGAAAAAACCGGCTACGGCTTGCTGGTCAACACCAGCTTTAATGTGCGCGGCGAGCCCATCATCTGCACACCGGTGGATGCCTACAAATGCTTCATGCGTACGGAGATGGATTACCTCGTCATCGGCGACTACCTGTTCGTGAAAACCGAGCAGCCCAACTATCAGGATACGGAGAACTGGAAGGAGATTTTCAAGCTGGATTGACCGGCGCGAGGAGAACCCCGCGCCGGCAGCCGTACGGCATGAATCCCGCCGGGTATGTTCAATAAGCCCCCGCAAAGGAAACGTCAGCTGGAAGCGCAAGAAAGGAGCGAACCCGTGGATTTTCTAATGGATCTGTGGAATTTTCTCAGGGAACGGAAAAAATGGTGGTTGTTGCCGGTCATCATTGTGCTATTGCTGCTGGGTATCCTTATCATCATCGGCGGCAGCAGTGCGGTCGCACCATTCATTTACACCATTTTCTAGAAGGATTGTGACATGACTCGGGAAAAAAGCCTCGAGGCGATGCTCGCCCTCGTCTTTGGCTGCCTGCTGCTGTCGCTGCTGCTGGACATCAAACTGCTGCTCTACGTCGGCCTCCTCCTTGGCGGCATCGGTTTGCTGATGGCCAAAACCAGTCGGGCCCTGGCCCGGCTGTGGTACAAACTTTCCCAGGCGCTCGGCTTTGTCATCTCCAAGGTTTTGCTCAGCCTGGTGTTTTTTGTCTTCCTCTTGCCTATGGCACTGCTCTCGAGGGTGTTCCGCCCGGATTTGCTGCAGCGGCGCCGCAAAAATACGGGCAGTTATTTTGTCGTCCGGAATTACTCCTACCAGAGCAAGGATCTGAAAAATCCCTGGTGACCGCTTTTTCTTGAGCTGTTGCGGCGCTGAGGCTAAAAATGTCCAATTCTTGCACACTCCTGGCGAAATTCTATCTGTTGTGATCTACTGCATAAAACACATCTATATTTGCCTAAAAACCAAAAAAAAGCTTGTCTTGTTGGCTTTAAATGGCTAAATTATACACAGTATAAATGCGCCCATAGCTCAGCTGGATAGAGCAACGGACTTCTAATCCGTAGGTCGAGCGTTCGAATCGCTCTGGGCGTGCCCAGGGTGGTCCCCGACGCAGCGCATTATATGGACCAATGAGGATGGACTTGGATGCCAGGCTGCTCGTTTCTGATGCAAGTTCTCCGGATGACTCACTGAAGGAAGATTGATGGTACAACTCAGACGTTTTGGGGTGGCTTTGGCGGTGGGGCTTTTCTGTAGTGTTTCTGTGCTGTTTTCCCAAAGTGATGGTGCATTGGCTGCAAAATTCCTCAAACGCTCCCACAAATACAAAGCCACTACCCTGCCGTATCGGCTGTTCGTTCCGGACAAGTACGATCCCAGCCGGACCTATCCCCTCATTCTCACCCTGCACGGCGCGGGTGAACGCGGTCTGGACAACGAGACCCCGCTCAAGGCCCACCGCCTCGGCATGGTTTGGGCTGACAGCCTCCTGCAGAGCCAGAATCCCTGTTTCATCGTTGTGCCGCAGTGCCCCCCGGAACGGCAGTGGGTCAATACCGACTGGAGCAAGGGGAGCTACAGCCTGACCAACGTCGGCATCAGCTCTGAACTGAGCACGGTGATGAATCTGCTTGACTCGCTCTCGAGCGAGTATGCCATCAACACCGACCGGCTTTACGTCACCGGCCTCTCCATGGGCGGGTACGGCACCTGGGATCTCATCACCCGTTTTCCGAACCGCTTCGCCGCGGCGGTGCCGATGAGCGGCGGTGCGGATACCTGCATGGCCGCCTCCCTGCGCAACATGCCCCTCTGGGTCTTCCACGGCAAGGATGACCAGAGTGTCCCGGTCAGCGCTTCACGTGAGATGATCGAGGCCCTGCTCCATTCCGACCGCGCCTGTGTCTTTACGGAATACGATTACCGTTCCGGCACCTCCGTCCGGATGGCAGACAGTGTGCTTACGGAAAAGGTCGCCTATAACGCACCGCTGCTCTACACCGAGTATGTCGGCAAGGGGCACGCGATCTGGCAGGAATCCTATGCCATTCCGCAGTTGGCAAGATGGCTTTTCGCCCAGAAGCGGACGGCGGAGGCGGCGCAGGCCAAGGTGCCCCAGATCGACATCATGGAGATCGCCTTCAACTATCCCAATCCCTTCAATCCCTCGACGACGATCGAGTATTCCCTGAAAAAATCGACCCTGGTCGCGATTGACATCCTCAATCTGGCGGGTCAGAAGATTGTGCAGCTCGCCTCGGGCCGGCAGGAGGCCGGGCGCCATTTCGTCCGCTTTGATGCCAAGGATCTGCCTTCGGGCAATTACTTTTTCCGTATCATCACCCCGGACTGGGTGCAGCACGGGAACATGATTCTGCTCAAATAGGGTGGAGGCGCTCCATCCTGCATCCTGTGATTTTCAAGCCCCTTCCCGGCCGCCGGGGAGGGGCTGTTTTTTTCCTCCTCCTCCTGACCGCCCAAAATAGGCGATTTTCCTTGCTACCCCCACAATCTCGGTCCCACCCAAAGACAATGAAATAATAAATTATAATTTACCTGCCAGATACACCGTGTAAAGTAAATGGCCTCATGACGAGGGCACAGGCCGAGAGCATGCTGGAAATCGTACGGAGGGATTGGGGTAGGCTGTGCCAGGAGTCAAGATGGGATCCGGATTTCGGGGGTAACCTGCCCAAAATAGGCGATTTTCCTGTTGATTTTTGACTAAATTATCCTTAGTTTATCGCCAGTAAGTTTTTATACAAAAAAAACAAAGTGCATCCGCCGCGGCGCCTTGCCGCCACACCGAGGCGCACCTTTTGCGGGCCGCGCACCCCGCCGCAGCTGCGACCGATGCCGCCCCGAACGGAATGCCCCCCGCCCGGAGGATATTCCACAACCGCGAAAATATCCAGTTCCCACTCCTTGTTCACCTGAATGTGAGGTAAGGTCATGGGTTTCCGCAAATCCCCCCTGCTCCTGCTCTTCCTGCTCCTCTGCACCACCGCCTGGGCGCAGACCACCGGCAAAATCACCGGCCGGGTCACGGACGCCACCAAGGGTGAGCCCCTCTACGGCGCCAACGTCATCCTCGAAGGCACCAACCTCGGCGCCGTCAGCGATTTCAACGGCGACTTTTACATCATCAATGTGACCCCGGGTCGATACACCATGCTCGTGCGCATGGTCGGCTACGAGTCGGCCCGCGTAGAGGCCCAGGTCTCCACCAACCGCACCTTCGACGTCCCCATCCGCCTCCACGAGACCGTCATCCAGGGCCAGGAAGTGGTGGTCACCGCCTCCAAGATCTCGATCAAAAAGGACCAGACCAGCTCGATCAAGAATGTCTCCTCCGATCAGATCCAGCTCATGCCCGTCCAGGAGGTCTCACAGGTCATCGAACTCCAGGCCGGCGTCGTCGGCGGCCACTTCCGCGGCGGCCGCTCCAACGAGGTCTCCTATCTCATCGACGGCATGCAGGTCGACGAAACCCTCTACGGTGAAGGCTCCACCATTCAGCTCGAAAAAGAGGTGGTGCAGGACCTCGAGGTCATCACCGGCACCTTCAACGCCGAGTACGGCAAGGCGATGAGCGGCATCGTCAACATGGTGACCAAGGACGGCGCCGACCAGTTCCACGGCTCGATCATCGCCAACCTTGGTAACTATCTGCCCAAATCCGACGGCGTCTATGTCGGCCTCAAGCGCGGCGATGTCACCCGCATCCAGGACTACAAGGCCCAGATCGAGGGCCCGATCTGGAAGGGCAAGATTAACTTCCTCGCCAATGTGCGCTACCAGAATGACCTCGGTTTTCTCAATGGCATCCGCCGCTTTAATGTCGACAACTACAGCAACATGGCCGAGAGCAATGTCGCCGGGGCGGATATAACCCCCTGGGACGTCTTTGTCAACGGCGTCCGCTACTACTCGGAACACACCGGCGACAGCTCGATCGTGCCGATGAGCGAGAGTGAGAACTATTCCTTCTTCGGCAAACTCTCTTTCAACCTGATCAAGAACGTGCGCATGGCCGCCACCTACACCCTAGAAAAGGGCAACGGCCAGGGCTACAGCCACGGTTACAAGTACAATCCTGATGGCTATGGCAAGAGCCACTCCCGCTCCGCGATGTACTCCTTCAAGCTCAACCACGCCATAAGCCGCAGCGCCTTCCACGAACTCAAGTTTTCTTTCACCGACAACTGGAACGGCTATTTTATGTACAAGGATCCCTTCGATCCGCGCTACCTCAGCACCCAGTACGGCGGCAGCGTCGGGGGCTTCTCCGCCGGCGGCCAGGACCGCAGCCATTCCGAATACTTCACCCAGTTGATGACCACCAAATATGACTTTACCTGGCAGGCGACCAAGCACCACAGCCTCAAGGCCGGCGTCCAGTACAGCCAGCAGTATCTGAAAAACTGGCCGGTGCCTACACGCGATGTCAAATGGGACTCGCCCCTGCTGCAGGCGCGCTGGTACGACCCCGTCGCCCAGCGCATGCAGTTTTTCCCCTATCAGGCGGAGTTTGTGCCCGAAGAGTCGATCTCGATGGACCGCTACATCAAGCAGCCCTGGGATTACTCGCTTTATCTGCAGGACAAGATGGAATACGAGAGCCTGGTGATGAATTTTGGCTTGCGCTACGACTATTTCAACTCCAATACCTATTATCCCTCCAACCGGCGCAACCCCTCCAATCAGGGGCTCTACGAAGATCCCAATATGCAGTCCACCATGCTCAAGGCCCCTATCCAGACCCAGCTCAGCCCGCGCTTTGGCCTCTCCTACACCCTCGGCAGCACGGCGGTGCTCCATTTCAGTTACGGCCACTTTTTCCAGATGCCGCCGATGTATTCGCTCTATACCAATTACCGTTTCATCGTGCCGACCAATGATTTCGGCACCACTCACGGCAATCCCCTCATGGAAGCCCAGAAGACGGTCAAGTATGAGATGGGATTGTGGCAGCAGCTGCTGCCCGGACTCGGCATGGATGTCTCGGTTTATTACAGCGACATCTATGACCTGCAGAGTGCGGTGGTTTGGACCACCTATAATGAGACGCGTTACGGGGTCTACGACAACAAGGATTATGGCAACACCAAGGGGCTGGAACTGAAATTTGACTATCAGTCCGGCCCGCTTTTCGCTAATCTCAATTACACCCTGCAGTACACCCGCGGCAATGCGGACAATCCCAGCTCCACCTACAGCCGCCTGGCTGTTAACATCGATCCGGTGCCCAAGCTTATCCCGATGAGCTGGGATCAGCGCCACACCCTCAACAGCACCCTGGGCTACACCATGCGCAATCTTTCGGTGAGTGTGACCGGCTCTTTTAATTCCGGCTTCCCCTACGACTATAATCCGATCCCGACCAGCCGTCTGGCGCGTCAGAGCCTGCTGCCCAACAATGGCAAGAAACCGGCCAATTACAACTTTGACCTGCAGGGCCAGTATGATCTGCCTCTCAACGGCAACATGAAGCTGCGCTTCTTCGCCTACGTGCGCAACCTTCTCGATACCCGCAACGAGATGAGTGTTTACGGTTACACGGGCCATGCCTATGAGTCGATCATTTACCCGGCCCAGTACCTCTCGTTCCGTTCCAACTTTAACACTATCGAAGACCAGTATCAAAATCCGGCGATGTACTCCGCCCCGCGCGAGGTCAAGCTGGGCGTCGGGTTCATGTTCTAACCTTTATGCGGAGAATGGATATGCGCATCCGAAATATTTTGACAGTTGTCGCGTTTTGCCTCCTCACCGCCGGCCTTTTATTCGCCCAGACCGATTCGCGCGTCGGCACGACAGCGGCCAATTTTCTCGAACTGGGATTCGGCGGGGCGGGCAATGCCATGGGGGACGCCTATGTGAGTATGGGGCGCGACCTCAATTCGGTCTACTGGAATCCGGCCGGCCTGGGCTATTTGGAGCGCAGCCAGGTCATCCTCAATTTCCAGCCCTGGATACTCGACATCAACACCACAGCGATCAGCGCCGCCTTCGCCAACGACCGATTCGGCACCGTGGCCTTGACACTCTACCAGACCTCCTATGGCGAGGAGAAGGTGACCAACACGGACATGCAGACCGGCACCGGGGAGACCTTTGACGGTCAGGATCTTGCGGTCAATCTCAGTTACGGGCGCAAGCTGGCGCAGTGGTTCTCCTTCGGGGCCACTGCCAAATATGTCACCTCGCGCATCTGGCATGAGCGCGCCGGCGCCGTCGCCCTGGATCTGGGCGCCATTGTCAATACCCCCTTCTTCTCCTGGACGGACAAGCCCGGCGATGGCCTCAACATCGGCATGAGCATTTGCAACTATGGGACCAAGATGGCCTACGATGGCATCGACCTCAAGGAGACCGTCGATATCGATCCGGATGAGAACGGCAACTACGCCTACATCCCGACCCGTTTCGAAACCGAGGGCTGGGAGCTGCCCCTGGTGGCCCGCATCGGCCTCTCGATTCATCCCCTGGTGGTCGGCAGCCATCGCGTCACCCTGGCCGTGGATTTCCTCCATGCCAACAACAACTCCGAGTCCATGAATGTCGGCGCCCAGTACAGCATGGCCATCCCCGCGGTGGGTGAATTTTATCTGCGCGGCGGCTACAAGGGGGCCTTCATGACCGATTCGCACTACGGGCTCACCGCCGGCGGTGGCATGCGCCTCGACTATCTGCGCAACCAGAGCATGATGATCGATTACGCCTTCAGGGATGTCGATCTTCTCGGCGGCATGCACACCTATACCTTGAGTTTTCTCTTTTAACTGCTCACTATCGTGGAGAGAATGGCATGAGACGGATCGTATCTCTGCTTTTTGTATCACTCTTGCTGCTGCTCCTGGCTGTGCCGGGCGTGGCCCAGTACGGCAAGCAGTATGAGGGCCCCGATGACCCGGCTGGCGATAAGGAAGCCGAAAGAACCGGCATCATGAACGGAAATAACGTGCTCACCTTTTTCCGCAACACCACCGAACAATCGGACTGCTGCAATCTCGGCTACTGGGTTTCCCGCTGGCCCAACGACTACAGCGGCTCCAAGATGCACGACGGCATCTGCTGCCTTTTCGGAGCACGGGTCTATGTCGAAAATGATTCGATTCCGGTGACGGACCTGAATCAGATCCGCACCCGCGGCGATCTTGACACCCTCTTTTTCTGCCAGGGCAGCTACCGCGAATATATGGACACCAGCCCGGACGGCAATGTCGAGTGGGGTCTCTATCCTGTTTTCGGATATTTTAACGTCTCGGAAGACAACCCCAATCCGGCCATGAGCAACAAGCCCGCCTCCTGGCCCGCCGCCGGCTGGCCGGCGCGCGGCGACGAGCTCAAATGGCCCGGCACCTGGAACGGCCGCTTCGGCCTCGGTATCATGAAGGCCGACCTCGAGAGCTATTTCGTCGCCAACGATGCCCAGGACCAGGAGTACCTCGGCCCGGAAGACAGGGTCAAATATTATCCCCGTCCGGGCCGCTTCATCGGCGACAAGGGGCCCATGCCCTCTGTCCAGAACGGCCTGCCCTGGGGCGGCATCGGTTTGCGCGTCGAGGTCCGCGGCTTCCAGTGGAAGAATCCCGAGGCCGCCGACTGCATCTTCTGGGAATATACCATTGCCAATGTCTCCAATTATGACCTGCCCGAGATGTATTTTGGATATCACATCGATATGGCCGTCGGCGGTGAGGAATCCGAACCTGCCGACGACATCGCCTACTACAACCAGGATCTCGATATGGCCTTCACCTGGGACCTCGACGGCCAGATGGTCGGCGGCGGCGGCGTGCCCGGCTGCATGGGCATCGCCTTCCTCGAAAGCCCCGGCGTCTCCACCGATGGCAAGGATAATGACGGCGACGGTCTAACCGATGAACAGCGCGACAACGTCGCCACCCGCAAGATCGGGCCGACCGAAGGCATCAGCAATATCGCCGATTTCACCGCCTTCTATGGCAGCGATGACGATGGCGACGGCACCCTCTCCTTCGACTTTAAGGAACATTGGGACGCCGACGAGGACCAGGATTGGCGCGATGGCGATGATACCAATAACGACGGCATCTACCAGAAGAACGAATTCCCGGGCGACGATGTCGGCACCGACGGTTCCGGCCCCTTTGATCTCGACTATCCCGGCCCCGATGCCAACGGCACCGAATGCAACCATATGCCGGACCTCATCGAGGGGTTGGGCAGCGAGCCCAACTTCGGCTTTACCGACGTCGGCGAATCGGATATGCTCGGCTTGACCAGCTTCCGCTACAACATGAACTGGTCGATCTATCTGCTGCGCAATGACCAGGCCGAATGGGACTTTCTGACCCAGGGTATTTTCGACGAGGCCCAGACTACTCCGACCAACTTTTGTGAGCAGTTCGCCACCGGCGTCTTCACCCTCTACCGCGGCCGCACTGAACGCATCTCGATGTCCGAGCTGCATGCCATGGAACGCCTGCATGAACAGAGCGCCCCGCCCTATGATGCACCGGCCCTCTTCAAGCTCAAGGAAGTGGTCCAGTTCATCTATGAGACCGATTACCAGTTCGCCCAGCCGCCCCTGATGCCGACTCTCAAGGCCCTCGCCGGGGATGGCAAGGTCTATCTCTCCTGGGATGATATCGCCCAGAAATACACCTATGAGCCCCTGCTCAACAATGTGAATGACTTTGAGGGCTACAAGCTCTACAAATCGACCGACCCCTACATGTCTGATGACAAGATCATAACCGACGGCTTTGGCACCCCGATGCTGATCAAGCCGGTCTTTGAGTGCGATGTGGTCGACGGCAAGAAGGGCTTTACCGATTTCGGGCTGGTCAACGGCGCCGGCTATTATCTGGGCAGTGACAAGGGCATCACCAACTATTTTACTGATACTGATGTCATTAACGGCCGCACCTATTATTACGTGCTGGTGGCCTACGACTATGGCATCAAGACCGGTGACGTCCAGGTCGGGCCCTCTTTCAATACCTACACCCTCAACGTCGGCCGCGACGAGACCGTAGAGGAGGTGTCGAAGAACGTGGCGATCGTCGTGCCCCATCAGAACGCCGCGGGTTATACCTCGCCCACTCTCAAGGATATGGATTATCACAGCGCCTTCGGCAAGAACACGATCACCCCGCAGGTGGTCTTTCCCCCGTTCGTCAAGCCGGAGCGCACCTACAAGGTCACTTTCGGCTCGGAGGTCACCCTCAAGCAGCCGACCAACACCAGCCACGGCCTCTGCTATGTCAACAACAGCATCAATATCTATGATCTCAGCGCCGGCGACAGCCTCATCTACACCGAGAATGACAGCGATTTTGCCGGCGACAATTTTGAGTTCTGGCGTCTGGATACCCAGTTCGGTGAGTACAAGGAGGGTTACCGCTTCCGCATCGATGACGATCTGGCCACTGCCGAATTTGATGGCTTGAACCTGAGCTTCATGCTGCCAGCCCGCGAACCGGAGATCAATTACGTCGAATCGGGATGGATCAAGGGCAGCGCCCCCATTCGTCTGACCGAGCCGACCGACTCGACCACGCGGGTCTTTCCCTACGATTACAACATCATCTTCACCGACAATCCCGCCGCCTACACCGGCCGCGCCCGGGCGGCGACTATGAAGGATGAGGACTTTGGCCGCCTCGATCCCAAGGAACTCCTCCTCAAGCAAAACTTTAATTTCTACGTCGAGACCCCGAACCTCAAGGATTCCACCGGCGCCAATCTCAAGGCCGACCTGGTGGTTCACGATGTCGACCGCGACGGCGTCTTCAACTGGCTGACCGACCGGGTGCTGGTGGGCTTTCTCACCGACCAGGGAGCAGCAAACCGGCGTGATCTCTGGGCGGGCCTCTCTTTCATCATTGATTTCCAGCTTGCCGCCACCGAGGAGCAGCTGCCCAAACCCGGTGACATCTTCCACATCGCCTATGACCGGGGATTTTTCCCGACCGACTATTTCACCTTCACCACCGTCGGTGAACAGCTCGTCGATGAGAGCCGGATCGAGGAGGATATGGAGAAGATCATGGTGGTGCCCAATCCCTATGTGGTCACCAACGTGATGGAGCCCGCTATCGGCAACTGGGAGCGCAATCAGCCCCGCCGGCTGATGTTCACCAATGTGCCGGCCCAGTGCACCATCAAGATCTTCACCGTTTCCGGCCTGCTCGTCGACGAAATCGAGGTCAACAACGCCGTCGGCGCCCGCAAGAACCCCTTCGATTCCAACAGCGAGTCCAACGGCACCGCCTTCTGGGATCTGCAGAGCAAGGAGGGACTCGACATCGCCGCCGGTTATTATCTCTACCGTATCGAATCCACGCTGACCGGCAAAGTCAAGATGGGCAAGTTCGCCGTGATCAAATAATCCACGGGCTCATCCCGCAAGGGTGCAGCCTGACATCAACTGGATGGGCCCTGCCTGCACGGCAGGGCCCATCTCTATTTACGGATTTACAATGAAACGTTATACGATCATACCGCTCCTCGCCGCTGTCCTGTTCGCCGGCTGCAGCCGGGAGCGCAATCTGGAAAGACCGGAAAAGATCCTGGCGAGAGTTGGCGGCAAGAGCATCACTGTCAATGAGTTCATTCGCCGCGCTGAATACACGCCGCGCCCGCCCTACTGCAGCAGTGAGAGCTATCCCCACAAAAAGATCGTCCTCAACTCCCTCATCGCCGAAAAGCTCTTCGCCCTCGAGGCCGGGGAAAAGAATCCCCTCATCACCTCACCCCGGGTCGAGGCTTTCCTCAAGGGACGCAAGGAACAGGCGATGCGTGAGTACCTGTTTATCAAGGAAGCCTACGACAAGGCGCAGATCGACACGGCAGTGCTGAAACAGACGGTGGTCAACGCCTCCCGGCGGTATCGCGTCGCCTACTTCAACGTCCCGGACAGCGCCACAGCCGTGGAGGTTGAGGAGGGGCTGCGCAAGCGGCGCGAGCCGATGCTGGCTGCGATGAACTCCTTCGCCCCCCTCGACTCACTGCCCGAACGCGAGGTGGTCTGGGACAAAACCGAGAGCGACGGGGTTATCGACTCCCTCTTCAGCGTCCGCCGGCAGGCGGGAGACCTCATCGGCCCGATTAAAAATGCACAAGGGCACTCTCTCTTCATGCAGGTGCTCGAGGTCAAGCCCGAGGTCGTGGTCACCAACGAGCAGCTGCGCGAGATCTGGAAATCGGTCAAGGAGCGCTTGACCGACAAAGAGGCGCGCGCGAACTGGGACCAGTACATCTTGTCCGTCATGAAGGGCCGTCGCATCGAATTCAACCGCTCGACCTTTTTCAAACTCGCCGATCTCCTTGGCCCGCTCTATCTCAAGAGCCGGGACGAGCAGGAGGCCTCTTTCGAGCAGCGCTACTGGGAGGGGACCGGTGAGGATGTCAACTGGGATGATTACCTTAGTCAGCTCAAAGCCATGGCCGGCGAGCCCCTCTTCAAGGTGGACGGCGAGATATGGGATGTGGCGCGCGTTGCCGAGGAGATCCGCAGCCACCCCCTGGTCTTTCGTGAGAAAAAAATCAGAAACCGGGATTTCGGCCGGCAGCTGCAGCTGGCGATCATCGACATGGTCCGCGACCGCTATCTCACGGAGCGCGCCTACAAGCGCGGGTATGACCGCCTCGGGGCGGTCGAGCGCGAGGTGGGCATGTGGCGGGATCACTATAACTATCTCTTCTACCGCGACGGTTATCTCCGCGCCATTGGCGACAGCGTGGCCACAGATCCCCACTATCTGCAGACCATCGAGCACCATCTCAACGCCAGGGTAGACTCCCTGCAGCAGAAATACAGCGACCGCATCGAGATCAACCTGACTGAGTTTGAGCAAATCAAGCTGACCCGGATCCACATGACCGTGGCCCAGGAGAATGTGCCCTATCCGAAGGTTGTGCCGGCCTTCCCCCAGGTGACGACCAGCTTCCGGCTCGATTACGGCAAGAAGATGGAATAGGCAAAAGGGCTTGACATTCTCCCTGATCTGGTCTATATTTGAGGGAAGAGGGGTCACCATCAGGAGAGGGTGGAATGAACGACGCTGATCATGGGTCTAAAGGCTTTATCGACGATATCATTGCCAAGCTGCCGCCCAAGCTGGTTGCACTGCTGGCGGGCATGGCCTTGCTGCTGCTCGCCATCATCATCGGCATCGCGGTTTATCAGGGCAAGGATGTGAAACTCTTTGGCATCGAGATCTCGCAGCCCTCGCGCGCCTGCCAGGAGGATCTCGCCCGCTGCGAAAAGAACCTGCTCCAGGCAGTCCCTGTCGCGGAACTCCAGCGGATCATCGGCAGGCCCCTCGAGCGCCAGGCGCTCCTCGATACCCTGCACGCCCTGGCCGATTACGCGGGAGAAGACGCGGAGTGGCGCGACAATTATAATTACAGGCTCTTCGAAATGGAGAAGCAGATGCAGCGCTTCGGCGGCTTTATCTCGACCCGTATCCGGGAGAACAGCCGGAGTGCCGCATACCGCATGATCCAGGAGCTGCTCAGCGAAGTCGATTTTTACAGCGGAGAGTTGAACGGGGATCAGCAGGCGACCTACGCCGCCCTGGTCGCCTTTCAGCAGGATTACAACATGCGGGTTCCGCAGAGCGAACAGATTACCTCGCTTGGTTCCTTCGGATACCAGACCCTCGAGGCTCTGCGCAGCCGCTACCGGCAGCTCTCCCGTTAGGGCTGTCTTCAAGTCAAGCAGCGGCTGTGCCCTGGCGGCACAGCCATCCCTCCTAATTTCATCTCCATCGCCGTCGGCACCCTCACACCGGTGAGAGTTCGATGTGCCTCATCAAAACGATCCAGTCCTTGTTTTCCTCCAGCATCACCGATTCGATCTCCCGTAAGTATTCCGCCAGGGTCTCCGGGGCAGCGAAATAGACGAAGCGGCTGCGCAGCTCGGTCAGCACCGTCTTCATGCTCTGGCTGCGCTTGGCCAGGCGCGAATACTCGCCGTGGGTGCGGAAGCCGCCGATTGACGCGCCTGCGGCCGGCAGCACGATGGCGAGAATTATAATCAATTTTTCCGTGAGATGGACCCCGATTTCATCCGGGGAGGGCAGGGTGAGCAGGTGGATGATCGCGGCGGCGATGGCAGCCAGGAAGATGATCATACCCGCGCGTTCGAGGAAGCGGCTGATCCGGTCCGAACGGGTGAATGTGTTCGCGTGAAAGGCAATCTGCTCGTCGATCCACATTGTGCGCACGAAAGAGATGGCGGCCGAGCAGGTTTCATCGGAGCAGCGGGAGGGCGGGCGAAAGCCGCTCATCATTTCGTTGAGGAGCCGCATGATCCAGTCATCCGATTGCAGAATGGTGGCTTGCGCGGCCTGATTGGCGAGTGAGCGCGGCATAAAGCCGCAGGCGGTGGTGAAGATACCGGCGCGGATGTGCTCGGCCAGGGCCCGGTTTTCAATCCATTTTTTCAACACCTTCATCCGGTTGGCGGAAAAGATCAACAGCAAGATGAGGATGAGGATCAGAGCCTCGAGCGCAAGCGCGTATGGGGCCAGCCTCCGGAAGAGGACGCCGATGGCGACGGCCAGCACCGCGACGGGTGAGAGGAGATAGACGATCTGGCCGGCGCGATGATACAGCTTGCGGTTGTGTTTGGCGATGATCGAGGCGCGCGCATAGCCCGGCAGCAGTCGGCTCCTGACCTCCCCGAGCATGGCCGGATCAAGCATGGCGCCAGGGGGGTTGGCGAAGAGCTGGTTGTAGACATTCTCCGTGTAGAGGCTGATCTCCTCTGCAGTGATGGGATGGGCGTTGAACTCTTCGATGCGGTTGAGCGACTGCCACTTGAGCCCGGCACCCCTGTTGATTTCATTCCCCCGGCCGCTGGTAAAGATTTTGACCAGGGGCCGGCCGCGCTCCTCAGCGTAGGCGATGATCTCGGCGGTCCCGCCCTTGCCGCGGGCTTTCTCGCCATCCCAAACGGCGATGAGGAGGTCGCACTGCTCGACCACCAGAATCCCTGCAGCCAGATAGGCCTTGCTCCGCTCCTGCGCCCGACTTTTCTCATCCATATTGTCGAGGGAGAGGCTGTTTCGAGGCGGCAGGGGATCGGCATCCAGCTGATAAAGGGATTCGAACTCGCGGCGCGAGGCCTCGCTGGCAAAGTCCTTGAGATATTCCTCCCTCGGGAAGGGAAGCACGGCGCGCAGCCGGCTGGCGGGGGCGATGTTCAGGATGGAGTGCGCGACCAGCCGGTCGGCGCCCTCGGCCAGAGGGGTGATCACGGTATAGACGATCTCTGTCCGGCGGTCGGGATTTTCAAGGTGGGCTCGCACCGCGGCGGGGTCATCATAGAGTTCGGGCAGCTCCTTTTCGACGAACTCCTTCACCTTGCGTGCGATGGCCTCCGGGTCAGCGAGTTCACGGTGGCCGGTCACGCCGATGCGGAGGCGGAAGGGTATGGCGTTGGCGCTTTTCATGGCATCCCCCCGAAAATTTCTGTGGCAAAGGCTCTTTTCAGCTCAGCCTGCAGCGGGAAGAGCAGGACATCCCGCGTCTGGTTGGGTGTCAGGCGATGGTCGAGCATGTCGTTCAGTTCCCTGACCGTTTCTGCGTACATCCGGCAGATAAATGTGGCCTTTTTGAGGCTTTCTGGACCCTTGAGCTTGATCGAGATGGCGAGATCGAGATTGGCGATGTCATTGTCCCGGCAGAGAAAGGCGAGCACGGGACGTCTGTTCCCTGCCAGCAGTCGATCCACCTGGGCCCAGGCTGCGGGGTGGTGCATGTCCATGAAGAGGGGAGGATGGATCCGGCAAGGTGCCGGCCGCCCTTCGCGGGTGCTGCCGGGCGGCATCCGTTCGAGGTCGTAGCCGGAGGCCATTTTTTGGGTGACGATGATGATTTCGTCGGCCCCGCTTCTGCTGGGATCGCTGCAGATATGGGAGAAGAGCATGTGGGCGAAGCGGCCGTAACCGAAGAGGATGAAGACCGTCCCCTCCTTGCCAAGAAAAGGGCCGGTCGTCAGCATCTGGTAGAGCTGCCGGGTGGCGCACTGGTAACCGTTGAAGACATGGACCCTTTTGTAGACCTCCTCCCGGAAGAGGGTCTGCTGAAGATTGTCGAGCATCTCCAGATCGCCGAGATGGCAGTGTACGGATTGTCCGGGGACTGCCGGCTCATGCGACTGCAGCTCCATCAGAGCATTGAGATTGTCCAGATCCAGGTTGGTGGAAAAAATAACCCGTCGGGCTCTTTTGATACGCGCAGATTCCAGCACCGGCAGGCGCGAAAAGTCATTCTGGATGAGCCAGGCATGGGGATCCTTGCGGACGGCTGCGAGGTAGGGATTGGTCTCGCTTTTTTCAATGACGACCAGCTTGTGTCCCCTGGGGAGGGTCTCCCTGATCAGTTCATAAATCAGATGGCCGTTGCGTCCGAGGCCGCAGAGGATGGTGTGCCCCTTGAGTCCGCGGGGAATGCGGCCGAGGAGTTTTTTCTGGATAAAGTCATAGACATAGCCGGCCGTGAGCACGGGTGCAAGAAAGTAGAGAAGCCAGAGCAGGATCGTGACAGGGGAGGAGGGAGTACCTGGAAGACCGATATCCAGGCCGCCGAGAAAAAAGAGTGAGAGGGCATAGTAGAGAGCCCTGAGCACGCGTTCGGGGGTATCTCCCGGGACCAAGCCGCTGTGAAGAAAGGCAGCGAATCCGAGGAGAAAGACCAGGGTGACCATGACTGGCTTCCAGAAACGTCCCAGACGACGCATCGCACTCTCCCGGTTATTTTATCTTTTCGACCCTGAATCCGGCATCGGCCAGGGCCCTGGGGATGGCCCGCACGGCCTCGCGGTCCCACTCCTTGACATCCTCGGGCAGCTGCTCCCAGGGCACCAGGTAGGGTGTGGTATGGGCGTCGGGATTGCGCTCGCCCAGGGTCCATCCGGCAGTGCGGCGCTCCCGGTTCCAACGCTCATGTTCCATGAGGGCGAGGCGTTCAACCTCCTCCGGGTCGAATTCGATGGGCTTGATATCGCCGCGCTCCGGCACAAAGGTATAACCGAGCGCCTCCAACTTGATCGGGATATCTGCAGCCGCATCGAGATTGGATCTGATCAGGTCGGATTTGAGATTTTCCCAGGGCTGCATGGCCGGATCCGAGGCGGATTTGCGTCCCGCCTGATCCATCCGATATCGTTCGTGGATGGCCTTGGCCATTTTTTCAATCTGGCTGCTCAGCAGGGTATCCTGCAGGACGAGATCGTAAAAGGCATCAGCATCGACATGCAGGTTCAGCTGCGTCCTGGAGGGCAGGGCGGCTGGCTCGAAGGACCTGCGGTTGGCCAGCATGCTCATGTCGAGGAGGGCGATCATGGAGCGGACGCCGTGTTTGTAGCAGGGCACCCGCAGCAGGGCGCGCAGCACGCTGCGGTTGATGGCGAGCTTTTTGTCGGATCCGAGCAGGTGTTTGGCGTTGCTGCTGATGAGGAATCGCCAGAGCAGCGCCCGGCGGACGATGTAATAGGGATCTTCCGCTCCGGCCGGATTGGGGCCTTTGATGTTGATGAAACCGCGCAGCCGGCTGATGAAATCGGGCAGCTTGGCGGCCTTTTCCGCCGCGCTAAAGGCCGCACAGTTGTCGCTCCCGGCCTTTTTGCCCCCTGCGGCAAATTCGGCGAAGGTGGGATGGGTGCCGCCGGCGAAGACGAAGATGGCTTTGCCGAGGGGATGAATGGCCTCGCCCTCACGAAAGGAGCCGTCCTGGATGGGGCTGAGGAAAAACCTGAGCCAGCCGTTGGCACCCCCGAATTCGGAGTCGAATTCGTCGAAGAAAACCAGAGGGATGCGGCCGCCCAGGGCGATATCCCTGATTTTGTGAAAGGCGGCGATCAGATCCTGCACCGCGGTGAATTGGGAGAGATTGAACTCGATCTTTTCAATCCGGCCGGGTGCGACGCTCTCGGCGATCTCGCCGATGCCGAAGGACTTGCCGGAGCCGGGCGCGCCGAAGACTGCCACAGCGAGGGGTTTGCTCTTCTTTTCCGAATTCAGGTATTCATGGATGAGATTGTGAATGCTGCGATAACTCTCGATCTCGGAGCGGTCGATGCTGTAAAGGTCCCGGTATCGCGCCGCCGGCACCCGGTCGAGAGCAGTGTCCCAGCCATGTTCCACATAAAAACAGGCCGCCTGTTCGAGCCCGCGCGTGGCCAGATCGTGGAGCAGTGACCAGGATTCGGACCGCGAACCTTCCTCGCAGAGAAAATCGGGGATCCGGACCTCTTCAATGGCCGTCTTTCTGAGCGGACCGGGAACGAAGGCGTCGCGAGCGTAGGCGAAGCGGCGCGCATCGGGGCCGAAGCCCTTTTTCCAAACCTCGCGTGCGCACAAGAGTCCGTGCTGAATTCCCCGGCGGATCTCCTCCTCCCTGGCCTCACTGACGCAGATGGCCAGGCCGGCGGTGAAGGCGCTGCCCATGCCCGGCATCACCCCCTTGTAGAGCTGGCGGAAACTCTCCTCGCCGATGCCTGGATCGTAATACAGGTAGCCCTTGCACTCTGGCTCCCGGTTACAGAGGAGCACAGCGCCCTCCACACCGAAGCGGACGATCAGAAAGGCGCTTTGCCTGAGGGCACTGAAAGAGGGGTGATTCTGGTACTGCCACATCAGATCCTTGACTGTCCGCTCCCAGGAGAGCCTCCGTGAGATATGGACTCCCTCGAGTCTCAGATCATCCGCCTTGACGACGGTGATCAGCCTGTCGGCGAAATGGGCGCTGAGATGATCCCAGAGCGGGCCCTGGGCGACCGGCGAGCAGGTCTTGAGGATGACGACCGCCTCTTTTTTCCGGGTAACGGCGAGCGGCCAAACCTCGGGCCGCTGCCTGAAGCCGTTGTTGTTGTCATCCAGGACGACCAGCTCAGCGACGGCCTTGTCCCCCCTGATAGGCAGTTGTGCCGGTTCGCCCCGGCTGGGGCCGCAGTAGCCGTTGAAGGCCTGGACACGGTAGCTTTTTTCATCGCGCTCCTTGCCGCCGCTGCCGAGCGGAAACAGTTCGACGTCGGCGTAGGAGTGGATAATCCTGCTGCAGGGGATCTGCCTCAGGCCGCGCGCCACCGGACTGGCGACGGCGCGAGTGCCCGCCGCGCGCAGAAAGTCGGCCACCAGCAGGGATCCACCCGGCTGCACCCACCGCTCGATTCGGGGCTGACTTGCCCAGTGCAGCGCGTCGGATCCGCTTTCGGTCTGGGGTTTTCTGACACTGCTGGCTTCAAACCAGTCGACCAGGGCATCGCCGGCGACTACGGCCAGCGGTTTTGCTTTCACCATAGACTTCTCCTTCCCTAGGGTGAAAGGAGCGGAGGGGAGACTATCGATGGGCCCCTTGTGCTCCCGGCAGTGGATGACTTGCTCTCAGTGCGACATAGATTTGGTGAAGCAGGAGCCGGTTGTCAGCTGCGATGTAGCGCACGCTTCCGCCCATGCGGTGAAAGGATTTAAGGAAGCGCAAATAATAATCCGGAGAATTTTTAGGCGGCTCTCCCTGCGACCAGTCCCAATGGCTCTCCTGGAGATCGTTGATCACGATGAGGTGCCGGGTGAGGATGGGCTGGCGCTCCTGCAGGCGCAGGTTGTTGACCGCGGAGAGGGCCTTTTCGAAGATCTGCGGGGCCATGATCGCCGAACCGATGGAGAGGAAAAGACCATCCTCCAGTCCGGCGACGGATTGGGCAAAGATCTGGAAATCCTGGTGGCTGGCACGGCCCAGGGCGGCACCATTGGCGAGGGGGTGATTGTAGATGATGTCGTAACCGATGCCGCAGTGCACGGTGACCGGCAGCCGCAGGCGGAAGGCCTCTCCAAAGATGGAGTACTCCTTGCAGGGATGGTCGATGGCGAGCCGGCCGCCTTCAAGGCCGAATGAGCGCATGGTGGTGAGCAGCTCGGCACGTGCGGGCGCGAGGGGATGGTTTTCACGCAGGTTCTCCTGCAGCTCCTTCTCGAGGATGGACACCTCAGGCAAAAGCAGGCCGTCTTCGGCGATCATCGCTCCGATGGCCTCACCATAGCCCATGCCGCGCAGAATGTTGACCTGCACCGCCAGATTGAGCCAGCGTCCGGTCTCATCCCAGGTGCCGAACCGCCCCTGGGCGACATTGGCGCGAACATCTTCCTCCGAAGCCCCCTGATAGGCGAATTCCCAGTCGTGGATGGCTCCGGCACCGTTGGTGGCGAGATGGGTGATCCAGCCCCTCTCCATCATCCGGATCACCAGCGGGGCGGCGCCGTTTTTGATCAGGTGGGCTCCGAAGGCCAGGATCACACTGGCGCCGCGGGCGCGCGCTGCAAGGATGCGCGCGGCGGCTTCGCGGGCCTGGCTGGCGACCTCGGGAGCGGCGGGCGGCGCCTGCTCCGGGTCTATGGCGGCCTCGCGGATGACGGTCTTGCTCATACGCCCGGCAAGGGGGAAGACGCGAATCCGCCCGGGTTCAAGTCGGGGAAATGGCATACGGACTCCTGGTTTGAACGGCATAAAGTAAGGGTTTTCATCGATTATGCAAAGACGTTTTTTATTGCGTCGATACTTTTATGTGCGTAAATTGACACCATCCCTTGCGCCCATTAAGAGGTCTGACGCCGCATGCTTCCCCTCCGTTTCCGTTATATCCGCTTCGATGAACCCCTCCTGAACCCGGCAGAGTGGAGCGGCCGTGAGGCCCTGCTGCTCTTTCCGGGTGAGGCCGGCCGCCATGCCGCCGGGCGCCTGCTGCAGGGGAATTGGGAGCTGACCGGCCTGCGCCTGATGACGCTGGAGGAGTTCAAGGAGCAGCTCTTTGTCGCCCCCTTTCCGCTGCTCAAGGAGGAGAAGCGGACCCTCGCTTTTTTCACCAGCCTCGACGCCCCCGCCCGGGACCATTTCCGCATCTCCTCCTATTTCCAGAGCATAGAACTCGCCAACCACTTCTTCTCGCTCTGGGAGGAGGCCGGCGAGGCCGGGTTGGAAATGGACGCGGTCGCCGGAGATCTCGCCGCCGCCGGGGCCGAGCTGCTCTCCTGGCAGGAGAAGAGCCTGAGGCAGCTTCTCCACATCCGCGACCTCTATCACGACACGATCAGCCGGCGGGGCTTCAGCGACTGCATATTTATCAGGCGCGAGGAGAATCTCGACTACTCCCTCTGCTCCTCATTCAGGGAGATCGTCCTGGTCAACCCTTTCAGGCTCACCCGTCTGGAAAAGTCGATTCTCCGTCTGCTTGCGGAGAGGGATCACCAGATCACCCTCATCAGCCAGATGCCGTCGAAAATCATGGATGAAGAGGAGGTCGAGCCCCGGCCCTTCACTGCTGCTGATTTGGGGCCGGCCGCCCCCCGGGAGATCACCCTGCACAAGTGCTGCAACGAGTTCGCCCTCTACGCCCGCTTCATCGAGGCCGCCGCACAGAACCGCATCACCCACGCGGTGGATGTCTCGCTGCAGCCCTCCGCCTTTCACCATCTGCTCTCGCCGGCCAGATTCCGCCTGCCGGCTTCAATTCCCATGAGTGAGACCTCCCTCTACCACTTTTTTGCCACCCTCGCAGCCCTGCTTGAGGAACTGGTCTGGGAGAGCCGTGCCGGCCGCCTGCTGCTGCCGCTGCCCGCACTGCTCGAGGCGGCGCATTCGCCGGGATTCTATCTGCCTTTGCTCGAGAGCGCTGATCCGGAACAGCGGTCAGCCCAAAGGGAGAGGCTCATCACCCTGCTGCACAGGCTGCAGGAGCAGGACTATCTCTACCTCGACCTGCAGGGCCGTTTTTTCAATTCCGCGCAGCGGGAGCGGCGCGATCTCGAGCCCCTGGCCCGGCCGGTGCTGCGGCTGATCGACAGGCTGCTGCAGGTCCGGGATCCGGCCGGCCTGGTCCGGCTCATCGCCGATCCGGAAGGGGTGCCTGTTCTCCGCATCGTCCCGGATAAAGAGCGGGCCTGCACAACCCTCATCGAACTCTTTTATCAAAGCCTCGCCGATTTCAGCGCCATTGGTGAATCGGGTATTGTCGAAGAATGGCCTGCCCTGCTCCCGGGCGAAGGGCAGACCACCGCCGCACGCGGCATCCTGCGCCTCTTCCTCGACTATATCAAGTCCGCGCGCGTGCGCTACGAATGGAACGTCGACCGCCAGAACCAGATCGAGTTCACCAACTTTACCGAGGCGCAGGATCTCACCTTCGAACGGCTGGCGCTCCTGCAGGTGGTGGAGGGACAGCTGCCCCGCACGCGCGCCATCCCCTGGCTGCTCACCGAACAGCAGCGCGCCCTTCTGGGCCTCGAGACCGCCGACGACACCCGGCTGCGTGAAAAGTATGCCTTTTTCCGGCTCGCCCTCTCAACGCCCGAACTCCACCTCTTCACCATCGAAAATATCGAGAAAAACACCCAGCCCAGTTCCTTCATCGAGGAGCTGGCTTTGACCTTTCCCGAAAACGTGAGGATCATCAGCCATCCCGACATCGAGTACCGGGATTTTGGACGGCAGTTTTTCCGGGAAGGGGGGGAGGAGAACCGTCCGCTGCCGGTGCGCGGCCGGGAGGACTTTTTTACCCTCCCCTTCGATGGCGCGGCCGATTTCCCGGCCGGAGAGTGGCGCCTCTCCTTCTACGCCTGGGAGCAAGTGAAATCCAATCCCTTCGAGTACGCCCTGCGCAACGTCGGCCGGGTGCCGGCCTGGCCGGCGCAATGGCCAACGGAGTGGACCCACAAGCTTCTCGGCAAGGTGGCCCAGGAGGTTTTCGATCTCTGCTGGCATCACTTCAACCAGGATGCCCTGCCCTTCAGCAGATTTGACCGCATCTTTTCCCGCTACGGCGAGAAGGCGATCGCCTCACTCTTCGCCGATCAATCGGATCTCTATTTCAAGCTGCCCAAAAACCACGGTCTTGCCTATTTCCGCGAATTTGTCCTGCCGCTCATCCGCAGCTCGTGCGACTATTTCTATCAACAGCTGCATGAACGCTTCCACCTCGATGAGGACAATCCGCGCGTCTATCCGGAAAAAGAGTTCACCAGCGCCAGGGAGACCAGCCCCAGACTCCTCCTTGCCGCCGCGGAGAGCCAGCTCCCGCTGGATCTCCTGCTGACCGGCCGCGCCGACCTGCGCATCGAATACGGCGAACCGACATCGGCCTTTCTCATCGACTACAAGACCGGTACGGACTATAAGGACGAACAACTCTGGTTTTATGAACTATTTTATTACCTCATCGACGATCCGGCCATGGCGGGGCGGGTGCGCTCCTGTTTCTTCCAGATCCTCGAGCGGAGGTTCGACAAGCTCAACAAGAACACCAAAAAGCTCAGCAAGACCGAGTTCCTGGACAAACTCCGCGGCGATATCGCCAGCACTTTGCTCGAGGTCTGCACCCTGGGCTATCGGCCCGCACGCAGACGCAGCTGGGGGGACAAGAATTTGGATGATATCATCCGCATGGAGATCTATCATCCCCGCTGAACGGCGGGGGGAGCAGGCTGACACAAACTGAATCCCAAGCAGAGAGGAGCCGAAGCAGCAGATGGGCGGTTTTTTCGGGATTGTATCACAGAACGACTGCGTCAACGATCTTTTTTACGGCACCGACTATCACAGCCATCTCGGCACCCGGCGCGGAGGCATGGCGGTGGCCCAGCCGGAGGGCTTTAAGAAATCGATCCACAGCATCGAGACTGCGCAGTTCCGCTCCAAATTCGCCGATGACCTGGCCAAATTCAAGGGCACGATGGGCATCGGCGTCATCAGCGATTACGAGGACCAGCCCCTGCTGATCGCCTCCCACCTCGGCAATTACGCCATTGTCACTGTCGGCGCGGTCGCCAATCTGGCGGAACTCGCCACGCGCGAGCTCAAGAGCCGGCACGGCCATTTTACCGAGATGAATCTCAACGCCATCAATCCAACCGAACTGGTGGCCTCCCTGATCAACCAGGAAGAGTCCTTCGCCGCGGGTATACGTAAGGCCCAGGAACTCATCGAGGGCTCCTGTTCTATCCTTATTTTGACCGCGGCGGGGATCTATGCCGCTCGCGACCGCCTCGGGCGCACCCCGGTGCTCATCGGGCGCCGCTCCGACGCCACAGCCGTAGCTATTGAAAGCAGCGCTTTTCCCAATCTCGGTTTTCAGACCACTGCCTATCTCGGCCCCGGCGAGATCGCCTTCGTCAGCCGTGACGGCTATCAGACCCTGATGCAGCCCGGCGAGAGGCTGCAAATCTGCTCCTTTCTCTGGATCTATTACGGTTATCCGGCCAGCAGCTATGAGGGCATCAACGTCGAACAGGTGCGCTATCGCTGCGGCGCGGCCCTGGCGCGCGCAGACAGGGTCGAGGTCGACATGGTCTCGGGAATTCCGGACTCGGGCATCGCCCATGCCATCGGCTATGCGGCGGAGGCCCGTATCCCCTACAGCCGTCCCTTCGTAAAATATACCCCCACCTGGCCGCGCAGCTTTATGCCCCAGAATCAGGAGATGCGCGACCTCATCGCCAATATGAAGCTGATTCCGATCAGCGATCTGATCGCGGGCAAGCGCATGCTGCTCTGCGAGGACTCCATCGTCCGCGGTACCCAGCTTCGCGATTTCGTCGCCCGGCTCTACGCCTTCGGTGGTGCAGAGGTGCATATGCGCGTTGCCTGCCCGCCCCTGCTCTACGGATGCCCTTATCTCAACTTTTCCCGCTCGCGCTCGCTGATGGACCTCGCCGCCCGCCGCGCCATCATCGAACTGGAGGGCCATTTCCCGGAAAAGCTGGAGCCGTTCCTCGATTCCTCTTCCCCGCAGTTCGCCGCCATGACCGGCAATATCCAGACGCGGCTTGGCCTGACCACTTTGAAATACCAGACCATGCCCGATATGATCAAGGCCATCGGCTTGCCCCGTGAAAAACTCTGCACCTTCTGCTGGACCGGATCGGAGTGAAAAGGGAACGATGAGCACACGGATTCAAAAAGTCATTCGCGCCAGCGCCGGCACCGGCAAAACCTACCGCCTCTCGCTGGAGTACATTGCCCTGCTGCTGCGCTGCCGGGGGGAGGGGATCCGTTTCGAGGAGATCCTGGTGATCACCTTCACGCGCAAGGCCACGGCGGAAATCCGCGACCGCATCTTCTCCCAGATGAAGAGCCTCAGCAATGACGACGCGGATGCCGCCGGACTGCGCGCCAATCTCGAGCCCCTGCTCGGACGCCACTGGCAGGAAAGCGACCGGCAGTGGCTGCTGCAGGTGCGCGAGGAAATGCTCACCAACAAAAGCCAGGTCCAGATCAGCACCATCGATGCCTTTGTCAACCGTCTCTTCAAATCGATCATCTCGCCCTACATCGGGCTCAGCAGTTACGCTATCAACAGCCGTATGGATCCGCGCTATTACGCTTCCCTCTACGCCTACGCCCTTGAGCCCGAGAATCTCGGCATCGTCAAGAGCCTCTTTGAACGCTCGCAAAAGCGGACCCTCACCGACTATGAAAAGCTGGTGCACGGCCTGCTCGATGCGCGCTATCTCTTCCACTGCATCAGCCGTGACAACGTCAGCCACAGCCCCCAACCGCAGGCCGCCGCCAGCCATCTGGCCGCCTTTCAGGCCCGCATCGATGCCCTGCTTGACCGCTTCGAGGAGTATCTCGCCAGGGAGAAACCCTTCATCGAGCCCCGTTCGGCCCTGCTCGGCAGCTGGTACGAAATGCTCTTCGGAGAAGCCGAAGCGGGCGGCACCTGGCTGGATCAAGCGCGCACCCGGATCAAGGATGCCGCCTTTCTGCGCCAGAACTTTAAACAGATCATCAAGGAGCCCAAGTTCTGGAACGGGGGCTCACTGCTGCGCAAAAAGGATGACAAGCAACTCGCCGTCGAGCTCAAGGCGAGCCTCGAGGAGGCCGTGCGCGAGCTGGCCGATTTCCTCTATTGCAGCGATTTCCTGCAGGAGGAGGCCGAGCTGGAGCAGTTCGCCGCCATGCTCCTGCGCAAATATGATGAACTGCGCTTCCGGGATCAGCTTTTCGGCTACGACGACATCGCCTGGTATACCTACAGGTACCTCTACGATCCGGAGCTCTCCCTGGTGGAGGAGGATTCGGTCACCAACGCCTTTTACGAAATTCTCACCAGCCGGGTGCGCTTTCTCCTCATCGATGAATTCCAGGATACCAGCCTGCTCCAGTTCAATATCCTGCGCCCGCTCATTCGCGAGGTCACCAGCGGGGAGGGGGTCCGGCCCTACGGGGGGATCATCGTCGTCGGCGATGAAAAACAGTCCATTTACGGCTGGCGCGGGGGGGAGCGCGATCTGCTGCGGGCGTTGCAGATGCGCCTCGATGAGAGCGAGCCCGTCCGCCTCGACACCTCCTACCGCAGCAGCCCGGTCATCATCGATTTCGTCAACGATTTCTTCGGAGGCGCCCCGCTGCAGCAGCGGCTGGCCGCCATCGGCCTCGATTGGCCTTATGAATCCTGCCGGACCGCCCGGCTGGAGATGCCCGGCAGCATTCTGGTCGCCTTCCGCACCTACAGCGACGGCGACGAGGCCGGCGATCTCGCCAGCCAGCGCGATGCCTGCGCCGAGATGGTCAGCAAAGAGATCGTGCCCCGGCTGTTGGAGGGGACGCTCCGCCCCAGCGAGACCGCCATCCTCGCGCGCGAGAATGCCAGCCTGCACGCCATCGCCGATATCCTCGATGAATACAAGATCGATTATGTGCTCGAAAGCTCTCATTCCCTCCTCGAACACCGCGCCATCAAGCCGGCGATCTACCTGCTGCGGTATCTGGCCACCCTCAATTTCGAGGAGCTGCTCAGGTTCTTCCGCTCCGATTACATCCTCGCCGGCGGGACAGAGCTGAAAGAAATCCTCCTCGCCTTTCGGGATGCCGACGCTGATGCCGCCCCGCGCCCGCTTTGGCAAAAGCTGGCTGCCCGCCTCCCCGGGAACGAGGCGGTGCAGCGCTGCGCACGTTTTCTCAAGTCCGCCGCCGGCCTGGATCTCCTGACCCTGTGCAAACGCATCTTTAAGGATTTTTCCGTCACCCGCATCTTCACCCAGGAAAACGACAGTAAAAATATCGCCTTTTTTCTCCAGATCGCCGCCGGGTTTTGCCATAATCAGCGTGAATTCGAACCCTCCCCCTCCGGCTTTGTCCGCTACTGCGAGCAGCACGAGGAGGACGAGGGCTGGCAGCAGCTCGGACTCGAGGAGGTCGAGGCCATCCGGCTGCTCACCATCCACAAGTCCAAGGGGCTCGAGTTCGGCAGCGTCTTTCTCTTCTGGCCGATGACCAGCCCCCGGGACTCACATGGCAGTCTCCACAGCTATGTCCGCTATGACGAGCAGTTCCAGCGCATCGAGGAGCACGCCCTCACCTACAACCTCGATGGGGTGCTCGCCGCTTCGAGTGCAGGAGGACTGGTGGAACGGGAGGCAAACCGTGCCTGCATCGAGGAGCTGAATGCCTTTTACGTCGCCGTGACCCGGGCCCGGAGCAATCTGGCCATCTATATCGTGGGCAAGAACAGGGAGGGATTGGAGGGGCTGCTCACCAGTGCCGAGGCGAGCGAGAAATCCTCGGCTGCGCAACTGATCCTCACGGCCATGCACGAACTGCTCGCGGGACAAGGCCGCCTGCAATCTAAACATGCGGAGGCGACGGAGGCGCGCTGGGGGGAATGGCGGGGGAGCCAACCCTCCGCTGCCCGGCAGGAGGGGCTGACCCCCGGAGCCCTGACAGGCTTTCTTGATCCGGAGAGATCGGCCTGGTACCGGCCCGATCGTGAACGTTTCGAAAAGGAACGCTTTCTCGACTACAAAAGCGTCTACATCAACAAACGCCGCGTCGACCGCGGGAATCTCGTCCACCACTATCTCTCGTTCATCGAATTTGATTCACCCGCCGCCCGGCAGCGCGCCGCCCGGCGGGCCCTTGCCGATTACGGCAGCCTGCTGCGCCCCGCTGATATCCATCTCCTCATCGAAAGGGTGGAGGCCTTCATCACTGCCCATGCCGACTATTTCTCCGCCGCCAGGTGGGAACGCGTCTTCACCGAACAGACCCTCTATGCCCCGGACGGCCGGGAAGAGCGCATCGACCGCATGCTGCTGAGCGACGAACGCCGGGAGATCCTCATCGTCGATTTCAAAACCGGTGAAAGCCACGACCAGGCCCAGCTGGATGAGTACAAACACACCGTCTCCAGCCTTCCCTATGTGCACAGCAGGGGCTACACTGTGCGCGGGATCTTTCTCGAGGTGGAGATCGGCTGATTCGGGCCGCCGCCGGGACGAGCCCGGCAGAAACCTCAAACCACCAGCAGGAAATGACCAGTCAGGAGGAGAGCGTGCCAACGAGGCAAATTGTTCCCGAAGAATGGTTCAGCGAAAAAAGCGCCCTCGACCGCCGCCTCGGCCTGACCGAGGCCTTTTCGATCCTCATCGGCCGCATCATCGGCTCTGGCATCTTCAGAACCCCCGCACCGATCATGATCCTGGTCGGCAGCGTCTCGATGTTCTACGGGGTCTGGCTCCTCGGCGGCATCGCCACCCTGCTCGGGGCCTTCGTCTACGCCGAGATGGCAGCGATGATGCCCAAATCGGGCGGCCCCTATGCCTTCCTCCGCGCCGCCTATCCCCCGGTCTGGGCCTTCCTGCGCGGCTGGGCCATGTTTTTCGTCTCCGAGACCGGGGCGATCGCAGCGGTCTCGATCGTCTTCGCCGAATACAGCAACTCCCTCTACCGCCTCCTCACCGGGGCCGCCTTCAGCCGGGGCGTCGAGGTCCTCATCGCCCTGGCGATCATCTGGCTTTTAACCCTGGTCAACTGCTTCGGCGTCGCCCTCGGGGGCAAGGTGCAGAACATTCTCAGCCTGCTCAAGCTGATCGCTCTCGGTATGGTTATCGGGGTCTGCTTCGCCAGCGGCGGCAGCAGCACCCATTTCAGCCAACCCTTCTGGCCGGACAAATTTACCTGGGGTTCTCTTCTGGCCATGGGGGCGGCCATGCGTTACGCCTTTTTTGCCTTCAGCGGCTGGGAGGGGGCGACCTACGTGGCTGAGGAGGTGAAAAATCCGCGCAAGAATCTGCCCCTCTCGCTCATCCTCGGCCTCACCGGCGTGATGCTCATCTACCTGGCCGCCAACAGCGCCTATCTCTTTCAGCTCCCGGCCGCCAGTATCGCAGAATCCAAATGGGTGGCGGTCGATGCCGTCGAGGCGGCTGTGGGCGGGATCGGCGGCATCCTCGTCAGCCTGGCGGTGATGCTCAACACCTTCGGCAGCGTCAGTTCACAGGTGCTGGTCAAAGCGCGCGGGGTCTATGCGATGGCGAGGGACGGCCTCTTTTTCCGCTGGCTCGGCGAGGTCCATCCCCGCTACAAAACCCCCAACCGCGCCCTCATCGTCCAGGGCCTCTGGGCAACTGTCCTGCTCTTCGCAGCCGGCTTCGCCGCCCATGCCTATGAGACCATCATCGACTTTTTCTCCTTCACCTCGTCGATCTTTAACATCTCCACCTTCGCTGCAGTCTATGTCCTGCGCAGGAAATATCCCGATGCTCCGCGCTACTACAAGGCATGGGGCTATCCGGTCACCCTGATCCTGGTGCTGATCATCCAGGTCTGGTTCATGGTCACCACCCTCATCACCGCTTTAATTCCCTCGCTGGTCGGCATCGCCCTGACCAGCACGGGATTGATCTATTACTATTTCAACACACGCACCGGCGCGGCGGTTGGGAAATGAGCCGCAGCGAAGGGAGAGCCATGAACTCATACATCGGCGCCCTCGACCAGGGCACCACCTCCACCCGTTTCATCGTCTTTGATCGTTTGGGAACAATCATCGCTTCGGCCCAGCGCGATCATCGCCAGATCTATCCCCGCCCAGGCTGGGTGGAGCATGACCCGGCCGAGATCTGGCAGAACAGCTGTCTGGTCATTGAGGAGGCCATGATGCGGGCCCGGCTCAGCGCCGCCCAGCTGGAGGCCATCGGTATCACCAACCAGCGCGAGACCACGGTGATGTGGGAGCGCGAAAGCGGCGTCCCCCTTTACAATGCCCTGGTTTGGCAGGACATGCGCACCGACCGCATCATCGCTGGTCTGGCCGCAGAGGGGGGAAAGGAGCGTTTTCGTGCCGCCACCGGACTGCCCCTGGCCACCTACTTTTCCGCTCCCAAGATCAAATGGCTGATCGAGAATATTCCCGCCGTCGCCGCCGCTGTGCGCGAAGAGCGGGCCCTCTTTGGCACCATCGACACCTGGCTGCTCTGGAAGTTAAGCGGCGGCAGGTGCCATGCCACCGACGTCACCAACGCCAGCCGCACCATGCTGCTCGATCTCGCCTCTCTGCGCTGGGATGAAGCGATCGCCTCCGCCATGGGCATCCCGGGCCACATTCTGCCCGAGGTGCTTCCCTCCTCCGGTTTTTTTGCCGAGGCGGCGGCGCCCGACGTGATTGCCGGCGTTCCCCTCCTCGGCCTCATCGGCGATCAGCAGGCCGCCCTGGCCGGACAGGCCTGCTTCCAACCCGGCCAGGCCAAGAATACCTACGGCACCGGCTGCTTCATGCTCCTCCACACCGGCGCCAGGCCCATGGCCAGCGCCCACGGCCTGCTCACTACGGTCGCCGGCCAGCGCGCCGGCCGGCCTGCTGCCTATGCCCTCGAGGGTTCAGTGGCCATCGCCGGGGCCCTGGTGCAGTGGCTGCGCGATAACCTCGGCCTGATCAGCTCCGCACCGGAGATCGAAACCCTGGCGCGCTCGGTGGAGGACAACGGCGGCCTCTACTTCGTCCCCGCCTTCTCCGGTCTCTATGCCCCCCACTGGCGGGAAGAGGCTCGTGGTGTCATCGCCGGCTTGACCCGCTTCGCCAATCGCGGCCACCTCGCGCGGGCCGTGCTCGAAGCCACCGCCTTCCAGACCCGCGAGGTCCTCGATGCCATGATCAAGGACTCGGGGATCGGGCTCGCTGAACTCAAGGTCGACGGCGGCATGGTCGCCAATCAACTCCTCATGCAGTTCCAGGCCGACCTGCTCGACGTGCCCGTGGTGCGCCCAAAGGTCACCGAGACCACCGCTCTGGGTGCGGCCTACATGGCGGGACTGGCTTGCGGCTACTGGCGGGATGAAGAGGAACTGGAACGGAACTGGCAGGTCGAAAAGGTGTGGCGGCCGGAGATGGGGGAGGAGCAGCGCGAACGACTCTACAGCCGGTGGCGGAAGGCTGTGGAGCGCACCCTGAACTGGGTTGAACCCGATTCGCCCGCAGCGGAGCCCTGAAGACCGGAGCGGCCTCCAGGGCTCTGATTTGAGGCTAGAGTCCCAGCTCGGTCAGCACGGGATAGGAGGGACGGATGTCGATCGGCACCTTTTTGAGGGCCTCGACCATCCCCTTCATCACCGGGGTCATCACCCGGTACTTTTCCACGAATTCTTTCGCCCCCTCATAGTCGCCGGTGGCCTGGAACATCAATACCTCCTGTGCCAGGCTGTAGAGGGCCGGCAGCACCCTGGTTTCATCCAGGGTGAGCTTGCCCTCGCCGTCGAGCAGAAAAGCTCCCCGGTCAAAACAGTAATTCCACTGGATGGCCACCCCCCCGCCGTGGGCCTCGTTGATCCCGAAGCGGATCGAGCGCAGCATTCCGCCCAGATAGCTGGCGTACATGCCGTACTCCATCTCTGCGGGGAAAATCCCCTTTTCCATCATCAGCTTCATGTTGATGATGCCCAATATGTCCGCCTTGCACTCCTCCAGCACTGAATAGAGTTCCTTTAATTTGCGGGCGCCGTCGATCTTTTCTCCGCTCTCCAGGGTGATCATCCCCGGCCCGAGGCCGTGGCTGACCTCATGCATGAGCACATGGTTGAAGTAGGCATCGAAGGAGACGGCGGCAAGAGGCCTTTCGGCCAGGACGGTCTCGACGATCGGAATCCAGCATTTCTCGTATTTGGCCTTGGCAATATTCTTGAGCATCACCTTCTTGGACCCTTTGGCCTCGCGCACACGTTCATCGTTGGGCAGATTGAAGGCAGTGGTCTGAACCCCCGCCTTGGTGTCTCCGGCTGAAAACAGCTCCTGTACAACCTTGATCGGGGAGGAGCTGCCCCGGCTGAAATTTTTGTACTGGTCCGGGATGGGTAGATTGGCTTCCATGTCGTTCAGAAAACCGGCGATGGCCTCGAGTTTTTTGCTTTCGGCGTGGTCGACGAGGCAGACGAAGGCTTCGTAGGCCGCCTTGTAATTGAAGAGATTGTCCTCATAGACTTCGTAGGGTCCGATCACCACCTCGAGGTCGCCGGCCAGGTCCATCCAGGCCATGTCGCTCTCGTAGTAATCGTCCGTTCGCA
>ERZ795059.228-NODE-228-length-80470-cov-10.025157_pt1 | contig 80470 bp, 60 predicted proteins | sample MGYA00375143_ERZ795059 | MGnify/ENA primary metagenome ERZ795059 (study PRJEB30188, sample SAMN05720168) | activated sludge metagenome | isolation source: Anaerobic digester | place: USA | collected 2015-01-07 ... | reverse complement strand
AACGCCGGCATCAAGATCCCCGGTTTCAATCCACGCGGCCCGCGCGGGCCGCGACGCGAGGGTATGCCATGCGACCGTGCTGAGATTAGTTTCAATCCACGCGGCCCGCGCGGGCCGCGACACGCCGCCCTGGCCAACGCCGGCATCAAGATCCCCGGTTTCAATCCACGCGGCCCGCGCGGGCCGCGACTCTCATCCTCCGGCACATCCACCCACTGCTGCTGAAGTTTCAATCCACGCGGCCCGCGCGGGCCGCGACTTGGGAGCCGTATTTGCTGGTGAATAGTTCGCGGGAGTTTCAATCCACGCGGCCCGCGCGGGCCGCGACTTTTGGGAAAAAAGAAAGTTGAAAGTGGCCAATGTTTCAATCCACGCGGCCCGCGCGGGCCGCGACATACTGCGGGACAAAGAATTCCTATTCCTAGAAAGTTTCAATCCACGCGGCCCGCGCGGGCCGCGACGTCGAACTTCATCTCTATTTCCCAGTCATACACATGTTTCAATCCACGCGGCCCGCGCGGGCCGCGACGGAATGTGGAATAAGCAGAATGAGTTTGATAGTGTTTCAATCCACGCGGCCCGCGCGGGCCGCGACTTTTTGAGGCGCGGGAAGAAGCGGCGCGGGTTTAAGTTTCAATCCACGCGGCCCGCGCGGGCCGCGACGTCGAACTGCTTTTTCATACAATCGACAAAAAACGTTTCAATCCACGCGGCCCGCGCGGGCCGCGACGGCAGCGCATCGACTAAACTAAGAGGAGGCTTCATGTTTCAATCCACGCGGCCCGCGCGGGCCGCGACTGTGTCTTGTGTAAGTCAAGACGCTGTAAAGTATACCATAGTCTATTCCGCGAACCATTGTGTTTTTGTCATTCATTCTCATCATCTTTTAACACACAAATACCGAACCTCCCATATATCAAATCCTTAAAATAATCGCGAACCTCCCGGAAAACACCTGAGCGCTTGCGGTTCGCGGAAGCGATTCATACGATTAACGGCCCCTCCGGATCATACCCTGGTTTCGCGCCCAAATGCTCCACGCGCCGCCGCCAATTCGCCCCCAGAAAATAGAAGCGCAGCGAATCCTTCTCCGCGTCATAAATCTCCTCCAAACGCCCACGCAACTCCACCCACAGCGCCGGTTCCACCAGACACTCGAACACTGAGTTCTGAACCCGCTGCCCATAGCTCTCACACACCTTCGCCACCCGCCGCAGCCGGTTCCGCCCCTCCACACTTTCCGTATTCACATCATAGGTCACCAATACCATCATATCCCGATTCTCCTACTTCCAGAAAAACGGCGGATACCCGTCCAAATCCCCCCGCAACCGCCGCGCCAACAACAGCGCCTGCAAATGCGGCAACAAACCAATCGCCGCCTTCTCACCCAGAAACGGGTGCACCAACTCCTCCTGCTTCCGCTTCTGATACGCCACCAGCACCTCCTTCCGCGTATTGTCGTCCATCACCACCGCACCGCTTTCCGTCCTCTTAAACCCCTTCCCCCGAACCTGCTGACGGTTAATTAGAGACAATACAAGCCTATCCGCGAAAAACGGCCGAAATTCCTCCAGCACATCCAGCGCCAGACTCGGCCGCCCAGGCCGGTCCCGGTGCAGAAATCCCACCGCCGGATCCAGCCCCACCCCCTCCAACGCGCTCCGCACATCATGCGTCAACAACGTATATATAAACGACAGCAGCGCATTCACATTATCCAGCGGCGGACGCCGGCTCCGCTCCACAAAGAAAAAATCCTCCTTCTGCGCCGTAATCAAGTGATCAAAAACCCCGAAATACGCATGCGCGGCATCCCCCTCCAGCCCGCGCACAGCGTCCACCGACTCCGCATTCCGCACCCGGTCCAATAACTTCCCCAAATGATCCGATGCATCCGCGATCTCTTGCGCATGCACATCCTCCGGACGATCCCGAAGCGCCCGCAGCAGCACCGTGCGGCAATTCGACACCTTCCCCAACACCACCCCCCGCGCCACTTCCGCGGAATGCGCCGGATCATCCGCCCAGCGGTATTGCTCCCGCCGCAATAATACATTGCCCGATATCGGCCCCCGCACACTCGCCAAGAACCGCCCGTACTCCGTCAGGAATGTCACGGATACCCCCCGCTCCGCGCACATCCCCAATACAAACGGACTCGCCGATACCGCACCAAAACACACAATCCCGCCCAGCGTATGCACCGGCACCCGCAGTTTCGTCTCCTGCTCCACCCGCACCAACACCGCCTCCCCCTCCTGCGCCAAATACGCGCCCTGCGTCGTCACAAACAACGTATTCAATAAATGCTTCATTTACTGTTTCCATGGTTGGAGACAATTTCTTGAAAGAAATTTTCTCCAAACCTCTTTAAAGAACTTTAAATTAAAGTTCTTTAGAAAGGGGTCTGGGGGAAAGCCTTTCTTCCAAGAAAGGTTTCCACCAGCGTCTTTCTCCTAAAAGTTCTTACGAAAGGGGTCTGGGGAGAACCTTTCTTTCAAGAAAGGTTCTCCCCAGTTTCCTTTAATGCCTCTTCCACATACCGCTTCACACTCCTCCTTGCACTGACTGCCTTCGGCAGACACACTTCCTTTAACGAACACTGTTCACATTTCTTCTCACACTTGGCGGATGGCGTGATCCCTGCCTCAAATAATTCATGCATCCGCTTTGCCAAGCTTTTCGTTTGTTCCCGCAACGCTTCATCAAACACCACGGCATGCCGCCGCCTCGGCTGACCATAAAAGATCGCCCCTTCCGGAATCTCCACCCCCAGCATTTCCTCCAGACACAACGCCTGCGCACACAACTGCACCTCATCACACCGATCCGGCTTCGGCCGCCCCCGCTTATACTCCACCGGATACACCCGTTCCCATCCCGAATTTTCTTCCCTGCGTTCTTTGTGCTCCCTGCGGTTAAATCCTTCTTCTTCCAAACCCCAACCCCTAGACCCCAAACCCGGTTTTTCCTCCCCACTATTCGTCCGCTCCGTCCAATCCGTCCTATTTTTTTCTTCGCTCTCTTCCTCTGACCGCTGATAGCTGATAGCCCTGTCCTCCGAAGCTTTAGCGAAGGAGGATGACCGCTCCCAAAACTCCACCACATCCGCCTGCCCCGCCAGCCCCAACACCAAAGACCGCAGCCGCAGCCCCCGCGCAATCCGCACCCCCGCCCGCGACTCCGGCCCCCCCTCATGCACCTTCTCATGCATCTTCCGCCCCTCCGCCGTGAATCGATTTTCTTCCCATGCTCCTTCCAGATGAATCAGTGCAGCTCGCCGTTCACAAAATACAATATGTGAGAGCGCCGATATCGGAAGAAGCTCGTCTTCTGTATACATCATGCCTTTTTAAAAGGTTCAATTGATTTATCGATACCATCGGGTATATTGACATCACGAACTTTTACATTGTATTGATTAAAAGAACGTGGGTATTTCACACCATCAATCAAACGTATACTGATAATTGCTTGATCGTTCGGCATTAAATCAGTATCGATATCAAGTAACCTGTGTGAATTAGCCACGCCAAGCTTGCATTTTTCCGGCGTATCGCCAACATGTTTGAAAACAAAGAGCCTCCGAGTGCTCATAATCCCCTTACTCGCAGAACGATCATGATCAAACATCCTCTGGAGTGCCCGCCAAAATAGATCAAGATCCTCATCGGAAAACCCGGTCTGTTCAGCCAAATTTGCCGAAATAAAGCCCTTTACTGCATAAAGTCCATATGGTATTAATGTTTTTCGCCCCATCGTTCTTAACTTATCCTCAGGCTGCTCATTTTCCCATTTTTCATATTCAGATGATGATTGAGCAGCACGGATTTGACTACCCGCACCATCATATTTCATCTTTGCATCATCAGCCACAGCTACACGTGTAAGCGCCAAATCAAGGGGCAAAATAGGGTGTATTGACCTCGAGAATGTTATTTGCACAGGTCCACGCACTTGCCCTGCATTAGGCCCTGTGGACATGACAGCGCCAAACGTACGAACATCATAAAATTGTTTACACATCCAAGAACGTGCAAGATCGACTTTTTGCTTATTTTTATTGTCCGTAAATCCGCCTTCAGTTGATTCATGTGCACACATGATTTGACGGTTTAGGTTTGTGGAGTGTTGAACAAAGATCGCATTAGGTGGTTGATTTCCCTTTTCTTTTTCAACGTAGTTCCTTATTCTTCTTTTAAGTGCTACATCGGAAACCAATCCGTGTCCGTCCTGAGGATCCATACGTGGCAAGTTTCCCGCATCAGGGTCACCATTAGGATTACCTTGTTCACAATCAAACAACATTAGAAACTCATAACGATTTTGGATTGCCATACTCATGATTTCTTCTCCTTTTGTATACCATTATTGTTTGTTGCGGTTTCTTCTTTTGCTTTTTTTATAGCGGCAGCGTCTGCAATCTCTTTATTTGTTGCCGCTATTTGATGCCAAAAACCAAGTGCGAAGAGTGCTTGGTCGTTCAACGTTAGAGCCTGTGGGTATGAGGCATGGCTATCCCCTTCACTTCGTATTCCATTGTGGATCTTAGCAATACGGTCTATATAAACGTGTGCAAGCCCTCCTTCGAGTTTGGAGAGGTGAGTTTGCGCCATCCGCGATAGTTGTCCAAATACCCCGATAGGATTTGTTAGCGCCCCTCCATAGTAGCGCTGAATGACTCCCGACCCTACATCGCCGAGTGCTTCACGCTGAAGTGAATTAAAAACCGCAAGTAATCGTCCACAGTGATAGGCCGGGCTGGGATGTTCTGGATCAAGTGCTGGGTTCATGGGTATTCCTTTCCTTATTAAATATGCTTTTAAGAGTGCCAGGCGAAGTCTCGTTTTACTTAGCCATTCCACTCGAGCGTTTATATGAATACTTGAATCTTTTTCGATAGCAAGTGAAAACTTGCCGCTTTGAACAAACCCTGTATGAAGATCAAGAGCACGGCTAATCGCATTTGCTGGGATAGAAAGTCCCCATCCTGTTTTGACAGTTTCCAATTCTTCAATTGGGGTATTTACCATAACAGTCGCAGCTTTCCATAACCCCAGAAGCCAAGAATTGCTTACTTTGCGTGCTTTAAAAATGCTTTCCGGTTTTTTTTGATACGGTTGACCGCTTTCATCAATTTCTTCTCGTAAAGGTGCCAATAGTAAGGATGTAAATGGAGGTAATGGTTTAATCCGCCCAGTATGTCCGATAATGTCTACGGCATTTGCCCACCTTTCAATCGCTGCTACAAGATCCAGGAAAGAACCTTCAACATAGTCACGTATCATAATTCGAGCACCTGCATCAGCAGAGAGGACTAAGATGGAAAATCGTGCTAGGCTTAATTGACTGGCAATACCCCCTTTTCGAATTCTATTAATGACAGATTGAAGTCTTGCTTCTGAGAGTATACGGCATTCTTCGTTCTTTTCGTCGGTCAAATCTTCGTTGTCTTCAAAATTCCCGCCTAATAATTCCTGGATCAAATCGCATTCACTTTCGACTTTTTTGCGAACGTCATTTGGTCCTGTATACCAATATGCAATCCTTGATCCTCCTAACTTAACGCTTTTATCTAAAAGCTCGCGCAATGCTTCAACATATGTTTTCATTGCGCCTTCGCTCATCGCTGCATTTTTGCAGTACTCTCCGGGATTCTGGCCTAAGTTGTATGATCGAAATGCATCTTTATCAAAAGTAATCAATGGTGCATCATTGCTTGCCCCAACATCACCTAATTTTGTCCGCGATATTCCAAGATGCAAGCCCACAGGTTTTACAAGTTGCCCTGTTCCAAAGCAGACCATAGCATTTGGGCAATCTTCTTTTTCGCTGGTGTTTAGTCTTGACCGAAATGTATCCCACCATTTATGCCAAGTGGTCTTCTTCACCAAATATGTTCCACCAACTCTAATGGTTGCTCTTTCAGTCCATTTAGCTTTGTATTTTTTTACATCAGTACGTATTTGCTCAATGCATTCTGGTTTTTCTAAAGTTTCCGCTACGGTGCCAAATACGGGATCAAATCCTGACACCTGCTGCAATAACCATCGGAATGTTGTCATTTCCCTTTCTGCTTTTGCCCAATCCTCTTCTTTTTGTGCGCGGCCTGCTATTTTTCCTAGTGTCTCTATAAGAAAGTTTGAATTGGCTCCACCTATATCTTTAATTTCTGGAAGAGCGACAATACTCTTCACTTTACTTCCTAATTCTGGCGCATTTTCAAAATCACTCTCGCCTTCTACGGCTTTGATAAGACCCAAAAATTGATCACCCGCGTCGTTAAAATCAAGCACCCAATGTATACTTTTTTTTGTATAACCCGGCTTGCTAACTCGGTTCCGATCCTCGGCATATTGTAGCAGTGCATGAATCATGTTCTTACCCCCTTCTTAACAAGTACACTTTCATAAGGAGGTACTTTTAGAACACCTTTCTCGATTTTTGCTCGAAATAGAGAAACCACTGCTTTGTCATTGACATCCCCAGGTCGTGATAAGTCAAATACATCATAAAGCACCCAACCTGCATCTATATCCTGTTCCCATTTTGGCATAGTAGAAAGCTCACTATCCCACCATGCTGGAAATTCCCTGCATCCAAAGCAAGGTTGTGTAAAATTCTGTCCGCGATCAAGTCGCCGTTGAAACTGGCTTTCATAGCACTGAATATTCTTCGGTGCATTCGGCCATGGATTAATTCTGGCTGTTAGTCGATATCTAACATCCCGTAATGCCATGGTCTGCCGTTGCGTTCTGCCGCGTTGATCTGTTCCTAATGCGGCTTTATCTCCATCCGCTATTATGGGCCGTACTTCGCTTATGTCACCCATCCACTTAATAATTTCTGATTCGCTCGGCCCCTTTTCCTTTACCTCATTCCGCATAAGTGCTATATATTTTGGTTCAGACAGTATTTCTATGCCCTCAATTTGCCACCAAAATTCATGACGATTAACAAAAATAGCATCAAAAATGCCACGAGCGGCAGAAGGTGTAATAAACGGATAACTCCATCGCTCAACTTTCATGGGCGATGTAAAACAAGCATATTCCCCCCAAACTTCAATTGTGTATGATTTCCCTCGCTTGCCCATACGTGTTCCTTTATTTTGTTCAAATTATAGGTAATTCATGATCAAGACATAGTCCGAATATATCGTCATATGCGGTTCTGTCCGATAGTTCATACCAATCATTTGTGCCTTGAAGTGGTGAACCAATCCATGGTGATGATGCACCGTCTTTACGGTTTGCATCCACCACAAACGGTTGAATGATTCTAAAGAATTCGGAAGTCAATCGAAATGGGATTTCCGGTACCCCATTATAAGGAACAATTACATGCAATAAATTCTGGCGATCTATCAGCCGATATAATTTTGCCACCTCTGGAAAATCCGCTTCAGTGATTGCTTGTTCCATTTTCTGAGTTGTTCCGGCTTGTTGTGAAAGGCCATACAACCTTGAAAAGTAAACGTCAAAAAGTTCAGGCTCTTGTGGTTCGAGATGTCCATATTCTTGGAGTAGGCTTAGTGTTTGAAGTGCGCCCTGCTTGTAGCGTTTTCCAGGATATCGGGCATCTTCAGGTAAAAAGATGCGTACTTGACCTGTTCCTGCACCAGAACGATTACATCTGCCAGCCGCTTGGGCAATGGAATCAAGCGGGGCAAGGGCGCGATATACCACCGGAAAATCCAAATCCACGCCCGCCTCAACACATTGAGTACTTATGAGCAGTCCAGGCGCATCACGGTTCATGATTGTTTCATTACCAAGGACAACACGTCTATGTGCGGCGCACATATTTGTGGAAAGATGAATTACTGGCGATTTGGCATCGTTTTTAATCAATAGCTCGGCAAGATACCTCGCATCCTTTCTCGTATTGACAATGCAAAGTGCGCGCTTTTCAAGACACAGTTCGTTCGCAATATCATCCCATGTAATCATTGATTTACATCTTGACCAATCAATCAAATAGCGTTTTGTCCGCTCATAAAGTCCTAAAGTCCTGTTGGCTATCGGAAATGGATTCCATCCTGCGTTTTCCTCATCTTTTTCAACTTCTCTCTTAAACTGCGAAAATTGCGGCTGCGTAGCAGTGGCTACAACTACTGTTGATCCATAATCAGGATGACAAAGTCTAGAAATTGCTCTTAAAGTAGGGGTAATTAAGGTCTTTGGGATAGTCTGAGCTTCATCAAGTAGGATCACTGCTTTCGACAATGCGCAGAGCTTGCGGGTTGTACTTGGGTGGTCGGTGAATAGTGACTCAAGTAATTGGACGGTGGTCGTAATAATGATTGGCGCTTCCCAGTCTTCACTAAGAGCCTCCGCCATCTTCCGCTCTTCTGCCTCACCATCTTCCTCCGAGGGTTTTCGCCATTCGGCAAGACTATGATGTTCGAGCAGTCCAATGGCTGTCATCTTCAATGATTCTCGGTATACCTTCACTGTCTGATCAAGGATTGAAAGAAATGGTAACGCAACAATAATTCTCCGCAAACCAAACTGCTCTTTGTGTTTCATAATATGTCGAAGTGCAAAACCGAGCATTGCTAGCGTTTTTCCACTTCCTGTGGGTGCCTCAAGCTCATACAATCCCGGAAACCCATTGGCGGCATCAATAGCGGCATTCCAGAGATCCTGCCTCACTTTGCGTACCTCAGATGAAGCGCCTTCACCCAACGAAGCTATGTACTTTTCAAGCATTTCAAATGCAGCACTTGCATTAAGTGTTGGCGCTATTGGGCGTTGCTCTCCGCGCATATGGTGGGCTGTGTCAGCGTAGTCTCCATCTACAAGAGCCGAAAGAACCATCCGTGCATCCAGCATAGATCCAACTGTTCTTTTCAATTTCCGTCCACTTGTATATTCTTGCGGTTTGAAGTTATCAACCAGCATCGCTTTAAAAGCATCGTTTAACTTTTCTCGATCTGACAAAGTAATAGTTTTTTTTTCAAGTGAAAGTAGTTTTTCGCGCAACACAGAAACCTGACTCCACGCGCCAATGCCAACATGATGTCCATGAACCGCAACTCCGGCCAGGTCCGAAAGTTTATTCTGAAGCAGAATATGGGCACCTGGTGACCAATGATCTAGTCCTGATTCCAGTCCTTCTAAGCGTCTTTTGAATAGTACGGAATATTTCCCAAAGTCATGAAATAACGCAGCAAGACTGACATCTTTTTTGAGAAAATACGGACATCTTTGTGTGGCGCGTTTTTCTACCTCGGTCAGATGCTCCTGCATGGTTTGCGCCTTTCCATAATGTCCTTTACTATGGGCAAACCAAGACTGCTTAAAATCTTGTGATTGTTCAGAGTGTCGGTTTTTTTCAAAGTCAGAAGTCATAGTGGCAAAATTCTTTCTCTTCCACCTGTGACAAAAAATTCTGATTTTAAAATGATCAACGATCTGCTGTCCGATTTATCCGTAACCCTAAGATTTAAAATGTAGCAGTCCATACGAACCCCACACAATCGTTTTCAACGCTATCAACTGTACAGAGCAACAACCCCCTATACCACTACGGTACCGCTTTACTGCCCTAAAATCAAATCCAGACTCCTTAACTACCGGTCGGCCCCGAAAAATATTCACATGCTAGGCCTGAGGTGTGAGGCGTGAGGCGCCTACAGCCATCAGCCTACAGCCATCAGCCATCAGCCATCAGCCTCTTCTCCCACCCGTAAAACGACAGCACGGTATCCCCGTATTCCGCCTGGCGGGTTCGCAGGAGATTTTCGACCCGTTCAGGCGGGGCCGCGCGCCGGGCATGTTCCAGGATGAACACCCCCTCCGGGGCGAGAACCGCATAGGTCTGCAATCCACCCAGAAGCGCTTCATACTCCGCGAACGCATACGGCGGATCCGCAAAAACAATGTCAAAAGAACCCCGCAATGCGCGCAGGTCTTTCGGGAGGGCTAATTTGAGACATTCCGCCCCCCGTTCCAGCCTCGCCCGCACCAGATTCCCCCGGACCAGTTTCAGCGCCCGGGCATCCGAATCCACAAACGTGCACCGCGCCGCCCCCCGGCTCAACGCCTCAATCCCGTTCGCACCCGTTCCCGCGAACAGATCCAGAAACCGCGCCCCCTCCAGCCGCGGCATCAAAATGCTGAACAGCGCCTCCCGCACCCGGTCCAAGGTCGGCCGTATCGCCAGTTCCTTGGGCGGCGGTGACAATTGAATACCCTTCGCCTGACCCGCAATCACCCGCATCATCCGCCTCGCGGCGCGTGGAAAATAACGCGCTTCTTTTGGCAAAATTCAAAAAATCCAAACAAAAACTAGCTTTTCTTGCTTTTTTTCAACGTTATGTGAACCGAAAAAACTCCCCGGCCGCTCCGCCACCACCCGTCACGTTTCCATAAACTACGCTTCCCCCGAAGCCATGTCAACAGATTTCTTTCCATTTGTAATACGAACCAACTTCCCCATCCCACTATCGTATTACCCGCTCCCTGACGTTCCATTTGGCAAAAAAAGAGCTTAGCCGCCTTTTTCCAGGCACTTCAAAACTTTACATAGCCCAAAGCCCCGCAACTACTTATCCCAAGATCCCCCTCCCTCGGCCACAACACCCCCGTCCAAACACGTGGTGGATTATTCCCCCGATCATGGAACAATCCGCCTGCCCCAACTTCCTTCAATCAAATCACTAGCAATGTGCTAACCAACTGAAAATAAATAGCTTATATACACCCCAACATGTGCCCCCGCCCCCTGAAAATACCTATTCCACCGCCTGTGGAGAACCTGTGGAAAACTCCCTTCCAAGCCCCCACGCCTCCTAAACCGCAAAAATCAATTAAATCTAAGCGGGATACCCAGCGAAAGCAACTGTATGCTGGTGTTCATGTGGGTTTGTGAACATGTTTGCGGGATATCATACCATTTTTAGAAAGGCATTTTACGGGATTTGCGGAGCTGCCCCCTCGTTTCCCAAGCCCAACAACCCCCGCTCACTTCTCCTTGTCAAGAGATTCTCCCCTCCGGCGTTCCTACCCCTCGTTTCCCAACACCCTTTACCCCCAATCCCCCTTGTTTAAAAAACCAATACACCCCCCTTCCATTCAAGCAATCCCTTCAGTTCTTAACAATGCTGACGGTTTTGGAAGTTTTCTGGACATTTCATCCTAATTTCGTTATGCTTATTTAAGCAAAGAGTTTTTCTGATTCAAGGCAGTACGAAAAGGTTATGGCAAAAATGCGGAGGAACGTATCCCCATTAGAGAACAGCCGCCGCAACAAGGGCGAAGAAATGTTCTTGTCCAAGGACGCGAAATCCGTCCAGCGCGGAAAACGGACCGCGCCGCGGACGGAAGTATGCCGTCCCTGCCTGGTATGGCGCGAAGCACTGCCGGAGCATACCTTGCAGGGCGTGATCATGGACCTGAATCCGTACGGGATGAAAATACGCATGCTTGCACCGGTGGAGCAAGGTACGGATATAATGGTGCAAATGATGCGCGATGAGGAATTCCGCATGCCGTTGTCGCCGCCCATCAAGGCGCGGGTGGTGCGCATGACCATCAGCATGGAAGGATTCGTGGATCATGGAATAAGAGTCCGCGTGGCGAAAATTCGCCCCGCACGGGAACAGAGTTCAATAGCGCCGGAGCCGAAATCTCCAAAGCGCCGCATGAACACGCGGATGTATTCATTGATGGATTTAACCGTGGATGACCGAGGAGTTCGCCGTACAGGGAGGGGCCGTGGCTAAACCTAAGATATTGATTGTAGACGATGAGCCGGACGTGGTGGGCCTGATAGAACGCACGTTGAAGGTATATGGCTTTGACACCCTGAAGGCCTATGATGGCATTGGGGCGCTGGACCTAGTAAGCACGGAAAAACCCGATCTGATTCTGCTGGACATTATGATGCCGATGATGAGCGGGTATGAAGTGTGCGAGCAGATCAAAGCGAATCCGCAGACCCAGAACATCCCCGTGGTCTGTTTATCGTCGGCGCACACGCCCGATGCGCGCGCTCACAGCCTGCGCGCGGGCGCCGTGGAGCTCATCACCAAACCCTTCATGCCAGCGGAACTGGTGGCGCAAATCCGCCGTTATCTCCGCATCGAATCCCCCGTCGAATAACCTGCCTGGTTGAACCAGCGCCGCCGAGAAGGTATAGTACGGTCAATTGAAGGCAGAGTCGATTGTATCGAAAATGGGTTGCGCCATGACGGTTGCAAACAAAATAACGATATTCCGGGTGATGATGATCCCCGTGTTTATTGTGCTCGTTGCATGCTATACGCGCGAGCGCGAATGGCTGCGGCACATCGCGCTGGCGGTATACGTTACGGCCTCTTTATCGGATATCCTCGACGGCTATGTGGCCCGGCGGTTTAATCAACGGACCCTGTTTGGCGCACGGCTGGATCCCCTGGCGGACAAGCTTATTGTAAATTTGGGGTTCATCTTCCTGGCCGCCAACGAACAATTCGAGCCGGTGGTTCCCTTATGGTTTCCCGTTTGCATCCTTACGCGGGATATCGTGATTGTCATGGGCGCGTACGCCATTAATGAATATTTCGGCCCCATTCAGGTGAAACCGCGGTGGAGCGGAAAGACCACGACCATATTCCAGATGAGCACGCTGATCGGGTTGCTGCTGGGCGTATGGTTCTCTCCGTATCTTATCATGGCCACCCTGGTCATAACGGTATATTCGCTGGTGGATTACTTCTACGCAGGCTGCATGCAGGCGTTTGCAAAAGACCCGGCCTGAGGAGGCCGTTTCATGCCCCGAAAACACACCCTTCCCCTCGTGGCCATTTGTGGCCGCCCGAACGTTGGAAAATCCACCCTGTTCAACCGCATTGTGGGCAAAGCACGCGCTATCGTCCATGATGAAGAAGGCATTACCCGGGATCGCTTTGTAGGCGAAGCAACATGGAACAACCGCCGGTTCCGGGTGGTGGACACGGGCGGGATTATGGACAACCCGGAAGGCTCCATTGCACGCAAAATGCAGACCCAGGTCCGGGCGGCCCTGAAAGAAGCCAATGTAATTCTATTTGTGGTGGATGGCCAGCAGGAATTGACCCGCGTGGACATGCAAATCCGGGATGACTTGTTCAAATACGGCAAGACCGTCGTGCTTGCCGCCAATAAACTGGATAATGACTCCCTGGAAAAGCAGTATGTGGAGTTTTACACCCTGGGCCTGGGCGACCCGTTTCCCATCTCTTCCACCCATGGACGGGGCATCGACGCCTTGATGGAAGCGGTGACCGCTTCGCTTCCGGAACATGCGGCGGGAGACGAGGCGCCGGCGCCGGAAAAAGAGATTATCCGGGTGGCGGTGGCGGGCAAGCCCAACGTGGGAAAATCCTCGTTCATCAATGCCATTCTCAACGAAGAACGGACAATTGTCGACGAAACGCCAGGCACTACCCGCGATGCGATTGACATTGAATTTCATTGGAAGGGAAAAGACTACCTGCTGATCGATACGGCGGGCCTGCGCAAGAAGGCGGGGATCAAGAAGCAGGTGGAACATTTCAGCATTGCCCGTTCCTTGCGCGCCATACGCCGGGCGGATGTGTGCCTGGTCATGGTGGATGGCATGGAGGGACTGACGGATCAGGACAAGCGCATCATCGGCTATGCGGGGGAACAGGGCACGGCGATGGTGCTTGTGTTCACCAAGTGGGATCTGGTGGAACACCGGGAAAAGCGCTTCAAGGCGCTTGCGGATGAAATCGACCTGCGAATGCCGCATATCAAGCACGTGCCCTATGTGACCGTGTCGAATCTGTCGCGGCAACGGCTGTTCACGGTGTTTGAACACATCGATCGCGTAGCGGAAGCGGCCAAGCTGCGGATTGGCACGGGCGAACTCAACCGCTTTGTCGAAGAGCTTCGCGCCAAACATAAGCCGCCCACCCAGAAAGGAAAAGCCGCACGGATTTATTATGCAACGCAGGCCGGCGTGAAACCGACGACCTTCGTGTTGTTCGTGAATCAGAAACGGTTGTTTCATTTCAGTTATATGCGGTTTATTGAAAATGAATTGCGCGCGCGCTACGGTTTCGCGGGCGTGCCTATTTCATTGGAATTGCGCGAAGGAGCGCCAAAATCATGAACCTGCTTCTGACACTGACGGCCCTGTTACTTTCGTACGCGCTGGGCTCCATTCCGACGGGACTTTGGCTGGGATTGTGGCTCAGGAAAATCGATATCCGCGAACATGGCAGCAAGAACATCGGCGCAACGAATACCATGCGGGTGTTGGGCAAGAAACTGGGCGCGATTGCGCTGGCAGGCGACGTCGCCAAGGGGATTGTGCCCGTCGTGTTGCTGGCGCGCTTGGGAACTTGGGAACACCTTCCGCTGGCGTGCGGTCTGGCGGCGATTCTCGGCCACACGTTTTCACTGTTCCTGAAATTCAACGGCGGCAAGGGAGTTGCCACAAGCACGGGGGTGTTCCTGGCCCTTGCCCCCATTCCGATGCTGGCGGGCGCGGTGGTATTCGCGATTGTGGTGGCGGCAACCCGCATGGTGAGCGCCGGATCCGTCAGCGGAGCGGCAGCGGTGTGCCTGGCGGCGTTTTTAGCGCCTTTGTCCGTGCCTGTGCGCGTAGTGGCGGTGGCCGTGGCCGCCCTGGTAATGGTAAAACATCGCAGCAACATAAAGAGGATACTGCGGGGTGAGGAAAACAAGATCTAAGGCATTCTCCTGGTCCGGGCCGTGTTTTGCGCCCGCCGATTATGCCTTAGCCTTCTTTACTGCGTTAGGCGCTCTGATTGTATACCTCCTCACGCTGGGTCCAACCATCACCGGAGAAGATAGCGGGGAATTGGTAACCGCGGCATGGTCATTGGGCATCCCGCATCCCCCCGGGTATCCGGTCTGGTGTCTGCTGGGACACCTATTCACGCAGTTGCCCTGGGGCTCCGTGGCATGGCGCGTTAATTTGCTCTCCGCCGTATGTGGCGCCGGGACCGTGTTCCTGACGGCACTGTTAATTATTCACCTTACACGCAACCGGTGGGCGGCGCTGGCGGGCGCGCTTGCATTTGGCTATTCCTGGGAGTTTTGGGAGCAGTCGGTCATTGCCGAAGTGTATACGCTAAACGCCCTGTTTATTGCGGCGTGTGTTTTCTTGTTGTGGCGATGGCATGCCTCGGGCCGGGATCGCTGGCTGTATGGCTTTGCGCTGGCCTATGGAGTGAGTTTGGGAAATCACAACACGATGATGGTGCTGGGGCCGGTGTTTGCCTTGTTCATCCTTGGCGTGGATCTTCCCCATATTCGGTGGAAAACCTATGCGGGCCTGTTGGCCGTGGCATCGCTTGGGGGACTGGTGTATCTATATCTGCCCATGCGTTCGAGTGCGAATCCCGTGATGGATTGGGGCAATCCGGAAACATTTCAGAATTTTATCGATCATGTGCGGCGCAAACAATATCTGTTCATGATGACCGAAAATCCCCGAAGCCTGGCGCGTTTCCTCCGCCAGTTGCAGGTGATGGGCACGTTCTGGATTCAGCAGTTCACACCCGTAATAAGCCTTCTGGGCGCTGCTGGTTTGCTTGTTTTGTTATGGCGCCGTGCAGGGTACGGGGTATTTTTGCTTCTGTTAGGCAGTGTGGCAGTGATTACATTTGTTCTGGCGCAGAATTTTGATTTTGACAAACAATGGCTGTGCGTGATGAGTGTGTTTGGCCTCCCGGCATACTGGGTCACGGCCCTTGGCTTAGGCGTTGCCATAGATGCTCTGACGACGATTTGGCCGAAGCGTTTGTGGGCCGCGGTCCTTGCAGGCTTGTGTGTGATTATGCCTCTGGCGGCGAATTGGCATGACAATGACAAGTCTCACTATTATTGGACCTGCGATTATGCGCGCAATGTGTTGCATTCGTTGGATGACAATGCGATTTATATTCCCGCCGTGGATCATCAAAGCTTTTCAGCGATCTATATGCAGGCGGTGGAACAGATCCGTCCGGATATCACCATCGGACGCAAGTATGGGTATGTGGATATGTCGCGGGTTCCGGAGATGCCAAAAGAGATTCGGAAGGAGATCGGGGAATTCCCGCGGCGGCGCGAGGAGCCGCGCATATTCACTTGGCTGCTGCACCATACGGACCGTCCGGTGTATTTCAATGAGCCCCCCGAACTCCCGGAGGAATCAGGGATCCAATTTGTGCAACGAGGGCTTGTTTACCAGGCGGTGCGTGCGGAGGAAACACTGCCCGCGCGCGATTATTGGGATGAATACCGGTGGCACACATTGAGCGAGAGGGATATCCGGGGCGACAATACGGCCGAACTCATTTTTGCAGAGGTGAATATGGCCCAAGGCAAAGACTATATTGCACAGGGCAAGGAAGATGATGGGCTGCGCCTGTTGTATCGGGCAACCGAAATCTATGGACCGGATGCGGCGTTGCTGAATAATGCAGGAACGATTTGCGCCCGTGCAGGCCTTTATTACAACGCTCATGGCTTTTTTGCCCAAGCCCTGCAAGCGGATCCCCACTGTGAAACCGCGCGCCGCAATCTGGAACGGGTAGATGCGCTAATGAGGGAATACGGATCCTACAACCGGGTCCAGAAGTGAAAATTATGAACATCCGGCATAAATTTTCTTGATTTTGACCGGACGATTCTGGTATTCATAAGGCACCCCAAATAAAATTCAATGGTTTATTTAAGCATCGAATAGTCCGTCAATACTTCCCTTGAGTTGCACGCCCAAGTGTGTATTCTTTACACTGGGGTATGCGAGGGTATCAGGGTGAAAAGGGCAGAATGCCGCGGCTAAGGAGAATATGGGGAGATTTATGAGTATTCATTCGACTGCAATTATTGATCCATCGGCGGAACTGGCCGAAGACGTGGAAGTCCAAGCGTTCAGCATTATAGAAGCCAAGGTGACGATTGGCGCGGGTTCAGTAATCGGTCCGCATTGTGTCATTGGCGCGGGCGCGCAGTTAGGCAAGAACAACCGAACGTTCAGCGGCGCCCAACTAGGTGTTGTGCCGCAAGACCTGAAGCACAAAAAGGGCGCCATCGGAAAAACGCATATCGGCGACAATAATGTTTTTCGCGAATTTGTCACCATCAGTTCCAGCACGGACTATGGCGACGGCGATGATCATAAAGTAACCCTGATTGGCAGCGGATGCCTGTTCATGGCGTGCTCGCATGTCGGACACGATTGTACGGTGGGGAGTGGCGTGATTATGGCGAATTCCGCTGCGCTGGCGGGCCATGTGACCGTGCATGACCGGGCAATCCTGGGCGGATTGACAGGCGTGCATCAGTTTTGCACCGTGGGGAAAATGGCGTTTTTGGGCGCGATGTCCCGGGTGGCGCAAGATGCGCTGCCTTACATGATTCTCGCCGGTCAGCCTACCTTGTGCCATGGACCCAATGTCGTGGGTCTGGAGCGTGCCGGATTCAGCAAGGAGACTATTTCGCACATACGCAAAATGTACAAGCTGCTATACCGGTCGAATATGAACACCAGCCAGGCCGTTAAATTGATTGAAGATCAAGTGCCGGAATGCGAGGAACGGCAGGTGATCCTGGACTTTGTCCGCAACTCCAAGCGGGGGTTACAGTGATATGACTGTTACTTTAAAAGAAGACATTCAACGCGCTGCTGGAGTTTTAAAGGCGTATGGGGCAAAAGAAGTCTATATATTTGGTTCGGCAACCAGGGATGCCTTGACAGAAAATTCTGACATAGATATTGCCGTATCAGGTTTGCCGGACGATGTTTTTTACCGTGCCATGGGCGATGTGGAAGAAGTGCTTCAACGCCCAGTTGATTTAGTGGAATTATCAGACAACACCCCTTTCACGCGATATTTAAAAGAATGTGGAACCCTTCTCCGTGTCGCTTGAACTAGAACGGCAAATAGCAACCGAAATGGAACATCTGCGGATGGTCCTGACGCGCCATCCAGGATTATTAGAGAAATGCAAGTCTGAACCGCCAACCCCAATCGAACTGGACGCCTTGGCGAATATGCTTCATGGTTTTTACACAGGCGTTGAGAATATTTTCAAGCGGATTTGCATTGCACGAGGCGATATTCCAAAAGACGGCGCTTTATCGCATATACAGATGCTTCAGTCGATGGCAAGTACTGCCCAACAGGATTCGCCAGTACTAACTCAAGAACTCATTAAGACGTTGCGTGAGTACATGAACTTCAGGCATATGTTTCGTCATGCATACGCACATGAACTAAAATGGCATAGAATGGCGGCATTGATTCTCGATATCTGGAATGTGTTTAATCGACTCCAAAAAGAATTAAATCAATATCTTGTCTCAATTCGCGGGCAATAAATTCTTCATACCATACCACCGCTTGTTCAGGAGCATTATATGCAAAAGATAAGAGTAGGCGTCGCGGGGGCAGGGCATCTTGGATATCATCATGCGCGGAATTATGCGCTGTTGCCGGATGTCACGCTGGCGGGGGTGGCGGATATTCAGGAGGAAAAGCGCGCCAAGGCCGCGGATGATTTTAAGGCGCCCGGCGTACCCGACATACAAAGTCTGCTTGCCTTAGGGGTGGATGCCGTATCGGTGGCGACACCCTCCACAACGCATTGCGATGTGGTGATGGAACTCCTGGAGGCGGGGGTGCATATACTGGTGGAAAAACCCATGGCGCCCACCCTCGCGGAAGCGGAGCGCATGGTGGCGGCGGCGCGGGAGAAAAATCTTGTATTGCAGGTGGGGCATATTGAGCGATTCAATGGCGCGGTGATGGCGGTGATGGAGAGTTTTTCCAAGCCGAAATTTATTGAATGCCACCGGCTCAGTCCGTATCCGATGCGCGGTGCGGATGTCAGCGTCGTGCTCGATCTGATGATTCATGATCTGGATATCGTCCTGGCGATGGAGCCGGGAAAGATCGAATGGCTGGACGCAGCCGGAACACCCATTTTTTCCGAGAGCGAGGATATCGCAAACGTCCGTATCCGCTTTGCTTCGGGATGTGTCGCGAACATCACCAGCAGCCGCGTGTCCGTGGATCGCATGCGCAAGATCCGCATTTTTGCCGAGAACGCCTATGTGGCAACGGATTACAGCGCCCAGGAAGTGCTGGTATACCGGAAAAAACCCGGCCCCATTCCGCCAGGGGAGAATCCCATGGAGCATATCAGCATTGAGCCCCTCGCGGTCCGTAAAGAAGAGCCGCTCAAGCTGGAATTGGAATCGTTTGTGAACTGTGTCCGGGAAGGATTGCGGCCGGTGGTTTCCGGAGAAGACGGCCTGAAGGCGGTGCGGCTGGCGGAACAAATCCAGGCATATATACGGGAGCATTTGTGAAACGCATCTTTTTTGTGGCGGGCGAACGCTCCGGCGACACCCATGGCGCAAGCCTGATTCGCGCCTTGCGCGCACTGGATCCCTCGCTTCAGTGTGAAGGATTGGGTGGACAACTAATGGCCGAGGCCGGCATGGCCCTGCGCCAGGATCTTGCCGGGCAGGCGATCATGGGATTCGCCGAAGTGATTAAGCGCCTGTTGCCCTTGCGCCGCTTGTTGTTGGATACAATCGAGTATCTGCGTGCCGCGCGGCCGGACGCCGTAGTGTTGATTGATTATCCCGGCATGAATATCCGGATCGCAAAGGCGGCGCATGCGCTGGGCATTCCGGTGGTTTATTACATTAGCCCCCAGGTGTGGGCCTGGAAAAAAAATCGGATTCACACGCTGGCCCGGGTAGTGAACAAAATGCTGGTGATATTGCCCTTCGAAGAAGCACTATTCCGAAATGTGGGAATGGACTGCACCTATGTGGGCCATCCGCTGTTGGATCATCTGGAAACCCGGCCGGCGTCCAACGAAACCAGCGAAGATCTGGTCATTGGCCTGTTGCCGGGCAGCCGCGAACAGGAAATTGCGCGGCTGATGCACCCGATGCTGGCGGTGGCGGAAGGCATTCGCGCATGTTATCCACACGCGCGGTTCATTGCGCCTTGTGTGAACGAAGAACGGGCTCAACAGGTGCGTGCGGTAATTAAAGATTTCCCGATGGAAGTGCGCGTGGACGTCATGCACGACGTGTTGGCGAAAGCACGGTTTTGCCTCGTGGCCTCCGGCACCGCCACCTTGGAAACCGCCCTCTTTAACGTGCCCATGATCATCACCTATAAAGTCGGAATGCTCAACTACTGGCTCGCACGGTGGTTTATTCGGGGCATAACCCATATAGGGATTGTTAACATACTCATGGGCCGCGGGATAGTTCCTGAATTCCTCCAACAGGACGCCGTGCCGGAAAAAATGCTGCCCAAGGCACTGGAGTTAATCGGTGACACGCCTGCACGGCGCACGATGCTGGACGACTTTGCTGAGCTTCGTCATCTGCTGGGCGATACGGGCGCCTCGGATCGGGCCGCGCGGGAAATTCTCGCGCTGCTGAAAGGAGACAAACATGGCTGATCGAATATTTCTCATTGATGCCATGGCCTATGCTTTCCGGTCGTATTACGCCATTCGGACACCGCTCACCGATGCCAAGGGCCGTCCGACCAATGCAGTGTATGGATTTACACGCGTGTTATTGAAAATCCTGCGGGAACATAATCCCGCCTATATCGCCGTGGTGTTCGACGCACCGGGAAAAAGTTTTCGTGAAGAGCAGTATCCCGAATACAAAGCGACACGCCAGGAAACACCGCAAGATCTGAAAGATCAATTTCCCATGATGCACGAGGTGGTGAAGGCGCTCAATCTGCCGCTGTTGGTAGTGCCGGGCGTGGAAGCAGACGACGTCATCGGCACACTCGCCCTGGAGGCCGCTGAAAAAGGCATGGAAGCCGTGATTGTCAGCGGCGATAAGGATTTGCTGCAGTTGATCGGGGAGCGTGTTGCCGTTTTCGACCCTTCAAAAGGCGACGCGGGGCAATGGTATAGCCGGGAAGAGGTGGTGGAACGCTTCGGCGCAGGTCCTGAGCATGTCATCGATGCCTTGGCCCTGATCGGCGATGCCGCGGACAATGTACCGGGAGTTCATGGCATTGGCGATAAGACCGCGAAAAAACTCATGGAGGAATACGGATCCCTGGAAGGGATTTATACGCACCTCGATGCAATAAAAGGAAAAATGAAAGAACGCCTGGAGCAGGATCGCGATCAGGCCTTTTTCAGCCGTGAACTCGTGACGATTAAAACGGATGTGGCCTGCGGCATAGCCGTGCGGGAGTGTCAGCGCAAAGAGCCGGATCGCAATACGCTCATAGATGTTTTCGATGCGCTCCAATTTCATTCTTTGTTAAATGAACTGCTCCCTGAAAAAACACCCGTGCCGGAGAAACGCGACTATCGGCTGCTGCTGACTGAAAAAGAGATCAAACAGGCGATTCAAGAAATGCGCGATTCAAGAACGTTTGCCGTGGATACCGAAACCACTTCCATTGATCCCTTGCGCGCGGACCTGGTGGGCGTTTCACTCAGTTGCCAGGGCGGCAAGGCCTATTACATCCCCGTGGGGCATACACCGGAGGCCCTCACCATTTTCCGGGATCCGGATGATTTAACCAGTGCTGAACGCCTGACACCCGTGCCCGCCCGGCGCGTGGTGGAATTGATCAAACCAATCCTGGAAGACCCTGAAATCGGCAAAATTGGACACAACATCAAATATGACGTGCTGGTACTGGATCGGCAAGGAATTAAGGTCCGCGGAATTGTCATGGATACCATGGTGGCGTCCTACTTGACAGACCCCTCCCGTTTAAGGCACAATCTAGACGAGGTCAGCCTCCAATATCTTCGGCTGAAGCCAATTCCCATCGTAGATTTGATTGGGCGCGGCGCGAAAGCCATTACCTTCGATCGGGTTCCTGTGGATCGCGCATGCGAGTATGCATGCGAAGACGCCGACCTTACATGGCGTCTTTCAGAAGTGTTCCACCCGCAACTCCGCGAACGGGGTTTGGAGGCGCTGTTCAATGAAGTAGAGATTCCGTTGATCGCCGTGCTGGCGCGCATGGAGAAAAACGGGATCGTCATTGACAAAAAGCTGTTTGACCAGTTGCGCGGTGAAATCGAGGCGCGCCTCGGATGCCTCGAAAACGAGATATTTGAATTAGCCGGGGAGCCGTTCAAGATCAACTCCCCGAAACAACTGCAAGAAATCCTGTTTAAAAAGATCGGGCTTAAAACGGTCCGGAAAACAAAAACAGGATATTCCACGGACGTAGAAGTGCTTGAGGAACTCGCGCGGGAACATCCCCTGCCGGAGAAAATCCTCGAGTACAGAACTTTGGAGAAACTTCGTGGCACCTACGTGGATGCACTGCCTAAACTGATTCTCCCTGAGACAGGCCGCATTCACACATCATTCAATCAAGCAGTAGCCGCCACAGGGCGCTTGTCGAGCAGTGATCCAAATCTGCAAAACATCCCTGTGCGCACAGAGCTCGGACGGAGAATACGCCAAGGATTCGTGGCCGGCGGCACGGACCTGCGGCTGATATCCGCCGACTATTCACAAATTGAATTGCGAATTCTGGCGCATCTTTCAGGAGACAAGAACCTGCAAGCCGCGTTCTTTCAGGAACAAGATGTTCACCGGGATACCGCAGCCCGGGTATTTAACGTGCCCCCGGACGCGGTGACCCCCGAAATGCGGCGTCAGGCGAAAGCGGTGAACTTTGGCGTGGTTTACGGGATCAGCCCGTTTGGGCTGTCGCGCAACCTGGGCATATCAACCGCGCAGGCCGCGCGGTTTATCGATCACTATTTCGCGCAATATCCCGGCGTGAAACACTGGCTGGAGCGAGTAATCGAAGCCGCCCATGAAATGGGTTATGTGACCACGCTGATGCACCGGCGGCGGTATGTTCCGGAGCTGAAAAGCACCGATGCGAATACACGCAAGGCCGCGGAACGCGCCGCGATTAATACGCCGGTTCAAGGAACGGCGGCCGACATCATCAAAGTGGCGATGATCCGGCTGGACGCGGCGCTCGCCGGGAAACCGGCGCGGCTGCTGTTACAGGTGCATGATGAGTTGCTGGTGGAGGCGGAAGCTGGAATTGCACCGGAAATCGCAGCGTTGATGAAGAAAATTATGGAAGAAGTAATACCTCTTGATGTTCCATTGAAGGTTGATGTGGGCATCGGGAGTCATTGGGCTGAAATACATTAGAGAACAGCTTCCACCAGACGGTGGGAGTGCACATCCGGCAGAAACGTGAAAGGATATTCCATGACGGATAGTCAAAACCAATCGCGCATGAGAAACCGCAAACCCCAGAAAAAGGGAAACTACGGAGGCGGAAACCGCCCGCAGCAGCACCGTTCTCCACAACGCGGAGGCATGCGCCGCCCGCAGCAAATGCAACCCCGGCAGCCTGTGCTGGATGTGGCCAATGAGGAGATCCCGGAAGTCCAAGGTGACGGACCCGAAATTTCCATTAACGATTTGAAGGCCATGAACATCACCCAGCTTTCGGAAATGGCGCAGGCACTGGGCCTCGCCGAGTACGCGGGACTCAAAAAACAAGATCTGATTTTTGAGATATTGCAAAAGAGCCTGGAGCGCGCAGGCTCCGTATGGGGAGAAGGCACCCTCGAAATCCTTCCCGACGGCTTTGGATTCCTGCGTTCCCCCGATTATTCCTATCTCCCCGGCCCGGACGACATTTATGTGTCCCCATCGCAGATCCGCAAGTTCGGATTGCGCACCGGCGATTCGATCCGCGGCCATGTGCGGCCTCCGAAAGAGGGCGAACGTTATTTCGCCCTGTTGAAGGTGGAAGCGGTCAACGACGACACGCCGGAAGTGGCCCATACGCGTCTGCTTTTCGACAGTCTGACTCCTTTGCACCCGGATGAGCGTCTTCACCTGGAAACCGAACCCAAGGAAATCGCCATGCGCATCATGGATCTGATTTCCCCCATCGGAAAGGGCCAGCGCGGTTTGATTGTCGCCGCTCCATTCACCGGCAAAACCGTTCTCCTGCAGAAAATCGCCAACAGCATCACGACCAATCACCCGGACATTGCCGTGTTCGTGTTGCTGATCGACGAACGCCCTGAAGAAGTAACGGACATGCGGAGGTCGGTCCGCGGCGAAGTAGTCGCATCCACCTTCGATGAACCTGCCGAACGTCATGTGCAAGTGGCCGAGATGGTGTTGAATAAAGCCAAACGTCTCGTTGAGCACAAGCGCGACGTAGTGATTCTGCTGGACTCCATCACGCGTCTCGCACGCGCGTATAACGTGATTGTTCCGGCAAGCGGCAAGGTGCTTTCAGGCGGTGTCGACTCCAATGCCCTGCAACGCCCAAAACGCTTCTTCGGCGCGGCCCGCAATATGGAAGAAGGCGGCAGCTTGACCATCCTCGCCACGGCGCTGGTGGAAACCGGCAGCCGCATGGACGACGTGATCTTTGAAGAATTCAAGGGCACCGGCAACATGGAAATTCACCTGGATCGCCGCTTGATGGAGAAACGCATCTTCCCCGCGCTGGACGTCCACAAGTCCCGCACCCGCAAGGAAGAACTCCTGGTGGCCCAGGAAGAACTCGAACGCATCTGGCTGCTCTTGCGCGTGTTGAGCCCCCTCGAAATCGTGGAAGCGACCGAATTGCTCATCGAAAAACTCAAGAAGACGCAATCCAACGCCGAGTTCCTTGCAATGATGCAGAAAATGTAATCGCTGCACCGATTCTGCCGGAAATACTCCGGGACGGCTGTCGGCGGCCATATGCCACAGACAGCCGTCCCGATTTTTTACTGAAATTTCTGGTGGAGCAAGGCGGTTCTTTGCCTATTTACACCTGTGCTTCACCCTTATCCAGGGCTTTGCGAACCGCCAGACCCAGTTCATTCCCCAAAATGGGTTTATAAACAAAGTCGCGAATTCCCGCCTCACGGGCGTCTTCAGGGGAAACAGACTCACTGAAGCCGGTCGCGAGGATAATGGGCAGATCCGGGCGCTCTTTCAGCATGGCCTGTGCCACCTGCATGCCCGTCATGCCGGGCATCATCTGATCCATTAATACCAGATCGAATTTAAAGGGGGCGTCCCGAAAACACTGCAAAGCGGCGAGACTATCACAAAAGGGGGTAATCTGATATCCCAACTGCCCGAGCATTTCAGTCCAAAGACCCACCAATTGCGGTTCATCATCCAGCACTAAAATATGTTCGGAACCCCGCAGCACTTCCATTGCAACGCCCTTGGCCGGTTCTTCACCCTGGTAGCGGGGCAAATACACTTGAAATAGAGAACCCTTTCCCACTTGGCTTTCCACGGCAACAACTCCCTTTAGACTGGTCACAATGCCATGCAGGATAGCCAAGCCCATGCCCGTGCCTTCGCCCACGCCCTTGGTGGTAAAAAAAGGCTCGAAAATGCGTTCTATCGTCTGCGCATCCATGCCATGACCAGTGTCCGAAACAGAGAGCCGGACATACTCTCCGGATTCGAGATCGCCATGGGGAGTATGGATTGGGATATCGACACGTATGGGTTCCACCCGCAGTTCCAATACGCCGCCGGTGATGCGCATGGCGTGTTGGGCGTTCGTGCACAAGTTAAGGAAGACCTGGTGCATTTGCCCTGGGTCTGCAAAAACCGCGCCGGCATTGGCGTCAATGTACGCCCGCACTTCAATGTTGGCTGGCGTGGAAGCGCGTAACAGGGCCAGTGTTTCCTTGGCAATTAGATGCACATGCACCGCTGTGCGCTCCTGGTCGGTCTGACGGCTGAAAATCAGGATCTGCCGCACCAATTCCTTGGCGCGGTTCCCGGCCTTGAGAATTTCATTGAAATGCCGCTGGAAGGGACTGTTTGGCTCCAGCTTGCGCAAGGCGAGTTCGCTAAAGCCGAGTATGGAGGAAAGGATATTATTGAAGTCATGGGCAATGCCGCCGGCCAGAGTGCCGATGGCTTGCATTTTTTGTCCCTGAATCAACTGTGATTCCAATCGGGCTTTATCCTGTTCCGCACGTTGGCGTTCCGCCATCTCCTGTTGGAGTTGTTCATTGGTCCGGGTTAGATCCGCAGTGCGTTCGGCCACGCGCCGTTCCAGCGAATCAAAGGCATGACGCAGGGATTCTTCCGCGCGTTGGCGTTCCCGGCAGGCACTGACCATCTCCGCAGCGGTCTGGAGCACGCGAATTTCATCGGTAGACCATCCATGGGCCGTCTGCGTCTCATCAAATCCAAGAAAGCCGCGCCATTGACCTTCCCAGCCGATAGGCAACAACAATACCGCCTGAGCGCCATAGGGAGTCAGCCAAACACGTTCAGCCTCAGGAAGATTCTCCACTGAACCCGCAATGGGTTTCCCATAGGCCATCTCCTGCTGCCATCGCTCAAAACCCGGCGTGTACGCCACGCGGACGGGCGCGGTGGTGTGATGCCACTGCACTTTGGCCGGATCCCAGGCCTGATGCGTCATCCGCATGCACAATCCCAGTTCCGGGTCCTGATCATTTTCAAATACATATACATGACTGGCGCCGGAAATGGTCAGCAGTTGATGCAGTGCCTTATTCAGCGCCTCTTCCGGCTCCCCGCTGGCCAACAACATATGCGAACAGGCCGCCAGCCCTTCTTCAATCCGAAGCCGGTTGGCCAATGTAGCCTCCGCGCGCCGCCGCTCCCCCAATTCCACCCGCAATTGCTCATTTACTTCCGCCAAAGCCGCGGTGCGTTCCTGCACCTTAGCCTCCAACGCCCGGTGAGCATCTTTCAGGGCGCGTTTGGCGCGGCGGCGCTCAGCGATATTTTCAAACAACCGCTTGCGCTCCGCCTGAAGTTCCCGCAATATCTCCTCATTCTCAAGAAGCGCAAAACAAAATCCCGCCAGAAGCAACAAAGACCCAAATATTACCGTCGTTTGTTCCAGCATCCGGTGCGAGGGGGTATCCTTGGCCAGAAGCGGGATAGCTTGCCCCCAGGATAATTCATCGATAATATCAAACACTTGAAAGACGATGCCGCAGACCACTCCGGAAAAAATCGCAATGCGAACCATCGGCGCCGTATGCACGCGGGCAAACACATACACACCCACCGCAAGCAATACGGCCAGGGAAACAAAGCCGGAAAGATCCCGGGCTTCCGCGCCTATGAAATTGTATTCAAAAAGGAGCCGCGCCACGATTTCCACAAGGGCGCATACGGCCAGGGCCAACACCACCCAGCGCATGGCGATTCCTTTGTCATAAGGAAGCCGCCGAAACCGGTCTAATTGCCGCCCAAGGGATGACGGTTCAACAAAATCCACCGAACTGTCGGACGTATCAAAATTCTGCGGGGACATCTATTAGTACAGCCTTTTGTATTCTCATAATCACCTGATCATAACTTTACCACAAAACAGGTCTAAAATACCGTCCCAATTCGCCATTCTTCTTTTATAGGCCATTTTAGTGATAGCGAATATACATATATCCGACGGCCGCCGTCACGAGCGCCCACCAAAAGGCCGGATTTTTCAGCCCGCGCATGCGCGCGCGAAGTTCCGGCGGCATTCGCAGGCTCTCCCGGGTCCAAATTAGATGACAAATCTCCGCTTCAGGTTTGGGGGTGGTTACAAGGCTCACGGCCATCCCTGTGAGCATACAGGCCCAGAATACAATCCCCGTGCGGTTGAAAAAAGGGTGCAGGTACTGTCCGAGGGCATCAGGCAGCCGTGGGGTGAGCAATTCAAGAGCGACCGTCAAGGGAATGGTCAGAATCCCTGCGGCCAGCGCACCCGCATGCGTGGTGCGTTTCCAGAGCACTCCGAGCAGGAACATAGTGGCAATGCCGGGCGTGACATAGCCGTAGGCGTTAAAGAGGTATATGAATATGGGACGGTCCGAGGATTTGATCAAAACAGACGCCCACAGGATACCCATGACTACAATCGCCACGCCCATGATGCGGCCAAACAATACCGCCTGCCGGTCTTCTGCTTTTGGATTAATGAAGGGGAGGTAAAAGTCCACCGTGAGAATAGTGGTGCAGGAATTGACCGCCCCGGAAATGTGCGACATAATCGCCGCGATAAGCCCCGCCATGACCAGCCCCACCAATCCCTGGGGCAATAAATGTCCGACCAGAGTGGGAAAGGCCATATCCGGCTTTTCGAGGTTGGGAAACAATATGGGGGCCAGCATGCCGGGGATTACAACGATAAGCGGCAGGAAGAATTTCAGATAATCGGCGAATACCACGCCCATTCGCGCATGCCATTCATCCTTCGCGGCCAGCGTCCGTTGAACAATGAACTGATTCGCAGCGCAATAAAATACACTGAGGCAAAGAATACCTCCCAGAAAAGATGTCCACGGGAAATCAGGATCTGTAGCGGGAAGCAATAGTTCCCACGAACCCGAAGTAGCCATGACTCCCTGCCAGCCACCCACGGCATGAATGGTAGCGAAGGATAGAATAAGCCCCCCGGTCAGCAATACTACTAACTGAAACATTTCGGTCCAGACCACGGCGCGCAATCCGCCGGCGATGGTGTATATTCCGGTGAATAAGGCAAGCCCAATAATGCTGGCGTTCAAGTTCCAGCCAAACAACGTTTCGAGAGCGATGGCGCCCATATACAACACCGCGCTGATTTCCACGAAGATATATACAATTAGAATCAACGCGGCAAAAACCGTGCGCGCTGCGCGGCCAAAGCGCTGATCGAGGAATTCAGGCATGGTGTAGAAATTGTTGCGCAAATAGAAGGGCAGAAAAATCCATAATAACGCATTAAACCCGATCAGGATGGTGGGCCACTCAATGGTCATGGCGGCAAACCCGCGGGCATACGCGGTGCCGATTACGCCGATGAAATGATGGCTGCTGACATTCGCCGCCACGATGCTTCCGCCGATCATCCACCAGGGCAGGCGATCTCCCGCAAGGAAGTAGTTTCTCTTGCTGCTTCCCGCGCGCCGCGAGGCGATGATGCCCAGCAGTACTATGCCCGCAAGATAGACTGTAAAGACAATCCCGTCCAGCCATCCAAGATTTACAACGGCATCCATGTTTTCCTCCGCACCATGTTGGGCAACCTGCTGGAACTCCCCAATTACCAAAGAGGCGGCTTATATGCAGCGGTTAACGTATGCCCGCTGAGCGGGGGGTGCAACGCATTTACGTCAATGCCCATGCGGGTTAAAATGGTCGGGGTGATGTCTTCACGCATTCCCCGGCGTTTGACTTTCGCGTCGTTGGTGGCGAGAAACACATACGGGGCATCGGCATGGGTCTTTATACCTTCGTCAAATCCATGATCCGCCGTGACATACACCAGCGTCTTGTCATACAAGCCAAGGTCTTTAAGCTTCTGTAAAATGGCCCCCGTCAAGGTATCGGCAGCAATAAGCGCGTGAGTATATTCAGGTGAATTTTCCCCGAACATGTGGCCCGCATCGTCAATCTCCCCAAAATGCACAAAGAAAAAGAACGGCTGATCTTTGTATTTGTCTATCAGTTCAAGCGTTTTTTCCCCCACCACCGCATCTTTATGAAGCCCATTTATGAACACATCAATGCCGTCTTTCATATGGAAATACGGCTTTCCTGGAATAAAACGGTATTTTTTCCCATTCTCTTCGATTATTTTCCCTTCCGCGGGTTTTCGCTTCTGGGGCCGCTGGGGAGTCTGTTCCGCTGGAGGAGTCGGTTCAGGCGGGGCAGGTTCCATGGACGAAGACACGGGCAGTTCACTCTCTGAAGAGGCGGCGGATTGTCCCGGAACTGGACGGGCCTTTGTGGGCTTTTTCGTGGGGGCGGGTTTAGGAGGTTCTGCGGCAGGCGCTTCATCGAGAGGGATCTTCTGCGGGCCAATGGCTTCCATGTGTTCCCGTTTGCAAATCACGGCCACGGTAATGATATTGTCTTTCCCGAAATAGTTTTCCAGGCGTTCCGGCAGGGTATACCCCTTGGGAATGGACCAACTGCGCGCATTGCTGAACACGCCGGTGAATTCCGGTTCGTATCCAGTCAGAATCTGCGTCCATCCGGCTTTAGTGTCGGTCGTGCGAAGGATATCTATAGCCACCAATGCGCCTTCCTCACCGAGTGCTGTAAGATGAGGCAGTTCGCCTCGATCCATACATTCCTTTATATGATTGCGCTGTGCGGCATCCCATCCAATCAGGACGACATTGTACGGGGGGCCTCCGGCCATTGCCGTGGAGACCGCCAGTAAAATAGAGCCCAATACCAGCAACAATATATACTTGTACATGCCTCGACTCCTCTGTATGTGGCGCTTGTCGCAGCAGGCAGGCCATAATAATCGCCAAAAACAACGGAAGTGTCAAAAAAATCATGACCGGTTTAAAAAGGTTTTATTCCAGACACCCCATGTGAGAAGATAGAAGCGCGGGAAGAAGTCCGATTCTGACGCAGGGAGTGGATTACATCATCGATAAGCGTATTCCCCGATTGGAATCATCAAGTCAGGAAGTTACAATGGCGGCACAATTAAGCTGGCGGGAAAAAATTCTCTATGGGTTGGGCGGCATGGCGATGAGCCTGCCGGATACGGTATTTACTCAATGGATCTTCATGCGGTATGTGCCCAATGCGCAAGAAGCCGTGGTCAATGTAAAGCTTTTTGGGTTTTTTTATTTTACCGCGCGTATTGTGGGGGCAATCGCGGAGCCCGTCATTGGAAATTGGAGCGATAATTTCCGTTCGCCTTCCGGACGGCGGCTTCCCTTTGTGCGCCGCACCTTAATTCCCTTTGCCTTCGCCTTCTTTATGATGTGGTTTCCGCCGGTTCAGGGCATGCACTGGGTAAATGCGGTTTATGCCTATGTGATGATTCAAGCCTATCTGCTGTGTTTCCCCACCGTGATTACGCCTTATTTGGCGCTCATGCCGGAATTAACCCCTGATCTGAACGAACGGGTAACCTTAACAACCTTGCAGGCGGTCGCCATAATGCTGGGCACCATTCTTTTCGCGGTCATGGGCATTGTATTAAAGGTGGGCGGATGGCTGGCGTTAGGCCTTTCGGTAAGTTTCCTGATGATAGTGGCCATGGCGCCAACCGCCCTGACAATTCGCGAGCGTATCTCCGAACACCGTCAACATGAAAAGCAAAACATCTTCCGCTCCATCCGGTCCATGCTGGACAATCGCCCCTATGTCTATCTGGTCCTTTCCACAACATTGTTTTTCTTCGGTTTTAACAGTGTAGTCATGGCCCTGCCTTTCTGGGTGAAGATTTATCTGGGAAAGGGGGAAGACATGGTTACTTATCTGATGGCGCCATTTCTGGTGGTGACGATGGTGTTGTTCACGGCGGTGGGCCCCGCGGTAAAGGTGGTGGGTAAACGCCTGCTGTTCCTTTTCACCATGATTTCCATCACGGTATTGCTGGGGCTGTTTTCCTGTGTCGGTTTTTTCCCTTTGGGCAGCCCACTCCTGCAAACGGCGGTCCTGGTGGCATTGGTGGGAGTGCCCATGACCGGGTTTACCGTATTGCCGTTTACCTTGCTGGCGGATGTTATCGATTATGACGAGAAACGCACCGGACAGCGGCGAGAAGCGCTCTTTTTTGCATTCCAAGGCACCATACAAAAAGTGGGGCTGGCCTTTTCAGGGATTTCGTTTAGCCTTATTGCCTTTCTTGGTTCCGGCAATGAGGCCTCGGAAATGGGGTTGCGGTGTGTATTGATCCTGGCGGCTGTCAGCAGTCTGGCGGGTTTCTGCGTTTTTCTCAAGTACCCGCTTCGGGAGCGAGAGGGCAAAGTGGAGATGATCGACAACGAAGGAGAATGAACCGTGATACGTACTACGGGTTGCATGATGATACTGTTGGCGTTGGCCAGTATGTGCGCCTCTGCCGATATCACAAAGGAAAACGAAGCAATGACGAAAAAAGCATTACTGCCTTTGGCGTTAGAACCGCTCCCGCTGGGCTCAATCCACCCGGAAGGCTGGCTGGAACAACAGTTGCGCATTCAGGCAAACGGCCTGAGCGGGCATTTGGACGAATTCTGGGCGGATATCAAGGATAGCGGCTGGATTGGCGGAAAAGCGGAGGGCTGGGAACGGGTGCCGTACTGGCTGGATGGCGTCGTGCCGCTGGCCTATGGCTTAAATGACGAAGGACTGAAACAAAAAGCCATCCGCTATATTGACTATGCGCTCAGTCATCAACAGGACGATGGCTGGCTCGGCCCCAATCAAAGCACCTCGGCTTCCGGCGCCTATAAACCGCGTGATCCGTGGCCGGTCTTCGTCATGTTGAAAGTATTTACCCAATATGAAGAGGCAACACATGATCCGCGGGTGATCCCTGCCATGCAGAAATTCTTCAAGGTGCTGGAAAAACAAATGGACGAACGGCCTCTCTTCGAGTGGAACAAATTCCGCTGGCAGGATTTGGCGCTGTGCATTTATTGGTTGTATGACCGCACGCAGGAGCCATGGCTGCTGGATCTCGCCGCAAAAGCGCATGCGCAAGGCTACGATTGGATAAAGCATCTCCAGGACTTACCCTACAAGGAACGCGTGCCAAAGTGGGAGTTTGAGAGCCACGTGGTAAATAACGCCATGGCGGTGAAAACACCGGGGATATGGTACCGGCAGAGTCATGCTGAAGCCGATCATGAAACCGCGCTAAAGGGGATCCAGCAACTGGACCAGTATCACGGTCAATTCACAGGCATTTTCACCGGTGATGAATGTTTCGCGGGCAGGATGCCTTCCCAGGGCACGGAGCTTTGCGCGGTGGTGGAATATCTATTTTCATTGGAAATGCTGCTGGCCGCACTGGGCGAACCGGCATTTGCGGACCGCCTGGAGCGCATCGCGTATAACGCATTGCCCGCGCCGTTCAGCCCCGATATGTGGGCGCATCAATATGTGCAGCAGGCAAACCAGGCGGTGTGCAAGGTGAGCGAAGAACACGTGTATGCCACCAACGGAAAGGACGCCAATCTCTTTGGATTGGAACCCAATTACGGTTGCTGCACGGCGAATATGCATCAGGGCTGGCCGAAGTTCGCGGCGCATCTGTGGATGAAAACGCCGGATGGCGGGCTTGCTGCCGTGGCCTATGCGCCCTGCTCGGTGAAAACAAATTTGGACGGTGCGACAGTGACACTATCCGTTAAAACGGATTATCCGTTTGACGATACCATTGTGTGCACCGTGACCACGGACAAAGCAGGGGCGTTCCCCATGCGGCTGCATGTCCCGGCCTGGACGAAAGATGCCTCCTTGCAAGTAAATCAAGAAACCGTGCAACCGCTCAAGGCGGGAACCTTCCACACCGTGCAGCGGATTTGGGAAGGCAGTACGGCGCTTACATTGCGCTTTCCGATGTCCGTGCATGTGGAACGCCGGTTCAATGCCGCCGCCGCGGTGGAACGGGGGCCGCTTGTGTATAGCCTGAAGATCGGCGAGGAATGGAAATACCTGCGGGGTGAAAAACCGCATGCGGACTGGGAAGTCCACCCGGCAACCCCCTGGAATTATGCCTTGGCCATACATGAAGCAAGTCCGGCGGAATCTTTTACCTTTGAGCAAAGTCCGGTGGGCGTTAATCCATTCTCACCAGAAGGCGCCCCGGTGCGGTTGAAAGCAAAAGCACGGCAGTTGCCGGAATGGACATTGGAGCGCAACGCTGCCGCGCCGCCGCCCCAAAGCCCGGTGAAATCAGAACAACCTTTGGAAGACATTACCTTGATCCCATACGGAGCAGCCAAACTCCGGATTACCGAGTTTCCCGTGTTGGGCGGGTTGTAGAAAATAAATGTCGTTAACCTGAAAATGTGAACGCCATGAGGCAAAAATGATCAAAAAAGGTTCCTTTCTTCTACTGACGTGTTATTTACTCGCGGTCATGATGCCCTATCTCGCCGTGGCGGAGGATTTTTCGGTTTCATTGACGGTGACCGCTGAATTACCGTTTCCGCGGGTGCCGATGGATCCGGCCATCGATTTTAAGAAACTGCTCCAAACGGCGAATGCATCCGGAGCACTAGATCCGAATTCCATTGAGGTGGTGGATACCGTTACCAATGAAACAATTCCTTGTGCCCTTGGCGAGAACTTCGCCAATGATGACGTGGGCCGTGTGGAATGGGTGATCACCAATCCGGAACATAAAAACTATGAGATCCGGTTTTCAACTGTGCCGGCGCGCCCCATGCTCCTCCCGAAAATTTATACTCCGCCTATCGGCACAGGAGATTTGCTCCGGTATAATGCAGGGGCGCCACGGCCTGTCATGGTGTCGTATCCCGCAGGACTCGTGGATCTTACCGGCGACGGGAAACAGGATTTAGTAGGCTGTTGGAATTACGCCTACCGGCCCGGACTGCCATGGGACGGTATTGTCTGCTATCCGCGTGTGGGCGGCCCGGAATCGTTTGCGTTTGGCAATCTTGCCCATGTGCAGTACGTAGACAAACCGGGCTCCACAGACTATAAAATCTTAAGCACTGTTTACATGACCGTTGCATTCGCGGATCTGAATCAGGACGGTTTGGTGGATTATGTATTTTCGCCGCGCAATGGCGATTCGCTGTATCTGTATCTGAATACCGGCGCGCGGGACGCAGGAGGCATGCCGGTGTTTACTCCGGCGGGTGATCTGCCGCGGCCCCCGGGCACTTGGCTGCCTTGTCATGTAGTGGACCTGAATCGCGATGGCCAATTGGACGTCGTAGTGGGCAGTGTATACCGGGGCAATCCGCTGCACACCTATTACCTGAAAAACAAAAACAAAAAGGGGTGGCCCATTAAATTCGAGGAACCGATCCCATTGACGCTGGGGAAAGGCCCCTGCTTTTTCGACCTGGACGAAGATGGCGCCCTGGATGCCTTGTCCCTTGCGGATATCCCCCATGGCGCACCCTCTGAGGCCGTTATCGTATGGCAGAAAAACCTGGGCGGCGATCCTCCTTCCTTCAGCGATCCGCAACATATCGCGGGCGTCGAACCGGTGTATCCCGATAATCTCCATGCCGTTACGGACGGTCCGCACAAAGGTTTGTTAATCACAGACAACGTATACCAAAATGTCACGTTTTATGAACATGCCCCCACGGCGGACAACAAAGCCACCTTTAAGCAATATGCCCGCGCGCAATCCATGTCGGCGGTGATGTCCCTGAGTGATCAGGCCTGGCCGTGGGTGTGCGATTGGGATCATGACGGCGACCAGGATCTGCTGATCGGCGGCGGGTATGGCTGGCCGCGAATCGTTATCAACGAAGGAACGAAAGACAAACCGGCCTATGCCGAGCCGCGGCCCATCCTCTCGCAAGGCAAACCTATCCGGCTGCTGCGGAACGAGATTCTTGGAGAACCTTTCCACGAACATAACATGGGCTATTCGTATCCGGTATATGTGGATTGGGATGACGACGGTCTGGAGGATCTGATGTTGCCCAATGAGACCAACCGCATATTCTGGCACAAGAACATCGGATCGCGTGCCACACCCGAATTCGGTCCCCAACAACAACTCCTGGTGGACGGTTACGAAGACTCCAAAGAAAAACGCGCTCTTTCGGCCAAACGCGCCGTGGACGCCACCTATCCCAATGAAGCCGAACAGCCCTTTTTCTGGCGGACCGGTGCAGCATTCGCCGATTGGAACGGCGACGGCATAATGGATCTTGCAACACTGGACGGGTATACACGGCGGCTCACCCTGTTCACCCAACGGCGCAGCATAACCAACAGGCTTATTCTCAAAAAAGAAGAATTCTTGCGCCTGAAAGACAACCGTTTTATCGACGACAGCATTGTAGATCGCAGTGCACATTGGACCGAGTCGTTCCGGCCAGTGGACTGGGATGGCGATGGATTATTGGATCTGGTGTATAGTTGCGCGGGCACAGCCCCCATCAATGGAAGCATGTATCTGTTGCGTAATGTGGGTGACAAGACCGCGCCGCTGTTTGACACGCCGCGGACATTCTGCTGTTTTGGTCAACCCATTAAGATCACAGATCATGGCCCCAGCGCCTGGGCCGGCGACATGGACGGGGATGGCAAACCGGACTTGTTGACGTGCGTGGAATGGAGCGTCTACCCCTTTTATGCGCATGCAGCGCTTGAAATGACCGAACGGCCAACCTGCGAACTTGGAACCCTCCAAAAAAGGGGGAATTAAGCATGCATTTTAACGGACTGGGTGACAAGGAGCTTTCGTTTGCCATGCTCGGCATGGTGGAGGGCAACGGACATCCCTATTCATGGAGCGCCATTTTTAATGGCTATGACCCGGACGCCATGGCGGTCTGTCCCTATCCTGTAATCCCGGTGTATCTGGGACAGCAGCCGAAAGAAGCCTTGGGTATCCCCCGCGCGCGGGTAACCCACATTTGGACTGATGATCCCCAAGATGCGCCAAAAGTAGCCAAAGCCTCTCTAATTCCCAATGTCGTGGAGCGGCCAGAGGACGTCATCGATCATGTGGACGCCGTGATCATCGCCACGGATATTGGCAGCGAACATGTAGAACGATGCCACCCTTTCGTCGAGGCAAAACTGCCCATTTTCGTGGACAAGCCGCTCGTGGACAACGTAAATGATCTGCGCATCTTTCAGCAATGGATTTTGGATGGACATCCGATTCTCAGCGGAAGCGCGCTCACCTACTCCCGGGAATTCCAACCGTATCACGGTTCTACTCCGGAATTAGGCGAGTTACGTTTCATCTCCATCACCACACCAAAGTCCTGGGAACGTTATGGCATTCATGCGCTCTCCGCCATCTATCCCATTCTCGGCCCCGGATTTCTCTCCGCCCAAAATACAGGAACCAAAGACCATGCCGTCGTACACTTTGAACATACAATGGGCGCGGAGGTGATTGTGGCGGCCATTAATGACATGTACGGCGGTTTCGGATGTCTTCAATTGTGCGGGACAAAAGGAAACGCTTCAACCGTCTTCCAGGACACCTTCTACGCCTTCAAAGCCCAGTTGGTGGATTTTGTCAAGTATCTTCGCACGGGCATTCCCCCCTTTCCCTTCAGCGAGACGGAGGAACTTATGAAAATGGTTATTGCAGGCCTCTGGAGCCGGGATCAGGGGGGGCGAAAAATCGCTCTTTCTGACGTCCAATAAAAAGTAGACGCAGGGGCTGTGTATTCGGTACAATGCCGTTTGCTTTTTTCTGTTTTTTCGGGAGAGCCAATGATTTAACAACACAAGGACAAGCGGACCATGCACAATTACAACATCCTTCTCGAAGCGGACAAGATGCCGGACATGTGGTATAACATCATGCCCGATATGCCGGTGCCTATGTCTCCACCTTTGCACCCAGCCACGCATAAACCGGTGTCACCGGATGATCTTGCCGCACTGTTTCCGCCGGGACTGATTGAACAGGAAGCTTCCATTCAACAGTTCATTTCCATTCCGGGCGATATCATGGACGCTTACCGCCTGTGGCGTCCCACTCCGTTGCGGCGCGCCTTCCGCCTGGAGAAAGCGTTAAACACCCCGGCGAAGATTTTTTACAAGAACGAGAGTGTAAGCCCTTCGGGAAGCCATAAGCTGAACACATCGGTGGCGCAAGCCTACTACAACAAGATTTCAGGCATCAACGAACTTACCACGGAAACCGGCGCGGGGCAATGGGGCACGGCACTATCCATTGCGTGCAGCATGTACAACATGAAATGCACGGTGTACATGGTGCGCGTAAGCTTCAATCAAAAACCCTACCGGCGCGGCCTGATGCAGACCTATGGCGCCACCGTGCTTCCCAGCCCGAGCGACACCACCGATTTCGGCAAAAAGATCCTTGCGGAAATGCCGGACACCACAGGCAGCCTGGGCATCGCGATTTCCGAAGCAATCGAAGTGGCGGCGAAAAGCGGCGGCTCTATCAAATACAGCCTGGGCAGCGTCTTGAACCACGTTTTATTGCATCAGACCATCATTGGCGAAGAAGCCAAGCTCCAGCTCGAAAGCGTGGGCGAATACCCGGACATCGTGATAGGTTGCGTGGGGGGCGGTTCCAATTTCGCCGGGATTTCATTCCCATTCGTACATGACAAGCTCAAGAAGGGTAAAGACATTGACGTCATCGGCGTGGAGCCCACCGCCTGCCCGACCATGACGCGCGGCGCGTATGCCTATGACTTTGGCGACACGGCTGGCATGACACCGCTCCTGCTGCAATACACGCTTGGCCATAACTTTGTCCCGCCGGGCATCCATGCAGGTGGCCTTCGGTATCACGGCTTGGCGGCACAGGTGGCGCATCTATTAAAGCACAACGTGATTCGTTCCGTGGCCGTGCTGCAGAATCCGGTGTTCGAGGCCAACCTGCTCTTCGCCAAATGCGAGGGCATTATCCCCGCGCCGGAATCCGGCCACGCGGTGAAAGTGGCTATCGACGAAGCCATCAGATGCCGCGAAGCGGGTCAGGAAAAGACCATTCTGTTCAATCTAAGCGGACATGGCCATTTCGATATGACCGCGTACGACGCATACCTGAATGGAAAATTGGAAGACTATGAGCTGAGCGATGACATTCTCAAGCAAGGGCTCACCTGCCTTCCGGACATTAAAGCATAACAGTGCTGTTCAGCGCCCGGCGGTTTTTACGATTGCCGGGCGCATTCTTTTTAAAAAACCGCAATTAAGGAACAATGCGATGTTGTCCTTCTCACTAATTCTTTGCGCCAGCCTCTCTGCCCCTACGTTGGAAAATGCCTTGCCCATGCATGCCACCGGTCCCTGGACCGTCGAAATTGGGCCGGGGAAGATTTCAACGAATACTCGGACAACGACCATTTCCAAACCGGTCTCTTTTACAATCTCACCGGCAGAACGCGTCTCCATAAAGGACGAAGAGATCCCCTCGCTCCCGGTATTCAATGAAAACACCGGCGGTTGGATAAAAGGGGCAAAACCGCTTCTCATCACGACGCAAGAATGTACCGCCGCGGGAGCACTATACCCGGAAACCCTTCGCGTAAAGCCGGCGCCGGGCGATACACCTCCCTTCGTTTTGGACAAAGATTACCGCATGGATCCGTTCTGGGGCACGGTGGGGCGAATCGAGGGCGGCGCCATCGCCGCCAACCAACAGGTCTATCTCGACTACGACTATGCGCCAAACCGCCTGGACAGCATTGTCAGCGATGAAAAAGGAAATCTCTCTCTAGTGAAAGGACAACCCGGCGTGGGTTCGCTGCCTCCTCCCGCACTGAACGAAAAACAACTAGCCGTGGCAAATATTTGGGTGCCCGGGAAAGCGGAACAATTAACCGAAGATCTTCTTTATCCCATCGACTTTGGCAAATCCATGCAAATGAGCGCCGCCTCGGATGTGGCCGAACGGCTGTTGCCGAAAACTCTGGCCAAATTACGTTCAGGAGATCCCCTGGTCTATGTGGCATGGGGCGACAGCGTCACCAACGGCGGGGGTGTGGACGGTGACGGATTTCAGTGGTATCAGCAGTTGTTTGTGAATCGCTTGAAGCAGCGTTTCCCGAAGGCGAATATCACTCTGAAAACAGCCGCTTGGCCCGGCGGCAACAGTGCGGGCTACATAAAAGCCCCCAAGGGCGGCACATATGACTACCAACGCGACGTACTGGATCCCAAGCCTGATCTGGTCACCATCGAGTTCGTAAATGACGCCTACTTGGACGAAGCGGGCGTAAAAGAGCACTATGCCAAGATTTTGTCGGACCTGCGGGGTGTTGGCGCAGAGGTGGCGCTCATTACGCCCCATCTTGTGCGCCCGGATTGGATGAAAATCGACACGCTTAAATTCGACGAGGACCCGCGCCCTTATGTGAAGGGCTTGCGGCAGTTCGCGGCGGAAAATCACGTGGCGTTGGCCGACACAGCAAGGGAATGGTGCCGCCTCTGGCGCAGAGGCATCCCCTATACCACGCTGGAAGCCAATTCCATCAATCACCCTGACCTCCGCGGACACACCCTCTTCGCGGAGGTGCTGATCGGAATGTTCCCCAAAAAATAAACCCGCTTCATTTAGGCTCCCGCAGCAAATGGTATGCGTGCGTGATCAGTTCCTTGCGGGATACTTTAACGTCGGTAAACGGGTCATTCTCCGGCAGAGGAAGGAAATAGCGGGGGATCTTATACTTGGGCAGGTGGGGGGCAAGCGCATGCTGAAGGTCTTCCGGCATCAACTTGCGGCCTTCTTCAAGCCGGACAAACGCCACCGGCGTTGCCCCGAATTCCTCGTGCTCAACAGGCACCACCACCGCCTGCAATACCCCCTCCTGCCGGCACAGGCAGGACTCAATCTCTTCGGGTTGGATATTTTCCCCGCCGGCAATAAACATGTTGTCTTTCCGGCCTATTACCTTCAGATAGCCGTTAAACTCCCAAGCCCCCAAATCGCGCGTGGCAAACCAGCCATCCTCCGTCAGGGTGCGGGAGATCTCATTGCCTTCCACATATCCCAAAAATAATGAATCGCCGCAGACCTGAATCTCTCCCTCCGGGGACAGCCGGACTGTGCCGGGCCGCAAAGGCTTCCCGACCGTCAGCAGCTTATTGATGGGATCACCGGGGCGGGTGGTGGTAGCTTGAGTCGCCATCTCGGTCAGGCCATAGGAACAGAAAATGTTTAATCCTTCCATGTGTGCCTTGCGTATCAGGGATTCCGGCAATGGCCCGCCCCCGAGCAAAATGCATTTCAGGGGCTTAAGCGCCGACCGTCCTTCCGGCGTTTGCAGGAGGCGGTACAATTGCGTGGCCACCAGGGACACATGCGTGATTTCATATTTTCGGATAGCCTTCTCGATATTTTCATTGGAAGCGGGGAAAACCACCGACGCCCCCCCGAGCAAACAACGGAACAGAACGCCCAATCCCGCCACATGATACAGCGGCAGCGACATCAGCCAGCGGTCGCCCACGCCCAAAGGAATATTTTCATTAGACCACATCGCATTGCGGTAGAAATTCCCATAGCTGAGCAATGCCGCCTTCGGAGGACCGGCACTCCCGGAAGTCAGCACAATAGCGGACGGACGTTCCAAATCCACCGTGGCGTCGCCCACAGCGGAGACGAGCCGGTCATCCACCAAATCCCGCGGCGCCAGCGCATAGAGCCGCCCATACACCGTGGTGACGGATGCGCCATACGGCACAACCATGTTCCGGCAACGGATGCGCTCCAGGGTCTCTAACAAATACTGAGCGGGAAAACGCGTGTTCATGGGGCAGGCTATCGCCCCCATGCGGAACAGGGCCATCAACAAAATGGGATAGGGCGTCCCCGGCGGCAAGGCAATCGCGAGCAAATCCCCTTCACTCAGCCCCGCCTTGCGCAAGTTCGCCACCGCACCCGAGACATACTCATGATAGTCCCGGTAGGTGTAACTGCGGTGCGGCGCCAGGATCGCCGGCGCTTCCGGCATCCCTTGCGCCATTTCCTGCAATGGACACGCTAATTCACCCACAACGTCACTCCACAGACCTATAAAAATAAAAATCCACGCTGCTAAAAAATACTTCTCACGTATTCGTTCATCCGTTCCGCCACAAACGGAAAGGATGTTTCGTCAAATGACTATTGAGGTACCTCGGGTCTCCGGATACCTCCTCGCCCAGCCACGGCGGCTTCACAAACGGCTCTTCTTCCTCCTGTAGTTCTACTTCCGCAACTATCAATCCTTCATTATGCCCATGAAACACATCAATTTCCCATTTGTGCCCTTCATGCATGACTATATACCTTGTCTTTTCAATAGGGCAACCTTCACACAACTCAGCCAACATGCATTGAGCGTCCCCCAACGGAATCGAATATTCATACTCATCCCGCACGATGCTCGCCACGCCCTTTTTTATCGTTAACACTGCCCGGTCATCCATAATACGCACCCGCACCGACACGGGCGGGCCGGCCGCCAAATACCCCTGGCTACACTCCATCCCGCATGCACCGGATCGCCAGCGATCATCCTTCACGAGAAACTTGCGCTCAATTTCTTTTCCCATCAAAAACTCGCTTCTCCGTTTTCCTTGTCTTTATAACTCTACCGCATTACGCAGGCAAAAATCTCCCTTTTGCACCCTGGTTTTTCCGATACAACTTTGACTTGTTCGGGCTTTTCGTGATATCTTTGTTTTTAACAGTTGCTCGCGCAAAAGACTTCATATAACTAATTCACGCATAGAAGGTGTTCGTATGTTTATCGGCAGTCAATCAACAAGTACAATTCTGGACGTATTTCGAACGGGTCTTCAAGAAGTGATCCGGCAATGCGGCACGCCCGCGGAAGTCAAATTTAAAACCAAAGGATGCGCCATCTCGGCCAAAGCGCCCGATCTAACCAAACGGGTGGATTTTATGCAGGTGTCATTTCCGCTGAAGGAAGGCACGGACCCGGAACAGGTGAACCAGGCGATGCAAGCCACACAAATCAATGGCCGGATCAAAGTGGAGGATGGATCCTGCAAATTAATTGTTCCGCCATTTGAGTGGCGGCAGTTGAATCAGTTAATCCCCCTGGACCGGATTGTCGAGACCTATGCGCGCGAATCGTTGCGATCCCATACCTGGACCCTGGAGGTTCAGGAATACGTATCCGTGGGGTTCAATATCAACTACATGATTGAAACCATGCGAAAGCGAAATGCCTCCGACTTGCATCTGCGCGCGGGAAACCGGCCGTTCATCCGCATTGACAACGATTTGGAACCCCTCGACCTGCCCCTTATCAGCGCGGAAGACATGCGCGAAATCATGGTGCAGTTGGGCGGCGAGAATGAATTGAACATTCTGGAAACAGAACGTGAATCCAGCTTCCAATTCCATGCCGCCGGGGTTGGCTACCTGCGGTGCAGCGGCTATATCAAGGCAGGCGCGACCGCGCTCGCTATCCGGTTAATTCCGGAAAGCCCGTTGCCGTTTGAAAAACTGAACATCCCCGATGTCGTGCGCCAGGTCTGCAACAGGCCCCGCGGTCTCTTTCTCGTCTGCGGTGTCACGGGATCAGGAAAAACCACCACCCTGGCTGCCATGATTGATTACATTAACCAGAGCCGGAAAGCCCACGTCATCACAATCGAAGATCCCATCGAATATGTGTACACGGACAAACAGTGCATCATCTCCCAACGTCAGGTAGGTCGCGACACACTTTCCTTCGCCAACGCACTGCGCGGATGCTTGCGCGAAGATCCGGACGTGATCCTCGTGGGGGAAATGCGCGACATCGACACCATCCGCGCAGGCCTGAGCGCCGCCGAAACCGGCCACTTGGTGTTCAGTACGCTGCATACCACGACCGCCGTGGACACCATCAACCGCATGATCAGCTATTTCCCCCAGGCCGAACGCGACCTGATCCGGCAGGAAATCGCCTATACCCTGCAAGGGGTCGTTTGCCAGCGGCTCCTCAAACGGGTCGGCGGCGGGCGCATTCCCTGCGTGGAGATTCTGCTGGGCGGGCGCCCGATTGTGCGCGACGCCATCCTCGACGGCGACCTGAGCAAATTGTATGGCATCATCGAAGTGGACGGAGACATGCGCAGCTTCGACCAGTATGCGGTGGAGTTATACCAGAAGGGATTGGTCACGAAAACAGAAGCTATCTCCGCTTGCGCGAATGAAGAAGGCTTCGAACGCGTTATTTCCGGCATCAAGTCATCCGAAGGCCGGAAGATCCTGAAATAATCCCCATTGTATCGCTCACCAATAGGTGTAGAAAAGCGCTTCCGTCAGCCAGCACTGGAAGGCCATGAAAATCAATGTGATCTTCATAGGGCCAAGCGTCTTTGCATAATTTCCCATTTCATCCAGAAGATGGGCCGCAGGCAGCGCGAGAAAGGGGAAGATGTACAACGCGGACCGTTCCCCTTCTCCCCGCCCCAGATACAGGATATTCAACACCAGCAAGGTGGCGGCGAAAAGCAAAAACCGGATTTTAGTCGCAGGTTCCGGTTTCCACAAACGCCAAAGGAATAACAGCGAAACGGGAATCCCCGCAAAGTAGAACCAGCTTAGCGGATTTAGGAAACGGTAGACCCATCCGGATAACCGGGGCGTAATGGTGTCCAACTTGGCCTGATCCATGTCGAAATGGGTTTGGGCAACCTTAATGCATGATAGTACGTCAAATCCCGACCACCATCGTACTGCAAAATGCACAGCAATAAACATGATAAGCATGGCCGACGCCACACGGAACACCGCACGCCGGGTTTCCCGCTGGAACAATCCCCACAAGCCGATAAGGCAGAAATACACGCCAATGCCCAGCAGGGTGAACTTGAGCAGGGACATCAGCGCAAAACCAATCCCTGCCGCGGCTGCATATTTCAGGCTATTCCGTTTTAAGGCGCGATCAAATAGGAAGAGGGTGCTGATAGTGAACGGCATGAATAGAATTTCCGCGCTGGTGGCCGTAAACAATACGATGGACGGGATCAAAGCATATACCATGCAACAGGTCCGGGCCGTACGCTCATTGGTCAGATCGCGGGACCAGTAATACAGCGGAATAATGGCCAGCGCACCCACCACCACCGTGGCAAGCGACAAGGCCAGCGCACCGCGTCCCACCAGATAGGATAAGAGCCACAACAACGCTATCGGCCCGGGAGGGGCCGCGCGTGCATGCAGGGAAAGATACGGCATCAGGTCGAGATACCGTTTGAACAGAGCACGGATCGTGGACCCTTTTCCGATATCGCCCACATATTCATACGTCTCGCGCTGATAGGCCTGAGATATCCCCGTGAATCCATTGCGCAGCATCGCCACCGCACAGGAGAATAAAATACTGAACAAGATCACTCCTGCCAAAAACCGCAGGGGCGGGATGGGCCAAGGTTCCTCAAACCATTCCGTCCGGCGCAGCGTCACCTTCCATAACGCAAAAAAACAGAAAAAAACAGCGATGGAAATGAACCCATAGGTCCAAACAGTGTCTAAAGCAGGAGAAAACAAGGCATAAAAGGGCGTAGGATGGCCGTAGATGCTTTCAAAGCCCACAAGCCATGCCACGGCCATGGCCAGAAAATACCACAGCAACGTTCGGATATAACACCCCAGCAAACCGGCCCCTGGGCGGTCTGAGGCATTTTTAATTAGGAAGGAGCATGTCATGACTCGCTATTGTAGCGGCGAGACAAGATGGAATCCAACGGACCTCTTACGGAACCGTTTGCCCCGTTGAGGTATAGCTATAGGATGTGGACGGATCATTAAGCCAGCCCAACCTGATGGGAGTTTGGTACAATTAATGAGTAGAATGCAAAGAATGGAGGTGGGCGAGCGGCGTTTGATTTAACCGCTCCCGCTCCTTTACCATGAGAAGCCCATGACACCAGCCGGGTCCATACGCCGAGGAAGGCATTTTTACAGCTCGCAGACATCTTTTTCGACTGATCTGCGGGTCTGGATCATTATTTCATTGATGATGCATATTGCATTGGCGGGTGTCGGATATCGCTTTAATGAATGGTTAATCGCGAGTATTCCCGAAGCCATTACCATTCAACTCTTTGAAGCGGAAGGACCAGGGATGGGTGAACCCGCCGCCGGCCCCAAGACACCTCCGCCGAAACCTGAAGCACCCAAACCAGAGCCGCCGAAACCGGAACCCCCAAAACCAGAACCGCCCAAGCCCGAACCGAAACCAGAACCTCCAAAGCCTGAACCGGTTCCTGAAGTCAAACCAGATCCAAAACCAGAGCCCAAGCCCGAACCGAAACCGGAGCCGAAACCTACGCCAAAGCCTTCACCGAAACCGGTGGCAAAACCCACGCCAAAACCGGAACCCAAGCCTTTACAGGTGGCAAGCAATACCCCTCCGCGCACCACTCCCGGGGGAGGGGCATTGACCGGCAAAAGCGGCGTAAGAACTCCGGGCGGCGGCAGCGGCATTCCCTCCGAATTGAGTCTGTGGGGCCGGCAGGTAGTCCGAAAAGTGGAAGAGCAATGGTTCTATCCCGAAGGCATAGACATCGATCCTGCGAACAACATGGCGGAAGTGATGTTCACAATAGACCGTAATGGAAATTTAACTGGCGAACCGGCTATTGTCAAAGAAGCGAATGATTCGCGTGTGGGACAATCCGGCTTGGAGGCTATCAAAGCGGCAGCCCCGTTTCCTCCTTTGCCGGAAACTTACACGGGAGCCCAATTACAGATCATTTACAGTTTCACCATGGAACAACTTTAAACAAGGATGTAGTTGTGAAAAAAACAATACTTATTGTCCTGATGATGAGTATAGGCATGCTGGCCTATGGACAGGCAACTATACGCATTGGTTCCCAAGCGGGCGTGGACAAGCGCATCCGCGTGGCGGCGCCGCCCTTTGCCTCCGCAGACCCCTCGCTATCCCCCGTGGCGCGGGAAATGGCGGAAGTCATTGGCTTTGATCTCGAATTCTCAGGATTGTTTTATGTGATCGCCCCTGCGGAGTATCCGCCCAACTTCACGGCGTTGGATCCGGATGTCGCCAAACTCGACATGGAGGTATGGCGCATGGCGCGCGTGGATCAGTTGGTGTATGGAATGGTCCGCACGGAGGGCAATGAGATTGTGGGGCAGTTCCGCCTGTTCGATTTGTTTTCCAAACAACAGATTGTGGGGTTGGAATTGCGGGTAGCCAAGGAATCGCCCCGGCTGGCCGCGCATAAATTTTCCGAGGAAGTGATCCGATATGCGGACGGCATCCCCGGAACGGGCACGAGCGAAGTCTGCTTCAGCGGCGGCGTCATCGGAAAGAAGGAAATCTATATCGCCGACTACGACGGCGCGAACGCCAAACAACTCACCAAGCACGGCTCCATCAGCATCAAACCCCGAATCTCTCCGGATGGCAATAAAATCGCCTATCTTTCCTATAAGGATCGCTTCCCGTTTTTGTATGTGTATGATCGCCGCACCGGCAAATCAACCCCTATCTCCGAAGAACCCGGCATCAACGCCACCCCGTCCTGGTCGCCGGACGGCACCAAGCTGGCCATGGTCCTCAGCAAAGACGGAAATATGGAAATTTATCTGCGCGATGCGGATGGCCGGCGCCCCGTCCGGCTCACCAAGAACCGGTACATGGATACGTCCCCCTATTTCTCCCCCGATGGTAGTCAATTGGCCTTCGTGAGCGATCAGGGCGGTTCACCGCAAATCTATGTGATGCCGATCACCGGCGGTGGCGGCACGCGCCTCTCCATGCAGGGGGGCAACTCCTACGATCCTTCATGGTCGCCCGATGGAAAGAAAATCGCTTACGTGGTGGAAAAACGCGGCGCGGGATTCCAAATCTGGATGATGGACGCCAACGGAAGCAATCCCATCCAATTAACCAATGCTGGTGGCATCAATGAATCCCCCTCATGGTCGCCTGATTCACGCCATGTCATTTACGCCACCAACCGCAACGGCGGTTCGGAACTGTGGGGCATTAACATCAAGACCGGCCAGGAATTCAAACTCAGCAAGGGCAACCTGCGCACTGAAGGCCCCTCCTGGGGTCCCCGCCGGCAGTAAAGATCGCATAATGATAACGCCAACGCAATGAATTTTCTCTTCCCTGCGGGGGCGTTCTTATTGCCCTTGATTTCCGGGCAGTTTGGCCGACAATAGCTTGATAAACACCCCGCCGATCACGGGCCGGGCCTGAAATCCAACCATTTTCCCCGTCTCCGTATCATACCAGTCGGTTAACGGAACACGGCTCGGCGTTTGATTCATCCAGGTGAACACCGGTGTGAAGAGGGTCAGGAAATCCTCCTGAGAATCCGCCAGGGTGGCCGTCCACACCAACCAATCTGTTTTCGTGTATTTGTTCCGGTTGTCCAACGGCAACCCATACACATTCTGCATCTTTTTGTAATAAGCAATTTCCTTTTGCGCCACTTCCTTTGGGAACTGATTCAATCCCAAAAGCCTGTCCCACACCAGATTGTATTTCTGGCTCCAGGTGCCCGGTTTGTCAAACGCAAGGCGGAAATGATCACCATCATCCGCCATAGGAACCCACTTGCCCGCAAATTCCCCTGACATCGCTTTATACTGCGCGGCTTCGTCAGTCTTTCCCGCCATTTCACACAGCAAAGCATATGCCCCCAACCCTGCAATAGCCTTGGCGGAGAGATTCACGTTATGCGCAAGATGGCCGGTGAAATCGTCCGTACACAGTTGGTTTTCCGGATCAAGACCTTTCTGTTTGAGATATTCGGCCCAACGCGTGAGCAGCGGCCAATATTTCTGCGCGTATTCCGGGTTGCCTTCCAGTTTGGCGATGGCCGCCACGAGAATCAGCAGATTGCCCGATTCCTCCACCTGCATCTGGTTTTCTTCCGTCTTTTCACCGCCGCCATATACCTGCCCGTTCGCCTTGGGATACGTCCCCAAGTCATGTGGGGCGAAAGCGAATGTCCAACGGGGTGAAGCGGCGTATTCCATCACTGGCGTCAGTGTGGCGCGCGCCAGCACGGTATTGTAATAAAGGAAAATCGGAGCTTGAGGATAGATCACATCCACCGTGCCAATGCAGCCGTTGCTGAAGCATTCCTTGGGAAAAAGGAAGGGCTGACCACCCGGTCCCGCGGCCAATTTGTTCCCCGCCATGGCTTGACGATAGGCCAGCGCGCAGAGCTGCGCATAGTGCCCGCCGCCGATGTCTGTGGCATCCGTCATCAGTTGTTGATCAAATGCAGCGCATCGCTCCATCAGCGGGCCATATTCCGCCTCGGCCAGTTCAAGCATGCGTTCCGGAGTCATGTCCGCATTGCGCCGCCACCAGGCCCGCAGCGGCTTTTGCATATATTCAATGCTGTACACGTCATCGTAGGCCATGGTAAGACGCCGCTGCACCGCTTGATCCGTAACCTGGCCCAGATCAAAGCTGACGGCCAGCGCCGGCCAGCGATCTTCCGCCGCGCGCGGCATATCAGAATCATCTTTCGGCGGAAGGCCTTGATTTGCATTAAACGCACTGCGCAGATCATCCGCCGCGCCCATAACGGTGGAGGCGGGCTGCTCCTTGCTTACGGCTATCATCAAATACCCCCAATCAATACGGACATTGTCTCCTTTGCGATCGAGTGTCTTCTGATCCACCGTGCCTATCCGCATCACGTCAAGCCCCGGCGCCGGCATACGCGACCATGTCACGGCTTGTTTTGGATCATTCACGCACCACTCCGCCGTTGCGTCAAAATAGATCTGCGCGGCATGCGGTTTGCCGTCATTGGACTTCGCGGAAAACGTGATATACGATGCCGGACGCGAGAACACGTCGAGATCATCCGGCAATAACGGCGAAGTAAAGGTCACCATGAGATCCATCGGCCCACAGGTGAAGGTATACACGGTTTGGGTTGCACTCACCACAAGGCTCTTTTGCACCACGGCGTTGGATTGGGCAGGCGCCGCGCCCATAAACCGCATCGGCACGCCATCCACCCGGATCAAACCGCACATCGCATGGACGCGCCCGGTCCAGTGTTTCGGCCAATCATCATACAGCCGGTCATTCATCGACCAGCAGCTCATATACGGATCATGCGTAATCAGCGGAACCGCCGGAGGCCGGATCTCCGCCCCCAGCGCGGATAGGGTAATTCCCGCCAGAAACATTCCACTCAATACTAATCGCATGATGGCCTTCTCCTTTCCATGCCGGTGCGTCAAGCGCCAAGGCTTGCGCAATACTCAATATCTCAGTACAGGGAAAAACCATCATACCACAAAGAAAAGCAGGCCCGGAATGATGCCGTGCGGAGCACACTATCGGATTACATTAATCAGGGTTTCAATCATGCTGTCAGCCACGGTTATAATGCGCGCGGAAGCTTCAAAGGCCCGTTGAAACTGCACCAGCGACGTCACTTCTTCATCAATATTTACGCCGGATACTTCCTGACGGCGGTTGTTATAATCTTGCACAAATGCCTCTTCCACGTCGAGTATGGCCAAATTGCCCTTTGAGGCCACCCCAATTTCCACTATGGTGGATTCATAATACTGGTTGGGCGTTTGCGTATCATTTTCAAACAGGTTCGCCGCACGAAGTTCCGCCATCAACAAAGCGGCGGAATTATCCCCCGTTTCAAGGAGATCCAGGCTGAAACCGGAGCCCAGCAGTTCAGGATGATCCGCCAAATATTCATTCACCGAGATGGTGGCCGCGCTATGCCCGGTAAAGAAGCCATTTATCCCCAGAGCGGTCAACGCACCGGAGGTGTCATTGGAAAATACAAATGAATATCCTGATTCCGGAGTAATAGTCAGCAGTCCATCCGCCCCCACAAGCGCGGACATATGCGATGAACTGTTGATCGCACTTTCAATGTCAGCCGCGGTTGTCGTCGCGTCTATGGTCACCGTGATGGTCTCCGCAACCGCACCGGTGCTGTCATAAACAACCAGATCAAAACTGCCGTCCTGAACGGTAAAAGGAAGCTGTGCCATATTCAGGGGGGCATAGGGACTGATCACCGCGTTGGTGGAGGTCACCGCCTCGGAGTAATTTTCAAGACCATTGCTTTGACAATGTATATTGTTGATGCTTTCAATTAACGTATGCGCAATTACATCCATCCGCTCCATGACCGAGGGCAATTCCTCGTCACGGATTTTCAACACCCCAAATAACTCGCCATCGGTAATCAAGGCCGCTTGATTGTTATCGGCAAACCGGACCTGCAACAGGTCGGGCCGATCCGGGTCAAGGCTGGAATCCACCACCGCGGTAAGCTCCCGGCGGTTGGTCCCATACACCAGCTCCGCGCCGCCCAACAGCACATCTATCGTCCCGTCAGTGCGTTCGCGCGAGGTAACCTTCACTATTTTTGAAAGTTCATCAATAAGCAAATCGCGTTCATCGCGCAAATCATTCGCGGGACGTCCGCCCAACTCCGAATTACGGATGGTAAGATTCAGCGCCGCTATGCGTTCTGTAAGGGAATTAATCTCCTCCACTGTGTTCCGGACTTCCTCATTCGCATTCGTGCGCAACGCGTTCAGCCGATCCGCCATGTCATTAAAACTTGCGGCCAGCGATACCGCTTCCGCCAAGGTGGCCACACGACCCGATATTTCCTCCACGTTATTGGAAAAATCATTCAAAGAATCAAAAAACGATTCCATTCGGGAAGAAAATCCGGTATCCGAAGGCTCCTGAAAAATGTCTTCTATTTGAGAAAAGTACCCTGACTGAATCTCTGCGCTGCCCAAACCCGGCACCTGATTCCGGTACATTGTGTCCACAAATACGTCTCGGAGACGGGTTATGGAATCGATGGCCGGACCTCTGCCTATCGCCCCATAGGGTTTATAATTGGGCATACGGGTGGTGAGTTCCACCCGTTGACGGGAATACCCTGCCCGGTTTACATTCGCAATATTGTGGCCCGTCGTGTCTAATTGAACTTGGGCAGCCAACATGCCTGCCCGCCCAATATCCAGCGCACTAAACAATGTACCCAAAACGCTCTTCCTTCTTGTTGATGCTCCTTTGCGTGCACTCAACCACATCTACCGTGAGCAAGGACCATTCCATATATCGGCAATTCCCCTAAGATCCTTTAAATACATGAGTTATAGAGATTCAACCGCCACCCGGCAATCATAGAATGAATGAAAAGCTTGCCGGGATACCGGAAAAATGTGCTCCTGCCGATACTTCCTGATACAGCGATGCAAAGGACGGACTGCTTCCCCCGGAAAACAGCGAACCCCTCTTTTAAGGCCTCAAACCTTCAGCGGTTGGATAGGGGAAAATGCCCAAAAAACTCTTCCAGGGAGGATTTAAAAGCGCCATAGAACGGCAGCGTGAAATGGGTTGCACCCGCTATCTCAATTAACTCCATGGCTGGCGCCTCGGCGTGCAACTCCCTGGCCAGCGGCAGGAACCCGTCACGGGTTCCGATCAGGCAAATGGCGGGAACCTGAATTTTCTTCAACGCCTCTCTGGAAACCCCCAATTCCCTATACTTGCTCTTCAACGCCTTTTTTGCATTTTTATCTATAAGTTGATCCCCAATCCAATTGCGCACCCGGTGAAACACCGATTTGGAGCCAGACGCCATCCCCAGCAACATGGACGCCTGTTGGGGCGGAGCCACTTCCGGAGATGGAGCCTTGTAGGGATTAGGGATGGGCGAAGGATCCTCCGGATTTTTCCAGCCCGCCGCGCAAATGGCCGCGCTCTGCACGCGGTCCGGATGGAGGGTGAGCAGCTTTAATACAAGGAATCCACCCAGCGAATACCCCGCCACATGCGCCTTCTGAAAGCCCAAATGGTCCATCAGCCGCACGATGTCTTCGGCCATTTGGACGCCATACTGCTCTGGAGCGGCGGGCCGACCGCTTAGACCGTGGCCCCGCAAATCAAACGTGACCACCCGGTAATGCCTGGCCAAGCGGCGGACCACTCCCGGCCTCCGCCAGTTCAAATCCGCCGTCGCCGCCACCCCGTGCACCAGAATCACCGGCTCCCCCTGCCCTTCCACCGTGTAATACAAGCGTACGCCGTTTGCATCGAAATACTCTCCGGGCGTCCGATGTATCAATAGGTAACAAAAGCCGCCGGCAACGATAAAACAAGCCACCAGTGCCAAACTGCATCCCAACACCCATTTCTTTTTCATGGACACCCCGCATACGTTGCTTCTAAAAAAGGTGTCTTACTCTAAAATGTTCCACTATCCCGCGTCAACCGGCAGTTTTTAAACCACAAGTGCGTACTTTTAAGGAACAGTTGTATTTGTTACAATAAGCGCATGATGAACTTACCCAATAAACTGACTTTGGCCCGTTGCGTTATGGCCCTCATCTTTGTGGGCATTATGTCGTTTAAAAATCCATTCGGGTACTCCGCGGCCTACATCCTGTTTATTGCCGCGACCTTAACTGATTATTATGATGGAAAAATCGCTCGCGAACGAAACCTGATCACCAATTTTGGAAAACTGTTTGATCCCGTCGCGGATAAAGTGCTGATGTCCGCCGCATTCATCATGTTAATGACCATCCCCGACCTCCATATCCCTGGGTGGACCATCGTAGCCATTCTGGCCCGCGAATTCCTGGTGACCGGCGCGCGCACCCTTGCCGCCGCGGAAGGCGTCATCATCGGGGCGGACCGGTGGGGCAAGTCAAAAACCGTCTTCCAGATGATTTATGTGTTCACCTTCCTGTTTCTGGCCATCGTGATCGAATTGGCGGATACCTACAACGCGCTGGGCAACCTGTTTCCCGGCGGCCTGGAACTCCACCGATGGATCATCGGCTGGGCCTCCCAGCTTGCCATCGTACTCGTAGCCGGGTTCACCGTGTTTTCCGGAGCGCAATTCGCAAAAACCAACTGGAAAACACTCCATTTGGACAGCGCGCTATGAACTCTGCCGCACCCTCCAAGGCCATTATCGACCTGAACGCTTACACCCACAATCTGGCCGTGGTGCGCCGATTTATCGGTCATGACGCCGCCATCGCCGCCGTGCTCAAAGCCAACGCATATGGACATGGACTAGTGCCCCTGGCGAAAAAAGCGGTTGATGCCGGCGTGCGCATGCTGGCTGTCGCCATTGTGAACGAGGGCATCCAGTTGCGCCAGGCCGGCATTCAAACCCCCATCCTCATCATGGTGCAACCCGATGACGATACCTTGGAGGAGGTGCTCGAATATCACCTGACCCCCATGATTTCCACCACTAAAACGGCGGAACGCCTCGGAGAACTCGCCCATCGCGCAAACCGCATGGCATCCATCCATTGCAAGGTGGATTCCGGCATGGGACGGCAGGGTTTTTCTCTCAGTACCGCCCCCTCCGACCTCCAATACCTTTCTCGCATTTCCCATATCGATATCGAAGGCATTGCCACCCATTTTCCCATAGCGGATCAGTTGGATGACACGTTCACCTACAACCAAATCAAAACCTTTAAACAACTGCTCAAACAATTGGATAAACGGGGCATCCCGTACGAAATCGCACACGCCGCCAACAGCGCCGCCATTGTGAACTATCAGGGAAGCATTTTTAACATGGTCCGCCCCGGACTCATGACGTACGGGGTTTGGCCCGCTAAAAATCCTCCTCCTCAAAATTTGCTGAAGCCTGTGTTGCGGTGGGAGACGCGCGTGCTCCAAATCCGTAATTTGGAACCCGGCGCCAGCGTGGGATATGGCAGAACGTATAAAACCGACTCCCCCATTCGCGCAGCCGTGTTGCCGGTGGGATATGCCGACGGCTATAAATACAACCTTTCCAACAACGCCGATGTGTTGATTCGGGGCAAGCGTTGTCCCGTGCGCGGCAGCGTTTGCATGGATCAGATTGTCGTGGATGTCAGTCACCTGGAGGATGTACAAACAGGCGACCTGGCCACCCTGATTGGCACTGATGGCGCGGAGTCCATCCCCGTGGAAGAACTCGCCGAGCGCGCAAAAACCATCCCCTATGACATCCTGACGGGCATCGGCCAGCGCGTGCCCAGAGAATATATCGAATAACCTTTTTCCCCGCACAAAAAATAAAGTAGACCCTTATGCCAAATCTTTATTACATAGACGGCTACAACGTGCTCCACTCCTCCTCTTTGCTTCGGCCTTTGGCCATCAAAGACTTCGAAGCCGCCCGCGACGCCCTCGTCGACAAAGTCGCTGCTTTTTGCGTGGCCACCGGAAAGCAGGCGGTCATCGTCTTCGACGGGCGCGGAAAACATCAGCCGGAACGCGCCCCCACGGCGCCTCATGTGAAGGGGCTGGAAATTCTCTATTCCCCTCACCACTTGTCCGCGGATGCCGTCATTGAACGGATGATCTATAAGACGCATAATCGCCTCGATACCGTCGTGGTGAGCAGCGATCAGGGCATGCGCGACCTCTGCCGGAACATGGGAGCCCTTACCATGGCCGCAGACAACTTCCTGCAGGAAGTGCGTGAAACCCGGAATGACACCGCGCGCACTCTCTCGTCCCTGGATAAAAAGGCCGATCCGCCACGCATTGAAGATCGGCTGGATGATTCCACCATGGCGCGGCTGAGCGCACTTAAAGAAAAACTCTCCAAGTGAATTTGATAAAGAAGCGATTAGTGCGCTTACCGATCGGTAGAAGATTGGTTTCAGCCTCAAAAATATGCTATACTTCCCCTGTTTTCCCGCCTATTTCGCATGTTCGGGTGGGTTGCCTTTAACATTTCCTCCAACTGATGGTCATGAAAGGTATGTGAACCATGGTTAAGAAGTTGATGGTGGCGCCGGAAGACGTACGTAAAAGTCATTCTATCCAACTGGGAAAAATTCCCGTCAACACCTACAACCGGACAATCAAGCAAGAACTTGATTTGAAGTCCGGCATCACCGCCGAGCGCTGTCTGCGGATTTACAGAGATATGGCGATGGTCCGTGAATTCGAAACCATGCTGGATAATATCAAGAAGCTGGGCAGTTACCACGGCACGGCATATAACCACGCCGGACCCGCCCACCTCTCCATCGGTCAGGAAGGTGCGGCTGTGGGCGAATGCGTTCACCTTTCCGTGGACGACCACATCTTCGGCAGTCATCGGAGTCATGGCGAGATCGTTGCGAAGGGATTGCGCGCCGTCCAGGATCTCACCGCCAACGGTTTGAACTCCATTATGGAAAATTATTTCGGCGGCGTCATTCTCAAGGTCGTGCAAACGCATGAACCCAATTGGGAAGGCCTGACCCTTACGGAAAAGGGTAAAAAGAAGCCCGCCCTTGCCACGTCGGAAGAGGAAGAACTGGGCATCGACTTTCTGTTGTACGGCCTGCTCGCCGAAATTTTCGGACGCGAAAATGGTTTCAACAAAGGCATGGGCGGCTCCATGCACGCGTTCTGCCTCCCCTTCGGCGCGTACCCCGCGAACGCTATCGTCGGCGGCAGTGCGGATATCGCCACCGGCGCGGCGCTCTTCCGTAAAGTGCGGCGCAAGAGCGGTCTGTGCGTCGCCAATATCGGCGATGCGTCAGTGCACTGCGGACCCGTCTGGGAAGCCCTGAACTTCTCCACTATGGCCCAGTATTCCGAACTGTGGGGCGAAGGTTTTGAAGGCGGCCTGCCCATCATTTTCAATTTCATGGACAATTTCTACGGCATGGGCGGCCAGCCCATCGGTGAAACCGCCGGTTTCGAGCATCTCGCGCGCGTCGGCGCCGGATTGAACCCGGATAACATGCACGCGGAAGTCGTGGATGGCAACAATCCACTCGCCTTGGCCGACGCGTATAAACGCAAAATCGATCTCATCAAGTCCGGCAAGGGGCCGGTGTTGCTCGATGTGCTGTGCTACCGGCAATCCGGCCACTCTCCAAGCGATCAATCCGCCTACCGCGAACGCGATGAGATCGAACTGTGGAAATCCGTGGATCCTCTCGTGGAATTCGCCGCGAAACTGAAAGACGCCGGTTTGGCTTCGGAAGATGACATCAAAACCATTCACGCGTACGTGCAGCGCAAAGTATTCAAGGCATGCAACCTGGCCGTCAGCGAAGAAATCTCCCCGCGCATGAAACTCTCTCCACACCAAGGCGTCTCGCAAATGATGTTCCGCAACGAAGCGGAAAAACTTCCCGGGCTGGAACGCAAAGACGATGTGCGCATGCCTCTCGAAGAGAATTCGCGCGTCAAGAACATCGCCAAGAAATCGCGCAACGGCTTCGATGAAAACGGCGCGCCCCTGAAGAGCACCAAGGCGGTCACCTTCGGTGAAGCCATCTTCGAATCGGTGATCCATCACTTCTATAACGATTCACGCCTCGTGGCCTATGGCGAAGAAAACCGTGACTGGGGCGGCGCTTTCGCCGTGTACCAAGGACTCACGGACGCCCTGCCCTACAACCGGCTCTTCAACTCCCCCATTTCCGAAGCCGCGATTGTCGGCACCGCCGTCGGGCTCGCCATGGAAGGCGGACGCGCCCTCGTCGAACTGATGTACTGCGACTTTATGGGCCGCGCGGGCGACGAAGTGTTCAACCAGTTGCCAAAATGGCAGGCAATGTCCGCCGGATTGATCAAGATGCCGGTGGTCCTGCGCGTGTCGGTCGGCGCGAAATACGGCGCGCAACACTCCCAGGACTGGACCGCCCTCGCCGCGCACGTGCCCGGCCTGAAAGTCATCTTCCCGGCCACGCCCTACAGCGCGAAAGGCCTGATGGCGTCCGCCCTCAGCGGCAACGACCCTGTGATTTTCTTCGAAAGTCAGCGGCTCTATAACCAGGTGGAAATCTTCCAACCGGGCGGCGTGCCTGCGGAATACTACCAACTGCCGATTGGCGAACCCGCCTGCATCAAGGAAGGCAAGGATCTCACCATCCTCACCTTCGGCGCCACGCTCTACCGCGCCATGGACGCCGCAAAACGTTTCGAAAAAGAATTCGGCATCTCCGCGGAAGTATGGGACGGGCAAACGCTTGTGCCGTTCAACTTCGCCCCCATCGTGGAAAGCGTCAAGAAAACCGGCAAACTGATCCTGTGCTCCGATGCATGCGAACGCGGCAGCTACATCCACACCATCGCCAGCCAGCTTGCGCAAATGGCCTTCGACTACCTCGATGCGCCCGTCTGCACCATTGGCGCGCAAAACTGGATCGTGCCGCCCGCCGAAATGGAAGAACAATATTTCCCGCAGGTCTTCAGCTTCCTCGACGCGTATCACCAGCAAATCAAGCCCCTGCCGGGATACACCCCCGTCATCAACCGCGCCCCGGAAGAAATGATCGCCCTCAACAAACTGGGCATCTAAGATACTCAAAATACCTCTTTGTAGAGCGGCGAACGTCAAAGCACGCCGCTCTGCATTTATTTAAGAGAGAATTGCATGAGAGGCGCCCAATGGAATCCCATTGGATTCGTTAACTTGCCATACCTTTTGATTCGGGTTAGAATCTATACGAGGAAAAGAAATATGAGCGAACTTATCTTTCTGGTTGAAGAAGCGCCTGAAGGCGGGTATACCGCTAGAGCTATGGGAGAAGCCATCTTCACGGAAGCTGATACCTTGGATGAATTGCATGCACAAATTCGTGATGCGGTGACCTGCCATTTCGAAGACCACGCCCGCCCTAAGATTGTCCGGCTCCATTTTGTTCGCGAAGAGGTTATTGCGGTGTGAGACTCCCGCGTGATATCTCCGGCATGGAACTCACTCATCGACTGAGCCGGCTTGGTTATCGGATAACCCGCACAACAGGCAGTCATCAACGCCTTACAACTATGCTTCAGGGGGAACATCATGTTACTGTCCCGCTGCATTCTCCCTTGAGAATGGGCACTCTCGCCGCTATTCTAAACGAAGTATCACAACACTTCGATATGTCTCGTCAAGACCTTCAAGAACAACTCTTCGATTGATCAGTTCTTTATTTTGTAGTGATCTCCCCACCCTGAATCGGTCATACTATCCATGGTGAACCAGTGCGGGAGTCCTGGAATGGAAAAAGAGCGAAGAAGTTACCCTTGGCAGCGGCGGCAACGCAAAATACTGGTGATCATATTCATTTTCTTTGTGGCACTGCCCGCTGCCCTGATTGCCCTGCGCAAATACCAGGATATTCAGTTCCAGAAACAACTGCAGGCCATTCGCGACGCCGGATTTCCCGCCACGGCCCCGGAGTTGGCCAACTACTATCCCACGCCGCCCGCTGATCAAAACGCCGCCGACCTGTATCAGCAGTCTTTCGATTTTAAAAAGCCGGGCCCGGCCAATCAGGAGTTCCGAGACCTTGAGCAAAAGCTTGGCGAGGTCAAGAAAGGCCGTTTTGCCGAAGATCTACACAAACTGGCGGAGGACTATCTGGCGGAAAATACAGAAAAACTCCGGCTCCTGCACGAGGCCGCCAAATTCCCTGCATGCCGCTTTCCCCTCGATTTTTCCAAAGGTTCTGCGCTCGAACTGCCCCATCTGAGCCAACTTCGCGCATCCATGCGGTTATTGTCGCTGGAAGCCATTCTGGCCGCCGAAGATGGCGATATGAACCGCGCCCTGGATTCCATCCTCACCGCCTTCGCCGTCACAAATGCCATTCGTCAGGAACCCCTCGTCATCTCACAACTGGTCTGGATGGCTTGCCATGGAATCGCCTGTGATACGGTGCGCCGCACGATGGATCTGGCGCCTTTTTCCGAAGAACAACTGGCGCAACTCGCAACCGCTCTGAAAAATGCCGAAGACCCCGAATCCATGGGCCGCGGACTGGCGGGCGAGCGCGTCCTGGCGCTTATGGCGTATGAGGATCCGATACTGATTACCAATGATCTTGACCACACTATTCATGGAGCAGGTACGGCCGCCGCGGCGTTGTTACAAGTAACAGGCGCACTTAACCGCGATTGTGAATACTACCTGCGCATGATGAACCAGATGATTGATGCAAGCCGCCTGCCCGCATACGAAGCCATGCCTGCCATGCGCCAAATCGAGAGGCGTCTGAATGCTTCCTCCTCTTGGCTCCCTAGCATTGCCCGCATCCAACTTCCCGCACTCACGCGGATTATAGAAGCCCAGGCGCGTGACCAGGCAATACTCCGAACCACCGCCACTTCCGTTGCTATCGAGCGGTACCGGCTGCTCTATAACCATCTCCCGGAACAAATCAACGATCTCACCCCCTCCTTTCTCGAATCCATTCCTATTGATCCCTTCGACGGACAACCCCTGCACTATCGCCGCCTTGATACCGGCTATGTGGTCTACAGTGTTGGTCTCAATCTAAAAGATGATGACGGCGCCGAGCCGCTGCCCAGACTAGACAACCGTATGACCGGCGACATTATTTTCAGGGTCGAACGATGATCGTCTCCCAGCCCCATACCCATAACCAGCGCTACCCATGGCGGAAACGCCGGCGGCGGGTACTGCTGGCGCTATTTTTGCTCGTTGTACTCCTTGGGGGCGGACTGGCGGTATTTAATTGGAAAATAAACACTCGTACGGAAGCCATGCTCAAAACCTTACAGGCATCAGGCATTCCCACCACCCCAAAAGAACTGGAAAATCAATACCCCGCGCCGCCCCAAGGCAAGAACGCCGCTGAAACCTATCAAAAAGCCTTTGAGACCGGAAAATACGACGAAAACGCAGAATCCTATGCCAAAATCGACGATAAAATGAGGGAAGAATCCAAGGATTCCAATCATCAGCCGACTCTATCTGATACGCTGCGCTCCATGGTCCGGGAGTATCTCAATGCGAACGCGGAAACCCTGCGCCTCTTGCATGAAGCCGCGAAAACCCCCGGCAGCCGCTATCCTTTGGACTTCTCCGATCCCATCAATATGAAATTAGACCATCTGGCCAAAATCCGGCAATCGCTGCGCTTGTTAAAACTGGAAGCCATGCTGGCCGCGGATGACAAGGATTTCGATAAAGCCCTGGAAGCCATCCGTGCCATGCTGGCGGCAGGGGATTCCGTTCGTCAAGAACCCATATTCATTTCCCAACTGGTCCGGAATGCCTGCCATGGGTTGACTGTCGACGCACTTCAGTATGTACTGGCCTCCGGCACATTAACGGAGGAACAACTGGCGCGTCTGAATGACATGTTCACACACCAGATAGACACGGAATCCTTTACACGCGGCTTACAGGGAGAATATATAGTCGGCATGGCTGTTTTTGATCGTCCCGAAATTATGGCGGACCTCTACAAGGATATGTTTGGGGTTGAATCCTATGTGCCCGGCGCTACACGCACTCTCTTGCGGGTCGTCAGTATGACCGGATGGACGGAAGCGGATCGATACCGCTATCTGAGCCGTCTCAGCGAGCTTAACGCTATCAGCCGCATGCCGGTCTATGAGGCCATCCCTGCCATGCAGGCCTTTGAAGACCAAATCCAGCGAAACAATTCCTGGATACCGACGATTTCCGGAAATCTTTCCTCCGGCCTGAGTAGAGCGGTCTTTTCGTTTGGCCGGGATCAGGCACAGATTCAATTTGCCACCACCGCCATTGCCATACAACGCTACCAATCATTCACTTCCAAACTTCCGGACTCTCTCAATGACCTTGTTCCGTCTTTCATGAGTTCCATGCCCCAAGATCCCTTCGATGGACAGCCCATGCGCTACCGCCGAATCGAAAATGGGTACCTCGTGTATAGCGTCGGATATAACCAACAGGACGAGGGCGGAGTTGCCCCCGCTGAAAATCAGGATAGGTATCGAACCGGAGACATCATTTTTACTCTGGAACACTGACTTTTTGAGGTGTGCCGTGTCTGTGGCGTCCCGCGCGGAGATTGAGCAATTCCACAAACAGCGAGAAGAACATCGCGAAATAGATGTAGCCTTTTTCAATGTGCTTTCCAAAACCTTCCGCGACCAGCATCACGCCAATCAATAGAAGGAATGCCAGGGCCAGCATGCGGATGGTGGGATGGCGGTTGACAAAGCCTGTCACCGCGCCTGCGAACAGCATCATCACCATCACCGCCAGGACAATTGCGGCCACCATCACCGGCACGCGCTGCGCCATGCCCACGGCGGTAATCACGGAATCGAGTGAAAAAACCAAATCGAGCAGCAATATCTGCACAATGGCGGAAGCAAAGGATTTCGCCGCTCTGGCATGTGAGACCTCTGATTCGTCACCTTCTGTTTTCTCGTGGATTTCCTTCACCGCTTTCCAAATCAAAAACAATCCCCCGCCCAGCAGAATGATGTCACGTCCAGACACCGGATGCCCCAGCACGGTAAACAGGGATTGCTGCATGGACATAATAAAACTAATGGAAAGAAGCAGACCAATCCGTAGGAACATGGCCAGCCCCAGGCCAAGCTGACGCGCCTTAGGTTGTTGAGCTTTTGGCAAACGCCCCGTGACCACCGCCAGCACCACGATATTGTCAATGCCGAGTACAATCTCCAATGCCGTCAACGTCACCAGCGCTATCAAACTCTCCACCGTCAATAAATCATGCATAGTTTTGGATCTCCATACAGAAATACCCTTTAAAGACTCCTCTTATTCAAGCGGAGTTACCATTTAAGGGAGGGCGAGGCTCCCGCCGAGCCGTCAAACAAAACATCCAATTATCGTAGTGTAAGAAGAATATTTTGCTTTTGTTTCACGGCTCGGCAGGAGCCTCGCCCTCCCGGATTATTTAAATTTCACTGCCTTGGACACGGATTGTTCGCACACTTCCCCGGCGGTGACTTCACGGCCCAGCGCATTCGACAAATAAATTCCCTCGGAAATGAGCATGGTATTCAGCGCGATCTCCGCCGTGGGCAACAATTCGACCCGCCCCTGCAATGCCGCCGCCCAATGATGCTGCGGGCTGTCATACACATCGCCAACGGTATGTACGTTCTGCAAGCGGTACTCGAATGTCTCCAGATCCGCCGTGCAATCGAATTCCAGGTCGTCAATGTTGTGATAATAGCCAAACGGATTCAGCCGCACTCCTCCCTGGCTGCCCGCCACTGAAGATCCCTCAAACGCGTTCAGATGAATGGCCCACGATTCAATGATATCCAGCGTGATGCCGCCCTCGAACCGGACAAACCCCACCCCCAGCTCTTCCACGTCATACCCGCTCGACGCGCGGCGATTGGGATCCATGTCCGTTTCTTGATAGATCTTCCCCGTGATCGTGAGCACTTTCGGATTGCCCAGCAAATACAGCATGTTCGAGATATGATAGACCCCCATGTCAAACAAAGCGCCCCCCGCCGCCACCTCTTTCTGCACAAAACTGGCCGTGCCATAGCCGTCTACAAACGGCCGCTTGCGCCGCCGGAATCCGGTGGAGCGCGCATGATACAGCGTGCCCAGATGCCCGCCGTCAATGAGCGCCTTGGCCGCTTTGGTTTCGCGTGTAAACAGCGTAGCCAGTTGAATGGACAGCTTCCTTTTCAATTTACGCGCGGACGTCAGCATAGCTTCCGCATCGCAATACGCCCCAGCCATCGGCTTCTCGCAAAAAACATGCTTGCCCGCCTTCAGCGCCGCCACGGCAAAGGGCATGTGCAGATTATTGTGCAGGCAAATATCCACCGCTTCGATATCCGATCGCTTCAGAAGATCCGCAGCATTGAAATAAACATGCGGAATCTTGTACAGCTTGCCCACCCGCCGCGCTTCCGTCGTATTGGCATCCGCCAGCGCCACCATCTCCACCCCAGGAATGGCCGCATATCGATCCAGATGCTCCTTGCCGATCTGCCCAACACCGATAATGCCCAGGCGCGTCTTTTTCGTACTCATGGCCTTCCCTTTCACAATGCGCCTAATTTTTCCAGATTCCGCCGGATCAATGCCGCCGTTTTTGCCGCCGCGCCGTATTCATCACCGTCTTCCGGGCAACTCTCCACCCCCCAGCAGCCTTTATACCCCGACTCCACCAACAATCGAATCGCTTTCGCCAGGTTCACCGACGGGTCATTGCCCTGTGCATCGAAATTAAACGTTTTGAAATGGGTGGACCGCGCATACTTCGCGCACAGTTCCCAGCCCTTTTCCTTCAACTCGGTCGCCCAATTGTGGGAGTCAAACAACAGGCCAAGCCCCGGAACCGCCTCCAGGATCCGCACCACATTTTCCGGGACAACCGATGGGCCCCAGTGATTTTCCATAAGAAGTTCAATGCCTTTGTCACGCGCGCGCGCAAGAATGTCCTCATACCCTTCCACGACGATTTCCAGCACCGCGTCCGGCAGTTCCTGCGGCCCGCCCGCGTCAATGCGCACCTGCGCCGCACCCAATGTCTCCGCCACATCCAGCCAGCGATAGGCCAGGCGGCGGTTGGCCTCACGCGCCGCCGGATCCTCTTCGTAAATGTGCGCGCCATCCACCGCAATGCAGCCAAACGGCAGCCCCGCCGCCTCTGCCGCCTCCTTCACGCGCCGCACATACGCGTCATCCTGCGAGGAGAGCACTGCATGCCCAGGGTCGGCGCCCGCCTTCGCCACATGGTCGCCACCCTGCAATGGCGCCAACTGCGCATTCCACGGATCAAGTTGCGTGGCGCCCAACTCCTTGCAGTCCGTGATGTACTTGAAAATATCCTGTTGTCCCGATTCCAGCAACCGGTGAAAACTAAATCCTCCAAAACTCAGCTCCATGTCGCGCTCCTTTGTAGATTTCCCACAGTATACCAAATCTAAAGACGGTCATTGCGAACCCCAAATGATTGTCCCAGGGCTATCGCATTAAAAAAAGCCGATACATTGACATTTCTCAAGAACCGAGCCTCTCCTTCGCAAGGGATTTGCCAGCGTTTGTTTGAATCAACCCAATGACAAAGGCGATTTTGCGGGGAATTTTAATGCGATAGCCCTGATGATTGTCCCGATTATTCATTGAATGGAAAAAGAGGCCGGGAGGGCAAAGTTTATCACGCGTCTCGCGTGACTCACGCCGGGCCGTGCGGCAAAACATCCCAATTTGTCATTGCAAGGAGCGCCAGCAACGAAGCAATCTCGGAGCCATGTCAACCCTGCCCATAGTAGCGCCACTTTCTTAGCAGCGAAGCGAAGTAATCTCGCCGGATTGTCAGCTGTGCATGGTTTCGGGATTGCTTCGCTTCGCTGCTAAGAAAGTGGCCATGATCGGGAGGGCGAGGTTTATCCACCGCAGGAGGGCTCCTGATGCTGTCTGAGAATTCTCTTTAAGAGTTATTTGATATGACTTGGCAAAGCTCAGAGTATCCCGCAGGGATTCAATAATTCCAGCCCAGGGTTGTGCGTCAGCGCTACCCTGGGTATGCTGCATCCCTAGAATAGCGCCTACCCTGAAAGGGTTGGCGCATGGTTAGGTTTAAAATTAAATTTCAACGCGTTGTATAACCCCTTCAGGGTTGGTTTATTAGGGATCTTGACCCAGGGTAGCGCCGGGCGCAACCCTGGGCTGGAATTATCAATCCCCGTTGGGGATTGCCGATTTTTTCTGTGATTAGCAGACATCGCACGGTCTCTTTTCGTTGTGATCGGCTTTTATGAATTCTCAGACAGACTCGGGAGCCCTCCTGCGGCGGATAAACCTCGCCCTCCCGATGGACATGTTCACAACAAGCGCAAAATAACAACCTATGAAAATCGATTAGGGATTCTGCAACGTTAACTTACTGCTCCGTGGGCGAAAGGAGGAAACGCAGATTGGGCAATGTTTTTCCGTTTTTATCCGTGATTCGCAGCACAAAGCCCCAATTCACCTCGGTGTTGCACACCTTCACCAACAGCGGTGTCACCCCCTTGGGAATAGTCACCGACACCGTATCGCGATCCAGGTATGCCGACCCTTCCACGGGATAGTCATATACCAGCGTATTGCCCAGCCACACTTTGCCCGCGTCGTTCGTTCCCACACGAAGTTGCGCCGGACACTCCTCGTCAGCGGCAACATAACACAGCGCATAGGCGCACACCTTTTCGGCGGGCGTGAACACGCGTTTAAAATCGACAAACATTGAATTGCCCGGCGCGGCATACTCCTGCCACCGTCCTTTCCCGTTCACGGTGTCATATTCCGCCGAAAGATCTATGCCTTGTTCCGGCGGATACACCATAGTGTGACCGATGGATAATTCAGTGCAGGGAAAAGGCCCTGCCACCAGCCACCGGGTCTGCGCCCCAAAGAGTTTTTGAAGATTCACCGGTTTGCCGTGGAAATACTGCAAGGCCAAATTCCACCCCTCCGCCACCTTCGTTGGTTCCAGGGAATTCACCGGAATAAGACCAAAGTCAGGCATGGAGCCCGGCTCGACAAATCGCGGCACCGGCGTCACGCCCAGTTCCTTCGAATAATCAAGGAGGAACATCTGGCGCAACTCTTTCGCCACCGTTACATAAGGGGGTGACAGGATCACCTCGCGTTTCGCAATAACGTCAAGATAGGCCTGCAAGTCAGCCGGGCCTGTGTATAGCTCCAATTTGCGCCCCGCCAATTGCTCATAGCAATTATGGCTGTATATCCAGTTGTACCGTTTGCCGGCCATAAGCGAGCCCGCATAACCCTGCCGGAATTCCTCCAGCGGCATGCCGGGTTCCTGCACCGACTGATAATTAAACCCAAAGGGCCATATGCCCGGCGCAATGGAACAATGACTTTTCCAATATGTTTTCGCGCGCGGGCTCAACAGGCGTTGAAACAGGCTGTTGCAGGCCCAGGCATGCCCCAGCATATACCGGATGTTTGGATTGCGGTATGTGTGCTCGGTGCAATAATGAATCCCGCCGGGCGCTTGCCGGGCCGCGGCTTCTTCCACCCAGGCAAGGTGGATAACCATGCCCAGGCTGAATTCCTGCTCCGGGAACGTAAGAAACACCATGTCGGGGAATTCATCATAGAGAATCCGGATTACACCCGTCATGCGCTCCCGCACCTTTCGAACCAGATCCTCCCGCGTATAGCCGGCATAGGTATACCCAGGCCAATCGAACTGGTATTGCTCCCCGCAATATTCAATATCCAGGGCAATGCCATTACATCCGGAATCGCGCGCAAAAATCGCAAACTGCCTGAAATTGTTGTTAATACGCCCCCACGCGGCGTCATTGAACCATTCAAAGAAATGATCAAAGGCAATTTTCAAAAATGTTTCCGACCCTATACTCCTGCAACTCTCATTCGCACGCTTCGCCTGCTGAAAGGTCTCATCGGATTCCCCAATGGTCCACGGCTTTTTATCTGTTGCCCAGATATCCGTGCACCACTCCCGCGCCACCTGATCCAGAAAAAATGCCTGCACGCCATGCTGCGCCCAAACCTGGGCGTCCGCAATAATCTGTTCCGGACTTGCCGAAAAAAGAATCGTCTTGGGGAGCGGCAATTCCGCCGTGGTTCCATACGAAAGCCCCGGCTCCGCCGTTTTTGACGGTTCCACGGCAACATCCGCACAAGCACACCCCATCCCCAACAGCACTACGAATAGACACACCCGTGATTCCCACATACTGCCTCCTTTCAGGTACACTCTATATCATGCCCAACTACCAGGAAACGCTAATCATACGATGAAACCCGGTAACAATAAAACATCTGACCCCAATTGGATCAAAATCCAGGATGATTTTGCCATACTCCGGCCAAAACAACGCAACCGGTTCCGCATCCTTCAGGTTACCGACTTCCACTCCAATGTCGACGAAATATTGAACGAAAAAACCCGCGCGGACGTCCGGGCCATGGTCCGGCGTTTCGCCCCGGATCTTCTGGCGGTCACCGGCGATATCTGGTGCGGCGACGACACCCCGGACGCCGCGCCCATGTGGATGCAGCGCGATCTGGATTTTCTGGGGGGTCTTGACGTCCCATGGGCATTTATTTGGGGAAACCATGATTATGCAGCGGATTTCGAGGCCGCACAACGCCAAATCGCCGCCACACCGAATGCCGTCGCTCCGCATGGAAACGGCCGCGGAAATTTCCGTGTGGAAGTGCGCCAGGACAGACATCCGCTTCCCGCTTGGGATCTTTTCTTCTTGAATTCCGGCCCGCAATGGCAACTGCCCCAGGATCTCGCGTGGTTCCAGGAAGAAACCACACGAATAACTCAGGATCGAGGAACAATCGTTCCGGCTATCGCCTATTTTCACATCCCTTTGAAAAATTACCAGGACGCCATCGATCAAGGCCGTACTATCGGCGAAGGAACGGAATACATGCTGAATTGGGGCGATGAGGAAGGCCTTGCGGCGCCAATATTCAAGCAGGCGGGAAACGTCCGGGCCTGTTTCACCGCCCACAGCCATAAAAATGATTTCTGGTTTGAAGAAGACGGTGTGGTGTTCGCCTATGGACGCGCCACTGGCTATGGCGGCTACGGCGGCGAAGATCTCCCCAAAGGCGGCAAATTACTGGACCTGGATCTTCATTCCGATCATTTTAGTTTCATGACCGTCTTTGGCGATGGCACGGTAGAACAAACAACGGTTCGATAACATTCTCAAGGAATTATTGGGAGGGCGAGGCTCCTGCCGAGCCGTAAGACAAAATATCCAAATAGCATATATTCCTGCGACAATCCTGATCTTGTTTTAACGGCTCGGCAGGAGCCTCGCCCTCCCATTCGCACTTTTTCTTTTCAATTAGCTGCTTCTGCTCATTCCCACGTGCACTTGGGATCGCACCTGCATGCCCGCCGTAGTCACCTGCTTCGCGTGACGAAGAAGGGTCTTCAGCGTGTCACTTTTCTCGTTCCCAAGTTACATTTTGAAACACACTTGTCTTCAAAGTTTAACTTTGCCTAATTCGCTTCTCCTGATTTCCGGAAGATGCTGTCCACCGTGTTACGCAAATATTGCTCATCGGTTAATCCGGCGGATGCTTCTTCCGGGAATGCGACCTGTTCTCTGAAATGGTCCGCCAGTTCTCTGTAAAGTGCCACCCGCGCATCGGGGTCCAGCTCATTCCGGCGCATTAACGCTTGCACCAACAGCGCAACTTCCACGGGCGACACCTGCTGCCGCAGGCGCGCTTCCAGATGCGGATAACTCCGGAAGGAATTGTATTTATCCGGCAGAAGCTGCTGAAGATCCGGCTGTTTGGGCGTGGGGGTATGCACCACCACCGTGTTCGCCGCCAAATCGCCCAGGCGCTGCGCATGCCGGCTGAACAACATGGCCGCCCCACCCGCCAAATACAGCATCGGCAGCATATCCACGGTGCGCATCAGATTGCGCATCACGATCTGACTGAACTGAAGCCGCAAACCCTGCGCATCCATCACGCGGATCTTGAGCAGGAATTTACCCAGGGTCTGACCATGCCATATCCATTCCAGCAAGATATTGTATCCGGTATTCAATACAAAGAACGTCAGGATGGAAATGGCCGTGGTGAGATCGCCGGAAAATGACTGCAATATGGAAAACGTGGTGAGTACAACCAAGGCCACGACTAATGTAACGCCGAAATCTATCCCCCATGCCAGAAACCGGGCGCTGGGACCCGCCAAAAGCAGTGAAAACTCCACGCCTTCCGGCGTGCGCACGGCCAAGGTGGCGTTGCGGGGTTCAATCATGGGGAGCCGCCTTTCCCGACAGCCTACGCCCGCGCTTTCGCCCCGATCCCAGCAGGAACGCAAATAAAAGAAGCAATTCCAGGCTGCCGAACGCTATCTTCAAGGCATAGGGAATAACCGGTTCATGATACTGCGAAAAAAACGATTCCACGATGCCCGCCCAAACCAACAGCAACATAACCCCCACGATCAGCGTTACCAGATCGGGACCCGCAGCGCGCAGCCGCTCCCGGAATGATTGTGCGCTGCCCCACCCAATCAGGGCGCCTGCCAGCACAAGCCCCGCCTGCCCTGCAATCAGCACCGCAGGCAATTCGATGGAGCCATGCGGCAAGAGCCATCCCGCCAGAAAAGTGCTCTGCCCCGCCAGAATGTAATCAATGGCCACGCCTCCAAGAATCACCCCGTTGTACAACATCATTATCAGCGTGCCAAGCCCCCATGTGATGCCCAGCGACATGGCGAAAATGCTCACCCGGATATTATTCGTCATCAACGCGGCGGCAAACGTAGATCGCGCGCCTTCAAGGCGATCTTCCGTGGAGTGTTCTTCTCTCTCCACACGTTTGGCGGGATCATCCTGTAAATGACTGAATTGAACGGGGAATACCGATTCCTTTGCAGCCGGGTCCAGCAGCACCGCGCCCGCGCCAAAAAAACTGCCGATGACCATCGCGGCCAGAGCGATGAGAAAAGCGCGATACCGCCGGCGGAAAGTCTGCGGAAAGGTTTCAAAAAACCATGCGAGTGGTTTCAAACGATAGGGGGCATCGCGAATCTCATGAATCTCCGCATACGCGCGCCCCACCAGTCCCTCAAGGTATCCCCGGATTTCCGGTTCCACCGCGAAAGTGCGGATGCGCGCCAAATCCGATGCGGCCCGGCGGTACAAATAATAGAACCGGCGGGTTTCCGCAAGATCCATGCGCTGCTCCAGGCGCCGCTCCAGGCGGCTCAGACACTCCTCCAGTTCCTGCCAGAACGGCTGTTCTTCCCGGACAAAATGGGCGACATCCAAAATCACAAGATCTGCCTTTGCTTTATACTCAAGTATTGGGAAACCAATTCCGGCGTCAGCGACTCGTTTTCCAACAAACCCAGAGCCACTCCCCGCCGGTGCAAGATGCGCTGCAATTCGCGCAGATCACGCCACTGCAAATGCCCGCTCAGGCGCTTATAGACATCGTCCACGCTGGATACCTCGGAACGATCAAACAAGGGTCCCACGCCCGCGGGCGTCAACATGTTCGCCAGAATCAGATGGCGGCGGGTAATCAGATCCATGCTTCGCGCGAAGGTTTCCGAAAGCACGGGATCATCCAGGTTTGTCAGAAACACCAGCAAGGCGCGCCGCCGCAAGCGCGTGCGAATGAATGAACATACCTCGTCAAAATCCGGCGTTACATCGTTGGGTTCCAGCGTATAGAGCGCGTCCCGGCAAACCGTGTAATGCTCCCGGCCGTTTCGCGCGCGCACAAACCCGTGAATGCGATCGCTAAACGTCAATAATCCGAACAAATCCCCTTGACGCTCCGCCACCATGCCCAAAATCATCGCGGCATGGATAAAACGGTCCAGTTGTGAAACGGAACCCTGGGCGGGATCCTGAAGGGTGCGTCCGCTCAACCGGGAGGCGTCCAGGATCACATACACTTCCTGCGTCCGCTCCACTTGATACACTTTCGTGATCGGATGCGCACGCCGCGCCGTCGCTTTCCAGTGTATGTCTTCAAAACTATCCCCCGGAATATATTCGCGCAATTTTTCAAATTCGCGGCCTTTGCCAACCCGCCGCCGTGCATGCAATCCGAGCGCGCCCCGGTTCAGGAAAATCGCCGCCACACGGTTGCGCTCGCCCAGCAAGTTCGGATACACCCGGAGTTCCACGTGATCCGGAAAGACCCGCCGGCATCTCCAAAATCCTACCACCGAATCCATGGCCGCATAGATATTTTCAAGAAAAAACTCGCCGCGTTTATGCGGCGTCACCGGCCAATCCAGCCGATATTCCTCCGCTTGTTCGCCAATGGAAACGATCTTCGTCTCCTCCACGCTTTCCACACTGGGCGGAAACGACAACCCAACCACCAGCGAACGCGGCTGACGATCCCGGTTGGCAATGTGAATGCCGATCATTCCGGCCCGGTCTTTCGTAAGCCGGAACAGTGGCGCGCCGCCATTGGTCCGGATGAACTCCAGGTGCAATGCGCCAAACCGGTTCGTGGACAACACCGCATCCACTACAGCCAGAACGGTGAACACCCCCATAATCCCCAACACCAACAGGGTCCACTCCGGAACGGCGGACACGACCAATGCACACGGCAGGAATACCGCCGCCGTCCAGAATATCAATCTGTTGGTGGGGGCTATCATCGCGGAACCGTAATACTCTGCAGCAATTGTTGAATGATTTCAGCACACGTCAGCCCTTCTATTTCATATTCGGGCCGGAGAATAATCCGGTGTTCAAGAACCGCCCGCGCCATGCTTTTGATATCGTCCGGCGTGACAAAATCCCGGTTTTGCATCGCCGCGCACACCCGGCTGGAAAGCAACAACGCCTGCGTGGCGCGCGGCCCCGCGCCCACCATCACGCTACTGTGTTCGCGCGTCTTACGCACGATATCCACCGCATAGCCCAGGAGTTCATCGCGCACCACCACCTCATTCAAGATCGTCCGCATAAGCGCCAATTGTCCCTCTTCCAGCACCTGCCACACCTCTCCGCGCGCCAACACCGCTTCCGGCGCTTCCAGACCCAGTGTGCGCCGGGCAAGCGTGAGTTCTTCCTCCCGCTTGGGAGTTTCCATGATAATTTTGAGCATAAACCGGTCCACCTGCGCTTCCGGAAGCGGGTACGTTCCCTCAAACTCGATGGGGTTCTGCGTCGCGAACACCGTGAAATTGGGCGACAGCGGATGGGTCTCGCGATCTATGGTTACACGCCGCTCCTGCATCGCCTGCAACAGCGCGGACTGTGTTTTTGCGGGCGCCCGGTTGATTTCATCCGCCAATAGAAACGTCGTGAACACAGGGCCCTTCACCAATTGGAATTCATTGTTCTTCAGATTGAACACATTCGTCCCAATAATGTCCGCCGGCATAAGATCCGGCGTAAACTGGATGCGGTTGAACTCGCATCCAAGCACCCGCGCCAGCGTCCGCACCAACAGCGTTTTCGCCACGCCCGGCACGCCCTCCACCAGCGCATGATGATTCGAAAAAATGGCGATAAGCGCCTGATCGATCACCTCGGCGTGTCCAATGATCACTTTGCCGATTTCCTGGCGCGCACGGGCCAGCAGATCCTGCAATTGTTCAAGTGTTGAGGTCACGGATCATTTCCTTTCTTTTATCAGCCTCTCCATGGTTTTATAACGCGCCACCAGGGCGGCCGCGTTGTTTTCCGTATCCTGAGCCAACCCCATAATGTCGTTATGTGCCGCGGGAGCAAAGCGCGGATCATGCGCAAAATCCCGCCGCCATTCCTCATAACAGGTAGTTAACAACCGGCGAACCGGCACACTGCGCCGAACCAGTTGATGCAAGCCGGTAAAAGCTTCCTGTACATTTTCCGATTCCACCGTCTGTTTCAGATACGCCGCATCGTGCCGGGGCACAAGACTCCACATGCTCTTCCAAACAAATAACAGCCCTGTCACTGCAAAAGCGATCAGCGCAAGATCAAGCCGGTAACGCCGGACCAAGTCCATCAACCCCGGCGTATGCACAATGCCAAAATGCGATTCATCCACCACGATTTGTGTATTCGGGCCCACCAGCCACGTTAAAAACCCCGTCGGACGTTCTTTGCGCAACGCTTCATTACTGATAAAATACGAATCCGCGCACACCACAATGGAGCCGCTGCCCCACTGCCGCTCAATAATCACCGGAAAATCATCGCGCGCATACACCACGCGCCAATGATCCGCCAGCTTCTCAAAATAAGAAGCGGATCGCCAGGGCAATGAGTCCGGAAGTTCCTCAACTTCCGCTTTCTTATTCACAAAAATCTTTTGCGCTTTCTCTGAAAACGCCTTCCCGCTTATTTCAAACCCCCAGCGTTCTTTGATGTTTACATAGAGTTCCTTTTCCCCCTGTATCGCCTCCTTTTCCGATTCCCCTTCCCGCGTTTTTTCTCTTTCCGCCCGTTCCTGCTCCTCTTTCCAGTACACGCCGGATAAGGGATAATACGCGATCACCATGCGCCCCCCCGTTAATACAAATCCTTCCGCCGCGCGGATCACTTCCATGGGATCGTCCGTATCCGGCACCCCTGCCAAAAATAATGTGGTGTTATTCCCCTGGTTCAGTTCCATAATGTTGCGTTCATGCCGGCGCACCTGCAACCCTGGCATCATGGCAAGCGATTCGTAAAAGGCCTGTGCACCCATGGGGTCCGCACGGTGTGTCGAATAGGCCGGATAAACGTCGCCATAATCCATACGAAGCGAAAACACCCGCCATAATTGCACCAAGGCCAGAAGACCTATCACCACCGCCGCTCCCAACGCCCATGCGGAGCCTCGTTTTCCATATATGCGTGCAGGCGCGGCCACGGCCTAACCTCCCACCCGTTCATGACACGCATACACGGCGTCAAAACCGTCCTTGTTCGCTTCATGTTCGCCATACCAGACAGACTCATAGATTCCCGCGCCCTGCCGGAACGCCGGAAGCAGTTCCGGACGCGCATGCTGGTGCCGGGCTAATTCCACGCCGTAATCCCGATTCGACTTGAACCGCGCTATCCGAATAAGGTCCAGGCGGGACATCCGCGCAAGCATCGCCAGGAATAACGCCCGGATCGCCAGACGGCACTCCCCTTGCTCCATCAATGTCTGGGCCATGCCCAGCCAACCCTCTTCCGGAAGTTGATCCGCCGATGTGTTTTCATCGGCAACATCCGGCACGGGCGTACTCCCCAGAACAGCCAGCACCGGCGTCTCCTGCCGGCGTTGTTTCCATAAGCGGAACAGCAATACTCCGATCGCGCCGATCAGGATAATGACGAGCACCACCAGTACCACCCGCAAAATATCCTTTATGGAATCCAATGTCCGCGGGGTTCGGTCCTTGCTGAACACACGATCCCGGTCCAGGAGCCAGTCAAAGAAACGGTCTATTGCATCCACCGTTTTCTTGGCAGCCCCGCGTATTGTCTCCGAAATGTTGCGCAACGTCCGTACAATAAATCCCTCCTGGTTCGGATCCGGCGCCGGACGCGGCATGCGCCAGGTATACCGCATGCGGCTGAGTTCCTGATTCAGCGCCTTGTCCAGTTGCTGCGCCGTCACTGCATTGGGCCGGGCAACAGGCGCCGCCGCATCTTCTTGCGCCGAAACCGGTAAAGCAACCATCATCATTGCCGCCGTACCCGCGAATATCATCATCCACGCGGACATCCGCCGCACCCGCCGGAGAAGAATACGGAGATCTTCGCCGTTGCGGCGCGAGCGCCCATAAAAACACCGCAGCACATACGCCGTCTTTATCGTGGGATCAAGAACCAGATAGGTCATGCCGCAAATAATCGCTATGAAGGTGCTGTTCTGCACGGCATTCCCGGATTGCGAGAGGATCGTCTCAACACCCAGAAAGGAATCCAGCATCTGCGCGCCAAACATCAGGCCCGCGCCAAGATTGAGCGCGACGATAATGCCCACCGGCGCCAACGGCACAAACGCAATGGACAGCAACACCGCGTACAAATACGCCAATCCCCCCAGCAGCAAGGGCGACAATGAATCCATCACGGGCAGAAACGCCAGGTATAGCCCGGCCATCAACAACACGAGAAAGGGGCTCAAAAGCCATATCACAATATGGTTTTGCGCAGGCCAGAGTTTGGCCTGCGCCGTCGCATGATCAAAAACCTCCCGCGCCGATGCGCCTCCGCCATCATCCAGCACCGTCGCATTTTGATAGGTGGCGTACACCCAGCCAAACGGAAACGCCGTCATCACGGCGAACGGCAGGGTGAAAAAGCCCGTCATCTGAATGATAGCCTGGAACGAAGCGGACCGGAGCCAGCGCCCCGCCGTCAAAGGCGCTGGAGGCTCATTTTTCAACCCGGCCATGAGCACATGGCAGAACCGTGCCTGCCATGTCTTCATCCAGACAAATAAAACCGCCATGCCCAGCGCCGCCAGCGGCAATATTGTTGTTGCCCCCGCGCTTTGAAGCATGGCGCCCCAGAACGTAATCGCCCCCGCCACAAACGGCAACGCCCCAATGTAATACACGGCCAGGACCGCCAGCGGCGTTCCTTTCAACACCAGCACGGCCTCTTCGGCAATTTGCAGACCGGAAGGACTGGTCTCTCGGGAAGGTTGCATCATGAACTGTCCCAATCATCTTCCAGGATCGTCTTATGCTCGTGAAACGTCGAAGGCACGGAGAGCAGCGCCTTTCCTATCACAAAAAATGACCCCCACAAAACCAGCACCCCCAACGCTATCCGGAAAACCATGCGCAATGATCCAAAATTCCGTTTCTGGTCAAGTTGCGCCTTAGCGGTTTCTTCTGCAATGCACGCCGCACACAATAACCGGTTGCGGTGCTCCGAAACACATTCCCGGCAAAAAAAACGCCCGCATTCCGGACACCGCGCCGCCGCCTCGCGCTGCGCATGATTGAAACACCGCGATTGCGCGAAACTCACATGCTTGCTGTCAACGTGTTGTTCCATCGGATGCCTGAGAGTGTTGCGCATGCCGCCCAACGGCACGCTCCTCAGCCTATGGTAGGTATTCAGGCATCGCAGATCAATTTTGTTCCCTCCGGAGACAACCACAGCCCGCACGGAGAGGAAGGGGTATGGTATACTCGTGTTTTTCCACAAAATTACGAAGGTTTTGTGAATGTCCGAAACCCCCATCGTCCTGAGCACGGTGACCGGACGGTATACCCATGCCGCCTTCGGTTTGCGTTGGCTGTATGCCAATCTGGGGCCCTTGAAAGAAAAAACAATTATTCGCGAATTCCACCTCCAACAACCGCCTTTGGAAATCGCGGAACGCCTCCTGGCGGAAAAGCCGCGCATTCTCGGCCTCGGCGTATATATCTGGAACGTGAACCTCATCACCCAGGTGGCGCAAACCATCAAAGGCGTGCAGCCGGACATCTCCCTCGTTCTCGGCGGTCCGGAAATCAGTTTCGAGTACGAAAATACACCATTATTCGATACCGCCGATTACATTGTTTGCGGGGAAGGCGAAACAGCCTTCGCGCAACTCGCCGAAGCCATTTTGGAGAACCGTTCACCCGCGCAAAAAGTAATTCAAGCGGATCGGCTCGATGTGGCCCAACTGCAGCTTCCATACGATGCCTATACGGATCTCGATATCACGCGGCGGCTGGTATACGTGGAAGCCTCGCGGGGCTGTCCATTCCGATGCGAGTTCTGTCTGTCTTCCCTGGATCCCCATGTGCGCGATTTCCCATTGGAACCTTTTCTCGACGCCCTTAAAACACTCATTGAGCGCGGTGTGCGCAATATTCTCTTCGTGGACCGCACCTTCAACCTGAAAACAGAACGCGCCGATGCCATCCTCCGCTTTTTCCTTGAACACTGGCGCGAAGGGCTCCGGGTCCATTTTGAGATTGTGCCCGGCCGTCTGAATGAAACCCTGCTGCGCCGCATGGCGGAATTTCCTCCCGAAGGCCTGCATCTCGAAGTGGGCGTGCAAACCTTTACTCCCGAAGTGCTCGAAAACATCTCCCGGCGGCAGGATAATCTCAAGACGATAGAAACCATCCACTTCCTGCGCGAACACACCGGCGTTCTGCTCCATGCCGACCTGGTGGCGGGATTGCCCGGCGAATCCTGGGAAAGTTTTGGCGCCAGTTTCGATCAACTGCTGGCCTTGCGTCCGCATGAAATCCAGGTAGGCATTCTAAAGCGCCTGAAAGGCGCCCCCATCGCGCGGCATATCCCCGGATTCCACATGGTTTTTTCACCCCAAGCCCCCTACGACATCTTGCAAACGGACCACCTCAATTTCACCCAAATGCAACGCATCAAACGATTCGCACGCTATTTCGACCTGTATTACAACTCAGGTAATTTCCCCACAAGCCTGCCGATCCTGTGGCATAGCCGCCCCTCTGCCTTTGAAGCAGGCATGGCCTTTACGGACTACCTGTGGAACACCACCGGACGCACCCACGAATTCCCCTTGGCCCAACTCGCCCGCCATCTCTACGATTTCCTGATACAATCCCCTGCGGCTGATCCCGCCGCCATCGCCGAAACCATCAAAAGCGACTTCCACCACATCCCTGGCCGCAAAGACAAACTGTCGTTTCTAAAGAATTGCTAAGGACGTTCCCTTACAGATCTTCCATCAGACGGGCAATGTCTTCGGGCGCGGGTAACAACCCTTCAAGTTCTTTTGGCAAAGTAGGGACTATGCAATACTCTGCAACACCGATGGGCTTGGCGGAATTGCGCAAGGCATATTCAACAATGGTGGTATTCTTGTCTTTACATAGAATGATTCCGATGGAAGGGTTTTCACCTTCTTCCCGTACAGTGTCATCAAGAATGGCAAGATAAAACTGCATCTTGCCCACATATTCTGGTTCAAACTCGCCCACCTTCAATTCAAAGGCAACAAGACACCGAAGCTTCCGATGGAAAAGCAGGAGATCAACAAAGTATTCCTTGCCTGCGACTTCGAGCCGATACTGGCTGCCAATAAAGGCAAACATTCCACCCATGGCGCGAAGGAAATCCTCGACACGAGACAAGATAGCATGTTCGAGTTCACGTTCAGAATGTTCTTCGCCCAGCCCGAGAAAATCGAACAGGTATTCGTCTCTCAATGCAAGTTTGGCTTGGTCTCGGATGGATTCTGGCAAGGTACTATCAAAGTTGGTTTGACTGATAAGAGTCTTTTCATAAGTCTGGTTCTCAATTTGATGAAGGAGAACACGTTTTGTCCATCCCATTCGGCGCGTCATTTTAATGTAAAATTCTCGCTGAAGTGGATCCTTGCAGTGTTCTAAAATGACTACATTGTGGCTCCAGGCAATTTCTGCAACCAATGGCTGCAGTTTTTCACAGTCCGCATAAGTAATGTATAAGTTCCTCATATTCCATATGTTACGAACTGAAAATCCCTGAATACCAGGGAACTCATTCTGAAGATCATGCGCCAAATTCTCTACCACCGCCTTGCCCCAGGATTCCCCCTGCTGACGCTCGACGATCATACGGCCAATATCCCAGTAAAGGGCAATTAACTCCTTGTTGACGGCCTTCAGTGCGGCATACTGGGCGGACCGTATACGCTCTTTTACATCCCGTAGCAAGTTGGCATACTCAACGGGAACCTGGCCGGGCTGTGACGCTATTTCGGCTTTGGACTCATTCGCATGGTGTTCTTTTGTCATATGCAACGCATCCCCTCCTCACAAAACATTGCTCCGTAATTGCTCAGCATCATGTATATATATCTTACCAAACGGTAAAATCAAAAGATACAAAATCCGTCTTCCCCCGCATCGCACGCCTGATACCCCCCGCTATTGTACAACTGCATCAGCCGGAGCAGTTCGGAAAGATCGATTTTCCAATCGGCGGGATTATAATCGCTCGAATGCTGCGGGAAGGACCACCGGTTGCCATCACTCAAGCCGTAATCATCCTCGCTTCCAGGATCGCAGTGATATCCATACGAACGCGCGGGATATGATTGATAAAGCTGTATCCCGCGAAGCAATTCGGAAAGACTGATATGATGGTCGCTGTTAATATCGGCTGAATGCACCGACGCGGGATGCGATCCATCGGAGGTCAATGTAATGTCCCGGCGCGTAGTGCTTCCGGAAACCACCGTAACCCCGCTGATCGTACGGGAAACATATCCTGGCGCGGAAACCGCCAGCGTATAGGTCCCCGGCAGGAGCATCCGGTGATAATCGCCCACATCCGGATCAGTAATCACCGGATGATCGATTCCCTGAACGCTTATCCTCGCATACACCGGCGCACCCGTAGAGGCATCGGTGACAACTCCGCGTACCCCCCAATGCACCGTTTCCATATAGGAAAGCATCGATTCCCGGTTGTACTCCCAAAACTGTCCCAGCGTCGATTGCGCGGGCTTCTTGGTATTGGATAGCTCAATCGTCATCTGATTGTTACTGGCGTACCGGTAGTTCCAGTCCTGCATCCCCCCATACACCGTGTACCACGCGGCCCCGTTGGTGATCCCGTGCTCAAACAAGAAATTGTTCCACATCGGCGTATTATATTGTGAATATACTTCCGCCACTTGAATGAACAGCGCATCATCCGGGGAAATGGTATACGTGTTTGCCGGAGCATCGCCCTCATCAAACGGATAATTCACCACCAGCGCGCCTGTATGAAAATTCGCGGAAAGCGTGAAACTGTGCTGCGCGGTCCAGCGCATCATGTGCTGCACTTCCGTGGGACGTCCCGGCGCATCGATCATCCCGCCATCCAGAAGATTTTCCGAGGGGCCGTCCTGAACATAACTCGGGAAGTTCCGGTTCAGATCAAAGCCCTGTGCATTATACCGCGTGCCGTTAGTGAGCCCGTCCGGATTCATCAAGGGCACAATCCAAATCTCCGTTTCATCCACCAACTGCGTAGCGCGCACCCCATCTTCCGTATACGCGCCATAATTGCTCAGCAACCACTTGATCAACTGCAGGCACATCTCCGTGCCAATCGGTTCATCCCCATGGATGGTGGAAACATATTTGAACTCCGGCTCATCCTCCTCCGCATCCGGATTGGCCGTAATTTTCACCGCCCAGAGCGTACGCCCGTTCACCGAATCCCCCAGCGAATACAACCGGCAGATGGACGGGTAATCGTTCGCATATTCCTGCAAGGCCGATGTCAACGAGGAATAACTGTGATACACCCAGACGGCCTTGGATACTTCATCGAACACCGGCGGATTCGGCTGACATTCCACTACCCTATAAGTCAAACCATGACTTTCGATCTGCCGTAATTCTTCTTCCCGCGCATACACCCGGATCCGGCCCTCCGCCATCCCGTCCACATCAAAGTGATTCCTCACCAAAAAATCCAGTGTTTCCCTGGAACCTTGTTCCACTTCAATCACATACACCCGCCCCAGGACCAAATCATCCGATGCGGATGAAGCCCCCAAAAGGGAAATTGCAGCTACAACATACAGTCCAATAAACATGCGCACCACTATCGGCAATCAACCGCATCCTTGTCAAATAAGGAAAACCTCATTGCATGCAACATGAAATATGGCAATCCGATGGGAGTATAGAATGGCATTCGATGATCACCTTACTTCAATAAGTTCGAGGCGAAGGCGCTTCCCTACTGCGGCTGCTGCACGCTGCAGCGTATGCAATGTAACGGAGGTATTAGTGGCATCCAACAAACGATCAAGTGCCGGCCTGCTTGTGCGCATACGACGCGCCATCTGTGCTTTTGAAAGCCCTTCAGCCCTCATTGCCTGATCTATCTGCATGGCAAGAAGTTCTAGATCGGAAGAGCGTCGTGTAGGGAAAGAGTGTACCATCCAGTGT
>ERZ795059.206-NODE-206-length-84539-cov-51.368188_pt1 | contig 84539 bp, 86 predicted proteins | sample MGYA00375143_ERZ795059 | MGnify/ENA primary metagenome ERZ795059 (study PRJEB30188, sample SAMN05720168) | activated sludge metagenome | isolation source: Anaerobic digester | place: USA | collected 2015-01-07 ... | reverse complement strand
CTGTTGGAGGTGTGCATGAGGGGGCTCATAGCCATTCTGTCAATGCTCGCCTTTTCCCTCGCCTGTTTTCTGCCCGGCATCGGGTCACTCACGGCTCTCGCATCTGACGAAGACAATCCCGGGCTCCGGGAGAACCTGCTTCCGGCCCAGCAGGGCGACGCCAAGGCCCAGCTGTTCGTCGCCTACCTGTATGAGACGGGCCAGGGGGTCAAGCAGAACTACGCCAAGGCTGCCCAGTGGTACGGCAAGGCCGCCAGGCAGGGCAACCCCGAGGCCCAGACCCAGCTCGGCGACATGTACCGCCAGGGCAAAGGGGTGCCGCAGAACTACGTCCTTGCATACATGTGGCTGGATTTGGCTTCCCAGCAGGGGAGCAGGCAGGCGAGAGAGCTGAAGAAGAACGTCAGCTCAAGGATGACAGCCGGGCAGAAGGACGAGGCGAAGAAGCTTCTGAAGAACTGGAAGGCGAAGAAGTAGGCGTCTCCCATGGCTGGGGCAACTCCATGCTTATCGAGAACCCAGCAGTGCCTCCGGGGTAATTCATAAACAACTCAATCCCGCGCCAGTCTCAATTTGTCAGATACATCCCCTCCAAGTTGGTTGAAAAAAATATTTAAGTTTTCATTTTCAAAGACGATAAAGGTGGTAGAACAGAGAAGGGAGGTGAGAGGGACACGGGGTTTGATCAGTACCTGCAAACTGATCACAAATGAACAAACCGGCCAAGGATGGTCGGAACAACCAAAAAAATCAAGGAGGATTCAAACATGGCACTTCGCATCAACACCAACGTAGCAGCACTCAACGCACACCGGCAGTTACTCCTGACAGAAGTAGGCATGAACAAGAGCATGGCAAAACTCTCCAGCGGCTACCGCATCAACAACGCTGGCGACGATGCATCTGGTCTGGTTCAGGCCAACGCACTGCGAAGCGATGTCCGGGCCGCTAAGGTTGCCGCACAGAACACCATTCAGGGCAAGGCCAGCCTGGCGATCCACGAGGGCACCGCCAACACGATTGAAGGCATTCTCGAGCGGATGAAGGAACTGCTTATGAAGCAGGAGGCATCAGGATCTACCGCTGAGGCTGCTACGAATTCTGAGCTGGCCGCACTGCAAGCTGAGATCGGACGTATTGGTACGAGTGTGTCAGCACAGACCTTTGAGGTAGGTATCGATGGCAGCACTATCACGGTTGAGGCTTTTGATATGACTGAAACTGGTGTACTTGGCAGTGGTGTTACTGTAACTACCGCTACTGCTACATCTGTTATCGACGCAGCTATCGCGACGATAGGTGGGTACCTTGCCAATATCGGCGCGGGCATGAACCGTCTCGAGTTCACCTATGCCAACCTCCAGACGCAGATCGAGAACTTGTCTGCATCTGAATCGGCCATCAGGGATACCGACATGGCCGCGGAGATGGTGAACTTCACCAAGAGCCAGATCATGCTCCAGGCCGGTACGGCCATGCTGGCCCAGGCCAATATGGCCTCTCAGGTCGTTCTCTCCCTGTTCGGCTAAGACAGTCATTCCGGATCATGGGGGAGGGTTCCTCCCCCATGAATCCTTGACTGAAAGGCTGGTGCGGCCATGAAAACTGCAAGCATGAGCACTCTACCGGTCGATCCTGGACGATGGCAGAACGCCGGTATCGGGTCTGTGGCCATCACGCAGGCATCGGCTGGCAAAGAACACAACGTTTCTCTACCTCACAAAGCTCTTCAGAAAGACAGCCGACTTTCCGAAGAGATTCAGAAGATTCTCGATGAGATGAACACGCAGCTCAACATCATGAATCGATCCATACAGTTCAGCATCGACGAGAGTTCGCGCGATATCGTGGTGCGGGTGGTGGACAAGGATACCGGCGAAGTGATAAGGGAAGTACCACCTGAAAGCATCCAGAAGCTCCGCGAAAAAATGGCGGAGCTGACAGGGCTCCTCGTTGAAGAGGAAGTCTAGCGACAGGGTGGGTTGCACCCTGCATTGAACGCGGGGCTCACCACATTATTCTGAGCAGTCGGGGGAGAGCATGGCATCAACGTACTCCATTTCAGGATTGGCATCCGGGCTGGACTGGAGCACCATGATCAGTCAGCTGGTGGAACTGCAGCGCAGGCCCATAACGTTGCTGGAGGGGAACAAGGCAACGCTCAGCGAAAAAAAGACGGCCTGGGGAGAAGTGAATACCATGCTGCTTTCCCTGAAGACCGCTGCCGGCTCCCTGAACTCCCTCGATGACTTCAATCTCTACAAACCCAGTGCCACGGTATCCGGAACGAGCCGCAGCGTGGGTGATCTCATGAGCTTCGCCGTGGGGACCAATGCATCGGAAGGAACCTATGACATCACCGTCACCCAGCTGGCAAAGGCCCAGAAGCTCGTCAGCGGCAGCTTCGGTTCGACGACCGAAGCCCTGGGTATCTCTGGTGATCTCGTCATAAACGGCAGGGTACTCAGCTTAGCGGGAACAGACAGCCTGGCGACCATCCAGTCGAAGATCAATGCCCTGAACTCCGGCGAAGACCCGGCAGGCGTCACGGCATCCATCATGAGCGTGTCCAGCGGCGAATATCGTCTCACCCTCACGTCGAAGACCACGGGTGCACAGGGAATGTCGCTCGAGAACGGCTCCGGGTCGGATGTCCTCGCACAGCTCGGACTGGTCGAGATCGTGGCGGGGCAAGATGCCGTGATCATGGTTGACGGGTTCACCATTACGAGGAGTACGAACCAGATAAGCGATGTGATAGGTGGCGTCACTCTCAACCTCCTCGGCGAGGACGAAGGTGCGACCATCACCCTCGACATTACCAGGGACAATGACGGCGTCAAGAAGAAGATCCAGGAATTCGTGGACAGCTACAACAAGCTGGAGAGCTACATCGACAAACAGAACACGGTGTCCGGGGACGGCAAGACAACGGGTACGCTCTTTGCCGATTCGACGCTCCGGTCCGTCTTGGGCACGCTGAAGAAAACCATCCTTTCTGAAGTGAGCGGGCTGGATTCCACCCTTAACCACCTGAGCCTCATCGGCATCAGCATCGACAGGACAGGCCAGCTCTCCATCGATGATACCGTTCTGGACGGATATCTGGAAACGAACTTCGATGATGTCGTGGACCTCTTTGCTGCGCGGGGGAGAAGCACCAGCAGCGAACTCACCTATGTGTTCTCAGGGGTCAGAACGGTCCCAGGCGACTACGAGGTGGAGATAACCCAGGTCGCAACCAGGGCCAGTGTAACGGGCAGCGGGTTCTCCGGTTCGTTGAGCAGCGACGTAGCCCTCGACTTTACAGCGCCCGGCGGCAGTGCAAAGACCATAACCCTCAGCGCGGGATCTGACATTACTGCCATCGTGGGCGCCATCAACGCGGACAGCTCCCTGGGCGTCATTGCCGAGGACATCGGCGGCCAGCTCAGGCTGACAAGTACCTCCTATGGCAGCACAGGGTTTTCCCTTTCCGTCACGGGGGGTGATATCGGCATAGCCGATGGCACCTATACGGGCCTCGACGTGGCAGGCAGGATCAGGCAGCAGGGGTCCTCGGAATGGATGACCATGACCGGCAGGGGCCGGACGCTCACCGGCGATGCAGGTCAGGATGTGGATGGACTGGCCATGCTGTATACAGGGACCAGCACTGGCGTGATGGACTTCTCGTTCTTCGAGGGGATCTGCTCGAAGCTCGACAAAGCGCTCTATTCCATGACAGACAGCGTTGACGGGTTTGTGGCGACCAGGCAGAAGACCCTCCAAGGCCAGATGGACAAGATCGACAAGAAGATCGAGAATATGGAGGTCCGTCTGTCCAGGTACCAGGAGACCATGATTGCCAAGTACGCAGCCATGGAATCGATGCTGAACACCCTCCAGTCCCAGCAGAGCTGGCTTTCAAGCCAGATTTCGTCGCTGACCGGCAACAAGTAGACCGTCTGTTTTTCAGCCCTCTTGTTCTTGAGGGGGGTAGGGCACATATACGAGGCCTATGCCGGGGTGGTTCCAACCCCGAAAAATATCAAGGATAAGAAATCAGGACAGGTTCACCCTGCACAACGTCATCCCGCCGGGCAGATGGGATGAACGGTGTCCTTGATCTTGAGGACGATGTATCCGCCTTCCTCCTCCATCATGAGGGCCAGGCTGTAGTAGGCGGGTCTGGTGAAGCGCACCTTCATGCCGTCGGGCAGGGTGACGTAGAGTACATTGTCCTTTCCGATGGAGAGTTTCGACGGGTCCAGGGGATGGGTTTCCAGGGTGTTGAGACGGACATACAGACCCACCTGGGGGTCTCCCCTGACACCGGAGACCACGAACGGTGTATCCTCGACCTCCACGTAGCAGACCTCGGGCTCTATGACGATGCAGTATCTTCCCTGATCATCCCGCATCAGTGCCTGGCAGAAGGCGCGCAGGACCATGGGGTTGATGATCTCGTTGCCCTCGTAGTACCACCGCCCCTCGCGGTCTATCCGTATGCTGCAGCCCTCTGTCACGTCACGTAAACCCTGCTTCATGGTGATCCTCGTGGTCTGGATTTCCTGAAGGTATCTATCATGAATCAGAGTGGAATGCACCCGATTCATCTGATCCGCATGTCGAAATCCCGATTAACTGCTTGACTCCATGTCGACATCCGGGCACAATGGCCAGGAATCGAATCACTTCAAAGGGTTGACTATGGCCAAGAACGTGAAGCAGGGGATGATCATCGATGCTGCCCTGGAGGTGTTCCGTGAAAAGGGATACGCCAATGCCCGTATGGCGGATATCGCGAGGAGGGCAGGGGTGTCCTATGGGCTCGTGTACCACTATTTCGGCAGCAAGGAGGTCCTCTTCGAGATCATCGTGGAGTCCTGGTGGAACGATCTCTACACCATGATGGACCGGGAGATCAATGCGGACTCCCCCACCAGGGACAAGCTGGTCAATATCATCGAGTTCTTCCTCGACACCTACGGCCAGAAGCCGAACCTCATGTCCATCTTTGTCAGCGAGGTGTGCAGGAGTTCGGTCTATCATACCGAGGAGGGTCTCTCGCGATTCCTGAAGTTCTTCAGCCTGTGCGAGCAGATCATGCTGCAGGGACAGGAGAGCGGGTTCCTCAGCAGGGAGGTTCCCCCGCACCACCTCACCTATATCTTCTACGGCGCCATCGAGACCTTCATCACGGTCATGGTCCTCGGCAAGGAGCCCATGACCAGGAAGAGACAGGAACGCGCCATGAACGCCATCCTGCATGTCTTCACCGACGGGGCGCGTGCCCGGTAGCGGCGGGTCCTTTGCAGATGAATGGACAAAACAGGAAGGTCGTCATCTGCGCAGCCCTGGCTGGCGCCTTCACCACGAAGCAGCAGAACCCGGCCGTGCCCTACACGCCGGCCGAATTCGCCGGTGAGGCGGCCAAGTGCTATGCGGCCGGAGCGGCCATGGTACATGTGCATGCCCGGGACGACCAGGGCTATCCAACCCACGAGATAAACCGTATTAGGGCCACGCACGATGCCATCAAGGACAGGACCCCGGAGCTTATCGTGAACCTGAGCTCTGCCGTGGGAGTCGGCAGGTCGGCACAGGAGAGGCTTGCCCAGATCCTCGCAGTGAAGCCCGCCATGGCATCACTGAACACCAATACCATGAACTTCAGCATCGTCGACAGGAACTCGGGAGAGATCATCCTCGACGGTATCTTCGAAAACACCTTCACCATGCTCAGGGATTTCGGGTCGGCCATGGAGGCCCATGACGTGAAGCCTGAGATCGAATGCTACGACATGGGCGGCGTCGACAACGCCCTGCTGATCGCCAAACAGGGATTCTTCACAGCGCCCATGAACTTCAACTTCGTCTGGGGGGTGGCGGGTGGCCAGCGGTTCAGGCCGGATGCCTTCATAGCAATGGTGAACGCACTGCCTGCCGGATCGACGTTCACCACCTGCGGTGTGGGATTAGACCAGTTCCCGGCGGTGACCATGAGCTGCCTCATGGGTGGTCACATGCGGGTCGGCCTCGAAGACAACATCAGGCTGCCGAACGGTGATCTCGCCAAGGGGAGCTGGGAGCAGGTCCTCTGGTCCGCCAAGATCGCCTCCGCCCTGGGCAGGGAGCCTGCAAGCCCTGACGAAGCCAGAAAGATCCTGGGCATCAGACAGAAATGATGGGATGCCGAGGGACTCTCTTTACCTATGACCACGATGCCTCGCCACTATCATGGAGGCTCGCCCGTGGCATGCAAGTACCGACGATACTCATACGGAAGGGTGGGAGGGCATACATGAGCACCTGTGCGCGGTTTATCCTCGTAGCGTTCCTCTGTCCGCTCCTTGCACCGGTCTTCGCCCATGCGGGAGTGACGCATGAAGTGAGGGCAGGCGATACACTGGCCAAGATCGCCTCGGAGTATGTCCCCCTCGCGGCATCGTATACCAGGCAGGAGTTTGTCGACGAGATCAAGAAGGTCAATGGCATCGATGAAAATGATCTTTCCATCGGAAGGGTCATCACCATCCCGGTTGTGCGCAGCGAACCCGTGAAGCCAGCCACAGTCAAGCGTTCCAGGTCCTTCGAGGCGAAGGGGGCCTATGCGAACCAGTTCACGGCGAGTTCGAGGCAGGTCCTCACCATGGGTGAGAAGCTGAGAAAGCATGGAGCGAACACTGTCGTGTTCGATGCCAAGGAGGTGGAAGGGCTTCCCACGTACAGGAGTTCTGTGCCCCGCGAACATCTCGGTCTTGATTCGTACTATTATCCGATAGAAGACGTGTCAAAGCTCGTGGACTACCTTCACGACAGGGGCGTCCATGTGGTTGCCCGTGTCTGCATATTCAGGGATATCCACAACTCGTCCAAGAATGCCCGGTGGCGGTTCGACAAGGAATGGGTGAACCCTGCCGACCGGGCGGTCCAGGACTATAACCTTGCCATCATCAGGGAACTCACCTCGTTCGGGGTCGATGAGATCCAGGTGGACTACTTCCGCTACCCCGCTGACAGAAAGGCATCTACGGGCATCGAAGGAAAGACGCGCAGCGACGTGCTCACCGCATATGCACAGCGTGTCCATGAGCTGACGTCCTCGAAGGGGGTGCTCCTGTCCCTGGACATGTTCGGTATCGTCATATGGCAGCGCGAGGATGACGTACGGGTGCTCGGGCAGGATGTCATGAGGCTCAAGGACCACTTCGACGTCATCTCCCCCATGCTCTATCCGTCACACTTCAGCAGGAATTTCTCGGGGATAGCCAACCCGGCGGATCAGCCCTACATGTTCGTCAGCAGTGGCGTGAAGAGAATGAAGGTGCTGGTGGGAGATCAGGTGATCATCAGGCCCTGGCTCCAGTCCTTCCCCCTGCGCGTCACCATCGGGTACAACCCGGCCTACATCAAGGAGCAGATCAGGGCCGCCCAGGCTTCCGGTGCCGTCGGCTGGCTGCTCTGGAGCCCCGGGAACCGTTATGACGAGGCCTATCGGGCCATGGAGAGTCTTGCCGGGAAAGCGTCGGTGAAGGCTGTCAGGACAAGCCGGACCGGGCAGTAGGATGATTCACGGAAGGCGGGCGAGCCTTCCCTGCAGGCCCGGCGTCATGACGTCTTCGAGTCTCCTGCGCTGGCTTTCGAAGTCGTCCTGTCCCACGGGTCGATCGAACCTGATCATCTCGCCGTAGGTCAGCGTCACCTTCGAGAACGGCTTGGGGAGGAGAAAGTTGTCCCAGCTGTTGAAGTACCATGCCCTGTCGGCACTGGTGTAGAACGGTACGATGACCGCGTCGGCCGCATGGGCAAGACGGATGATGCCCGCCTTTATCCTGCCCGCAGGACCTCTGGGCCCATCCACCACATGACCGGCAAGCCGGGATTTCTTGAGGCCGGCGATCATATCCTTCAATGCCTCGGCCCCGCCCTTGGAGGATGAACCGAGCACCGGGTTCCACCCGCTCCGCTTTGCCACACCTGCTATTATAGTGCCGTCGGTACTCTTGCTGATCATGAGGGAGGGATTGTAGTCCCGATAGTTCTGAAAGGGGCGTATTGCAGCGAAGAACTGCTGGTGCCAGGTGCACAGCAGCACTCTTCCGCCCTGGTTCAGATAGGACATCCAGGCATTCTCGTTTTCGATCGTGTATCTGAACGTGGCGCTGTAGGCACGGATGAACCAGTAGAGAAAAGACAGGAAGGTCTCAGATATCATGATATCTTTCATGCGGGAAGCCATAAAGCTCCTTTGGTTTCAATAATGTGTGAGCCGGTGGCACAAAGAGTCTGAACCGTATCAGAACACAGTTTTTCTGAAGATGGTCTATATAATGTCCACCCTGGATCGTCAACGTTCTGCAAGGGAACGACAGTTCTTTTACAGAACCATGCCGGGGGATGAACAGGTGAAGGCGGATTGTAGATCTTTCATGCCCTCGATGCGTATTTCTTTGCAAGGAAACGCGACACCAGGTCTGACAGGGTCACCGCGGTGACGGGGAGCAGCCTTGTCAGGATATCCAGGACCCTGGCGTCGGTGCCCACCATGATGCGTTTCCTGTTGCCCTTGATGCCCCTGATGATTATTTTTGCCGCCTCGTCCGCAGTGGTCCTGAAGAGTTCCTCCTCGTAGAGGCACAGCGCCTTTTCCTTGGAAAGGGAACTCAGGGCGCGGTTGAAACGGCAGTTCCTGGCTATGTTGGTCTTGATGCCGCCGGGGTGCACACAGCTCACCCGGATGGTCGTTCCTCTCATTTCCTGGGCCAGGGTCTCGGTGTACCCCTTGACCGCGAACTTGGCGGCGCAGTACGGGCCGTTGTTGGGATTGGGAAGGATTCCGTTGATGCTCGATATGTTCACCACATGCCCTTCCGGGCGCTTTCGCAGCAGGGGCAGGAAGGCCATGGTGCCGTGAACCACGCCCCAGAAGTCAATCCCCACGATCCACTGGAAGTCTTCCATGGGCACGGTCTCCAGGAAGTCACCCAGGGCGACACCCGCATTGTTGATGATCATGTCCACACCGCCATGGTGCAGGGCGGCCTCATCGGCGAAGAGTTGGACCTGGCGGAGATCCGACACATCCACGATATGGGTGGAGACGCCCACCTTGCTTCCTACGAGACCTGAGGTTTCACGCAGCCCTGTCTCGTCGACATCCCCAAGGGCCAGGCGGCTGCCCTCGTCTGCCAGGTTTACAGCCAGCATCCTGCCGATGCCTGATGCAGCGCCCGTTATGGCCACAACCTTGTTCTTCAGATCCTTCATAATGATGTCGTCTCCTCTCGTGCTGTTGTCTTCTCTGCAACACAGGATTCTCTACCTGATTTCTCAGGTTTTTCTCTCGGCATCGAAGGTGTCCGCCGTGACACCGAGGTTTTTCAGCTCGTTCTTCTTGATGCGGAAGGTCTCTGTCCGGGGAAATTCATCCACGATCCGGATATAGCGCGGGATGGCGAACCTGGCGAGCTTGTCCTGGAGAAATTCCCACATCTCCTGCGGGGTGAGCTTCTGGCCGTCGACGAGCTTCACCGATGCCATGATCTCGTCCTCGGTCATCTCGGACGGAACGGCATACACGGCCGCCTCAACCACGGAGGGGTGCTTGAGTATGGCCTGCTCCACGTCGAAGGCGGACACGTTCTCTCCCCGTCGCCGCATGGAATCAGTGCTCCTGCCCACGAAGTAGATGAACCCCTCCGGGTCCTGATAGACCAGGTCGCCCGTGTACTCCCAGTCACCCCTGGTCTTCTCGCTCGTGGCCTTTTCGTTCTTGTAGTACTCCACGGTGCTCTTCTTGTCCTGGGGGACCTGGAAGAGGAGTTCGCCGGTGGTCATGGGAGGGACGTCGTTGCCCTTGTCGTCCACGACCCTGATAACACTCAGTACTGACTTTCCGATGGATCCCTTGGGTCCGTCGCCGAAGTTGGCGATGAATCCCGTGCCGTCGATGGCCGCATAGGCCTCCCAGATGATGACTCCGAACCGCTTCTCGAAGGGTTCCCAGAGATCGGCCGGGCAGCCTGCCGAGAAGACGTGCGTCACCTTGTGGTTCCTCTCGTAGGGGCTTTCCGGCGTCTTCATGAGGATCGGGATGATGGCCCCGATGGTGTTGAAGAAACTGGCGCCTGACTTCGAGATCTCCTCCCAGAAGCGGCTCGCGGAAAAGCGCTTGGACAGCGCCACGGTGCAGCCTGCGATGAGGGCCTGGGTGGTGGTGACGAACAGGGCGTTGCCGTGGAACAGGGGAAGTGCGGTGTAGTAGACCGACTCCGGCTTGAGGATCAGGCCCGCCAGGAGCCGCAGCCTATCCACCACGTTCCGGTTGTACCGCGACACCACCCCCTTGGGCAGGCCCGTGGTGCCGGACGTGTACATGAGGATGAGGATGTTGTTCTCGTCGAACTCCACGGACGGCTTCGTGGCGGGCAGGCTTGTATCGTAGGCTGCCTTCAGGTCGAGCATGCCCGCAGGCGCCGTGTAGCCTGCAGGCGCTTCCAGGGTGTTGACGATGACGGTCTTCACCTGGGGGGTCTCCTCCGCGACGCTCCGGTACAGGTCCACGAGGTCGTGGTCCACCACGAGGAATTTCGTGTCGCTGTTGTCGATGATGAAGGCCAGGCCGTCACCCTTGAGCGCCGTGTTGACGGTGTTGATGTACATGCCGATCTTCTGGATGCCGAAGAACACGTCCAGAAACTGGGGAGAGTTGTTCATGAGCACCGCCACACCGTCGCCGGGCTTGGCGCCCAGGCCCAGGAAATAATGGGCGAACCGGTTCGCGTTCCTGTCGGTTTCGCCGTACGTGATGGAGCGGTCCTGGTAAACCACGTAGAGAAAGCGGCACTCCGGCCTCGTCGCTGCCTGCTCCTCCAGGACCGATACCCAGGTTGACACCTTTTCGCTCATGGAACCCTCCCTTTCATGTCACTGTTTGCAGTCGTCCCGATCAATCCGTGAAGAGCCTCGGCGGCTTTGGTTCGCCGTGTTCGATGACCTTGTAGAACGAGGTCCAGCGGTACGGCCTCTTCATGATCACGGCATCAACGGGGCAGACGGCCTGGCAGTCGCCGCAGAACATGCACTGGTCGTCCGGCGGTTCCTTCATCGTTGCCTTCTTGTCGACCAGTTCCAGGGCCGAGGCGGGGCATATCTTCACGCACATGCCGCAGCCCGTGCAGCGGGCGAGGTCAAAATCCACCCTGCCGAGGATCGTCTCGTTGGGGTCGTTGTAGGTCGGTATCCTGAATCTTTCCAGCAATGTCATGTATCCCATGGTTTTCCTCCCGCATCAGTAGATGGTCGATTTTTTCTGACCTTCGTACCAGTCCACCGCATGGGTCTGGCGCGATATCATGCCGTCCGGCTCGCCCACGGGCCATCCCACGGCGATGCTCGTTATGAACTTGAACGGGTAGCTGATGCTGAAGACCTTCTTCCATTTTGGATTGTACTCGAAGAGGAGCTTGGAAAAGCTCACCCAGCAGGTTCCAAGGCCCATGCTGTGGGCCGCCAGCACCATGTTCTGCCCGGCAATGCCGCAGTCGAGCTCCGGGCAGCCCACGCCCCGGGTGTCGTAGAAGATGAGGATGACCGTGGGTGCGCCGTGCCACAGCCCGAGCTTGCGGTCCCCGATGAGGGAGACCGCGGCGAACGGCACGGGGTGGAGGTCGTGCTTGCGCAGGCGCGTCATGATCTTGGAAAAGGTCCTGAGCCCCTCCCTGCCGGGCCTGGTATAGTTCACGATCTTGCTGAAGATGCCGCAGGCGTCGGCGACGTCCTCGGTCATCTCGTAGATGAGGTCGGGGTCCCGCACCACGACGAACTTCCATGGCTGGCAGTTCCCGGCCGAGGGGGCGAACCTGCCGGCCTCCAGGATCCGTCTGACCATGAACTCCGGCACCTGCTCGTCCTTGTAGAGCCTGACGCTCCGCCTTTCCAGGATCACCTTCTCGGTCTCGGTGAAGTCCTTTTTCAGGCGCTCCACGAGATCGGCCTTTGATTCTTTCCTCGCCACGCTCTCCATAACTGACACCTCCAATGGAATCTCAGTCTCTATGTTATCTTCTCCAGGATATGTATGGCCATGGCTGCCTCTCCCATGCCGAGGAACCCGCCCCCGTTCTCGGCCATGGCAATCCGGGCCCCGTTCACCTGCCTCGTGCCGGCCTCGCCCCGCAGGTGGGTCACGAGCTCGAAGACCTGGGCAAGGCCCGACGCGCCGATGGGGTGGCCGCGGGCCATGAGCCCGCCGCTCGGGTTGATGGGGATCTTCCCGCCGATGGCCGTCTCGCCGCTCTCGGCGAACCTCCCGCCTTCACCGACGGGGCAGAAGCCCATCTGCTCGGTCTGGTAGAGCTCGCCGAAGGCCGTGGCGTCGTGCACCTCGGCCACGTCGATGTCTTCAGGCCCGACGCCGGCCATGGCATAGGCCGCCGACGATGACCGGGCGCAGATGTCGTTGTCGCCCTCGCGTGTGCCCGATTTCAGCACGGAAGCCCGGATGCGCACGGCCCTGTTCTTCCCGATCCTTTTCATGAACTTCTTGCCGCACACGATGGTTGCGGCCGCCCCGTCGCCGATGGGCGCGCACATGGCTCGGGTCAGGGGCCAGGCCACTTCGCGGTCGGCCATGACCTCGTCCACGGTCATGGGGAAGGTGTACTGGGCCAGCGAGTTGAAGGTGGAGTTGTTGTGCGCCTTGGCCGCGATCACGGCCAGCTGCCGCTGGGTGGACCCGTAGCGCTCCATGTGCATGCGGGCCCCCATGGCATAGAGATCCATGAAGGATGAATGGCCCCCGGGCTTCTCCTCCACGACCTTCTCCCCGGTGTGCTTTGCCTGCTCTTCCCTCCGCTTCTTCTCCCCCTCCTGGAACTGTGCGATGAGCTGCATGGTCACCTCCACGTCGGTCCCGGAGATGAAGCCTTCCATGGTCTTTGCCCGGTCTCTGCCGTAGAGCTTCTCTGCACCGATGGCGAGCACACAGTCGAACTGACCCGCCTTGATTGCCATCCATGCCGCGTTCAGGGCCGTGGAACCGCCGGCGCACGCGTTCTCCACGTTGGTGATGGGGATGCCGGCCAGGCCGTTGGCAGACAACGCCACCTGGCCCCGGATGCAGTGCTGGAAGGAGGAGATCCCCCATGACGAGTTGGAGAACCACGCCGCCTCGATGTCGGCCAGGGACAGTCCGCAGTCCCTGAGCGCCAGGTCCAGGGCTTCGCCGGTCAGCGCCTTGATGCCCGTGTCGAGGTACTTGCCGAACTTGATCATCCCCACGCCGACAATGTACACATCATCACTCATGGTGAACCTCCTCAGTCGCTCAGTTTTTTAAGGAATTCATCGCCCTGCAGCATCTCGATGACTTCGTGAATGGTTGCACGCTCTTCTTTTGGCACTTCCACCCTCTTTCTTATGAATGACGCATACGCTGGCAGCACCTTCCTGGTCATGGGCGAGGCGAAGCACCGGATGGTCTGCTCCATCTCGATGCTCAGCCCGTGGCGGAGCGAGGTCTCGAACCCGTCATGAACCGCCAGTTTCGTTCCTTTGACAGCGACAGGGATCCGCCTGGCCATGGTGTCTGCGAACTCCTGCACCCTTCGGATGAATTCATCCTTGGCAAAGTGGTCCGTAATGAGCCCGCTGGCCTTGGCCTGTTCAGGCGTGAGCTGCTTTCCGGTGAGCATGATCTCCAGGGCCCTGGCCTTGCCGAGGAGCCTCGGCAAGCGCTGGGTTCCTCCGCCGCCTGCGATGATACCCACCAGGACCTCGGGCTGGCCGATGGTGAAGTCCTGGTCGTGGATCATGAAGCGGAAGTCGAAACAGGCGGACAGCTCGGTGCCCCCGCCGTTGCAGGGCCCGTTGATGGCGGCTATGGTTATCTTGCCCATGCGCTCGATGGCGAGGTAGAGCCGGTGCATGAGGAACCACAGGAAGAGGGTGGACGAAAAGTTCCGGATGGCCTTGAAATTCTTCAGGGTGAGGGTCTCATACCCGGGAACCCAGTCCATGAGCCAGTTCGAAAAGGTTGTGAGAAAAGCGAACATTCTGCCGAGGATACGTGATCTGAAGATCTTGTCCATCATGATCTTCTCGTTGTCCGGAGAGATCTTCACGAGCTCGGGGATGGAGAAGTGCATGATGTAGACGTCATCGATGCCGCCGGTGAGGATGAAGACCCGTATGGACGGGTCCTTCTCGACCTTTCTGACCAGCATGAATAGCTCCTCGCAGATATCCGTGGTGAGCCAGTTGACCGGGGGGTTATTGATCTCCACCCAGAGGGTGGCGCCCACCTGACGCGTCTTGAGATATTTCAGATCCATACCGCGCTCCTTTCACATCAGCTTCAACGGTCTTCCGGGTAGCCCTCATCGGGGCCGACCCAGGGATCGGGCGGACCCATGAGCACGAACGGGAAGATGTTCCTCGTGCCCCCGGTTATGGTGAGGGTGCCGAGTCCGAGGAAGAGGGTATCATTGACCTTGCGTACCTCGTCCCTCATGGTGGAGGTGTAGAATGAATTGTAGTCGCTGTAGACGAGGTGGAACGACGTCCTCCTGTCGAACCGGGAAGGCCCGATGAAGGTCCTGTTGCACATCATGCGGACCATCCTCTGGGGTGACGATGATCCGAATGCCGCTTTCACGATACCGAACAGGCTTGCCGCCCCGGCGGCGAAGACGTTCTCAGGGACCCTGGGAAGCGTGGCGAGAAAGGTGTTGTAGCCGTGCCCGTGCCTTTCCGAGACCGGTTCAAAGGCCTTGTGCATCCACATGCCCCAGGTCAAGTACAGGAAGAGGACGCTCAGGAACCTGTTCACGGCATTGCCACTGTCCATCAGCATGGCCCGGTATTCCCCCCTCATCTCGCCGACCTCGGGAGAGACGAGCTGGTGGAAAATGCCAACGAGCTGCTGCCGGTTCAGCTTCCGGAGGTCCTCGACGGTGATGGCCTCCCGGTCCTTGGGGATGATGGACTGCAGTGACTTTCCCAGATAGGGGTTTGTCCCGGGCCGTGCGGCGAGGGCCAAGGCTCCTGCGGCGGCCAGGGCAGTGAGGATGTATCTCATGGGTATCTTCACAAGAAAGGAAAGCGGGTTTGTCATCATGGTCGTCCCCCTGTCTAGGTCAGTCCGAGCCGTGCCATCACCAGGACGAACCTGCGGAACATGTCCGATTTGTTCAGTCGTGCGAAATTCTCGTAGTAGTTCGCTGGTGAAAGCCTCTTGAAGAACCACTGCATCTTCGCCGAAGCCTGCGGTAGTACGTAGAGGCGGTTCTTCTCCCAGGCCTTCAGCACCAGTCCCGCGACGTCTTCGGAGGTCATCCTGGCGTTGTCGAAGGCTGCATGGGCGAAGGTGCACTGGAACTCGTCGCAGTAGCGCATATCGCGCAGGAGATTCGTGTTGAAGAACGACGGGCACACCACGCTCACCCCAATGCCGAAGGGGGCCAGCTCTCCGCGCAGCGTCTCGCTCAGCGATATCACGGCCGCCTTGGACACGTTGTAGCAGGCCATCTCGGGCAGGCTCACGATGCCGGCGAGGGAAGCCACATTGATTATGTGGCCTCTTTGTGACTGCTTCATCCTCGGGATGAAGGCATGGCAGCCGTAGACCATGCCCCAGAGGTTGATGTTCATGAGCCAGTGCCAGTCCTCGATGGGCATGTTACCCACGACGCCGGCAGCTGCAACTCCTGCGTTGTTCACGAGCAGGTCCAGGCCGCCCCAGGCAGCGAAGACATGGTCGGCCATGGCCTGCACCTCCTCCACCCTGGTCACGTCGCACCGGTAGACCTCACCTGCGCCGCCGGCCTGCTCCACCATCGTCGAGGTGATCGCCGCTTCCTTCATATCAAGATCAGCGACGAGCACCCGGGACCCTTTTCTTCCAAGGGCTATGGCGATGTCCCTGCCGAGGCCGGAAGCAGCACCGGTGACCACTGCAGTCTTTCTTTCATCCATTACACAACTCCTGTCAGAATGCTGCGGCACAGATGTCTTCGAGGCCCGCGATCTGGCGTATGATGGAGATCTTCTTCATGGGGGAGATACCCAGCAGGGCCTGTACCTGCCTGGCATCGCGGTAGCGCTTCTCCTGGCCGTAGTCCTTCATGTATCCGTTGCCTCCGAGCACCTGCACCCCGTCGTTGACCGCCTCGCAGCACAGCTCGTGAACGTGGACCGCCGCAGAGACGGCTAACCTTCCCCGGTCCCGCGCACCCGATTCCAGGGCCTGGCAGGCCTGTGCCACGCACAGGTCTGCCACGTCGGCCTTGACGGCCATGTTGGCGAGGAGCATGCTCACCTCGGACCAGTTGATGATCTGGCATCCCCCCTGGAAACGCTCCCGGGAATAGGCCAGGGCCGCGCTGAACGACCCTTTCAGGATGCCTGCGGACATGGCCGCCGCGGCCACGTGAAGTTTCCCGGACACCTCCTGGAACAGTGCGTAACCCGACCCTTCCTCGCCGACCAGCCGCGCCCCGGCGTCTTCGAAGGTGACGTCCACGGCAGGGCAGGCATGGAGCCCCAGGCTGAAGATGGGCTCGCCCTTCTTCACGCTTTTGCCACCGAGGTCCATCAGGAAGAACGAGAGGCCCGGCTTGCCTTCCACCCGTGCGGGTATCAGGGCATTGGCTGCAATATTCCCCAGCACGAGGTATTCGAGGTTTCCTTTGAGAACATACCCCCCCTTGCCCGAGCGTTCGGCGGTCGGCAGCTTCACCATCTGGGCCGGGTTGCAGAAGGAGGGGCAGGCCACCAGGAATTCCCTCGCATTTGATGCCTTGGGGAAGATCTTCTTGAGAGCCGTATCGGCCTTGGCCTCCGTCATGATCTGCTGGGCCAGGGCATTGGTGAAGATGATGCCGCCCAGAGAACTGTCCGCACGGCAGATATTGTCCAGGATCACGCACAGGGCGCTGATCCCTCCATTGATGCCGCCAAGATCTTCCGGCAGGAGGACGCCCAGGAAGCCCACCTCGTACGCCTTGTCCAGCACCTTGGTGAAGAACGGTCCGAAGGGGTAGGTGTCGTGCTCCTCGGTTTTCTTGGCGAGTTCCTTGGCGGCGAAGGACGCGGCCAGGTCTTCAAAAGGTTTCAGATCGGTATGGGTTGCAGTCAGCATGGCGACCTCCTCATTCTTCTTCAAAGACACGTGCATTGGGGATTGACGGGGCGATGAGGCACTTGAACAGGTTCAGGCGGTTGAGCTGGTTGGTTCCCTCGTAGATCTGGACCAGCTTGGCGTCCCTGAGGATCTTCTCTACCCCCCGGTCCTGCCTGAGGCCTGCCTGGCCCATGAGTTCGAGTGCCATCTGGCAGTTCTTCACCCCGATGTCAGTGCCCGAGAACTTGGCCAGCGAGGCCCAGCCCGAGGCGCAGCGGTCGTCGTCCAGGCCGTGCCAGTCGAAGTAGACCCTGTTCATGAGCGCCTTCGACGACTCCTTGTCGAGCATGGGCGCCACGACCTTGTCGAAATAGGCGCCCGGCAGGTACTTCTGGTAGTAGTACAGGGGCTTCACCTGGAGCAGGTTGTAGATGCCGCGGTGGCTGTTGGCATAGTTGGCCTCGATGTAGGCGAGCCTGCCCAGGCAGACGTTCTTGTACATCTCGGCCAGCCAGCACTGGACCCACTCGTGGTTGATCATGGGCTTGCCGTTCAGTTCGGTCTCGGCAGCGAACTTCAGGGCATGCTCGAAGGCCCCCCGGGCCGCTCCCACGCCCATGGCGCAGACCCCGGGCCTCGTGACGGACACGATGTAGTCGATGTAGCGCTGGAGCAGCACCCTGACGGGCTTGTTCGAGTACTTCTGCATGCTCTCCGGGTCGTAGAGCACCAGCTCGTCCGGCACAAAGCAGTCCTCGAAGATGAGTTCGCTGGCCGGGCAGACCCGCTGGCCCATCTTGTTCTCGTGCTTGCCCAGAGAGAAGCCCTTCATGCCCTGTTTTACCATCACACCCACGTTGGTCTGGGAGGGACGCTTGAGGTCGGTGACGCCGTAGAGGACCGTCCAGTCGGAGACATGCCCCATGGAGATGAAAATTTTGTTCCCGTTGAAGATGTACCCGCCCTTGACCCGCTTGGCATGGCAGGTCACCTTGCCCTTATCCACGAGGTCGACCTCCTCGACGTCGGTGCCCGCACCGGGTTCGGTGATGGCCAGGGCGATGAGGCAGGGCTTCCCGGTCTTCTCACCGTCCACCACCTCCCGGAGGACCCTCTTGATCAGTGGAGTGTTCTGGGACGACATGAGGCCGGCAACCCCGAGATAATGCACGCCGAGGACGTTCATGATACCCAGGCACACCGATCCCACCTCTTCGACGAAGTACGACATGGAGGGCATGTTCACTCCCTTGCCGCCGAAGAGCTTGGGTACCCACATGCTGTAGAAACCTCTCCGGTTTGCCTCCTCCACGATCTCGTGAGGCAGGTAATCCGGATCCTCGTGTGTCTTCCGATCGAGCTTCAGGGCCTGCGGCCTGGTCACCTCGTCGTTGAACTTCCGGGCCATGGCGATGACCTGCCTCGTCTCCTCGACCATGCCCCTGGGCAGTCTGGGGGCATACTGGAGGCTGAGCAGGGTGTCCTCGAACCTGGGGAACCGGGCGAGAAATGATGCTACCTCAGGGCTGGAAAGCATGGAATCCTCCTTCCTTACAGAGTTCTTCGGTAAAACGGGGCCGATGCCTGTACAGCAAGACCGCGAATTGCCCGAGACGTCGTGTAGGACGCCTCACTCCTCATGTTCAGGGAGCTGGGGAACGCTCAGGTCGCCTAGCTCCTTCCTTCCCTTGTCCGTGAGATAAATGGAGAACATGGCGCTGTTGAGCGCCATGAGGGTGTTTATGGCCTCGCGCCGGGAGAACTTCCGGTCCTCGATGTAGCTGTGGGCCGTCTGCAGGCACATGCCCACGGTTATCTGGCCCATGAGAAAAGGGTTCAAACCCTGGAGGAATCCCAGATCCATCCATTTCTGAAAGTCCCTTGCCATATCCTCTGCAAAGGCATAGAAAAACGCCCAGAGGCTCTGATCGTGATCCTCGTCGACGCCGAAGCCGCCCCTGACGATCATGAGGAGCTCCTGGGGGTACCGGTCAACGAAATCGAAGAAAGCACTGTAGGTGAGTTTCCAGGTTTCCACTCGTCCGGAAAAATCGTCGGGACGGGTGGTTTTTCGCAGATCCTGGAGCTGGGTCCGCAGCGTCTGGAGATTCTCCCGCGAAACCTGTTCAAAGAGGTCACGCTTGTCCTTGAAATGGGCATAGATGCTGCCCGTGGATATACCTGCTTCTTTGACGATGTCGCTGATCTGCGCCTTGTGGTAGCCCTTCTCGGAGAAGACCTTCCGGGCGGCCAGCATGATCATGTCGCGGGTCTCGGCCTTGCGTTCTTCAATGGCGGCAGGCATGGATCTCGAAACACCCCTCAAATTATATTATAAAAACATCGAATCGATATTACTAAACTGTAAAAAATATAATCGGCATGACGATGGTGTCAAGGGCAAGGAGTTAGGATCTCCAATTTAAGACACAAGTCACTGTTTATAAAGATCGATTTCTTTTTTATGCAGGTGAAAATCGTGGTCCGCAGGAAGGGGTGCCAACGCTACTCTGTCACCGTGAACGATGCACTGCCGGATACGGTGCCGGCTATACGCAGCACGACCTGATAGGACCCCGGCGGCAGGCCGGGGAAAAACCACCACCTGGTCCAGTTTCTCGGGACATAATCCCTGCGGGTCTGCACTATCGTGCCCGAGGCGGCATCGATCAGTTCGATGGTGACGTTGCGTTCGCCGCAACCGGTCACGACCACCGTCGGGACGTTCCCGGGTCCGAAGGTGTCGGCCCCCTTGGTATAGACGCCTGCATCGACGTCACCCTTGTGGGACATGTGGACGCCCTGGTCAGGGGCACTCGCGCAGGATGTGACGAGGAAGAGCAGCAACAGGGCACCGATGGTTGTGAACCGCCTTTTCATTGCAGCAATAGGTATAGACGGAAGACCGCAAAGTGTAAAGCCCAATGCACGGGCCTTCACGATATCTCTACATGGCGGAAGCGCAAGGGAATCGAACCCTCCCCAGACGCTCGTCGCGCCCGACACCGGATTTGAAGTCCGGGGGACCCACCAGGACCCGTCCGCTTCCGCCTGGCACCATAGCATACTCATGAGGAGATGATCAACGTCCTGCAAGCAGGCCACCCTCATATCTTTTTTGTATCTTGACACCCCGTGGGCAAGCTGTCTTTGATAATGGCATGTCGACACGGATGATGCTCTGCCTGGCCCTGTCTCTCCTCCTGCACGTGGCCATCCTCATCCAGCCCATCATGATCATGGCGAGACAGGCACTGGGCGACCGGCCGAATGTGCCTGTGAGGCTCGTGAGCATCCCGCCGGAACTGATGAAACCCATCGAGGAGCTTGCGCAGCAGGATGAGGCGCCGCTTCCCGATGAGGAGGAGATGGAGGGCGGCGTGAGCTTCGTCGCCGAGGGCGGCGTGGCAGTCGGATATCTCGACCACCTCAAGGTAAAGATATTCCGCATCTGGGAATATCCCGAGGATGCCATCTTCAAGGGCGAGCAGGGAAGGGTGAGCATAGTGTTCGTGCTCAATGACAGGGGAGAGGTCATGGACATCGGCGTCCTGAAGAGCTCCGGCTCCATGAGCCTCGACTCCGCAGCCATGGCCGCCATCGAACAGGCTGCCCCCTTCGGGCCTCTGACCGAGAACAAGGGGGAAAAGACCCTGAAGGTGACAGGGCACTTCGCCTATGTGCTCGATTGACCTTCGATGGGGGCCGGCGAGATGTCGACCCTGACTAGTTTTTTACGACAGGGTCAGGCCACGCGAACCCAGGATCCCTGCGTCTCGCCGAAGCGCCTCTTGGTTCTTGCATAACTTCCTGCAAAGGGCTAAAGAGCGTGGTATGCGGTTTTTGCTGACCAATGACGATGGCATCTACGCGCAGGGCCTCGCAGCCATCAAGCAGGAACTCGAGAAGGTCGGCGAGGTCGTTGTCATCGCCCCTGTCACCGAGCAGTCGGCAGTGGGTCATACCATCACCATATCAGACCCTCTCAAGGTGATCCCCGTCCACCGGTCGGGGGGGTTCTACGGCTGGGGCATCACCGGCTCACCCGCGGACTGCGTGAAGCTGGGGATCTCGTGCATCATGGAAGAACCTCCCGATGTGGTGGTATCCGGCATCAACAAGGGAGAAAACGTGGGCATCAACGTGCTCTATTCAGGCACGGTCTCCGCCGCCACCGAGGCGCTCATCCTGGGATACACCGGGATCGCCCTGTCCGTGGACAACTACCTGAGCCCGGACTACCGGGCCGCGGCCGCCTTCGGGGCCGGTCTTGCCGGCATGCTCGCCCACAGGCAGGTCAAACTGCCCTGTGCCCTGAACGTGAACTGTCCCTCCGGGCCGCTGCAGGAGGTCAGAGGAGTGCGCGTCACCCGGCAGGGCGAGTCCCGTATCGTGGACGAGTTCATGAGGCGGGAGAGCCCCCGGGGAACGATCTATTACTGGCAGGGAGGCTGGACCCGCATCATTGACGAGGCCGAGGACACCGATGCGGTCTGCCTGAGGAACAGGATGATCTCGGTGACCCCCATCCACTACCGCCTGGGCGTCCAGGCCGAAGGTGTCGCGTCACTGAAACAGGCCGATCTGGAGAGACTGCTCCATGGAGATTGAGCTGCTCGAGGAAAGGCTGGGGTATACCTTTACCGACAAGGATCTCCTGAGGGAGTCCCTCACGCACACCACCTATGTGAACGAGCACCGGGAGCTTGCCGGCAGGGACAACCAGCGCCTGGAATTTCTTGGTGACACGGTGATCAGCTCCATCATCACGGCCCGTCTCTTCCACCTGTTTCCTGAAGAGAAGGAAGGCCCCCTCACCAAGAAGAGGGCCGAACTCATCAACGAGGGTGCCCTCTCCAGGATCGCCCGGTACCTGGGCTTGGGCAGGTTCCTGTACCTGGGCAAGGGCGAGGAGATGGACGGCGGGAGGCAGAAGGCGTCTCTCCTCGCCGACGCGTACGAAGCCGTTGTGGGCGCCATCTTCCTCGACAGTTCCTACGAGACGGCCTCTGCAGTCATCGAGAGGCATTTCGAGGAGGCCTTCGGCACCTTCGAGGAGGTCTCCATAACCGATTACAAGAGCCTCCTGCTCGAGTACTGTCAGTCACAGTTCAAGGCCCTGCCCAGGATAACGGTGGTTGGCGAACGCGGACCGGAGCACGAGAAGGAATTCGAGGTCAGCGTGGCCATGGACGGCGGCGTTATCGGCCGGGGCGTGGGCAAGAACAAGAAACAGGCTGCGCAGGAGGCATGCAAGGAGGCATTGAGATTGCTGGATTACCCCCTGTAGTCATCCCGGTCTTCATCTCGAACCTGGGGTGTCCCCACCGGTGCCTGTTCTGCGATCAGAGGCAGTTCTCGCCCCCAGTGCAACCCGATGAAATACCGCTCGTCGTGGAACGGTTCATCGACGGGTGCGCATCCGGCCGATCCCGCAGGCGCATCCTGGGATTCTTCGGCGGGTCCTTCACCGGTATGGAGCCCCGGTTCCTGCGGGACTACCTGGAGGTGACCCGGGGTCTTGTCGACGATGGGCATATCCATGCAGCCAAGGCCTCCACACGGCCCGACATGGTCACGGAGGAGGTCATCGACCTGCTCTGGCGGTCAGGATTCGAGGAACTGGAAATCGGCGTCCAGTCCATGGACGACGCCGTGCTGGCCGCGAGTGCGCGCGGGCACACCAGCGATGACTCCGTACGCGCCTGCACGCTGGTCAGGACGTCCGGCATGCGCCTCGGCATCCAGCTCATGCCCGGCCTGCCCGGCGAAGGTATCCCTTCCTTCAGGCGGACCGTCGACGAAGTGCTGCGGCTGAGACCCCATACCGCGAGGATATACCCCACCGTGGTCCTGGAAGGTACGGCGCTGGAGAATCTCCACCGTCTGGGCGACTATGAACCACTGACCCTGGAGGAGGCGGTCGACAGGGCGCTTCATGCAGCGATAAGGCTTGAGACACAGGGATGCACCATCCTGCGCATGGGCCTGCCCCAGTCGCCGGCGCTGAAGGTGGCCTCCGGCCCCTTCCACCCGTGCTTCGGGTTCCTCGTCAGGGCCCGCGCCTACAGGTTCATGGCGGCACGGGCGATCAGCATCCTGGGAGAGGGCTGCAGACTGGTCGTCAACCCCCGTGATGTCCCGGAACTCGTCGGGTATCGCCGCGGGACCGCCAGGGAGTTGAATTTTTCATACAGTTTTAATGAGACAATACCGAGGGGTACTATCAGGGGAGATGCCGCGCCAGAAAGTACTTGTATCCAACTACAGGATATTTTAGAGTATATTCTATGAAATCACTCATTGTTGATGTGCATTCCTTGCCGGTCCTGCCGGAGATTGCGGATTCGGTGATCAGAATGGCGCTTGACGAGGAGGTCTCGGTCAGCAAGATCGCCGACCTCATCGAGAAGGACCAGGCCCTGACGGCGCGCATCCTGTCGCTCGCGAACTCGAGCTTCTACAAGCGGTCCCGCCAGGTACACACGGTCAGGGAAGCGGTGGTGGCCATCGGTGCAGAGGCAGTCAGGACGCTGGCACTGGGGCTGTGCGTGCTCAACATGTTCCCCTCCAAGAAGGATTCGGCCCTCGACCACAACCAGTTCTGGAGACACTGCTTCGGCTGCGCCGTCTACGCGGAAGCCATGATGAACGAACTGGCGCCGCAGTTCCGTGCAAAGGCGTTCTGTGCAGGGCTGCTCCACGATATCGGAAAGCTGGTCCTCGATGTGGTGCGGCCCGGTGAATACGCTTCGGTCGTGGAGAAGGCGGGGGACGGCTCCCGGCCCCTCGAGGAGCTGGAGAGGGACATGCTCGGGACCACCCATGCCGAGGTCGGTCGGGACGTGCTTGCCCACTGGAAGCTGCCCCGGCTCTACGAGGAGACCGTCTGGTGCCACCATGCGCCCGTCAAGGTCATTGACGAAGACCAGTTCAGGGTATCGGGCATTGTGCACATAGCCAATATCCTTGCCCACATGACGGGCATAGGGGCGTCGGGGAACATGTACCCGCCACAGGTCCCTGCATCGCTCATCAGGAGGCTGTCCCTGAGCGAGCAGGTTCTCGACGGGCTCATGGCGAGCGTCCCGAGGCAGATCGATTCGCTCTGCGAGGACATCGGCATAGGCAAGCCAACCGAGGGGCTCTTCTCCCTGGTGAACAGGGCCGGCATGAGACTCTCGGAGATCTCCATGAGGCTCCAGCAGGAGAGCCTGGTCACGGGCGTCGCCCGGAGGCGCTCCGATATTCTGCTCACGGTCCTCAGGGAACTCAACAACACCTCCAAGATCACGGACGCCCTGGCCCGGGCCGCCGAGACCCTGTTCAAGGCAGGGCTCATCAAGGGGTTCATGGGGGGGTTCAGGCTGGGCGACACCAACCTGGTGTTCGAGCACCGGGAGGGCTCCTCGCCCAGGTTCATCAAGGTGGGCGATGCGGAGGTCAAGACCCTGGCCATCGAGGGTGGGTATTCCGCCGGCATGAGTCTGCCCTCGGGCGTGTTCGTCTACCTCGACCTGAGCGACATGGACCTCGGGGACGACCAGGATTTCATCTCGTCGCTGATCACCGCGGTGGCATCCTCCCTTCGTCGCATCCACGCGGAGAACGCCCTTTCCCAGGAGAAGACGCTGCTCAGGCAGGCCCTCAGGACGGCATCGCAGGAGAAGCAGAAGACCGAAGAGCTCATGGAGCTGAACCGGGAGCTCATGAGCTCCTCCACCATCGGCCTGTGCCTGGTGGAAGAGAAGAACCTCGTCCGGATCGAGAACCCCGTGTCCCGGGAAATCAGGGATCTCCTGGGCGTGCCTGGCGATGACCTGGCCGCTTCCCTGGATGCCTCGACGGACAAGGGCGCGGCGCTCCTCAAGGAGGCCCTCGGCGCCAGGAAGGTCAGAGACGTGTTCTGGGCGCGGGACGGGAGGACCTTCCGGATCGCCGTGCGCCCGGTGTCGAACGGTTCGCTCATGCTGCTCGCCCTGTGGGATATCACGGCAGAGCTCGAAGAACAGAAGCGGACCCTGGCCTATGCCAAGATGTCCGTGGTGGGCTCGCTGGCAGCCTCCATGGCCCATAACATGAAGAGCCCGCTGGGGGCCATCCATGGGTTCGCGAGCATCATCAGGGACGACCTCAGGCAGAACCGGATCAGGGTGCTCCGCGGCAACGAGGAGGACCAGGACCTGCCTGACATGCTCGGCAACATCATCACCGCCTCGGAGAACCTTCTCAAGATCGTCAACCAGCTCCTGGGCTTCACCAGGAAGTGGGAGAGCCCGGAAGGGGAGGTCGGGCTGGAGGGATTCGTGGAAGGCGTCTTCCAGCTCATCGGCGCACAGGCGAGCGCCGGGGGCATCGCCCTGGTGAAGGATGTCGAGCCGGCTCAGGTCCGCATGAAGGCTGAGGCCATGGAGCAGGTCGTCATCAACCTGCTCATGAATGCGATCAACGCCTCGTCGAAAGGTTCACAGGTCCTCGTGAAGGTAGCCAGGAAGGACAACGGCATAGAGCTGGCCGTCGTCGATCACGGCATCGGCATGGACGCGGAGCAGGTCAAGAAGATATTCGACCCCATGTACACCGCATGGCCGCTCAAGACCGGCATGGGGCTGGGGCTGTGCCTGGCCAGGGAGATCGTCGAATCGATGGGGGGCAGGATATCCGTGACCTCGAGGCTTGCGGAAGGATCCACATTCACGGTATGGATACCGGAAGGCAAGGAAGCGTAATGGAACAGAGGATTCTGATCGTCGAGGACGACCTTGTTTTCAGGAACTATCTCTACCAGGTCCTGAAATATGATTACGACGTGACCGCCGTACCCGGTCCGCTGGAGGCCATCAGGGCCATCCAGGAGAAATCCTTCACCCTCATGATCACCGACCTCCGCATGCCCGACATGGACGGGAGGGCCCTGGTGGAAAAGGTCCATGCCGAGCTCGACCCGGACATGATGGTCATCGTCATCACCGCCTTCGAGGACGACTGGCCCATGGACCAGGCCATGTCATCCAATGTGTTCAGGTATCTCCGCAAGGGCGCCTTTCTCCCGAGCGAGCTCAAGCAGAACGTGGACAAGGCGCTGGAGGTGAGGGGCTCCATGGTGAGCCTCAGCGAGTACAGGAAGAAGGCGGACCTGTCAGACATCGACGAAAAGACGAGGCAGGTCGAGGAGCTCCAGACACGGCTCAGAAAGCTCACCGATCACGCCAAGGACATGATCGTGTGGCTCGACGCCGGCTGCACCTGCGTTTACAGCACTGCCGAAGCGGAGAGGATGCTGGGATATGCCCCGGGCAGCCTTCAGGGCACGAAGCTTTCCTGGGACGACATCATCTACGCCGACGACCGGAATGTCCTCGACAAGTTCAGGAGACTCATCAGGGAAAGGGCGGAACGTGACGAGGGAGAGGTGAGGGTGTATTCCGGGTCGAGGCAGGTTCTCCATCTCTCCTACCGCGTCTTCCTCGACTACGACGACCATGGGGCGCTTGCCGGGATCGACATCGTGGCCGAGGACATCACCCAGCAGAAGGCGGCCGAACAGGAGCTCAAGAACGCCAACAGCAAGATCCAGGAATTCAACGAGCGTCTCGCAGGCGGCGTGAGCCAGAAGATACGGGCCTTGATGGAATCGGAGGAGCGCTACAAGCATATCGTTGAGGACTCGAGCGACATCATCTTCTCCCTCGACGGCGATGCGCGGATCGTCTACATGAACCGCAAAGGGCTCTCGACGCTCGGCATGACCCCGGACAAGGTCCACGGGATTCACTGCGGCGCGTTCATCACCGACGAGGCCTCCGAGAAACGCCTCCAGGAGATCATCGGCGCCATGAACGGCAGCGCCTATCATGAACCCTTCGACCTGGCCATAGACACACCGGCGGGGCGGAAGTACTACCGAGCCGACCTGGTCAGGATCGGCGACAGGGGCAGACCCGAGACGGTGTGCGTCGCCAGGGACATCAGCGATGACATCGCCAAGAAAAAGCGGCTGCAGCTCCTGTCCAACATAGAGCACTTCAGCGTCGACGCCCTCATCGGGCTCGACACCGCGGGCACGATCCTTTCCTGGAACAGGGGTGCGAGCGCCATGTTCGGGTGGCCCGAGGAGGAAGCCCTCGGCAGGGACCTATCCATCGTGGTGCCTGATGATGCCGTCACAGAGGCGCGGAACATGCTCTCCGGGGTGAAATCCTCGGGGCCGGTCAGGGAGCATGAGACGAAGTGGAAGACGAGGGCCGGTGACACGCTCGACGTGAGCGTCACCATGAATGCCCTGCAGGACGAGGCCGGAGAAATGTTCGGGATTTCCGCCATCGTCGTGGACCTGACCGAGAAGAAGAAGATGGAGACCGCCCTCATTCAGGCCGAGCGGCTCGCAGCCATGGGCAAGCTCTCGGCGAGCATCGCCCACGAGATCAACAACCCCCTCTACGGCATCAGGAGCTGCCTGAACCACGTGCTGGGCGCGGAGAAGGGGGCCATAGACCACCAGTTCGTCAGGCTCGCGGTCAAGGAAACCGACCGGATCGCGGACCTGATAAGGAACATGAAGGCCTTCTACCAGCCCCACGAGGGGAGGGCCCTGGAGGCGGACGTCGCCGAGCTTCTCCGGGAGGTCTTCATCCTCAACAGGAAATACCTCGAAGAGAACATGGTGAAGCTCGTGTTCAGCCCATCGAACGCCTTTTCCATCGAGTGCGTGCCGGACCAGGTCAAGCAGGTATTCATCAACGTCATCACCAACGCGGTCGAGGCCATGCCCGACGGCGGCGAACTCCACGTCCAGGCGCATCCGCTCGATGACGGCAGCGCGGTGGCCGTGACCTTCCGTGACACGGGTGTCGGCATCGCCCGGGAGGACGTGCCCCAGATCTTCGACATGTTCTACTCCAAGAAGCCCATGGTCAAGGGCGTGGGGCTCGGCCTTTCCGTGAGCTATGGCATCGTCAAGCGCCATGGCGGCACCCTGGAGGTTTCCAGCGAGCAAGGCAAAGGTACGACGGTGACGGTGACGCTCCCCCAGAGGACCCCCTTCGCGCGGCAGATGCAGCTCGATCTCACGTAGGCATGACCGATCGCTTCACCTCAGGGTTCGTCGCCATCATAGGAAGGCCCAATGTCGGCAAATCCACCTTTCTGAACCGGGTGCTCGAAACCAAGCTCTCCATCACCACGAGCAAGCCCCAGACCACGAGGGACCGGATTCTCGGCATCTACAACGCCCCGGACGCCCAGGTTATATTCCTCGACACGCCGGGGATCCACTCCCCGGACAAGGAGTTGAACAGGTACATGCTGGAGAAGGCCGTATCGACCATCCACGACGCCGACCTGGCGCTGGTCGTGGCCGACCCGCTCGAGACACCCGAGAAGCTCCGCAGCGTGATGGACCACGTATCACAGGCCGGCAGGGAGGCCATCCTGGTGCTCAACAAGGCCGACCTGATCGGGAGAGAGACGGCGCTGCACAAGCTCCGTGAGCTCGGGGCCGGGCACCGTTTCGTCCACTCCTGCGCGGTATCCTCCACCACGGGCGACGGCATCGATCCCCTCCTCGACGAGATCAAGGCCCGCCTGCCCGAGGGACCCCGCTATTTCCCCGAAGACATGATCACGGATGCATCCCTGAGATTTCTCTGCCAGGAGCTCATCAGGGAGAAGGTCTTCACGCTGACCTCCAAGGAGATCCCCTATGCGGTGGCCGTGGAGATCGAGGAGTTCCGGGAGACCGACCCGGCCCACATCGGGGCGGTGATCCACGTGGAGCGACCGTCTCAGAAGGCAATCGTCATCGGAGCCCGCGGCAGGATGCTCCGGGAGATCGGGACCCAGGCGCGCCACGAGATAGAACGACTCCTGGGGTGCAGGGTCTTCCTCGAGCTCTTCGTGCGGGTGAGCAGGGACTGGTCGAAGAATCCGAAGCGGCTCAGAGACCTGGGGTATCGATAATGCCGGTTGTAGCCATAGTGGGCAGACCCAACGCGGGCAAGTCGACCCTCTTCAACCTGCTCGTCGGGGAGCGCAGAGCCATCGTCGGCCCCCAGCGCGGCATAACCCGTGACAGGATATACGGCAGGTGGAACGTGGGCGAGGGGATGGAGGTCGACCTCGTGGACACGGGAGGATTCGACACCATCGGCGACATCGAGCACTCCGTGTCGGTGCGCGAACAGACCATGCTCGCCATAGCGGACGCGGACGTCATCGTCTGCCTCTTCGACGGACGGCAGCCGCCCACGCCCGACGACAGGGAACTGGTGAACATCCTGCGCAGGAGCAGTGCACAGGTGGTCTTCGCGGCCAACAAGGTCGACGACCCCTCGCTCTCCCACGTGTCCGCCGCGTTCTTCGAGCTGGGCATCGACGAACCCCTCGAGATATCGGCGCTCAACAGACGGGGCATTGCCGAGCTCAAGGATGCCCTGCGGCAGAAGCTGGGGACCCTCCTGACGCCTTCCATGGAGGAGGAGACCGGCGCTGTGCGCGTCAGCATACTCGGCAGGCCCAACGTGGGCAAGTCCATGCTGCTCAACCGGATCATCGGCCGGGATCGGGCCATCGTGTCGCCAGAGGCAGGCACGACCAGGGATTACGTGGACATTACGGTGAGGCACAAGGACAGGGACTACGTCTTCGTAGACACCGCCGGCATCCGGAGGAAATCCCGCATAGACGACTCCATCGAGCGCGCCAGCGTCATGCGGTCCCTGCAGAACATCGCCAAGTCCCATGTGTGCCTGCTGCTCGTGGATCCTTACGAGGGCATGACCGACCAGGACAAGAGACTCTGCGGCATCATCATGGACCATGGCAGGGCCTTCGTCGTGGTCGTGAACAAGTGTGACCTCGTGGGCGAGAAGGAGGCGAGGGCCATCAAGGAAAAGACCAGGCAAGCCCTCCGGTTCATGCCCGACGCACACGTGGTCTTCGCCTCGGCGCTCACCGGAGAGCACGTGGACAGACTCTATCCGCTCATCGACACGCTCTTCGGCAAGACGACGACACGGGTCTCGACGGGCAGACTCAACCGCCTCCTGTCAGACATCACCGCCTCCCACCCCCCCCCGCTGGTCAGGCACAGGCCCCTGAAGCTCTATTACATAGCGCAGACGGGCATCGTGCCCCCGCGGTTCCAGGTCGTGGTGAACCATCCCGACGTTGTCCCCGCAGCGTATTCCCGATTCCTCGCCCACTCCGTCAAGAAGGTCTGCGGGCTCGAGGGCATCCCCATCATGGTGCATTTCGCGGGAAGGAAGAAGGATTGAGGGAGACATGCCCTCAGGTACAACGGTGTTCCGCTGCCGGTGGTTGTAGGCAGGGACGTTCATCCGGTAAAGAAATGGAAAAGATTTCATTGCCGCTTGACATACCGCCGAGGATGTGTTTCTTTATATAGAAACACGGTGCCTCGAGGTTGCCCCGCCCAGGTCCTGCCTGCGGCGTGACATGAGACGTGCTGTGATGGAGTGGCGATCCAGGGATGTGTCAGGAGGCCTTGGGCGGGATCATCCGTCTCCCACGTGAACCAGGCAATCGTCGGAACGGGAAGAATGACGGCGTGCATAGAGTGAAGATGGCGACAACGAACCCACAATGGAGGATCATACATGAAGGTTTTTCTGAGAGAAGATGAGATACCCAGGCAATGGTACAACCTGGCTGCGGACCTCCCCACCCCCCTGCAGCCGCCGCTCGGCCCGGACGGCAATCCTGTCACCCCGGAGGCCCTGGCGCCGGTCTTTCCCATGAACCTCATCGAGCAGGAGGTCAGCCAGCAGCGGTGGATCGACATACCCGAGGGTGTACTCGAACTGCTCTACCAGTGGCGGCCGTCACCCCTCCACCGGGCGGTCTATCTGGAAAAGGCGCTCAAGACACCTGCGAAGATCTATTACAAGAACGAGGGCGTGTCCCCGGCCGGGAGCCACAAACCCAACACGGCCATTCCCCAGGCCTGGTACAACAAGCAGTTCGGCATCGAGAAGATCACGACCGAGACAGGTGCAGGACAGTGGGGGAGCGCCCTGGCCTACGCGTGTGCCCTCATCGGCCTGCAGTGCAAGGTTTTCATGGTGCGCATCAGCTTCGAGCAGAAGCCCTTCAGGAAGCTCATGATGAACCTGTGGGGAGCCGACTGCATCGCCAGTCCATCCACGCAGACCAAGGCCGGCCGCGACATCCTCGACAAGGACCCCGACACGCCGGGCAGCCTGGGCATCGCCATCAGCGAGGCCGTCGAGGCGGCGGTGACGGACCCCACCGGCAAGACGCGCTATTCCCTGGGGAGCGTGCTCAACCACGTCATGCTCCACCAGACCATCATCGGGCTCGAGGCCAAGAAGCAGCTCGAGAAGATCGGTGAGAAGAAGGTGGACGTGGTCATCGCCTGTGCAGGCGGTGGCAGCAACTTTGCGGGGACCGCCTTCCCGTTCGTCCTCGACAAGATCAACGGTGCCCAGATCGACATCATCCCCGTGGAGCCGTCGTCCTGTCCTACCCTGACCAGGGCCCCGTTCGCCTATGACCACGGCGACGTGGCCAAGATGACGCCGCTGCTGCCAATGCACTCGCTGGGGCATGAGTTCGTCTCGCCCCCCATTCACGCCGGCGGCCTGCGCTACCACGGCATGGCCCCGTTGGTGAGCGCCACCGTGGTCGAAGGCCTGACCACGCCGAGGGCCATGAACCAGCTCAAGTGCTACGAGAGCGCCATGCTCTGGGCCCGGACCGAAGGGTTCATCCCGGCGCCGGAAACATCCCATGCCATTGCAGCTGCCGTCGACGAGGCCATCAAGGCGAGGGAAGAGGGCAAGGAGAAGGTCATCCTCTTCAACTGGAGCGGTCACGGCCTCATGGACCTCAAGGGGTACGAGAGCTACATGGACGGCAAGCTCATGGACTACCCGCTGCCCGAGGAGGACCTCAAGCAGTCACTGAAATCCCTCGATGGCCTGCCCAAACCCAAGGTGGCAAAGACCGGCAGATGGTAGATGACCGCAGAACGAGATACGACGATTTGACGACCAGGTGCCCCATGCTGGGGCACCTGGTCCCCTTCACCTACTGCATGGAGCCGGCCTCGGATTTGCCGTGCCGGAGGATTCTGGACTGCTGGCACGAGCGCATCGATATCGCGGACTACCTGATGGAAGTGCTCTCTCCGGAAGAGTTCAAGGCCGTCGCCTCCCCCCCCAAGCAGAAGGTCTCCCAGCTCGTGGAGCTCATAGAGAGGGCGAAGAAGAACCGGTAGACCCCGCGATCGCCTCGAGCACCGACCTAGAAGATATCCGCCAGCACGTCCAGGGACGCGACGACCTTGTCGGGTTCCAGACCGAGAAGGCGCATGCTCTCCTCGAACGGTGCCGTATCCACGTGATCCAGCACGAATCCGGGAAGGAACTTCTGCGCAAGGGCATCCGCAAGGTACACGAGGCGGACGAGCAGCCTGTTGTTCTCTGCCTTGTCAGGGTGGTGGTGGAACAGCACCACGTCCTTGATGGCATCGGGGAGTTTCCAGTTCTCCGCGAGGTGGAGCCCTGCCAGATTGTGATCGATGCCGAAGATCTTCTGCTCCAGGACGCTCGAGTCCTCGCCGTGGCCCTGCAGGATCCGGTAGAAGAGGGGCTGGACGTGGGCCATGTACTGGTCGAGAACAACCTTTCCGATATCGTGGAGCAGGCCGGCCGTGTATGCGAGGTCCGGGCGGACGACCCCGGAGATCTTGGCAAGTCTCTCGCTGAGCCTTGCGATGGCAAGGGCATGATAGAAAAGTCCCCCGCGCATGAGGGAGTATCCCTGCTCGGAACAGACCAGCAGTTTCTCCGCCTGGGCGGTGATGATCAGCTGCAGCAGCGTGGTGCTGCCGAGGACCGCTATGGCCTCGTCGATGGCCTCGATCTTCCTCGGCATTCCCAGGTACGATGAATTGCAGAGTTTCAGGACCTCTGCGGTGAGCACCTGGTCTTTCCTGATCTCGGATGCAACCCTGGAGAAGTCGGTCCTGTCGTCGGCGATCATGCCCGCGATGCCCAGGGCGATCTGTGGGATAGGCTGGAGGTCTTCTATGGTCCGGCCGATCTCCGTCAGGGCCGGCATGGACATGGGTCTGGAGGATCTCTTGTGGATGTCCTTGATGACAGGCTCGATGGAGCAGGTGGCCCTGTCGACATCGAGCATGATGCAGAACCCCATGGTCCCGCTTGCCTCGAGAAACCTTATGGGGATGCCGTTCTCCTTGATGATCCCGAGCGTTATGTCCAGGGTGCGGCCCCCGATGTTCATGGTCAGATCCCGGCGAGAACTGGGGTCGATGAGGGCGCCCCCCGCTATGTGGGCCTCCATGTCCTCGACCCGGGCACCCTCTTCGGCCAGTGACCTGAGGAAGAGCGGTACGCCGGTGCTCGCATAGGATGAGAACTGGGACTCGGAGATATCGCACAGGGGCTCGGGGAGCAGGATATGGTGCATACCCCCGATACGGCGTTTCGTGTCGAGAATGGACAGGCCGACACAGGAACCGAGATAGGCCTTCATCTGGCCCGATCTCTTGATTTCCATGCCCCCGCTCGGCACGATGGTCATCATGGCTTCACCCCTGTCTGCGCATGCCGGACTGTTACAACCCTCATCGGCAGGGGCTGGTGAGAATATGAGATTTTAGACAGAGATATATCCTGAATTACATGGTGTGCTTATCGTGCCCTCCCACCACTGGGCACGGGATTACGGCCAGGAATAGAACCCGCCCTTGTTCTCAGATGTTCTCCGGTACACGACCACGGTGGGGTCCTCTGTCCCGGCAAGGGATTCCACGGTCTTCAGGGCGTCCTCGTAGTAGCCCACCTGGTCGATGAGGTGATACTTCAGGCCGGTGGATGCCGTCATGATCCGGCCGTCCTCGATCACCGCGAGATCTTCGGGCGTCACGGGGCGGATCGACTTCACCTTGGCGACGAAGTCCCGGTGGAATTCCTTCACGATACCCTCGAGGATGGCCCTGTCCTCCTCGTTCATGTCGCGCAGGAAGGTCCCGGAGTCCTTGAGCTTGCCCGAGGTCAGCGTCTGGTTCTTGATGCCGAGCTTGTCCATGAGACCCTCGAGGCTTATGGACGGAAGCAGCACACCAACGTTTCCGACCACCGCCGAGGGGAGGGCGACGATGCTGTCGGCGGACAGTGCCGCCATGTACGCCCCCGAGGTGCCCTGCCCGGTGATGCAGGCGACGACGGGGACCTTGTGTTTCTCCTTGAATGCCGTGATCTCCCTGAAGAGGAGGTCCGAGGCGGTGACTCCCCCCCCCGGTGAGTCGATCTTGAGGATGACGCCCTTGACGCGCTTGTCCTTCCCCGCGATCTCGGTGATTGCATCGATGCGTTCGAGGGTCCCCTGCCGCTGGATGAGACCGTCCCTCAGGGCCGTTGTCGTGATGGGACCGAGGACCTCCACAACCAGGATCTTCTCCGCGGAGCCTTCCTTGATCACCCGCTCTTCGAAGGGCTGGAACTGGAGTATGCCGCCCAGGTCCAGCGAGATGTACGCACACCCCTGAAAGAGGAGCATGCCTGCCACGAGGGGCACGAACGTTCTCAGAGACTGTCTAGTCATTGCGGATTTCACCTCCCACGGTTATTTCTGGGATAAGCAGGGTAGGCTGGGCGTCCGCCACCGGCACACCCTGGCCGTCCTTGCCGCAGGTACCGATGCCGAAGCCCAGGTCATTGCCCACCAGTTCGATGGAACTCAGAACCTTCGGCCCGTTGCCGATGAGCGTGGCGCCCCGGACCGGCTCGCCCACGGAACCGTTCTCTATGAGGTATCCCTCGGATATGTTGAAGACAAAGTCGCCGGTGACCGTGTTGACCTGGCCGCCCCCCATCTTCTTCACGAAGATGCCCCTTGCCGCCTTCTTCACGACCTCGCCCGGGTCCAGCGAACCGGGCTGGATCATGGTGTTGGTCATGCGGGGGACGGGCCGGTGGCGATAGGATTCGCGCCGGGCGTTCCCCGTCAGGGGCAGGCCGTATTTCCTGGCGCTGAGGAGGTCGGTCATGAACCCGGTGAGAACACCCTTGTCGACCAGCACTGATCGCTGCGTGGGGCTCCCTTCGTCGTCGCAGCCCATGCTTCCGCGAAGTCCCCTGATGGATCCGTCGTCGATGACGGTGATGGCGTGCGATGCCACCTGCTGGCCGAGCTTTCCCGAGTAGACGGAAAGGCCTTCGCCCGCCAGGTCGGCCTCGAGGCCGTGGCCGATGGCCTCGTGGATCATGGTGCCGCCCGCCTCGCTGGAGAGGACCACGGGCATGGGTCCGGCAGGCGCCCTCCGTGCCCTGAGGGTGGTGAGCGCCCTGCTGATGGCCTTGCGGGCGACCTCTTCCGGTGGGATCTCCGTGAACAGCTCGTACCCGCGGGAGCCCCCGACAGGCTCGTATCCGGTCTCCATCAGAGAATCGCGGGTGACGATGCCCTGGACCATGAAGACGAGGGAGTCCCGGGAGTCCTCGGCAATGAACCCCAGGGAGTTCGCGACAAAGACCCTTCTCGATCCGTCACCGTACATGACCCTGGCCTGGACCACGGAGTCGTCCATGCCCCAGGCCACGGTGTCGGCCTTCTGGACCTGGGCTATCTTGTCCCGGGGGCTGACGCCGCCCGGATCGATATCCATCTGGACGATCGAGACAGGGGAACGCTTCCGCAGCGATATGCCTCCGGGGAAGCTGCCTGCCCTGACCGCCGAGGCCACGGTGTCGGCCAGGTCGTCGAGCGACGAGGCGTCGTTCGTGTAGGCGAAGGCGCTCCGGTCACCCATGACCACCCGCATGGCGACACCCGATTCGCTGGTGACCAGGAACTTCTCGATCCTGTGCGCCTCGCAGATGATGGACGTGCCTCTCCGGTGCTCGAAGTAGATCTCCGCAAAGTCGCCTCCACGGGCAAGGGACCTCTTCAGGAGCCGTTCGCAGTCGATATCGCCGATCCTTATCTCCACGACTTCACCTCTCTGGACATCTCGCGCTGGATGTCGCGCTCCTTGATCGCCTCCTTTTTGCTGTGAGCCCGCCTGCCCTTGGCAAGACCGAGCTCCACCTTGATCCGGTTGCCCTTGAGATACAGGCTCAGGGGAACCAGGGTGAGCCCCTTTTCCTTGACCTTGCTGGCGAGCCGCAGGATCTCCCTCTTGTGCAGGAGAAGCTTCCGCGGTCTCGTGGGTTCGTAGTTGAATATCGACGCCTGCAGGTACGGGCTGATGTGGAAGTTGGTGAGGAAGATCTCCGCGTTTTTCACCTGGGCATAGCTGTCCCTGATGTTGCCCCCTCCGTTCCTGAGTGACTTGACCTCGGGTCCGCCAAGGACGATCCCCGTCTCGATGGTCTCGATGATCTCGTAGGCGTGGCGCGCGTTCCTGTTCACGCACAGTGCCTTTCTCGGCTCTTTGTCCTTGTCCTTCATGGACGATGCCTCAAGGAACCATGATCCGGGCGCGAATCAGGCGAGTTCGAAGATGTCACGGGCCTTCTCCATGATCTCCCGGCTCATGAATTCATAGATCTCGGATGCGGTCTTCATCTCGAAGATGTGGCTGACGATGGACTTGCAGTTGTCGATGCTGATCTTGCGGGCCATCTCTTTCACGTGGGAGATGGCAAAGGCGTTGGCCGAGAGCGAGTCGATACCCATGCCGAGGAGGATCGGGGTGTAGATCTCGCGTCCCGCCATCTCGCCGCACATGGATACGGGTATCCCGGCGTTGTGCGCGGCATCCACGGTGAACTGGATGAGGCGCAGGACGGCCGGGTGCAGGGGTTCGTAGAGGTAGTTCACGTATTCGTTGCCCCTGTCGATGGCCAGGGAATACTGTATGAGGTCGTTGGTGCCGAGGCTGAAGAAGTCCACCTCCTTGGCAAGGAGGTCTGCTATCACCGCTGCGGAAGGCACTTCCACCATGATGCCCACCCGGATGTTCTCGTCGAAGGGGATGCCCTCGATCGAGAGGCTCTTCTTGGTCTCCTCGAGGATCTCCTTTGCCCGTTCGAGCTCCTCGATGCCCGAGATCATGGGGAACATGATGGAGGTGTTCCCGTAGTGGCTCGCCCGCAGGATGCCCCGCAGCTGGGTCCGGAAGATGTCGGTCTCCTTCAGGCACAGCCTGATGGCGCGCAGCCCCATGACCGGGTTCCGCTCGTTGATCGTCCTGCTGAGCGCTGAATAGAACTTGTCTCCCCCGAGGTCCAGGGTCCGGATGACGGTGTTGAAGGGGGAGACCGTCTCCACGACTGACTTGTAAGCCTCGAAATGATCCTGCTCGGAAGGGATCTCCTTGCGGACGAGGTACAAAAACTCCGTCCGGTACAGGCCGACTCCCTCGGCTCCATGGTCAAGAACGGTCCTGACCTCCTCCTTGAACTCGAGGTTGCCCTTGACCTTGATGTACTTGCCGTCCTTCGTGATGGCCGGTTCCTTGGCCTTTTCCTTGAGCTTGAGTTCGAGGCTCAGGTATGACCGGGCCCGGGTCTGGTACTCGAGGACCTGGGACTCGGAGGGGTTCACGATGACCACGCCCGATATGCCGTCGAGGATGAGGTTGTCGCCCGGATTCACCAGGGACGATGCATTCTCCAGGCCCACCACTGCGGGGATCTCGAGCGAATGGGCAATGATGGCCGTGTGTGAGGTGATGCCGCCCACATCCGTGGCAAACCCGAGGACCATGCCCTTGTTGAGCATGGCGGTGTCCGCAGGGGAAAGGTCATGGGCCACGACGATGCTGTTTTCGGCCAGGTGGAAGCCGCTGGTCGTCTTTCCGACGAGATTCCTCAGCAGTCGTTCCCCCACGAAGGAGGTGTCGGTGACCCTGCTCCTGATGTACTCGTCATCGATGGCCTCGATGGCCTCTTCGATTTCTCTGAGAGCGATCTTCAGTGCCCATTCCGCATTGATGTAGTCTTCGGTGATGAGCTGCTTCACCCTGTCCACCAGGGCGGGATCCTTGAGCATGAGCAGGTGGGTCTCGAGGATCAGGATGTGCTCTCTGATGACCTGGTGTGCCTCGAGGGTGTGTATGGCCTCGGTGATCTGTTTCTGGGACAGCTGCACCGCATGTTCGAAGCGGCCGAGCTCGTCCTCGACACGGTCTTCGGACACACGGAGCTTGGGGTAGCGCTCGATCTTCTTGGTATCAATGACCACGGCCTGGCCGATGGCGATGCCCGCCGATGCCGGCACTCCGTGGAGGATGTGAACCTGCTGCTGCGGCATCGCTACTCCCCGAACCCGTTCTTCACGAGGGTCACGAGAGCCGCGATGGCCTGATCCTCATCGTCCCCGTCCACGCGTATGACGATCTGTGAACCCTGAACCCCTGCAATGGTGAGGAGTTCCATGATGCTCTTGCCGTTTGCCTTCATGTTGTTCTTGATGACCTCGATCCTCGAGGAGAAGGCCGAAGCCTCCTTCGTGAAGAGGGCGGCCGCCCGCGCATGCAGGCCCAGCTTGTTGGGAATGGTGACGTTCTCCTCTTTCATCGCAGCATAGTCCATATCATGGAAAGTGTAAATACGCCATAGACCAACCAGAAGATGTTGACGCGGAGCTTTATGAGCACGACAGCGACGAGGAAGATGATTGCCGCTGCAGCGAAGGCCAGATCGATTCCCGGCAGAACCGCCGAGAACTCTTTGTCCAGTCTGAACCAGAGTGCGGCACACCCGAGCGCGAAGCCGGAGAGCAAGGGTATGGTCAGGGACAGGTATCTGGCCACGTCGATGGACAGGATTTTCCCCAGCGACAGGGCCCCGTCCGCCCCGTGCCGGTATCCCTGAACGAACCCCCAGGCCATGACCCACAGGTGCGCTGTATTGAAGATCACCAGGGCCAGGAGCAGCCCCCAGAGCTGGTCCATGAAGATGCATATCATGAAGAGAAGGGCCAGAACCGGCTTCATCGTCGCCCAGAAGAAGGTGTCCCCCAGTGCCGCCAGGGAGTTCGACAGCGTGGGGCCGATCTTGGCGATCATGTCCTCTTCACCCTGCTCATGGAGATGCAGGTACACTCCGATGATGGTGGGAGCCATGTAGGGCTGGGTATTGAAGAAGGTCAGGTAGCGTTTGACGCCCTCGTCGACTCGCTCCGGCAGGACGTGCTTGATGCCGGGCAGGATGGCGTGGGTGAACCCGATATTCTGCATGCCCTTGAAATTCCATGCGGCCTGTATGAAGAACGATCGCCACAGAATGGAGAAGGCTACACGCGGTGGTATATGCACACCCAGTGCAGTATCACACAAGGCCGGAGGCGTCAATTCGGTGTGCGCGGAAGGTATGGACATGAAAAGGGGAGGCCACGGGACGAGGCCTCCCCGGTCTGTTCTATGAACAGGGGCAGGGAACTTACTTCACGCGGGAAGCAGCGGGTTCCTTGGAGGTCGCTCTCGCCGCGAAGCGGGCCGCGATGGCGATGAACGACACGGCGCCGATGCCGATGAACACGAATGTCATGATTCCTTTCTCCTTTCCACCAGGACCTCTTCGATGAATCCCTTGAACCCAATGGCGATACCGAGAATGAGTCCGAGAAACGTGAAGTTGGGTGCCATGTGGGTTATCTTGTCGATGTAGAGCCCCACATACAGGCCGAGGAAGGTCATGATGACCAGGATGAAGCTCAGCGCGCTGATCCTGGTGATCCTCTTCACCAGCGTCCTGGGCGGCCTGTAGTCGTTCCGCTTCTTCACCGCGATCTCTCCCTTCCGGACCTCATCAGAAGAGCTGTGCGATGATCTGCCTTGCCGGACCCGAATTCACGCCCACCAGGGTAACGATGAGCACGAACACGGCGGTTGCCTCCACCGGTGTAAGGCCGAGCACGCGATACATGAACCTGATTCCGATTCCCGTCAGGAACAAGCAACCGATGACGATCCAGAGAGCTACCATTTCATTTCTCCTTTGTTTTTCGTTCTGCTGAATGAGAACGCAATGTTCATGCCAGCACGACGCCGCTCATAACTACTGGGAAATAGATCATTTATTGACATCGGCGCAGGGGCATGAATGCCATTTTGACAAGGGGGCACGATTGCGCGACCTGAATCGTGACAAAATGACAATAAAAATGAAACAGGACAGGACTCCGTGACATTGTGTCATGGGCGGTACGGGGAGCAGTCCGGGGAGGAACGTCACGTCGGCTGCACCGGCTCAGGGGACCGTCAGGGCATGGCGACGGAGCCGAATCCTTTCCTGGTGGGGGTGTACCTGATCTCGAGTCTCCGCGCCACCCTGGACATGCTGTAGCTGCAGATGAAATACATTACGGCAATGGTGGTGTAGATCTCGAACGGATAGATCATGAGCCTGTTGTTCAGGGTCTGTGCCACGGTGGTGAGTTCGAAGACACCGATGATGTAGGCCAGCGAGGTGTCCTTGAACAGGGCGATGAACTGTCCCACAAAGGCCGGGATCATCATCTTGAGGGCCTGGGGGAGCACCACGAGGCGCATGGCCTGATAGTAGGAGAGGCCAGAGGCTGTGGCCGCCTCGGTCTGTCCCCTGGAAATGGCGCTCACCCCGGCCCGCACGATCTCCGCCAGGTACGCCCCGGAGAAGAGGGTAAACGAAATCGTCACGCTCCAGAACACGTTGATCTGCATGCCGGTGACGATGGGGGAGAAGAAGTAGACCCAGAAGATCACCATGATGAGCGGATTGCCCCGGATGATCTCGATGTAGAGTACGCTGGGCGTGGAGACGACGGGATTTCTGCTCAGCCTGCCGATGCCCACGAACAGGCCGATGAAGAAGCTCACGAACAGCGCTATGAAGGCCAGGATGACGCTCAGACTCAGACCGCCCAGCCCGTGGAAGATCTCGCCGGGTCCTCCCTGGGGAAAGAGCCAGATGAGGAGCGACCTGAGGCTGGAGAAGATGACATCCCAGTTGTACCTGTAGACCATGAGACCTATGGCCACGAGGATCCCGATGGAGAACAGGCCGAATAAGACCTTGGCGAAGATCACCAGGGCCTTCCAGATCCGCTCGGCCAGCCGGGCCCACACCGATGCATAGACTGCCTCCTCATGGATCGGTGCATATTCGCCGAGCCTGAAGACCCGTTTCGAAGCGTCCACGAGCACGTTCGAAGCCCTGGCCAGCAGCAAGACGGGACGGAAGAGCAGGGCAAAGATGCGGTCCATGGTATTGAGTTTCTTTGCCTGACCTATGGCCAGGTGGTGGTTGATGGAATTCACGATGAGCGAGATGCTCAGCGACATGCCGAGGTAGATGATGGAAGCCGCTGACGTGGCCTCGAAACCACGGAAGGTGAAGGACTCGATCTGCTGGGATTGCCAGCACAGCTCGGCGACGCCGATGGTCATTGCCAGCGACGAGTTCTTCATGTTGTTGAGGAACTCGCTGCCCAGCGGCGGGATGATGATGCGGAAGGCCTGGGGGAGAACCACCTTGCGGAGCATCTGTGATGCGGTGAGCCCCGAGGAGAGCGCCGCCTCGATGTGGCCGTGCGGGATCGCCTGTATGCCCGCCCTGACCACCTCGGCCACGAAGGCGCCGGTATAGACCCCGAGGCCGCAGGTGGCGGCCCAGAATTCGTAGTTGTGCTCGTTGAGGAACACCCGAACCGTTTCGGGGAGACCCATGGGGAATGCGAAGTACCAGAAGAACAGCTGGACCAGCAGGGGGGTGTTCCTGAAGAACTCCACATAGGCCGTCGCCAGGGCATAGGTGGGCTTGAAGCGCGAGAGCCTCGCGATGCCGAAGATGGTCCCCAGGAGCAGGGCTATGCCGGTGCTGATGAGGGATATCTTTATGGTGAGGTACAGGCCCTTGAGGAGCCAGACACCGAAGATCTCCTTGTAGGTGGGGTTGACCTCCCACAGGACCGCCCAGTGGAAATCGTAGCCGATGTCGCCGTGCCTGAACACGGCGTAGACGACGAGGATGATGAACGCGACGACGCCGATCTGCTGGAGGGTATATTTTGTGTGCTGTCTCATGTCCCCTGCACGGTCTTCGTGGGCGTGTGGTCCTCGCTCCCAGCGTGAAAAAACTGCGGCCCGCTACCTACGGGCCGCAGATATGCATGTGCGCCTATACCCTTCCTCCCGTCACGGCCACATCTCGATCTCTTCGGTCAGCGGGAAGTAGTAGGGGGTCTTCGGGCCGTACCACTTGTCGTAGATCTTCTTGTAGGTGCCGTCCGCCCACATGTCCTGGATGGCGAAGTTGATGGCGTCCCTCCAGTCGCTGTCGTTCTGCGGAACGCCGATGCCGTAGGGCTCGCTGCTGAAGAAGTCGCCCACGAGCTCGTACTTGCCCGGCTCCTTGGCGGCATAGCCGAGCAGGATGGTGCTGTCCGTGGACCAGCCGGCGACCTTGTCCTGCTGCAGGGCAAGGAAACAGGAAGGCTCGTCCTGGAAGCTGATGACGTTCTTCGTGGCGTTGGGGTCCCCGAGCTTCTTGAGGAGCTCCATGGCGTTCTTCTCGCTCGTGGTGCCCTGCATTGACGCGAGCTTCTTGCCCTTGAAGTCCTTGAGGGCCTTGAACTTGCCTTTCTTGGCGAGGACCTTCTGCCCGTCGAAAAAGTAGGTGATGGAGAAGTCGATGGTCCTGTCGCGCTCACGCTTGTGGGTCATGTTGGCAACGGACATGTCGATCTGGTCGGACGTCAAAAACGAGATCCTGGTCTTGTTGTTCACCTTGATGCGCTCGGCCTTGAGGTCCTTGCCCATGGAGGCGCCGATCCTCCTGACCACCTCCTCGGCGATGTCCACATCGAACCCGACCCATTCGTTCTTGTCGTTGAAGTAGGCGGCAGGGATGCTGTTGTACATCATGCCCACGCGCACGACCCCGCTCTTCGCTACCTTGTCGTAGGTGGCGCCGGCGAAGACCGGGCCGGCGATCGTCATGACAACCAGTGCTACCAGGAAACCCGCAAGTATCTTTTTCATACCCCCTCCTTGTTCATATGGTTTCGTGCAAGATGGACTGACACCCCTAGTGGGTCAATATCTTGCTCAGGAACAGCTTTGTCCGCTCGTGCCTCGCCCCGGTGAAGAACGTGTCCGGGGAAGCGCTCTCGATGAGCTGACCCTCGTCCATGAAGACCACCCGGTTCGCCACTTCCCGGGCAAATCCCATCTCGTGGGTGACCACCACCATGGTCATGCCTTCCCGGGCCAGAGTTTTCATGACATCGAGCACCTCGTTGATCATCTCGGGATCCAGGGCAGAAGTCGGCTCGTCGAAGAGCATGATCTTGGGGCGCATCGCAAGCCCGCGGGCGATGGCGACCCGCTGCTGCTGGCCTCCGGAGAGCTGGTCTGGGTAGGAGTTGGCCTTCTCGGATATGCCGACCTTTTTCAGAAGCTGGTGGGCGTATGCCTCGGCCTCCTCCTTTTTCTGCTTGCGCACGTGGATAGGGGCGAGGGTGATGTTCTCAAGGGCCGTCATGTGCGGGTAGAGGTTGAACTGCTGGAATACGAAGCCGATCTCCTCGCGCACGCGGCGCAGGTTGATCTTGGGGTCGTGGATGGGCATGCCGTCGACGTGGATCTCCCCATCCTGGATGGGCTCGAGCTTGTTGATGCAGCGGATCAGCGTGCTCTTGCCCGAGCCTGATGGCCCGCAGATGACGACGACCTCCCCGGCGTCAACATGAAAATCTACGTTGTTGAGGACATGGAGATCGCCAAACCACTTGTTCACCTGTCTGAACGTGATCATGCATGCTCCTGTGAATGCGGGCATCGAAAATATAGAGGAGGATCCCTTGTGGTGTCAAGCGGGGGAAAGAGCGAAACGTGCCCCAAAGGACGCCGGCCTGAAATTTGTAATAACAGTTTACAACATGCTCATCAAACTAATATTATAAGGAAGTACCCGGATCATGGAGCCGAAAAATCCTACAAAGAGGAGGATTCAATGAGGAATCAGAAATACGTTGGTCTGGCAATCGTCGTCCTGGCGGGGCTCGCGCTGTTCTTTGCCCTCTCATGCCCGGTCTCCGCTCAGGACAAGGTCCCCACACGGTACCTGACCATTGGCACGGGCGGCGTCACGGGTGTATATTTCCCGGTCGGCGGGGCCATAAGCCGCCTGATCAACGCCAACCGCGACAAGCACGGCATCAGATCAACGGTGGAGTCCACCGGCGGCTCCGTCTACAACCTCAATGCCATAAGGTCCGGAGACCTGGACGTGGGGGTCGTGCAGTCCGACACCCAGTACAACGCATACTACGGCAAGAGCCAGTTTGCAGATGCCGGCCCGAACAAGAAGCTGCGCGCCCTGTTCTCTATCCACCCGGAGGCCTTCACCGTGGTGGCACGCAAGGACGCCAAGGTCACCAAGTTCGAGCAGCTGCGCGACAAGAGGGTCAGCATCGGCGACCCCGGTTCCGGCCAGCGTGCGACCATGGATTTCCTGCTGGGCCGCATGGGGTGGGACCACTCGGCGTTCAAGGCCACCTTCGACCTGAAGGCCGCCGAGCAGTCCATCGCGCTGTGCAACAACCAGATCGACGCCATGGTGTACTTCGTGGGCCATCCCAACGGGTCCATCCAGGAGGCCACCACGACCTGTGACAGCGTGATCGTGGAGGTCGCGGGCCCCGTCGTGGACAAGATGATCAAGGAGTTCCCCTACTACCGCAGCGCGGTGATCCCCGGCGGCATGTACCGGGGCAACCCGAACGACGTGAAGACCTTCGGCGTGGGTGCACTGCTGGTCGCCTCCTCGGATCTGCCGGATGACGTGGCATACCACCTGGTGAAGGCCGTCTTCGAGGGACTCGACAACTTCAAGCGCCTGCACCCGGCCCTGGAGCGCCTGACCAAGGAGGCCATGGTGAAGGACGCCATCGCGATCCCCCTCCATGCGGGGGCGGAGAAGTACTACAGGGAAGCAGGTCTGATCAAATAGCGTCTCGCAGGGGGAGGCGCAGGCCTCCCCCGTGTACACGGGAAACGTTCAAGGACGACCGAGAGGGAACCACATGACCCCAGGAACCGCACCCCCGCGCCCTGAACACGTCGAACCCGTCCTCGAAGGCGATGTGCGCAGCCGCCACCCCCTGGGCATCCAGGGGAAGATCGTATGGGTCGTGGCCCTGTGCTGGTCGCTCTTCCAGCTGTGGTACGCATCGCCTCTACCCTTCATCCTGGAGTTCGGGGTGTTCAACACCACCGAGGCACGCTCCATCCACCTCTCCTTCGCGCTCTTCCTCGCCTTCACCGCGTACCCGGCGTTCAGAAGCTCTCCCCGGGAGAGGATCCCCCTGCTGGACTGGGTGTTCGCCATCCTTGGCGTCATGAGTGCGAGCTACCTCTACTTCTTCTACGAGGGCCTCGCCACCCGGGCCGGGTCGCCCATAACCCAGGACCTGGTGGTTGCCGTGGTGGGCATGATCATCCTCTTGAAGGCGACGAGGCGCTCCCTGGGGCTGCCGCTCATGATCGTGGCCATCGTCTTCCTCGGCTACACCTTCGGCGGGGCCTACATGCCGGAGCTCATCTCCCACCGGGGCGCCAGCCTGTCGCGGACCATGTCCCACCAGTGGCTGACCACCGAGGGCGTCTTCGGCGTCGCCATCGGCGTCTCCACGAGTTTCGTGTTCCTCTACGTGCTCTTCGGGTCGATGCTGGAGAAGGCCGGAGCAGGGGCCTACTTCATCAAGGTGGCCTTCTCCCTGCTGGGCCACATGCGGGGAGGACCCGCAAAGGCCGCGGTGGTGGCCTCCGGCCTGAGCGGCGTCATCTCGGGCTCCTCCATCGCCAACGTGGTCACCACGGGCACCTTCACCATCCCCCTCATGAAGCGCGTGGGATTCCCCAAGACCAAGGCGGGAGCCATCGAGGTGGCGGCATCCGTCAACGGACAGCTCATGCCTCCCGTCATGGGGGCTGCGGCCTTCCTCATGGTGGAGTACGTGGGCATCTCGTACTTCGAGGTCATCAAGCACGCGCTGCTGCCCGCGATCATCTGCTATGCCGCGCTCTTCTACATCGTGCACCTGGAGGCCGTGAAGGCCGGCATGATGGGCCTGCCCCGGCCGGAGGGTCGGAGCCTGACCAGGAGCGCCCTGTCCTTCCTCGGTGCGTTCGCGGGTATGGGCATCCTCTCGGTCCTCGTCTATTACGGGGTGGGCTGGACCCGCCAGGTCTTCGGCCCGGCAGCCTCGGTCGTGCTGGCCCTCTCCATGGGCGCGGCATACATAGCGCTGTTGCGGGTGGCGTCCACCCACCCGGACAGCGGCGAGGAGCTCTCCCTGGAGTCGCTGAGCGAGGTTCCACGCCTGAGGCCCATTGTCCTGTCGGGGCTCTACTTCCTGCTTCCCGTGGCCGTGCTCGTGTGGTGTCTCATGGTGGAGCGCTACAGCCCCGGGCTCTCCGCATTCTGGGCCACCGTGTTCATGATCGTCATCCTCCTCACCCAGCGGCCAATCCTGTCCTTCTTCCGCGGTTCGGGTGGGGTCGTCCCGGCGGCGGCCCAGGGTGTGAAGGACCTCTTGGATAGCCTCGTGGGAGGGGCGCGCAACATGATCGGTATCGGCGTTGCCACGGCGGCGGCGGGCATCGTGGTGGGCACCGTGACGCTCACGGGCATCGGCCTGGTCATGACCGACCTGGTGGAGTTCCTCTCGGGAGGGAACCTGCTGCTCATGCTCATCCTGACGGCGGTGATCAGCCTGATCCTGGGCATGGGACTCCCCACCACGGCCAACTACATCGTGGTATCGACCCTCATGGCGCCGGTCATCGTGAACCTGGGGGCCCAGCACGGGCTCATCGTGCCCCTGGTCGCCGTGCACCTCTTCGTCTTCTACTTCGGCATCATGGCAGACGACACGCCGCCGGTGGGCCTGGCCGCCTACGCGGCCGCGGGCATATCCCACGGGGACCCCATCATGACCGGGGTCCAGGGCTTCCTGTACGACATACGCACGGGCATACTTCCGTTCATGTTCATCTTCAACACCCAGATCCTGCTCATCGACATACCCAACGCGTGGCAACTCATCCTCACGGTGGTGGGCTCGGCGGGCGCCATGCTCGTCTTCGCTGCTGCAACGCAGGGCTTCTGGCTGGTGAAGAGCCGCTGGTGGGAGACCGCCGTGCTGCTGCTCGTGGCCTTCAGCCTTTTCAGGCCCGGGTTCTGGATGGACAGGCTGTATCACCCCATAACCCAGATGGAACCCACCCGGGTTGCCGAGGTGGCCAGGGAGGTGGAGCCCTTCGAGACCATGCGCCTGCGGGTGAAGGGTGAAACCTACGACGGGAGGTCGTTCAACCGCATCATGGTGCTGACCCTGGAGGACCAGGTCGAAGACGGTACGAAGCGCCTGCAGGACGCAGGCCTTGTCCTGAGGGTGGATGACGACAAACGGGTGTTCATCGACCAGGTTGTCTTCGGCAGCAACGCCCAGAAGGCGGGGTTCGACTTCGACTGGGAGCTCCTCTCCGTGGAGCGGGAGGAGAACCAGCCGCCCAAGCACCTGATGTACATCCCCGCGGCGGCGGTACTGGCACTGATCGGCCTGGGGCAGTGGCGCCGCAAGAAGAGGCTCGGGATCGCGTAGCCTGTCCCGCTCAGGGTGGAAGCGTCACGAGGACGCCCGCTTCTCCATCTCCTTGGCCTTGAGCTCCCTCCTGAGGATCTTACCGATAGCGCTCTTGGGGAGCTCGGGGAGGAACTCGATGTCCCTGGGCACCTTGTAGGCAGCCAGCTTGTCCTTGCAGTACGCGATCACCTCGCCGGCCGTCAGGTTCTCCCCGGCCTTCAGGACGATGAAGGCCTTCACACTCTCGCCGCGGTACGCATCGGGCACCCCGATGGTGCACGCCTCCAGGACCTTGGGGTGGTCGAAGAGGACCTGGTCCACCTCCTTGGGGTAGATGTTGAACCCGCCTGCTATGATCAGGTCCTTCTTGCGGTCCACGATGGCGAGGTAGCCATCCTCGTCGAACACACCGATGTCGCCGGTGTAGAACCACCCGTCCCGAAGGGCTGCGGCGGTCTCGTCAGGCTTCTTGTAGTACCCGGCCATGACCTGGGGGCCCTTGATGCAGACCTCCCCGGATTGGCCGGTCTTCATCTGCGTTTCACCGGTCTCGATATCGACTATCTTTATGTCGGTGTTGGGCAGGGGCACGCCCACGGTGCCGCTCTTGACCCTGCCTTTCCAGGGGGTGCAGGTGGCGAAGGCCGTGTTCTCGGTGGCGCCGTAGACATCGTTGATGATGGCGCCGTGCAGGGTTTTCAGCTCATTCACCGTGTCGTCGGGCAGAGGGGCCGCACCGCCGAAATAGCCCTTCACGAAGCTCAGGTCCATGGAACGGAACTCGGCGTTCTGCAGGAGGCCCGTATAGATGGTGGGCACGCCGGGCAGGAAGGACGGCCGGAACTTCCTGAGCTGTTCCACGATGGCCTCCGGCGTGGGCCGGGGAACCAGCACGCATGTCCAGCCGCTCCAGAAGGGGAAGTTCTGGCTCACCGAGTAGCCTGCCGAGTGGAAGACCGGGTAGACGCCGAGGAGGCTCTCGCCGGTGTCCTTCAGGTCGGGGAACCAGGCCCGGAAGATCTGGATGACGGCCGATATGTTCTCGTGCGTGAGCATGGCCCCCTTGCTCACGCCCGTGGTTCCGCCGGTGTAGATGAGCGCCGCGAGGTCGTCCCAGGCCGCTTCGCTCTGCACGGGGGCCTCGGGGTGGGCCTTCAGGAGGTCCATGAACTGGTATACCCCGGTCTGCGTGGTGATCTTCCGGTACATGTCCTTCTTCACGAAGGGGAAGAGCTGTTTGACCGGGAAGGGGAGGAAGTCGTTGATGTGGCAGGTGATGATGGTGTCGATCTTGGTCTGATTCCTGATCTTGACGAGCCTCGGCAACAGCAGGTCCAGGGTCACCACGACCCGGGCGTCCGAATCGTCGAGCTGGTAGGCCAGTTCCCGTTCGGTGTAGAGCGGGTTGTTCATGGCCGTCACCGCGCCGAGCCGGTAGCAGGCATGGTCCGCGATGGCCACCTGGGGGATGTTGGGCAGGAGCATGGCGACCTTGTCCCCCCTGCGCACGCCCAGGGCCTTCAGGGCGCGGGCGAACCGGTTCACCAGGCCTTCCAGGTCGCGATAGGTGATCTTTTTCCCCATATAGATGTAGGCGACCTCGTTGGGGTACTTCCGGGCGGTATTCGACAGGGCCTCGGCCATGGTGATCTTTCTGATCTCGATCTCCGGAGGGACCCCTGGGGAATAGGATGCATGCCACGGGCGCTCAAAGGGCATGGAAACCTCCTTTCCAAAAAAGGGAAATGCATCTCACGGGGAGGACGATTTCGTGGCGCTGATGATGTCTAATGATAACAGCGTCATCAACGGGGTCAAGGGCTCGAACGTCTCGCCCTGGCCACCATACGGTCCATGACCGCGTTCACCACGCCGGGCATCAGCCGCTTTGCCGCAAGGATGAAGGGGCCTTCCATGCCCGGCAGGATGAGGAACCGTCCCTTCTCCATGCCCCTCAGCATGGCCTGGGCAACGGCCATGGGGCTCATGAGCCCCGCGCTCTCGCCCAGGGTCTTTGTCTCGGGCGGCTTGGTCAGGTTCTCCTGGGCCAGGCCCGGGGTGTCCGTGTCAGGGGGGCAGAGCACCGAGACCCTGATGCCGTGGGGCCTCATCTCGCTGCGCAGCGCTTCCGAGAACCCGATGACCCCGAACTTGGTGGCGCTGTACGCCGTATAGCCGAACACGCCCATGAACCCGGCGATGGAAGAAACGTTCACGATGTGCCCGCCCGAGCCCTTCATGGCAGGAACAAGGGCGGCAAGCACGTTCCAGATGCCGTAGAGGTTGGTCCTCACGGTCTGGTCGAACACATCGAAGGGTATGCGCTCGAAGTAGTCCGGGTATTGAATGCCGGCACTGTTGATCACGACATGAGGGGTCCCGAACTCCGAGACGGCCCTGGAGAGGCCGGATGCAACCTTGTCTCGTTCTCTCACATCGATGCTCGTCCATGAGATGCGCTGCCCCGGGGAGATCCTGCATGCGTCGATCGCATGTCTCGCCTGTTCCAGCACCTCGACCCTGCGGGAGAAGACGAAGATGTTGGCCCCCAGCGATGCAAGGAGCTTCGCCGCGGCGAGCCCGATGCCGCTGGAACCGCCTGAGATGTAAACATTCCGTCCCAGATAGCGATCCTTCCTGTTCATCATTTCACCCCTCAAGCTTCCTGGCATCATCGATCGACACGACACCTTTTGGTCCTTGAACGTACACGTACTTTTGGTATATTTCAATACATGGCATCGCGCAGGCCTTCATGCACTGATGTTGCCAAGGTCGCCTGGATCAGTCTCTGGGCGGCCATCGCCACGCTGATCCTCTTCCTGCCCGTGGCCATGGCGGCGCTCCTGAGCCGGACCGGAAACCTTGCCTTCACCCTCTCCAAGATCTGGGCCCACATCATGCTCAAGGTCACCCGTGTGCGCCCCGTGATCCGGGGGAGGGAGAAGATCAGGCCCGGACAGTCGTACATCATCATCAGCAACCACCAGTCCGAATACGATATCCTGGCCATCGTCACCACCCTGGGCATCCAGTACCGGTGGATCATCAAGAAGGAGCTCCGCAAGGTGCCCATGTTCGGATATTGCCTCTATGCCTCCCGCAACATCTTCATAGACCGGGGAGACCACGAGCAGGCCATGCAGAGCATCAGGAAGGGCCTGGATCGCCTGCCCGAGGGGGTGAGCGTGATGTTCTTCGCCGAGGGAACGCGCTCGGCAGACGGCTCCATCGCCCCCTTCAAGAAGGGGGGGTTCCTCATGGCACTCGAGAGGGGCCTTCCCATACTGCCCGTCACGGTGAACGGCAGCCGCAGGGTGCTCCCCAAGAAGAGCCTCGTATTCAATCCCGGCACCATTGAGGTGGTGGTCGCCGACCCCATCGAAACAAGGGACTACACGAGGCAGAACCTCCAGGAGCTCGTGGATAGAACCAGGGACGTCATCGTCTCCAATTTCAATCCGGAATACCCATCGGCAAGGCCATTGACTCGGTGAAGCCTTCAGACCATTATATCTGTTGAGATCCAGAGAATCCGTACCCTGCCATATTCATTGCGAGAGGAGGTTCCCCAGATGAAGAAGGTGCTCGTGACCGGTGCAGCGGGGTTCATCGGTTCTCACGTGGTGAGGGAGCTGCTGGCAGACAGCACAGAGGTGCGGTGCCTGATCAGACCCGGGGAGAACACGGCCAACCTGAACGGTCTCGATGTGGACATGGTCACGGGGGACGTGCTCGATGCCGCGGCAGTAAAGAAAGCCGTGAACGGCGTTGACACGGTCTTCCACCTGGCGGCGGTGTTTTCCATATGGATGAGGGACTGGGGCAGGATCTACGAGGTGAACATCCAGGGGACCCGCAACGTCCTGTGGTCATGCCTGAAGAACGACATCGGGAAGGTCGTCTACACGAGCTCCATCGCGGCCATCGGCATCGCCCCCGGCACCGCGCTCTCCAACGAGGACACGCCCTTCAACCAGTATACCCTGGGTAACCACTACGTGCTCACCAAATACCTCTCACAGCAGGAGGCACTGGGCTTCGCGAAGAACGGGCTCGACCTGGTGGTCGTGAACCCGTGCTTCCCCTTCGGGCCCATGGACATCGCACCAACTCCCACGGGACAGATCATCGTGGACATCCTGAAGGGCTTGAGCCGGGCCTACTTCGACGGCGGCATCAACATCATCGATGTCCGGGACGTGGCCCGTGGCCATGTGCTGGCCGCAAAGAAGGGGAGGGCGGGCGCCCTGTACATCCTTGGCAACCTCAACATCTCCATGGCCGACTTCATGCCCCTGGTGTGCAGGGCCGCCGGCTTGGACGGCAGGAAGCTCCTGAAGGTGCCCGTCCCGCTCATGAAGGCAGGCACCGCGGGCCTGAAGTGGCTGTCTGACCATGTCACCCTGAGACCCCCGCTGTCGACCCCGGTCGAGATCGCCTACGCCTCCCAGTACCTCTATTTCGACAATGCCCGGGCGGTCGGCGAGCTCGGCCTCACCCTCAGGCCCGTGGAAGATTCCCTGAGGGATTCCATAGCGTGGTTCAGGGACAGCGGGTATGCATGACCGAAAGGAGTCGTTCACCATGGACAGGAAAGAACTCGACAGCAGGCTTGACAAGATGTTCTACCCGGCTTCGGTCGCCGTGGTCGGGGCCTCCGACGTACCGGTCAAGTGGGGCAACCTCATCCTCACCTCCATCCTGGGATGGGAGTTCAAGGGCAAGGTCTTCCCGGTGAATCCGAAGAAGGACAAGCTCCTGGGCCTGCCATGCTACCCGAGCATCACCGCCATCCCCGATCCCGTGGACCTGGCCGTGCTGGTCATCCCGGCTCCCCACGTCCCCGCGGTCATGCGGGAGTGTGTTGCCAAGGGGATCCCCACCGCGGTGGTCATCTCGTCGGGGTTCAGAGAGATGGGCGACGAGGGGGCGCGCATAGAGGAGGAGTTGGTCGAGATCGCCCGGGGAGGCGGCACGGTGTTCATGGGGCCGAACACCATGGGCATCGCGTCGGCCCACGGCTGGCTCGAGGCCCTGCCCACACCTACGGGGCCCAAGCCGGGAGGGCTGTCCATCATATCCCAGAGCGGCAACCTGGGGCTCCAGATCCTCAAGTGGGTCGCGCACAAGGGCATCGGGCTCGCCATGTACGCAGGCACCGGCAACGAGGCCATGCTGCACTCCGATGAGCTGCTCGCCTACATGGGCGGACGTGACGAGGTGAAGGCCATTGCCATGTACCTGGAGGGCATTGCGGACGGCAGGAGGTTCATGGAAACCGCCCGAGAGGTGACCAGAAAGAAGCCGGTGATTGCCCTGAAGGCCGGACGCTCCCAGGCCGGGTCCAAGGCCGCCCAGTCGCACACCGGCTCCATGGCAGGCTCCCATGCAACCTACCGGGCGATGTTCGCGCAGGCCGGCATCGTCCAGGTGAACACGCCATCGGAACTCCTGAATGTATCGGCGGCCCTCACGCTCCTGCCCATTCCGAAGACGAACCGGGTGGCCATCATGACCATGGGAGGCGGATGGGGGATCATCGCGGCCGACGAGTGCGAGGACAAGGGCCTGGTGCTCCCGCAGCTCACCCCCGGGATCATCGGGGACCTCGATGCGAAACTCCCCCGGTACTGGAACCGGAGAAACCCCGTGGATGTGGTCGGCGAGGGCGACCCGGAACTCTACCTCCACGTGATCGGGACCCTGGCCCGGTGGCAGGAGGTGGATGCCGTGATCGCGCTGGGCATCGTCGGGAGGTCCCGCTATGTGGAGGATTTCATCTCGTGTCAGGAGCGCTTCGACGGCAAGCTCTACAGCAGGGAGCTCAAGCTCGCCGTTCTCAAGGCGCAGATACAGTCTGAAGACCGCGTCATATCGGGCATAGGCAGGCTCCAGAAGGAAACCGGCAAGCCGGTCCTCGTGGTGGCGCTCACCGAAGAGGGGCTCGTGTTGCATCAGACAGACAACGGCACCGTGATCACCCTGTCCACCCCGGAGGAGGCGGTCGGGATCATCGCCCACATGGCGGGGTATGGGAGGTATCTGGAAGGGTTGAAGTGAGGATGGTGTATCGCAGTGACGGGAACCCCAGCCCCCATGGGCGAGATCCTTCTGTGCCCCGTCAACCTGCGCGCGCCACCCTTTCGAAGGCCCGTTTAAGCGCAGGCATCACCGCCTCGGCAAACACGGCATGACCCCGCTCGTTGGGGAGCCGGGCATCTTCCTGGGTCAGGTCGCGACTTCTCAGGGCGCGCTCCTGCAGATACCCTGCCCACCAGGTATGGACCGCGATCATCTCGCAGTCCAGGTCCTGGCAGACCTCCCGGATGGTCCGGTAGTAGATGTAAACCGCGTCCATCTCGTAGGGGTTCTCGAAGGTGTGCGACGTGGGCATGAGGATGACCGGGTCGAAGAGCTCCCGGGCCTGTCGCACCATGCGGACCAGGTTCTCCTTGAATTCTGACCGGTAGACCGGGAGGAAGGCGTCGTCCAAGCCGAAGTGGATCATGAGGATACGAGGCCTGTAGGGTGCGATGTCCTCGTCAAAGGTCCATATCCCGTCAAAGGATGTGTCGCGCGGCCTCGATCGGTTGACGAGGTCGAAGCCCCTGCGGTCGCAGACGTCCCGTATCCGGTCGACATAGCCGTGGCCCACCCCCTGCTCGGCGGCGATGCTTCCGCCCCGGATGAGCAGCCTCGGCCCCGCCACGTGCCGGGATGTCATGAGGCCCGATTCCGTGATGTCAAACGCAAGGATCCTCCGTGATACGAACCATGTGTCAGGGATCATAGCACATCCGGTGCGCTGTCGGCACCGCTCGCGTTCACCCTCCCGGGCGACAGGAGGACCACTGAAAGGGACACGGAGACGATTGGAAAGAAGCACGGGAATTTCCTTGTCATCAAGATGGCGGGGTGCAGGAGCAGTCGATAATTACAGATCGGAGAACAATGGAACCATGGAGAGGGCCGGCAAACTGCGGCTGAGGGCACATGAAGGAAACGCCGGCACCCTGTTTCCGATGTGCCGCTGATTGCCCGAATAAAAACTTCGTACCTTGTGAAAATAATGTTGACAGAAATTGAGATGCTATTGTATGTACACACGGTGATGAATGATGATTCACTCATGATCGGATAAATGTGCCGTCCGGTCTTTTGGGCGTCTTCGAGAGAGACTATCAGCAGAAGGAAAGAGTGGATCCGGTCCATGAAGTGCAGGGTTCTTAAAACGCAATCCCGTATCGGGACGTATCAATAAAGGAAGGTAGCCAATGCTCGTAGTCGCATGTATCAAACAGGTGCCTGACACCACACAGGTCAAGATCGATCCCGTAACCAACACCCTGGTCCGCGAGGGGATCCCCTTCATCATGAACCCCTTCGACACGCACGCCCTGGAAGAGGCACTGCGCCTGAAGGACAAGTACGGCGTGAGGGTCGCGGCACTCTCCATGGGGCCGCCGAACGCGGAGATGACCCTGCGGAAAGCGCTCTCGGTTGGGGTCGACGAGGTCTACCTGCTCTCCGACAGGGCCTTCGGAGGCGCAGACACGCTGGCCACCAGCAAGGTCATTGCTGAGGCGGTGAGGAAGCTCTCTGAAAAAGACGAGCTTGCCCTGGTGCTCTGCGGCAAGCAGACCATCGACGGCGACACCGCCCAGGTGGGACCGGGCATTGCCCTGCGGATGAACATGGTCCCGCTCACCTTGGTGGACCGCATCGTGGACCTCGACCTCAAGGCCAAGAAGATCACGGTGAGCAGGAAGCTCGAGGGGCGCCACGAGATCGTTGAGGCCAAGCTTCCGGCCCTGCTGACCGTGCTCAGGGAGATGAACAAGCCCCGGTATCCCTCGGTGCCCATGCGTCTCGAGGCCCAGGACCTGCCCGTGACCCTGTGGGACAACAAGGTCCTGAATCTCGATGTGAACCAGATCGGGTTGAAGGGTTCACCCACCGCGGTGCGGAAGATCTTCTCGCCGGAACGCGAGCAAGGCGAGATCATCGGCGACGGCGCGGGCGACCCCGTCGGCACGGCGAAGGTCCTGGTGGAAAAGCTGGTCCAGAAAGAGCTGCTGGCCCTGTAGGGCACGGCTCAATCCATTTCATAAAACGATAGAGAGACGAAAGCAGATGGAAAAGCAGAAGAAAGTCAAAAAGCCGCGTGGGAAGGCCTCTCTCATCCCCAACAAGTGTATCTCCTGCGGTGCCCGATGCCAGAGTTCATGCCCGGTCGAAGCGATCGAGATGAACGAGAAGGGCGAGCCGATCATTGACCAGGGCAAGTGCATCGGCTGTCAGAAGTGCGTCAAGATATGCCCCGCCGAGGCCCTCGAGATGTTCTTCACCCCCGAGGAGCTGGAGATCCTCAAGCAGCTCGCCGCCGAGAAGGGGGCCGCAGGGGCCGAGGAGGAGGAAGACTCCGAAGAGGCCAAGCTGAAGAAGTTCCTTGCCCAGTACAAGGGCGTGTGGGTGTTCGTGGAGCAGACCGACTGCACCCCGGCCAAGGTATCCTGGGAACTCCTCGGGGTCGGCGCACAGCTCGCGTCGGCGCTGAACGTGGAACTCTGTGCAGTAGTCCTCGGCCACAACGTCGAAAAGCTCTGCCAGGAGGCATTCTCCTACGGCGCCTCCAAGGCTTACCTCATCGATGACCCCCTCCTGCACCATTACCGGACGGCCACGTACCTGGAGGGCTTCTGCTCCCTGGTGGAGAAGTACAAGCCCGAGGTGGTGCTCATGGGTGCCACCGGTCTCGGCAGGGACCTTGCAGGGGCTGTTGCGACGAGGCTCGGAACGGGTCTGACGGCGGACTGCACCGGTCTCGGCATCGACGAGAAGCGGCAGCTGCTGCAGACGCGACCCGCCTTCGGCGGCAACATCATGGCCACCATCTTCTGCGAGCAGAGAAGGCCGCAGATGGCTTCGGTGCGCCCCCACGTGATGCCCATGCCGGCAAGGAACGAGAACGCCACGGGCGTGATCATCCGCGAGGCCATCAACATGAAGGAAGAAGATGTCCTCACCAAGGTGCTCGAGGTCATCGACGACGCGGGCCACCTCGACAGCGTGGACATCGGCGGGGCGGAGTTCATTGTTTCCGGCGGCCGCGGCATGATGGCCAAGGAGAACTTCAAGATCCTGCAGGAGCTGGCCGACGAGCTGGGCGGCGTGGTGGCGTGTTCGAGGAGCGCGGTGGACGCCGGCTGGCTTCCCGTCGAACGCCAGGTCGGACAGACCGGGAAGACCGTCAGGCCCAAGATCTACATCGCCTGCGGCATCTCGGGCGCCATCCAGCACCTGGTGGGCATGCAGGACTCGGACCTCATCATCGCCATCAACCGCGACAAGGAGGCGCCCATCTTCGAGGTGGCGACCTTCGGCGTCGTGGGCGATCTCTTCCAGATCGTCCCGGCCATTACGGAGCACATCAGACAGGTGAAGGCCACCAGAGGGACACCCAAGGTCTGTTAGACGAGAGAATACGCAAGAAAAGGATATTTTCATGATACCGAATCCGAAAATTTTCACGATAGTGTTTGTAGCCGCAATCCTCCTGTTCGTATGGAGCTGCGTGCGCCGCTTCGGCCTCGTCACCGTCGGCAAGCCGGAAGACCGTTTTGAAAACTTCCCAGCCAGGATTCGAGACACCTTCGTCTACGCCTTTGCCCAGAAACGGGTATTGCAGAAGGCCTTCGGTCTCAACCACTTCATCCTGTTCTGGTCGTTCATGGTCCTGCTGCTTGCCAACGGGGAATTCGTCCTGAAGGGCCTGCACCGTTCCATCACCTTCATGGCGCTGCCCGCAGCGATCCATAACCCGCTCTACTTCCTCTTCGACCTCGTCTCGCTCTTCGCGCTGATCTGCGTCATCGTGGCCGGCATCAGGAGGATCGTGGCACCGCCCTATCCCGAGGCCATCACGGCAGACGCATACTTCATCCTTGGCATGATCGCGGGCCTCATGATCGCCTACTTCAACCTGCACGGCGTGGAGATCGCCGCCGGCGAGGTGACGGCCACCATGCCCATCTCGGCCGCTGTCGGCAACATGTTCTACGCGGGGATAACCCCCGAGGCGGCGCACCCGTACATCACCTTCTGGTGGTGGCTGCACGCGCTCATCTTCCTCGTGTTCCTGAACTATCTGCCGTACAGCAAGCACATGCACATCCTGTCGTCCATCCCGAACTGTTACTTCAGGCGCTTCGAGAAGGCCAACACCCTGCCGGTGGAGACCTTCGTGAAGGGCAACAAGTTCGGCGTGGAGACCATCGACCAGTACACCTGGAAAGACCTTTTCGACTCCTACTCCTGCACTGAGTGCGGCCGTTGCCAGATGGTGTGCCCTGCATCCCAGACAGGCAAGCCGCTCAACCCGAGGCAGGTCATCCACGACCTCAAGATCAACCTGCTCACCAACGGCCCCATCATGAAAAAAGGAGGCAAACCGGTTCTCCCGCTCATCGGGGAGAACGGTGAGGGCAGCATCACCGAGGACCAGATATGGTCCTGCACGAGCTGCGGCGCGTGCATGGAGGTCTGCCCGGTCTTCATCGAGCAGATGCCCAAGATCCTCCAGCTCAGGCGTTACCTCGTGGAGATGAAGGCCCAGTTCCCCGAGGAACTCCTGAACCTCTTCGAGAACATGGAGCAGCGCAGCAACCCGTGGGGCATCGCGCCCACCGAGCGTACCAAGTGGTGCGCGCAGCTCAACGTGAAGACCTTCGACGATTCCTGCGAGTACCTCCTGTACGTGGGTTGCGCTGGGGCCTTCGATGCCCGCAACAAGCAGGTCACCGTGGCGCTCGCCCACATCCTGGACGCGGCCGGCATATCCTGGGGTATCCTGGGCAAGGAGGAGATGTGCTGCGGCGATTCTCTGCGCAGGCTCGGCAACGAGTTCATCTTCGACAGGATGGCCAAGGACAACGTGAAGCTCTGGAAGGAAAAGGGCGTGAAGAAGATCATCACCATGTGCCCCCACTGCTTCTCCACCCTCCAGAACGACTACCGTCAGTACGGGTTCGAGGGCGAGGTCATCCACCACGCCGACTTCATCGACAACCTCCTCAAGTCGGGCAAGCTCAAGCTCAAGAAGACGGTCGACCTGGGCAGGGTGGTCTTCCACGACTCCTGCTACCTGGGCAGGCACAACGACATCTACGACTCTCCGCGTGCAGTCCTCAGCAAGGCCACCGGCAAGGCCCCCACGGAGATGGAGCGCAACCGCGACCAGTCTTTCTGCTGCGGCGCCGGCGGCGGCAGGATGTGGATGGAAGAGCACCTCGGCACGCGCATCAACCTGGCGCGCGTGGACGAGGCCCTCACGAAGAACCCGGACACGGTGTGCGTGACCTGCCCCTACTGCATGACCATGTTCGACGACGGCCTCAAGGACAAGAACGCGGACAAGGTCGTGGTGAAAGACATCGCGGAGGTCGTGGCGGAAGGCCTGCGCTAGAGAGACAAACCTGCCTTGTCGCAGAGTTCTCAGGCCCCCGGTGCCGCCGGCATCGGGGGCCTTGCTATGTGGAACTTCCCTCAGGCACAAAGAACATGGTAGCATCCCTTACACGGGAGGGTGTCTTTTCCCTGAGAACCGAGCATGGAGGTGTCACATGAAGAGGATTCTGCCCGCTGCCGTGGTCATGGTCGTCCTGTTCGCGTTTACGACCGTGAACGCAGCCGAACTCCACGGCATAGTCGTGGACAGGAACGGAAAGCCGGTTGTCGTCGAGGTCGTGATCAAGGATTCGAAGGGGGGTCGGGTCGGTGAACCCGTGACCACCGACAAGACGGGTGCCTATGCCTTCAAGGAGATCAAACCTGGTGCCTACACGGTGGCGGTGGGGAAGGAGGCATGGAAGATCTTCGTCGGGCCCGGCGAAACGCGCAGGGATTTCACCCTGAAATGACCGTGACGGGGGAGGGACTCACATGTCCGAGCAAGGCAAGCAGAAAAAGGATCTCTGGGACATACTGAACGCACTGGGTCCAGCCCTCATCGCTGCCGTGGTGGCGGTGCTCGGCATCATGTACAACTCCCAGCAGGCGGAGATAGCCAAGTCGTCCGAGATGCGCCAGGTCTACACGAACATCATGGCGCAGCGTGAGACGTCCGACAATTCGATCAGGGCCACCATGTTCGAGATGCTCTTCAATGCCATGTTCGACAAGGGGCTGGACGCGGCGGAGAGGAACCCCGAGGACATCCATGCCCTCAAGAAACAGGTGATGTTCCTGGACCTGCTCTCCCGCAATTTCGACACCGTTGACATCAAACCGCTGTTCGAGGATCTCGACAGGACCTTGAGCAGGAAGATATACAGTCCCGAGGGGTACTCGATACAGCAGCGAGGTGATTTCTTCGCCCTGCGCGGCGAGCTGCGCAGGATCGGCAGGAATCTTTCGGTCAAGCAGCTCAACGCCCTCGCGTCGCTCTCGGGAAGCGCGGTCACGAGGTTCGTCATCCTCGAGACCGGCGATGGAGAGATCCAGGTCATGAAGGATGAATCCGCATCGAATGCCAATGGACAGGCACTCCCCGTGGAGATAAAGGTCAGCGACATGGCCGACGGCATGCTCGACATATCGCTCGAGTACAGGAAATCGAAGGCAACGGATCCCGGGTTCAAGGCACCTTCGTTCATCACGACATTCTACGATCTGCCGTACATCGACAACACGGTTCTCGACAAGGACATGCGGGTCGGCGTCGTACTTTCGAAATGCGTGAACACATCCGAACTCGACCGGTTCAGGAACTGGCTGGACCCCAAGCTCACCCGGGACTACGAGGAGCTCAGGGACAGCGGCATCACCCAGTATGCGGAGATCCGGATCATCAGGTTCCCTGCCGAGTACATCGGCAACCGCGACAGGCCCTACCTCCAGGACATCATCCACAGTCTGGTGGAGGAACAGAAGGGACAGAGCACCGGTCCCGGCAGGGGAGGCCATTGACGCGGCGGTGAAGGGATTGCCGAACGGTCAGTCCGAAAGGTAGTACTCCACCGTCGACACCACCCTGACCTTCTTGATGTACGGGGTGTTGGCGTCCCTGTCCTCGATGGTGAACTGGCCCTGGGAGGCTCGCCTGATCTTGCCAAGGGTGCTCTGCGAGTCCTGGGCGAACTTGATCGCCACTTCCCGTGCGTTTCTTGTCGCCTCCTCGACCATGGCCGGTTTCAGCTCGTTGAGTCCGGTGAAGAGGAAGGTGGTCTTGTACTCGTAGTCCTGGCCGGAGATGGCCACCCCCTGCTTGCCGAGGTCTACAAGCCTTTTCATGGAGTCCCGCACGAGGTCGACCTTGTCGGTGTACACGCTGATGGTCGAACTCCCCGAGTAGCGGAGAGCCTTCTCGGCCCCGGCATAGTCCTGCGCGAGTCTGTCGGTCACGGCGGGGGCTGACGTGAATATCTCGTTCTCCGAGAAGCCGCTCTTCGTGAGAAAGTCGATGACGATGGCGTTCTTCTTCTGGATCCGCGTAGCCAGGGTGTTCAGGTCGTTGTCCGCCTCCTTGAACGGTATGGGCCAGATGGCGACGTTCGCCCGGACCTCGCGCTCCGAGAGTCCCTTGACGGTGATAGTCCGGTCCAGGGCCTTGATCCTGAGGATGCTCGTGGACACCAGGTATCCGCACAGCGCCAGGCCCAGAAAGAGAAAGGCCCCCAGCACGAGTGCCGGCTTTGTCCTTTTATCGCTCATGGTACCCTCTCGTCAGTCTGAAGGGCCTTCCATGTAGCGCTCCCGGTGGAGCAGGAAGTCCCGGTAGATAAGGAAGTAATCGGTATCCTCATAAGCCAACTCCTTGAGCTCGTGCCCGTCGAACGACCAGATCACCGCGCCCGGGCAACTCAGCAGTATGGGGGAGTGGGTGGCGATGATGAACTGGGCGTGGCCGTCGCGGGTGTGCTCCACGAGCGTCTTGACGAACTCGATCTGCCTGCGGGGCGAGAGGGCGGTTTCGGGCTCGTCGAGAAAATAGATACCCTCGATGGCGAAGCGCGACGTGAAGTACGACATGAAGGACTCGCCGTGGGACTGTGACAAGAGCGACCTTCCGCCGAAGTATTCGAGCAGCTTCGGGTCCGATATGGCCCACTCGTCGATAATCTTGGCGAGGTGCTGGTAACGCTCCGAGGAAAAGAACATCCCGGGTTTGCGGGAATCTTCCCATGCCACGTCGAGGTACTTGAACAGGTCCTCTTCATGGGGGTTGTTTCCGTACCGGCCCCGGTCCTCCTCCCAGATGTGGATGCTGCACCGCCTGGCGATGGCTTTCAACAGGGTCGACTTGCCCGAGCCGTTCTCGCCGATGAAGAAGGTGATGGCCTTTCTGAACGGGAGGTCCCGCCTGGTGTGGAAGACCTGGAGATTGAAGGGGTAGAGCTCGGTCGAGGGGTAGCGCTCGGGGTGCAACGTGACGTTGGTGATATGCATGGATGTATAGTATGCGCCCAGGCCCGTGCTGTCAAAGAGACTTTCATGCCGGACGGGTGCGTCCCCGTCCGGCATGAAAGCGGCATTCCGATGTCGTCAGCCTTCCTGACCGCCCGTGACGAATCCCTTGGAGAACCCCCCCGTGTCGGCGGGTGTTCCCGCGATCTGCGAGAGGAAGGCGGCACCGAGCTTCTTGATGTGCTCACCCACGTTGTCGAAGTAGTTGTAGTGGACCTGCTCCTCGTCGATGATGGTCTCGAAGAGCTTCATGCTGATGCTGTCGCCGCTCTCCCTGCACACCTGGGCGAAGGTGTTGTACACGTCGATGGTGTCGTCTTCCAGCCCTGCATCGAAGGGGAAGATGGCCTCCACCTTCTGGCCCTTGTCCACCTTGGCCGCCAGCTCGGTGGTCGGCTCGCCGCCGAGCTCCTTGATGCGCTCGGCGAACATCTCTGCGTGGCGCATCTCGTCGATGGCGATGAGCTTCACCTTGGCGGCGAGTTCGCCGTAGTCCATGTCGTCGAGGTTGTAGTGCTGATTCATGTACTGGCTGATGGCGTGCAGCTCCATGGAGCGCGCCTTGTTCAGCACCTCGATCACCTTCTTTTTCCGCTGGTCCCGAGAACCCTGAGCCATATAGCCTCTCCTTTCAGCTGAAATCATGTCCGGGGGTGTGTGGAAGCACGGACGACAGGCAATGCGCCGCTCCCCCGAAAGAGATAATAAGATGATTCAGCATGAAATACAATAGATTGGAAGCCTCGAAACAGAGATTTTCCGCAGATTCGCAGTGCTGTCGGCGTGAACGGAAAAGCGGGCTGAGGCTGCCTCTATCTGTTCGCTTCTTTCATGATGTAACGGAACAGGCAGAACTCCTTGCCGGTATCGTGGCGTGAGTTGAGCACCAGTCTTATGTCGGGGTTGTATCCTGCAAGGATGGCATAGTCGACGTACTTGCAGTAATAGCGGGCATGGTCCCTGACTCCCCAGCGCTCGGCCGCCTCCATGAAGGTGCACCGGTGGACCTCGACGAGGAGGTCGTGGTTGTCGATGGTCGGTTTCGCCTCGAAGTTGGATCCGTCGATGTCCGCGTAGATGAGCCAGTTCTTGATGGTGAGCGGCTTGCCGAGGGACTTCACCGTTTCTGCGATCCTCCGGCCACGCTCGAACCCGAACTCCTCCACGGCCTTCCTGATGAGGGCCTCCCCTTCACCCTGTCCCATGTTTTCCATGACATGCCTGCACGTGACCGCGAAGAGCTGGCTCGCCAGGCCGAAGCCGGGCGTGTGATACCTCTGCCCGTTCAGGATGCGCCTGGGAAGCACATCCTTCATGTACCAGTAACTGAAGCCGTGTCTCTTTTCCCGGGTGAGATCATCCATGGGATCATTCCTCCTTTCGTGCGAGTGCTTTCTCCATCCTTTCGAGGGCCATCGACAGGAGGCTGCGGGCACAGCCGAAGTTCAGGCGCACGAACCCAGGGGTGCCGAAGTCCGCACCGCCGGACAGGCCCACCCCGGCATTCTCGAAAAAAAACGCGGGATCTTCTTCGCCGAGACCGCGGCAGTCTATCCAGGCGAGATAGGTGGCCTCGACGTGGTGCATGTCGATGCCGGGCACTCGGGACACGAAGTTCTCCACCAAGTCGCGGTTGGCCCTGAGGTAATCGAGCAGGGCCTGCCGCCACGTCTCGCTGTCCCGGTAGGCGGCCAGCGCGGCGGTGAAGCCCATGGCATTGACGTGAGGCACGATGCCGGCCATGACGGCCTTGAAGGCATTGCGCAGCCCCATGTCCGGGATGACGGCCAGCGAGCATCCCAGTCCGGGCAGGTTGTAGGTCTTGCTGGGGGCCAGCAGGGTGATGGTGTTGCGGGCGATCTCCTCGTCGAATGCCGCCAGGGACAGGTGGTGCCTGTTCCTGTCCAGGACGAGGCCGGAGTGGATCTCGTCCGAGCAGATGATGACACCCCTGCCCAGGCAGACCCGCGCAAGGGCCAGCAGTTCGTCCCTGGTGAAGACCCTGCCCGTGGGGTTCTGGGGGTTGCACAGGATGAACAGCCTGGTCCGCTCCGTGATGGCCTTGGCGAGGCGGTCGAAGTCGAACACGTACCCGCCTGGCGATTCCCCGTGGGCAACGGTGAGGAGTGTCCGCTGCGACAGGACAGGGGCGCTCAGGAACGGGGGATAGACCGGCGTGGCGGTCATGACCTCGTCGCCGGCGCGCCCCGCGGCCCTGCAGGCGACGTTGAGGCCCGTGACCAGCCCCGGCAGCCAGACGATCCATTCGAATTCCACCCGCCAGGACTGGTCGCGATAGAGCATGTCCAGCACTGCCTCCATGAGGTCGTCCGGCGGCAGGGTGTAGCCGAACACGCCATGGTCCGCATGGGAGTGGAGGGCCGCGATGACGGCGGGGGGGGCCTTGAAGTCCATGTCGGCCACCCACAGGGGGAGGACATCCCTGCCCCTGTACCTGTCCCACTTGAGGCTCGCGGTGTTCCTGCGGTCCACCGGGGAGTCGAAGTCGAATGCGGTCTCGGCGTGTCCTGTCATTGCACAAGTAGGTACGGCCAGCAGCGCAGGCTGTCAAGCCGGAACAGTAATGATCACGGCGACCCGGGTAAAGATTTCATCTTCCCATGAGCGAGCTGCTCCCTGAGAAACACGGCACTCGGTACCTCTCTTCTATCGCGGAACCGTATCAGGTATGGTTTCCCGGTCGTGGACGAGAAGGAAGCCACCTTTTCTATGAAGTCTTCGGCAGAGCGCACCTCGCTCTCTTGGGAGCGCCACTTGCCACGCAGAAACCTGGCCGCGGAGGCCGCATCGTATGACCTGTCGTTGCGGATGAAGGTCGCATCGCTGAGGTTTTCAACGGTCAGGATCAATGCCTCGATCTTCTGCCGTTCCTCCTGGGAGAGGGAAGGCTGTGCGGCAAAGACCGCGGATGCCGAGACCAGGAACGGGAAGAACAGTCCGGCTGCTGTGAGTAACGTTCCTATGGTGAATAATCTCATGACTTATATGTTCCCCGGTGACAAATCAAGCCCCCGCCCTGGCATGACGATCGGCAAGCTTCAGAAGGGCAGGGATCCTGTACGGACCGTACATGCTCAGGATCGACTGCGCGGCATGGTCAAGGGTGCAGCCGACGGCCGAAACGTAGAGCGGTTTTCTGCTCCGGCCCCGATGGATGGCCACGAAGCGGTCAGCCGCCCCTTGGAGAAGTCCTGTTCCATCGTGAAGGCCGTGCCGAGCAGGCCCGACAGAACAGTGCATGCTACAGCTCAGGGGCCTTCGAAGGAACGAGGCATACGAAGACAAACACCTCGTCGCCGGCATTCCTCAGCTGGTGCTCCTCGAGGGCGGGCATGAACATCACGTCGCCGGGCTTCAACGGATGCCACTGCCCGTCATGCCAGCATTCGCCTTTCCCGGAATGGACGAACACCTCGTGCTCCCAGTCATGCGCGTGTTTCGGGGTGTGTCCACCCGGCGCGATCTCGAACAGACGCATGTAAAAGTTCCTCGCACCGTCACCGGTGCCGATCACGACGCGACCCGCGACACCAACCATCTGGTCATTGTCGAAGCGCGTCGGTGTGACCGTGCGATACTCCATGATCTTCATGCCATCCTCCGATACTGTTTTTGGAATGTATGCAGCGAGAACAACCTTCTCGGCCGTGCCGCGATAATCTGGTTGGACAGAAAAAACGGATAGAGGACATTACGGCTCGTCATGTTCCTTGTCACCCGGAAACGGCTTAAATCTGGGCAGTGATAGCGTCTCGTCGACATCCTCCCAGAGCACGTCGACGGGCATGTCGCATCTCACCTCGTCGGGTTTGCAGCCGACGATGGTGGTCAGGAGGTGGGGGCCCTCGTCGAGCGCCACCACGGCTACGGTATACGGCAGGTCTGCAGCGAACCCCGGATGGTACGCAGTGTGGTAGACGGCGAACGTGTAGACCCTGCCCATCCCCCTGGAGACCAGCCAGGTGATGCCGGTCGAATGGCAGCAGGGGCAGAGAGGAGACGGCGGCCATCGGACATGGCCGCAGTCGCTGCACTTCTGAAACCTGAGCTCGTGTCCCCGGCACCCCTCCCAGAAGGGACGGTTGTCCGGATTGATTTTCGGCAGGGGCTTGTCATACGGCATGGGTTACGACCTCCTGAGCAGGATGCACGAATTGCTTTGCAGGATACCGCCGTTGTCGCTGCACAGAATGATGGCGGGCGATCTGGTGCGTGTGGCGGGCCCGAGCTGACGTTTCCCGCACCGGCCCATGATTTGCATGGCCCCCTCGGCGATCGGCGTCAGGCCCATGAAGTAGGCCTCCGAGAGCTGCCCGCCCGAGGTATTGACCGGCATCCTGCCGCCGGGCTCGATCGTTCCACCCTGGAACCAATCGAGTCCCTCGCCGGGTTTGAAGAAACCGTAGTCCTGGAGGGTGATCTCCACGGTGTAGGTGAAACAGTCGTAGATCTGGCACGCATCCACGTCGTCGGGGGTGATGCCGGCCATGGCGAAGGCCGCTTCACCGGCCTGCCTGGCGCCGGTGGGCCCGGCCATCCAGGTGGACTGGGCGACGGCCGTCGAGGGGTTGTGCTGCCCCATCCCCATGATGACGGCAGGGGGCTGCTTGAGGTCTCGCGCCCGCTCGAGCGAGGTGACGACGATGGCCCGCCCGCCGTCGGTGATCAGGCAGTTGTCGGGCAGGCGCAGCGGCTCGACCACCCACCTGGCGTTGTCGTAGTCCGCGTCGGTTAAGGGCTTGCCGTGCATCATGGCGGCAGGGTTGAGGTTGGCCCACGTGCGCTGGCCCACGGCGATCCTCTTCCAGGTTTCAGGGCCGGTTCCGAATTCGTGCATGGCCCTCCTGGCGGCCAGCGCATAGCCGCCGGTTGCGCCGAAATGGCCGAATACGGCGTCATCCCCGGAAAAATCGACGAGCATCCGGAACAGGCTGTCACTGGAGAGGGCATTGTGACCGTAGGAGATGAGGACGTAACGGCACAGACCGAGTTCGAGCGCGCCAACTGCGTGCTGCAGGTGACTCCTCGATCAGCTGGCGTCCTGACTCATGTACGCGGGGGCGATCCCCAGGTGCTGGGCGATGAGATCGGGCGTCAGGTCGTTCTCGTTCGACGCGGCGGGAAAGTGGCGGTAGCAGATGAAGCCGTCCACATCCGCCTTGTCGAGCCCGGCGTCCCTGATGGCATTGGCCGACGCTTCCAGGTGGAAACTGAGCGATGTCCTCCCGGGTACGCGCCCCTGGGGCGTGTACCCCACTCCCACGATGGCATACTTGTCTTTTATCGACGACATCATCGGGCCTCCTTGTTCACAGAGTGAGATTCGTCCGGGACCACCCGCAAGCAATCCGGTCGTGGCGGGCAATCCCTGTCCGGATGCAGCTCAGAAGGTTTCACCCGTTTCGATGCGTACTGCTTGGGGGAAGGTGCATTTCCCCTTTACATATCTCTTCCTCGCATTGCCTTCCTGCAGAAGCTCTATGAAAGCGGTGCTCATATCGTATACACGCATGTCGAAACCCTTCGCTGCCAGTGCCTTCTCGAATCCGAACTTGTGACCGTGTCCTGCCGCGTGGAGCTCGGGGATGTACGTGTCGGGCATGGACAGATCGGAAGGGTTCTCGTAAGAGACCATACAGTTGTAGCGATTGGTCGCATGGAAGTTCCTGCATGCATACGGGCGGACTGGATATATCCGGCATTTCCCATCCTCGAGAAAGGGGCATTCGAGATTAGTCCCGAAATGTTCCTCTCGTGATAATCGGCGGATCCTCACCGCATTGGACTCGGCGGAGCTGAGAAATCCACGCACCTCATGGTGCGGCATGGCTTTCTTCAGGTATCTCAAGATCAGGAACAGCTCGTAGGCCTTCACTTCCACCTTGAAATAGCAGCAGTACGAACAGCCTACCGTGCAGTCGGTCTTCAGGGAACCCGAGGCCAGCACCCTTGTCAGGAGAGTGTCGTGCCTCCCGTAGGAGTTGGAGGTGCAGGTCTCGATATCCGACGTTCGTGACAGGTCGGCCGAGGCGTTCTTGAACTCGGTTGAGGCAGCCAGCTCGTAGATCGGGTCCGCAGTCCGCCGGAGCGGCGCATCGGCAAGGCCCCCGAGGGGCGTTCCATGCCTTCTAGAACTGATCATGCGGGCTGCCTGTGCTGGGTGACGCCAGATGCTCCATAACGTTCATTCCCTCGATCGGTACGTTCGCGGCGGTCTTGAATCCACGATCCTCCATGTGAGGATCGATGTCAAGTCAGTGTGTCCGGCGAGACACGTCTGGCCACGAAGTACGGGTCGCGCTTTCGGCTCCGTCTCTGATGCGGGCGACCCTCTGTCCCGGAGGGTAGGGGCCCGCGAGGGGGGGGGCGTGCTCACTGCAGTTTCCTTGCGATGACCGCAAATTCCCTGCTCCGTGCTGAGAAGGGCGTCCCTGCCACATCCGAGTAATAAGCCTCGACGGCAAGGCCGCACGCCGTGAACTCCCGCTCAAGATTTTCAGTGCTGAAATACTGCAGCCAGTTGTAGATCGTACGCGTGCGTTCGGCCTCGATGATCGTGTACTTGTCGAGGACCACCTTTTCCCTCTCATACTTGAATGTGTTCAGGAAACCGTAATATCTTCCGGGGGACCAGAACCCGTCGAGGAGATTGGGCCCGTACACTGCCCGCTCTTCCCGTTCGCTGAAGGCCGTCAGGGAATACACATCGAGGAGAACGGACCCGGATGGCTCGAGGAGCGCATGAAACGTGGTGAGGATGGTTCTCCTCTGGGCGGGGCTGAGTGCGCAGAAATCGCACATGATCATCAGGATGAGATGGAAGCGGTCGTCGGTTTCGAAATCCAGGTAATTCTGGTTCACATAACGGATTGGCAGCCTTTCCATGGTTGCAGTTTTCTGTGCATAACGGATCGATCTCTTCGAGAAGTCTATGCCGGTCACGGCTGCATGCCGCCGGGCCAGTCTCGTGGCGTATAATCCGGGGCCGCAGCCGAAGTCGGCAATCTTCTTTCCGGATCCGATGTCGAAGCGGGAGGCGATCCAGTCCACAGACCGATCGATGAAGGCGATGGTGCGGGATGAGATATCCGTCCCTTCATCCAGGTGGAACCTGAGCATCCGCTCAGAGGTGTGCTCGTCCGTCCAGAGATCAGCGGCCGTATAGAACTGGAAAGGATCAGGAGGGGTGTTTATTTCATCAAGCTGTTCAAACATTGCTGCCTCCCCGATATGTGCTCCGCACAATGCGGAGATCACCGGGCCCGGTGAAACGATGGGTTGGTGTATGATGGCGGATCGGGTCTGTACTGGTCCGATTCAGACCTTTCTGCCAATATAGAAAACATAGCCATAATAGTCCTTGTATTTATAATACAACCGAGCCTCATGCCGCTGGTTCTCTACGAGCTCTTCGGCGGTCTTGTTGCCCGCATGCTTTCTGAGGAAGAGCTCCTGTGCACGAACCTGCGGCGCATAGAAGTGCTCGGTCCAGCAGGTTTCAGGCAAGACGAAGGTCGCAATGGGTGTGTATCCTGCCTTTTCCATCTGTGCGACCTTCTTTGAGATGATGTCAATCTCCGTATACTCATGTTTCCAGAACCTGTCGATCTCGACAGGACGCTCTTCGGTGAACCAGGACGCCTCGGAGACGGCAATGAATCCCCCTGGCTTGAGGAACTCACGCCATTCGTTTATGCCTCGCTCATACCCGATGTTGTAGATGGCCCCTTCCGACCAGACCAGATCCAGTTCCTCCTTCTGAAAGGCAAGGTTGTCCATAGAGCCGACAATGCCCTTCACTCTGTCCTGGAGATTCCTCTTCCGGCTGTTTGCATTGAAGATGTCGATAAAGCCGGCAAACAAGTCGATGCCTGTGATATGCCCTGACGTATGATCGGCCAGCACCATCGTCTGGCCGCCGGTTCCGCATCCGATGTCTGCTATCTTCGATGCGTTGTTGAGGTTGTCGATAAAGCTCAGGGCTCTGACGGTCACTTCGGGGCTCCCCGGCCCTTGACGTTCCAGGCTCGAATAATAGTCGGAGATCAACGTATAATCGAACTCGTGAATCGATGTGTTCTCGTCACTCATCCTTTTTCCTTGTTGTGCGCCGGATCACTGGACCTGATCGCTCGGGCCAAGCCGCAACTCGGCTGAACTGTTCTTCATGAGGAGCACGTGCGCTCCCATGAACGAGGTTTCAACAACCTCGGCTCCGTTGGTGAAGAGATTCGCCATCTGTTCGCTCACAGCCCTCGCGGTCTCGTTCGGGCATGCCATGCGTGTTCCGGAGACCGTGGCCTTCAGGTGCCCACCGACAAAGGAATAGGTCCCTGTGTAGTTGTTGCAGCCATCGAAGCCGGAGACCGTGTTGTCGTTCGAGTTGAATACGATGGTCGGCCTCGGGGTGACGCCTTCCAGCTTTGCCCCGCCGCTCCAGATTACTGTCCAGCTGCCCTTGATCTTGGCCGATGTCTTGTCGTCTCCCTGAATCCTTGTGAATGGGGTGCAAGCGGTGGCGACAATCATGATGGAACATGCCAGGACAACGAGCTTCACGGACGTCCCAACGCATCCCTCACCTGACGGTGTACCGTGCGGTCAGTGCTGAAGATGGTCGGCATGTCTTAGTGCATCATTTCCATGAGAACGGTTCGGACCTTCTTCGCGGTATCCCGCAGAGCGTAGTCCGTATACCCGAGCTTCTCATAATAACCTGATATTATAGATTATTCTTGCCGGTGAACTGCCGAGCTGTACGCAGCGATCGTGAATCTCCCAGTTCAACAAAGTGGCGGTCTGACGAGTTACACGCCACCTGGAAGCTTCGAACGCATCATTTCCCTTCGATTCAACGTGCGCCCATCCACCACGAAGGTGCCGTTACCGATTGCGTGTATGGTTCGCTTCTCTCTTCGTGAACTGTCGAAGTAAGCAGCGACGCCTTCGAGGACAACGATATTGTGCTTTCTGACAATGTCGATGACCCTACATTCGATATTTGCCAGGCACTCCTCAATGAGCGGCGACCTGACATGGTTTCCCTTCACCGGAGTCAGACCGAACTCCTGAAACTTGTCTGTGTCGGCTCCCGAACACGTTCCGATGCCGACAACCTTATCAATGAGGTCAACGGTTGGAATCGAAATTACGCATTCCCTGGATCTCCGAAGCGCGGCATAGGAATAGTTCCAGGGCCCGGTGGTCATGGCAAACAGCGGTGTGAAGTCCACCACCATGGTCCATGAGATGGTCATGATGTTGTTTTTTTCGCCATCGTGTGTCGTCACGAGGACGACCGGTCCCGATTCAATTAGCGTGAATGCTTTACCGAGCTTCATCCTTTTCATCACCGCACGCCCCATACCGTGTGTCTCCTTGTGCATGAGCGGCTCAGCCGCGTCCGCTTTCTGAGTCGCCCGGTAATCCCCTCATCACCGCGGCATCAGTGCGAACACTCCCCAGCCCAGGTATTCACGCGTGTAAGCGGCATAACGCCCGGGTTCCGAGGTCAGTTGGGCCCTAACCTCTTTGGCTAACTCGTCGTCGGGATTGGCTTCAAGCCATCGGCGCATGGTGAGCCACTTGGCCGCCTCGTATCTGTCCCAGCCGTCTTGGTCTGCCAGCACCATTTCCACGACGTCGTAGCCGACGTGGCCGAAAGACGCGAGAAGTTCTGGAAGCAGGAGAAAGCCGGAGATTGACTTGGCAAGACACCCCCTGGCAACATCTTCCGTCGGGGGTAACTGCCGCCAGTAGGGCTCGCCGACGAGGATGATCCCTCCGGGGCTAAGGCTCTGCGCCAGAAGTTCGATGGTGCCGACGACTCCCCCGGCGATCCACGTGGCACCGAGACAGGCTGCCACACTGACCTTCTCGTCAGAGACGTAGCCGGCAGCATCGCCATGGATGAAGGTGACCCGATCGGCCACGCCGAGTTCTTCAGCGCGGAGTTTCGCTTGCTCGGTGAACAAGCGGCTCATGTCGATGCCGGTGCCGATGACCCCGTGATCGCGTGCCCAGGTGCACAGCATCTCCCCCGAACCGCTGCCGAGGTCGAGCACTCGGGTCGCTGTTTTCAGACGCAACGCCGCGCCGAGAGTGGCGAGCTTTTCGGGTGTAAACGGGTTGTGGATGCGGTGAGCACTTTCGGTGATGTTGAAGATCCGTGGAATGTCCATTGCGGAAAATCTCCTTTCGGGCGTGAACAGACTCGGTCATGGCCTAACGTTAAGGATCAGCCGCGCGCGTAGCGCGTCGGCAGGAACCTTTGGTTAGACTTATTCCTTAGATGAACCTAGAATATTCATTGCCCCGTGAATTACGGCAAGCACGTCAATTTGATCCGGTTTAATGTACTATATTATGCGGTAGGAGCCTTCAATTACTTCACGTATCTGATCAATATCATACTCAGGCACTCGACGGCCTGAGAGGGGGTAATCGGAAATCTGTTGGGACCTGCATGTAATAAGATCAACTACTCTCTTGGCATATTCAGGAGAGTCCTGAGCAATGTAATCGTGAATAGCGTCTAGATGTCCTTCAGCTGTAACTGTCCAGTGAACCTTCATTCCGGCAAGCCGTATTTTGCCCTTATTTCATTTACATGTTTAACACGGCCTGCCTTGCTATCAGCCAAACCCCTTTCAATTGCCTCACGGACATAGATTTCGTGAATAAGATCATCCCATGTTGCATCTTTGGGCATCTGATCGATTAATTTATGAGCCTCGTCTTTTTTCATCACCATCGACATGACGTTCTCCTATAATAGTATTTAGAGAATAACATGAGCCGCAGCTGAAATCAATTCACGCGGACATGGAGAGCCGAGAGTGCCGGTCAGGCGCGCTGTAAAGCGTCGCCTGCACCTGCTGGTTAGGCTTTCATACCTTCTTGACGCATGCGAATACCGTGTACTCATACTCTTCCAAGTTGTACCGTCCCTCATGCACCTCGAAACCAGTTTCGCGCAGAACATGTCTCCACGTGTCCAGGGAGAATATCCCCAATGTCCAGTGATCGGTCTCAATCCGAAGGCGTCCATGGTCGCGAATGAGATACAGTATCGTTGTTTCATACTGTTCATCTGTCGGGTCGGGATCGTACACGTTCTCGACGAAGACGACGTCGAATCCGTCTCTCGTGACCGGGGTGGAGCAGGTTCTGTTCTGTTGGAATGTCTCAATCGTCACGTCAGGTGTGGCCACAAGAATGCCGCCCGGTTCCAGGTGGGCAGAGGCAGTTCGGAATGCTGCCGTGAAATCCGCAAGGCAATTCATGTGCGATATCGCGTCGTCCATCAGGGCGGCATCGAAGGTACGGCCGAGGCTGAACGTCCGCATGTCTCCTTGGATAAACGTGCACTCCGGATTCAGTTCCTTCGCCTGTGCGAGCATGACGGAACTCAGATCGACACCGGTAACCTTGAACAGACTCTTGAGGTTCGAAACGTTCTTGCCGCCCCCGCAGCCAATGTCCAGCAAGGTGATGGTAGGACGTTTTGTGTGTTGACGAATCAGCTCTATGACGTGCCGGCAATAGTGTGCGTACTCAGTGGAGGCATCGCCCCACATGGGCCATAGCCACGCCAGGTCAGTGTATAGGTGGCAGGTATCTTTCATCTGTCTTTCCGTGCCGAACGAAAAGCTCAGCGGCGTGTCTTGTCCGCGGCCACCGGAGCGTTTTGTTGGGTGTTGAAATCCACCCATCTTCTTTTACTTAAACTTCCAAATGGAATCATAAGGGGTAGGAGCCACAATAGGTTCCACCAAGTCAATCCGGCAGAACCCAAGCCACCGTATGACCATATGGCCCAAACTATAGACAAGGAAAAAACACCATAAGGAGCGAGCATGAGCTTCCAACCGGTTCAGCGGCGGTGTTCCGAAGGCCCTCGTTGTGATAGGCCCGCTGCGCATCGGCCGCTGAGACGACACACTCCGTGCGCCACGGGTGAAGGAGAGGGTGGCTCCGGGTCCTCCATGCATACCAGGTTCCTCTAGGGCTCATATCATTTCATGGGATGCAACGTGCTGTTTATGCTTGAAAAATAACAGAACAGGCAGTGCATGTCAATCGGGCGCCGAGGACGGTCAAATAGGTGGACATTGCGAGCGTACCTTGTTATAAACAGACCTGAAATCACCGGCAGCTCACTGTTCACGCAACACCATCGAGGGGCATGAGGGGGGACATGGTCAGGAACAGGGGATCAACCGGCACATGGATCTGTACTGCCATACTCGTATCCCTGCTCCTCCTGCCTGCCTGCTCGGCCCGCAAGACGGCGATAGCGCCCTACCAGCCCAAGCCCCTGTTCAAACCCAGGGCCGTCGCCGCCCAGGCCCAGAAGATGGGATATTCCATCCAGGTGGGGGCCTTCCAGAACGTGAACAATGCCGCACGGCTCACCAAGAAGCTCGAGGTGCAGGGCATCGACGCCTTCTACTTCGCGCACGGTTCGGGGTTCTTCAAGGTCAGGTTCGGCAACTACCCCACCCAGGGTGCCGCAACCGCCGAGGCCCGGCGCATGAAGGGCAGGGGCATCATCGAGGTGTTCTATGTGATCAAGCCGGGCGAGTACGCGGTGGCCAGGGGAAAGCCCCGCGCAGGCATATCCACGAGGGACGATATCGTGGACACGGCCAGAGACTTCGTCGGTCTGCCCTACCTGTGGGGGAGTTCCGAGCTCAGCGCACCGCTGGACTGCAGCGGACTGGTCCTGGCGGTCTACCAGCTCAACGGCCTGAACGTGCCCCGCACCTCGGCCGAGCAGTACGAGACGGGCACTCCTGTGGACATGGGGGACATCGAAAAGGGCGACCTGGTCTTCTTCGCCACCTCGGGAAGCGGCCGGGTCAGCCACGTGGGCATCTACATCGGCGATGGGAAATTCATCCACGCCCCGGGCAGGGGAAAGACCATCTGTGCCGATTCCATGTCCAGCACCTATTACCGCGAGCGCTTCTATGGCGCCCGCACCTATCTGCGCTGAACCCTGCCAGCGGCAAAAACCAAGATTCAGGCCGATAGTTCTTCACCCCTGCCGGACCCGGCTCCAAGGATTTCCCGAATATTTTTCATGGGAAAAAGCCTCCTGCCCCTTGACACGGGGAGATTGCATTTTAAACATTAACTCGAGGTGCCCACTGTTCTCGATGCACATGCACGGATACACTGGGGATCTCTCAGTGATGCGGCTGATACGTAAAGGAGGCCTCGACCTTCATGGGTGAGCAGCTCAATACGGGTACCATACTCTCCATCAGGGGCAGCGTGATCGATGCCCGTTTCACCGGGCGCCTTCCCGGCATCTTCCACGTGCTCCGCGCAGGCGAGGACAGGGACATCATCATAGAGGTGAACACCCATCTCAACGAGAACACGATCAGGGGCATCGCGCTGACTCCCACCCAGGGCCTGGCCCGGGGCTCCGAGGTGCTGGACACGGGGCGCCCGCTGGAGGTCCCGGTGGGCAAGGGACTTCTCGGCAGGGTCATTAACGTCTTCGGCAGCCCCATCGACCTCAAGGGAGAGATCGAGGGCACGCCGAGGCCCATCCACCAGAAACCGGTGCCGCTGACCGACCAGTCCACGGTGTCCGAGATCTTCACCACCGGCATCAAGGCCATCGACGTCCTGGCACCCCTGGAGCGCGGCGGCAAGGCAGGGCTGTTCGGCGGGGCGGGCGTGGGCAAGACCGTGCTCATCACTGAGATGATCAACAACACGGTCAAGCAGCACAGCGGCGTATCCATCTTCTGCGGCATTGGCGAGCGGTGCCGCGAGGGCGAGGAGATCTACCGCGACATGATCTCTGCCGGCGTGCTCGGCAACACGGTCATGGTCTTCGGCCAGATGAACGAGCCGCCGGGCGCCCGGTTCCGGGTGGGACACGCGGCGCTCACCGTGGCCGAGTACTTCCGGGACGACATGCACCAGGACGTGCTCCTCATGATGGACAACATCTTCCGCTTCATCCAGGCGGGCTCCGAGGTCTCGGGCCTCATGGGCCAGCTCCCGTCGCGGCTCGGCTACCAGCCCACCCTGGGGACCGAGCTGGCCGAACTGGAGGAGCGCATCTGCAACACGAGCGCAGGCGCCATCACCTCCATCCAGGCCGTGTACGTGCCGGCCGACGACTTCACCGACCCGTCCGCGTCGCACACCTTCGGCCACCTGTCGGCCTCCATCGTGCTCTCCCGCAAGCGGGCCAGCGAGGGTTTGTACCCGGCAGTGGACCTGCTGCAGTCCTGGTCCAAGATGCTCATGCCCCACATCGTGGGGGACAGGCACTACCGCATCGCCCAGGAGATCCGCAAGACGCTCACCATCTACGAGGACCTCAAGGACATCATCGCCATGCTCGGCATCGCAGAACTCTCCCGCGATGACCAGCGCACCGTCTACCGGGCCCGCAGGCTCGAACGATTCTTCACCCAGCCCTTCTTCACCACCGAGCAGTTCACGGGCATACCGGGTAAGATGGTCGACCTGGCCGACACGCTCACCGGCTGCGAGCGCATCCTGAACGACGAGTTCGCCGACCTGCCCGAGTCCAAGCTGTACATGATCGGCTCCATCGACGAGGTGCACGCCGATGGACTGTAAGATCCTCCTTCCCTCAGAGGTCTTCCTGCACCGGAAGGTCGACAAGGTGGTGGCCGAGGGCACCAATGGCTCCTTCTGCCTGCTGCCGAAGCATGTGGACTTCGTGTCCGCCCTGGTGGCAGGCATCCTGAGCATCACGTCCGAGGGGAACCCCCCCGAGTACTTCGCCGTGGACCAGGGCCTGCTCGTCAAGAAGGGCGACGAGGTACTCGTTTCGACCCGCAACGTGGTGCGCATCCCGAGCCTCGGCCATCTCAGGGCAGTGGTGCAGGAGCAGTTCAAGGTCCTCGACGACAAGGAGAAGGCGGCCCGAACGGCTGCCGCCAGGCTCGAGGCGAGCATCGTGCGGCGCTTCATGGAGCTGAAGAAGTATGGATAAGAAACCCAGGCCATCCCATCTCCGCCGGGACGATATCGTGAAGAAGTTCACCAGCGAGGTGGTGAAGAAGGAGAGGCGCAAGATACGCGGCCTCCGCCAGGAGGACAAGACGGTCTGGTTCGGCCTGGGCATGTTCGGCGTGGTGGGGTGGTCCGTGGCCATCCCCACCCTCATCGGCGTTGCCCTAGGCCTGTGGATCGACCGGACCTGGCCGAGCCAGTACTCCTGGGCCCTCATGCTGCTCATCCTCGGCGTCACGGTGGGGTGCATGAACGCCTGGTACTGGGTGCGCAAGGGGGGGATCGAGAAGGAGGAGCCCCTTGACGACGACGAGTGGGAGGACAGAAATTGAGCGCCATGCCCGACATGCTTCACCTCGTCATCGCCCTGAGCGTGGGTATGGCCCTGGGTGCGTTCTTTTCCCTGCATCTGTGGAACTCGGTGCGGCGGATGACCGGGCCTCCGGGCATCACACTCTCTTCCCTGGGCGGGTTCGTCGTCAGGACGGCGATCGTGGTGGCGGGTTTCTATGTCGTCATGGACGGTCGCTGGGAGCGGCTGCTGGCCGCCCTGGCGGGCTTCGTGGTCGTGCGGGAGGTCATGGTCCGCAGGCTCGGCAGAAAGCCTGAGACGACGTGAGGTGAGGGCGTGGAGATCCTGAGACTCAACCAGATCAGCCCCGACCAGGTCATCCTGTTCCAGTGGGGGTTCGTCCATGTCTCGGCAACGCTGGCCTACACCTGGCTCATCATGGGTATCCTCCTCGCATTTGCATTACTCGTGGGGCGCAGGTCGACCCCGGACGTGAAGATCACGCGCTGGCAGAACCTCCTCGAGGTCGTGGTGGGCGGCATCAGGGAGCAGATCCACGAGATCAGCCAGGAAGACCCGGACCACTACATGGCCTTCATCGGCACGCTCTTCCTCTTCATCGGGCTGTCCAACCTCCTCCTCATCGTGCCGGGCTACGTGGCGCCGACGGCATCGCTGACCACCACGGCGGCCCTGGCCGTGACGGTCTTCCTGGCGGTCCCCATCTACGGGATCTCGAGAAACAGGATGGGATATTTCAGGGAATACTTCCAGCCCACCTTCATCTTCTTCCCGTTCCACGTCATGGGGGAGCTGACGCGCACGCTGGCCCTTGCCATACGGCTCTTCGGCAACATCATGAGCCACGACAAGGTTATCGCCATTCTGCTGGCGGTCACCCCGCTCTTCTTCCCCGTCGTCATGCACGCGCTCGGTCTGCTCATCGGCATGGTGCAGGCCTACATCTTCTCCATCCTGGCCATGGTGTACATCGCCTCGGCCACGCAGGCCCACGAGGAGAAGCAGCACACGGGCAAGCCCTAGGGGCCTGGAGGGGTAAAAAACGCACGAAAGGAAGGTATGCTATGGACAGTCTGACGGTAGTTGCATTCGCATCCATCATAACCGCGGGGGTCACCATGGCCTTGGGCGCCATCGGGCCTGCACTGGGAGAGGGCATGGCGGCCAAGCAGGCCGTGAGCGCCATCGCCCAGCAGCCGGACGAGAAGAACACCATCACCAGGACGCTGTTCGTGAGCCTTGCCATGATCGAGTCCATCGCCATCTACTGCTTCGTCATCTCCATGATCCTGATCTTCGCCAACCCCTTCTGGGACCACTTCGCCGTCCTTGCAAAAGGGGGATGACGGATGCACATCGACTGGTTCGTCTTCGCGGCCCAGATCGTCAACTTTCTCATCCTGGTCGCGCTGCTCAAGATCTTCCTCTACGACCGCATCGTGAAGGCCATGGATGCGCGGCAGGCCAGGATCGCCTCCCGGCTCGATGAGGCCGAGCGGCTCAAGGACGAGGCCCGGGCGCGCGTTGTCGAACTCGAGGAGAAGAACCAGGAGCTCGTGGAAAAGACCGGGGAGATGCTCAACCAGGCGAGCCGGGACGCCCAGGCAGAGCGCGGTCGGCTCATGGCCCTGGTCAGCCAGGAGGCCCAGCAGAGCAGGCGGCGCTGGCGGGAGTCCCTTCTGCGGGAGCGGCAGGTCTTCTTCGAGGAGCTCCGCTCCAAGGCGGGTGAGTTCATGTTTGCCACCATCAGGCGGATCCTGAAGGACCTCGCCGACGAGGACCTAGAAGACAGGATGGTGCAGGTCTTCACCCGGCTCGTCAGGGGGATCGATGCCGGGCAGCAAGAACTCCTGAAGCGCTCGCTCGATTCGGGCACGCCCGAGATAACCCTGCGCAGCGCCTTCGAGCTGAAACCCGACCAGCGCAGGAAGATCCTCGACGCCATAGGGCCCTACGTCTCGACGGACGTGGCCTACCGGTACGAGGTCTCCGACTCGCCGCTGGCCGGCATCGAGCTCATGACCCACGGGTACAGGCTCGCCTGGAGCATCGGGGACCACCTGGCCGCCCTGGAGGAGGACTTCAGCCGTACACTCAGGGAAGAGCTCCCCGAGGAACTCTCCGCACAGGAACCGCATGGCGGAAAAGGGTAGTGACGGATGCCAGCGTTATCGTGAAGCGAAAGGGGTTGTCCATGGATGACACCGGCAACACAGGGACATTGAAGGAGTGCCTCGACGATACCATCGACAGGATGGGCAAGGTGGTTTCCGGGAAGAAGCCGGGGCTCATGCCCGAGGAGGTAGGGATCGTCACCTTCGTGGGCCGCGGCATCGCCCGGCTCTCCGGCCTCGACACCATACGGTCCGAGGAGCTCGTGCGGTTCCCCGGAGACCTGTACGGGCTCGTGTTCAACGTGGATGCCGACGAGGTCGGCATCATCATGCTCGACCCGTCCGAGGAGATCGGGGCCGGAGGCATGGCCCACAGGACGGGCCGCGTGCTGGACGTCCCGGTGGGCGAGGGCATGCTGGGACGCGTGGTCGACGCCCTGGGCCGTCCCCTGGACAACGGGGGCGAGGTCCATACCACCGTCCGGTTTCCCGTGGAGCGCGAGGCACCGCCCATCATGCACCGCGACCCGGTCACGGTGCCCCTGCAGACCGGCATCAAGGCCATCGACGCCCTGATCCCCATCGGCAGGGGGCAGCGCGAGCTCATCCTGGGGGACCGCCAGATAGGCAAGACCACCATCGCCCTGGACACCATCATCAACCAGCACGACAAGGACGTCGTCTGCATATACTGCGCCATCGGCAAGCAGAGCTCGGACGTGGCCAAGTCCATCGCGGTCCTCAAGGAGCACAACGCCATGGACTACTCCGTCGTGGTGGTGGCCTCCGGCGAGGAGCCGCCGGGCCTCCAGTTCGTGGCCCCGTACGCCGCCACGGCCATGGGTGAGTACTTCATGGAACGCGGCCGGGACGTGCTCGTGATCTACGACGACCTCACCCGGCACGCCCGGGCCTACCGCGAGCTGTCTCTCCTGCTGCGCAGGCCGCCCGGCCGGGAGGCCTTCCCCGGCGACATCTTCTACATCCACTCGCGCATGCTCGAGCGGTCGACGCACTTGCGGGCCGAGCACGGCGGCGGGTCGCTCACCGCACTGCCCATCATCGAGACCGAGGCCCAGGACATGTCGTCGTACATCCCCACCAACCTCATCTCCATCACGGACGGACAGATCTACCTCTCGCCCAACCTCTTCCAGAAGGGCATCCTGCCCCCGGTGGACGTGGGCAAGTCGGTCTCCCGCGTGGGGGGCAAGGCCCAGCTCCCGGCGTTCCGTGCCGTGGCCGGAGACCTGCGCATCGCGTACGCCCAGTTCGAGGAGCTCGAGAGCTTCTCCCGGTTCGGCACCAGACTCGACGACGACACGCGCAGGCGCCTCGAGCGGGGCTGGCGCGTCCGCGAGATCCTCAAGCAGCCCCAGTACCGGCCCATCCCCGTGGCGGAGCAGATCGCGGCGCTCACGGCGGTCACCGGTGGCATCCTCGACGACGTCACCGTGGAGAATATCGGGAAGGCAGAGGGCGTGGTGCGCACGGAGGTGACGAAACGTCTGGAGGCGGTATGCTCACGCATATACGAGGGCGGCAAGCTCAGCATGGACGACTTCAACGCCGTGCTGAACGCGGCCAGGGAGGCCGTGGCCGGGATGACGGGGAAGGGCGATGCAAACCCTTGAGTCGCTCAAGCGCACGATCAAGAGCACCCAGGACCTGCTCTCCGTGGTCAAGACCATGAAGGCCCTGGCGGCGGTGAGCATCAGGCAGTACCAGCGCGCCGTGGAAGCGCTCCTGGACTACAGCAGGAACGTCGAGATGGGGCTGCAGGTCGTGCTCCGTTCGCGCCCCCGGGAGGAGATGGCCATGGGTGCGGTCCCCCTTTCGCGCGTCGGCGCCATCGTGTTCGGGTCGGACCAGGGCCTGTGCGGGCAGTTCAACGCGCAGGTGGTAGCCCATGCGCTCGACGAGCTCGACCGACTCGGTGTTCCGGAGGTGAACCGCTACATCCTCACCGTGGGGGAGCGGGCCAAGGATTACGTCTTTGCCGCGGGCCAGGAGATCTATGACAACCTCATGAGCCCGAGCTCCACCGCGGGCGTCACCCCCATGGTGCAGGAGATCGTGATGATCCTGGAGGAATGGCACTTCGGGGCCCAGATCCAGCACGTCTACCTCTTCTACAACCACTACCTGTCCGGGGCCACCTACCACCCGCACACCCTGCGGCTCCTGCCCGTGGACCAGGTCTGGCTCGATGAGATCAGGTCGAGGAAGTGGGAGTCGCGCTCGTTGCCCATGTTCACCCAGGACTGGGACACGCTCTTCCTCGCCCTGCTACGCGAGTACCTCTTCGTCTCCATCTACCGGGCCTTCACCGAGTCCCTTGCCAGCGAGAACGCAAGCCGACTCGCATCCATGCAGAACGCGGAGAAGAACATCCAAGAGCACCTCGAGGAGATCCACGTGGCCTACCACCGCCAGCGGCAGATGACCATCACCGAAGAGCTGCTCGACATCGTGTCGGGCTACGAGGCCATGAAGGGTGGTGCCGGACCGGAGAAGGAGATCTCCGGAGTCCCTGACCGGGAGGACTAGCTGCGCCTCGATGCCAGGGCGTTCCTGATGGCGCTGGCTATCTCGTTCTTGACGACGGGCTTGGTGACGTATTCGCTGATGCCGATGGCCCTGGCTTTCTCCTCGGAGAGGATCTCGCTGAACCCGGTGCAGACGACCACGGGCAGGTCGGGCCTGATTCGCATGCATTCCTCGGCAAGCTCGGTGCCGGTCATCTTGGGCATGGTCTGGTCGGTGATGATGAGGTCGAACCGGTACGGGTCCTTCCTGAACTCGGCAAAGGCCTTCGTGCTGTCCGTGAACCTGGTGACGTGGTACCCGAGGCGTTCGAGCATCTCGTTGAGCATGGTGACGATGTACTCCTCGTCGTCCACGATGAGGATACTTTCGTTCCCCCCGGTGACCGCCTCCCTCGACGATTTCTTCGGGGCAAAGCCGTCGGACTCGATGCAGGGGAGGTAGATGTTGACCGTCGTACCTTTGCCCGGCTCGCTGTATAGCTTGATCTCGCCATGGTTGCTCTTCACGATGCCGTGGACCACCGACAGGCCAAGGCCAGTACCCTCCCCGGGTTTCTTGGTGGTGAAATAAGGCTCGAAGACGCGGTCCAGGATGTTCTTGGGGATGCCGTGGCCCGTGTCGCTCACGGATATCTTCACATACCGTCCCGGGTCCAGCTTCATGGCCATGCAGTCCGCAGCGCCGATCTCCACCTCGGACATCTCCACGCCGAGTATCCCGTCCCTGTCGCGCATGGCATGGAAGGCATTGGTGCACAGGTTGATGAGCACCTGGTGGATCTGGGTGGGGTCGGCCAGGACGGGCCTGCACCCCGTGTCGATCTTCTGCCTGATCTCGATGGTCGAGGGGATCGAGGCGCGCAGCAGGGTGAGCGATTCCTTGATGATGGGGTGGAGCTCCAGGGGAAGCAGTTCCTGCTCGGTCTGGCGGCTGAAGGTCAGGATGTGTCTCACGAGCTCCTTGGCCCGGGTGGCGGCCATGAGGATCTGCTCGATCTTGTTTGTCAGGGGGCTCTTCTCCGGCGCGTCGTCGATGATCATCTCGGAGTAGCCGATGATGGGGGAGAGGATGTTGTTGAAGTCGTGAGCTATGCCGCCGGCCAGCGTCCCGATGGCCTCCATCTTCTGTGCCTGCCTAAGCTGGTTCTCGAGGCCCTTCTTCTCTTCCTCAGCCCTCCGGTGGGCCTCCACCTCCCGGACGAGTTCCTCGTTCGAGCGCATGAGCTGCGATGTCCTCTCACGCACCCGCTCCTCCAGCTCGAGGTTGGCGGACTTGACCTTTTCCTGCTCTATCTCCAGGAGCTTGACCAGGTAGAAGTCCCTCCGGGAGTAGTATTCGGACGAGTAGCAGGCGAACATGCCGATGACGTTCGCGCTCAGGATGAAGAAGTTGTTGTTCAGGAGCACCTCCATGGGCGTGGCGGTGAGCCATATGGAGGCGATCTCGTAGAAGGCCACGATGGTCCAGCCCGCCACTGCGGCCCAGATGAACCGGATACGCAGGAACACGTACCCGAAGATGAGCACGAGGATCAGACCGGCGTAGTAGGAGTAGTTCGCCGGGGGCGGTGCGATGAGGATCATGATAACGATGCCCAGGCCCGAGAGGGTGATGGCGGCGGCCAGGCACATCTGCATGTACTGCTTAAATCTCGAAGAGAAGGAGAAGACTATGACGGCGAGGATGCCCGGGATGACCACGGCGTAGCGGATTATCCAGAGGGTGCCCTTGGCCCCGGGGAGGAGCTTCGCGTCGAGAAAGCCGAAGATCCCGTAGAACACGATGCCCGACAGGAGGATGAGGCGGGCCTGTTTCAGGGACTTGTTGAAGAAGTCATCGAGGTATTCCGTTTCGAGGCTGCCGGAAAAGGCCAGGGTGAAGGGGTTCAGCGGCAGGTTCAGAGACTTCGGTCCGTGCTCTGATCTCATCCGGACCTGCTGTCTGATTTCAGGTGCCGCCACATCTCCGAGCAGTGAATCCATGAAAAATCCTCATCCCTTCACGATGACTTGAGCTCCAGCAGGTCTTATCGGGATTTCAACGGCGTGAGTTGAGGATAATCTTCGGCAGATCACCGGGCGGAAGGTGCCGTGCGATGATCGATCAGGCATGAGGGATCCTTTCCCGTGGCATATGCATCCGCACTGCTCCCCACTGCATCATGCGGCAGGGAATATGCCACGGGATGATCCGGGAAGTACGTCCCGCCGGGGTGCAATGGAAAAGAACAGAGCGAATACATGAGGCAGAACTTTCATTTCAATCGTGACGTACGCCCAGAATGGAGACTTGACCTATAATATGTAACTATATACACATATAAAAGATTGTTATGTACGATATGGTAGTATTATGAAAGAGAAGT